>Ga0315274_10000404_pt1 | contig 67724 bp, 48 predicted proteins | sample YL17G02_20_MG_FD_203700 | JGI IMG/M metagenome (GOLD analysis project Ga0315274, IMG submission 203700) | Sediment microbial communities from Yellowstone Lake, YNP, Wyoming, USA - YL17G02_20 | ecosystem: Environmental > Aquatic > Freshwater > Lake > Sediment | place: USA: Wyoming | collected... | reverse complement strand
AGTCTTCACAATCGGGCATTCCAACGTCTGCCTTGAAGACTTTGTATCGCTGCTGAGAGAATTCGACATACAAACCATAGTCGATATTCGAAAGTTCCCCGGTTCCCGTAAATTTCCGCACTTCAACCGCGAGGTTCTTTGCGAACAGCTCGACACCCAAGACATCAAATACCTATGGCTGGAGTCTCTTGGAGGTCGCAGGTCTTCCTCAGGCAGCCAGACATCCTTGAACAAAGGCCTCAGATCTCCCGGATTTCGCAACTATGCCGACTACATGCAGACAGACGAGTTCCACACCGCCGTCGGGCAACTTTTATCAGTGGCCGCAACATCAAGAACAGCCGTCTTATGTGCAGAGAAGCTGTATTGGAAATGCCACCGAAGGCTCTTGAGTGATTATCTTCTTGCACACGGTATCGAGGTGATGCACATAATGGGACCCGGCAAAATCCTGCCCCATGAGCTAACGCCCAGTGCAGTTATCATTACCGGCCAATATGTTGTTTATCCGCCAGCCATCAGTCCATCGGATTGCTTGTTTTTAACGCCGGATCAATAAAAAAGGCGAGGCGCGAAGACCGTACCCACTATTGCCAACGACAACCCCCTTTTCGCAAAGGGCGGTCACGCCTCGCCTAATCGCGCCCGCTGCTTTTAATCGCGGTGCGGGCCGGTTAAATTACGATCTCATTCCGATTGCTGCTTCTCAAGCTGTTCAGCGGTACCCTTCAGCGCATCCCGTATCTCTTGCAGTCTCTCCATTGGTTGTTTCATCTCCTCGGTCGCCTCAGGCGATATCTGCTGCCCTTCGTCTATCACAAAGGGGGTCACAAAAACGATCAGCTCGTTGTTGCTCTGTTCTATTTCATTATGACGGAAAAGCTCGCCAGCCAGAGGAATATCGCCTAACAGGGGAATTTTGCGCTGGATTTTACTGTTTTCCTGAAAGAGGATACCGCCGAGCATGACCGTTTGGCCGTTCTGCACTATCATGTTGGTTGTTGTCTCCATCTGGCTCCTCACCGTTAGTCCGTTGACGGTTGGCTCGGCAAGCTGAAGCTGCGACAGGCTGATATTCAGAAGCATGTCAACGTTCTTTTCGGGAGTAATCCTCGGCCGGACCCTCAGCGTCATGCCTACTTGTTGATACTCGTAATTCTGTGTGGACAGAGTATTACTCGCTAATGTTGCGCTTGTAGGGAATGCAGCAAGCGATCCCTTGAAAAAGTTCGCCTCTCCATTATCCTTTGTCCACAGTGTCTGTTGGTTGAGTATTTTCGCATGGACCTTCCTGACGAGAAAATCAATCAAGACGTTAACATCCGCCGAAAAAGCATTCAAGCGCGCACTTGATACTGTGGCTGCTGTGGTTCCCATTGTTGTTCCTGTTGTAGTAACTGCACCGTTCTTATCAAGCTGGGTTAGCTGGTTCAAAGCAATTATTGCATTCTCATCCAGAGTCCCAAACGCGCCGGGATTGGATGAAAGTTGCAAACCAAGGGAAGTAGCGTCGCTGTGTTTTACCTCAACAATTACGGCTTTTACCATCACCTGCTTGCCGGGTATATCAAGCTCCCTGATTATATTCTCTATGTTCTCCATAAACTCCGGCGGAGCGAGCACAAGAATTGACTTGCTGTGCGGATCAGGAACGAATCGCACTTTACCTATAACGTTGCTTATAGGCGCCTCAGTAGTGCTGGTCCGGCCTGCACTCCACGGAGGCGTATAGGTAGTGGTGCTGGTGGTACCACCGGTGGTTCCGCTCGTGCTGCTCGAGCTACTTTGACTGCTGCTCTGCGATTGAGTCGAGGTACCACTCAACCCTTGTGCGCTTCGCCTGATCGGAGCTGAGGTGCCTTGCTGGCTGAATATCGCGTTAAGACGTTCTGACAGGTCTTCTGGGTCTGCATACTTGAGCGTTATGACCTTCGGTACTTCACCCATCTCCTGTCTGTCAAGCTCGCGTATAAGCTCCTCTATAACATCGTACGCTTCCGGAATCTTGCTTATTACGATTATTTTCTTGGTCCCTGGTACATCCTCGAAGGTCAATTGGCCGTAAAGCGCCCCGACTATCTTTTTCTTCTGCTCGCTGCCGGTTTCAAATCCAGATAACAAGAACCGTATATTATTCGAGGTACCGGCAGTTTGCTCACTGAATAGGCTTGTCAGTAAGTCCGCCATCTGCACCGGGTCAGAATTATGCAGTTCAATTATTCGGGGCTTGACCTCCTTCACATCCATGGGCTTATCCCATTCTTCTATTTGTTTTGCAATCTTCTTCAAGTTCTCAGGAGAGGCAATTACCGTAACCTGCTTGAGCGAAGGATACGATATCACTTTAACTATGTCGCTCGTGCGGGTGGTGGTGGTACGCCTGCCCTGGTTAAACCCGCCAAAAAACGGATTGAACCCGCCTCCTCTACCTGACTGAGTGGTCGATCCTTGGCCAAAAAGGTCATCGATATTTGTCTTGATCTGGTCAGAGTCCGCATAGTTCAACTTGAAATATTGCGTTTCAAGCTGCCCGGTGGGAATATCTATCTCTGCTACAATTTTCTTGACCAGCTCTCGCAGGTCCTTTCGCCCAAAAACTATTATTTGCCCTTCCATCGGCTCAATGAGAACGCTCGGCATCAGCTCCATTCCCGGCATGTCACGCATCGAATTCTCAACACTCTGTTCAACTTCCGTGGCGGAAGCATAGGTCAGCGGGATTACCTCGTACTCCGATTCCACCGGTTCTGCCACATCGAGCTTATTTATCCACTCGCCTATTTGCTTGATAGTCTCAGCCGATGCCCTAGCGATAATCCACTTGCGCCTTGGTTCAGGAATAAGCACGATTGCACCTTGCGTTTGTCCTATTACCACCGATGTAGCCGTACCCGCAGCGGCAGCGGTCGTTTGGCCCGACCCCTGCCTCTGCTGTGAGCCCTCACCGGAAGGACCCGACTGCTGGCCCTGGGGCCTGCCGCCGCCAAACATGCCGGGGCCAAACATGCCGCCGCCAATCCTGCTGCTCTGTTGCGACCTGCTAGTGGTTACGCCACGCGACTCAGTAACACCCAATAGTATCCTCAGCAGTTGAACAATCTCCGAAGGGTCACCGTGCTTAATATCAAATACCTGAGTCACCGCCTGCTCGGCCTCCGGTACGTCAAACTCACTAATGATCCTTTCAATGCGTATAAGATTGCCGACCGTGTCAATCACCAGCAGAGTACTGGTAGTCTCATCAGCGCTGACGTAGCCATACTCTCCGACCAAAGGCTGAATCAACGCACCCATCTGTGTGGGCCTGTAGCTTTGAAGTCTGAAGAACTTTTGCACAATCTCGTCCTTGTTGGCAAGCGCAGCAAGCGGCTGGTTAACATCTATCGTCGGAACATGAAAGGCAGTCTTCATATCCTTCATGGCCTTCAAATAGATTACCTTGTCCTCGTGCTCGGCAATGAAACCCTTCATCCGCAAAGCACTGTAAATATGAGACAGTGCCTGACTTCTCGGAAGCCTCTCAGGGGCGTAAATGGTAACTTTCTGCTTCATCGCTTCATCACTTGGAATAACCACTTTGCCCGTCCAGGCGGCGAGCTTCTGGATAATGTCTTTCATCTCGACATCTTTGAGGTTGATTGCCTCCATAGGCTCACCACCAGGTCCTATTACTGCCTCATTCGGCTCTGATGGCCTCATCCTGCCGAACATCCCACCGCCGGGTCCACCGGGTCTATTCGGTTCACCTCCAGGTCCTCCCATGCCGTTCGGGTCAAACGACCTTCTCATCCTGCCGGCGCGCATCCCGCCCGGTCTATTCGGCTCACCGCCTGGTCCCTGTACACCGTTCGGCTCAAAGGGCCTACCCATCCTGCCGGCACGCATCCCACCAGGTCCATTCGGCTCACCCGACTGAGCCGGCTCACCTGTTTTGTTCGGCTCAGCAACCTTCTTGGACTCACCTGCAGCGACCTTCTTTCCAGACTGGTTAGCATCCGCAGGCGCAGCGGTTTTGCCATTTGAACCGGTTTCCGCAGCCTTTGCCCTCTGAGCAATAGGTTTGTCGAGCCTTGCCTCAGGAACGTGAAAGCCGACACGCCAAATGATTACTAACGCTGCAACACCAACTATCATCCACAGAATTAACTTTGACCGTTCCAATTTAATCACCTCTTGTTAACCTTCTGCCTATAATTCGGCATCAATATCAACTACTAACTCTACCTATTTATTTTCCTTCACCTCAGATGCCCCCTGTTGCATCTGGCCGGTTTGCTGAGTCTTGAGGCCGGCCTGTTGTTCCGTAGGGGCATCCTCACGTTTTTCAACAATTGTCTTTCGGCGGGATTCGGCGTCCTGGCGCATCTTGGTCTTCAGAGATTCTCTTTCCTCCGGCGTCATATTAGCCCACTTCTCCACCAGCTTGGCGCGGTCCTCCGGGGATAAATAACGAAACACCTCCACATCCTTTGGCTCCCCACTGAAACCATCGCCCATTCGAACTTTGAATTCTTCCTTCTGCTGCTCCGTCATAGCCGCCATTTTTTCTAATGCCCGCGCCTTTTGCTCTTTCAACACCGCCTTGTCCTCGACCGTCGGCTGTGCCGACTTGCCGCCCCGGCGAAGCATATTCAACTGGGCTTGCTTAATCTCCCTGGCCTTTGCCTCGGCACGACTTATCCTTGCTTCGCGTATGGCAAACCCAACTCCCAAGGCAATCAGCAGGACTCCAATGACGACTATTGCCGATATTGTTTTTTCAGAGCATTTCATATACTCTGCTTCCCTGCAAAGGTGATATTGCTGTTATCCACCACCGCCACGTCTTCCGCCTCCGCCGCCACCACCTTCACCGCCACCTCTTCTACCGCCGCCGAATTGTCCACCTCCACCTCCTCTATCGCCGCCGAATTGTTCCCGCATGCGATCTCTGAATGCCTGCCTTTCTTCTTCCGACATGTTTGCGAATTGGTCTCTCATTCGCGCTCTCTCATCAGGAGAACCCATCTGGAATCCCCCTCCCTGACCTGGACCGCGAGGTCCTGCACCCGACACCGTAACCATGTTCGGCCCGTCACCCGCTCGCCGCCCTGGGCTGTTACTGGGTCCACCAGGCCCGCCGGAACTACCGCTGCTCACTGAAGTTATTGGAGTAAAAGTGCTTTCTTGCCCATTCCAAGCCACTTTTACACGGGTAGGCTCGATCGCCACAATCTTGGCGTCGCCTATGCTTTCGCCGACTTTACACCACTTTCCGCTTATAAGCGCTTCATTGCCCAGAATACCTATTACTTCCTTGACGGGATTCTCTTTCGGAGCGGCAGGCACAAACAGGTTAGCCTTCTTCAATTTGTCGGCAGCCGCTTTGTCATTAGCAAGATATTTCTGCATCTGCTGCTCGTTCGGTTTGGCTAAAACCGGCGTGTTGTTCAGCAGGCTGCCGGCACGCGCCGATGCCGCAAAGAAGCTGCTTACTTCGACCACTATAAGCACAGCCAATATCGCTGATACTCCCAACAGCACCAGCGAAATAGACTCCCTATTGTTTTTGCTATATCCATTCATATTGATTCACCACCAATATCTTTCTGTCCAAGGTTCGCATACTCACTTTACAAGTGTTGATACCGTCATCTCCACTGTGACATCCTGTCTCTTCTCCGGGGTTTGTTTTGTATCGCACTGTATCTTCAGCTCGTCAACGCCGGCCAAATAAGGATTCTCTTTGAGGCTGGTCAGAAAATCAAGCAACTGCTCAAACCTGCACTTGGCCTTGAACTTGATAGGCAGCACTTTATAGCCGGGAGTCTGCCTTGCTTTCCTTACGTTCTGAATCTGCAAAGGCTCGCTCTCTATACGTGCCTTTTTCAACTGCTCGTTGATCTTGTCTCTAAAAAGAAATTTCTGCTTCTCCTCAATCTGCGGAACCTCGAAAATGGGCACAATCGACATTAAACTCGCAAGCTTACTCTCATCTACCGCAACTTCACTCAGCCTGGACCTTGTCTGAGAAAGAGACTTCCGGACGCTGCTCCAGTTCTCCAGCCATTTTATGCCAAACGCAAATACCGCTATCGCCACCGCACAGATAGCACCAATCCTGATTGTCCGAATATCTTTTTCACTCAGCTTCGACATGCTCATTTATCTTGTCCTGTTGAATCATAAGCCGGTGTTCTTTTTTGTATACTGCTTGTAGTGGAACTTCATAGTGAATTTGACTTTTCTATCCTTGTCCGCCTTAGCTGGATGTTCAAGATTAACTTCCTTTATGCCGCTTTTGCCGAGCAGGTACTTCTGAAACTCGTACGTTTGTTCGGTGCTCTGGGCTTGCCCGGTTATTGTCACCAGCTGCCCCTTCCTGAACCAGAGACTGTCCAGCGTTATCCCCTTGATTTCACTGGAGTTTATATCGCTCAAAAGCTCCATAAGGTCGGGGCGCTGTTGCGCTGCTATCTTCATAAGCTCGTAACGCTGGCCTGCCTCCTTAAAACGAGGTTGGGACTCCAACGCACTCAAACGCTTATACGTCGCTGCATCCACAAGATAAGCCGTCAGCAGCAGAGCCACCAACATCACAGCGGCAATCGCCCCCGCCACCCTACGAGAGTATAAGCCGCCTTTTTTCTTCTCCTCGCCGGCCGCCACATACAGACTTTCGAAGAGTTTCAAGCCCTCGGTCGAGTCGTCGATCGCCATCGCAGCAAGGCCAAGCGGCACACGATACTCATATAAATCCTCAGCGTTTAGGCCGTCCTGACTTGTGATGCTTCCAAGCTCCGGCGAGGCAGATGCCGCGTTCATCCCCGCCGATTTCAGATAGGCCACAACTCTCTCAATATCACTGCTTCCACCAGAAAGCACCACAATGGGCAGATCTTTTGCATCCGTAAGACCGAACGACTCGAGGACGCTTCCCATATCCTTACAGAACCTATCGGCGGCTTCGGCCTGTTCGGGTGAGAGTCCTTCTTCATAATCGCCCGGCTCGTCGGGACCCTCTGGGAAATCCTCCATTCCAACGTCCAATACTACTGCGCTGGACAATTGTCCATCCTCGGCAAGGCAGACCTGACTATTCCGTGCCCCCAAACTTACAACGACAGCCGTTTTTTCGTCTCCCCCGAAGAATGCTCGCCAAGCTTTTACTACCGCCTCGCAGTTGAGAAGTATCGTTCGAGGCTCGATACAACGCACGGACTCAACAAACTTTTGCAGAAGCTCTTTTTTGGCAGCGGCGAGTGTGATGCCGGCTTTACCGTTCACACTTGGTCGGGTACGCCATACGACCTCAATCTGGTCCGCAGGCAGCGGAAGCAGATTCTCAACCTGCATTTTCACAATAGCCGCTGCATCTTCACGGTCGACCGCGGGGGCCTCAATGTGATAGAAAGCGACACCCGCCGAACCGAATCCGACCGTAACAATTTTGTTTCTGTCCGGTTTCTTACCACGCGAGGTTCCGCTGAGCACACCACACTCGGCTGCAAAAGCACTCCAGTCACCATTTGCTTCGGTGCTTTTTACCCATAGCACTTCCAGAGACTGGTCATCCTTTCGCAGCTCCACCGCCTTGAGCATGTCCTCATCTCTGGTTACTGCAACTACAAACTGCTCTGGTTTTGTATATGCTGAACTACTGCTCATCAATTACCGGCCCCTTGATACCAATAAAGTACCTGACAAGGTGTCTTACTTCTATCTACCACCGCCTCTGTCACTAAGGTTGTACCATCCTGGTTGGCCCTAATAGCCGTAGCAACGCAGCGAATGGTAAAGACGTCTGAGCGAACCGTAATATTGTTGGCAATTCTCTTAAATGTCTCGATATTCATGGACTGCACATTCATCAACTCCCCTATACTCTGCATCCCATAAGCCAAGGTCGCCCTGTATGCAACCATACTCATGGCAAGCTCCCGATCCGTATCAGTCCCGCCCAATAATATCGTCAAAACCTCTTCCGGCACCGTATTTATATTGATTTTTCCCTGCGCATTGCCGCCTATCGTTATCTTGTCAGCTATCTGAATAAAGGTCTGCGTATCTATAGGCTCACCCTGGTTTCCGCCACTACCGGAACCTTGAGAAGATTGTTGAGAAGTACTGCCGGAAGTACCGTCACTGAGCAAATCGGCAATACTCTGGAAATTACCGCTGCTGCGCCTCTGGACAATCCATCTGGCCTGACCGGCCGTTATACCTAAAGACTGTTGGAGCTGGCCCTCATCAGCCTGATTGATATTTGTCTTCGGATTGCCATTGGCATCAACATCCCTGTCATTCGCGTAACAGGTCAGATATGAAATCCACCCTTGATCATATAGTCCAGTTCCACTGGTGGCAGGCTGACCTGTATTGCTGGTAATGAGACTTGCAGGGCTCGAAGGACTTGAAGTGCCGGCAGTGTTGCTCAGTCCTAATTGGCCATTCAAGTTGGTGTTCTTACCGTAAAACAGGTCTTCAGTAACATCCCTGACCAAAAGCAGCTCTCGTGTAGTCTTGAAAGGCCCGTTGCGGATGTTGTATTTGAAAGGCAGGTTTTGATAATATCCCCCCTCAACTCCTTCCCCGGTGGGCGTGTCGTCCGCATCCCGCCAGTCGATTATTGTATCCGCGATCCGTTCATCCATGTAAGGCAGTAACAAAAGTTGCTCTCTCGTCATAGTATTGATGTTCAGCTTGCCCGCCTCTTCTGTAACCTGAATTCTAACCCGGCACTGCTCAAGCATGACATTATTGAAGTCTGTATTGTCGCTCCACGTGTCCGTCAAGCTGTCGCTCTCACGCAAATCCTCAATCAAAACCGCAATGGCATGCTCCATGCCGGCTCTGCAAGCCCATTTGCAGCGGACCTGCTCCAGTCCGGCGATAGATACCTTTGTATCCAGTCTGGTAGTCCTGCCCACTACTGCAACGATAGTCAGAAGCACCACGACCATCCACAGCACAGCTACCAGTACCAGACCTTTATTATTTTTGTTAGTACGCATGTTTGTTTCAAAAGCCGACTCTGGCAAGTTCTCTTGCTACCCTGTTAAACCTTACTATCTACCGCCTCCACCGCCACCCGTTCCACCTCCACCTGGTCTACCTCCACCTTGACCGCCACCACCCGAATCACCACCACCCTGGCCGCCACCTGACCTACCTCCACCCTGACTGCCACCACTCGACCCACTCCCACCTGGCCTACCTCCACCCGATCCAGCTCCACCCGGTCTACCTCCACTTTGGCCGCCACCTGGCCCACTACCCGGTCTACCTACTCCTGAACCACCTCCACCTGATCCAACTCCACCAGTTGCACCTCCACCTGGCATACCTCCGGGTGTACCTGTTCCTGGTGCGCTGCCAATTCCCTGCTGACCCTGACCAGCCTGACCTCCAGCTTCGGTCCCTGTCTGACCTTCCTGGGGCTGTGTGCCCTGCTGCCCTTCTGTGGCGGTAGCGGTACTACTTGGGCTTGTGAACCTCACAAAATTAACAATAAACGATTCGACAACTTTTTGAGGACCGTTAGGGTCCCCACCTGATATGGTCACTTCGACTAATTCCGGAAGTGTCTCCATATTCTCCGGCCAGTCGGTTGACCATTGCGTGCCGTCGAAAAACCTCAAACTAAACAGGCCTATGTTTTCGGCGATAGCCATTACGATACCGCCCGGGTCTGCGTTTGGATCGGGGTGCGGCCAAAGACGTCTAAAAAGAACCGACTTGCGTTCAGTTTGTGACAAAAAATATGACACTTCATATACATCAGCCTCAGACTGATCGGGCCTGGCCTTTGTCCTGCAGACCGTGTAAAAGGTCAATATAGGAACACTCCCTTGCTCCGTTTGTTCATACTCGCAGACAAACTTCACATTCAGTCTGCTGCTATCTCTGTATAAATTCTGGACGTCCTGTTCAATCAGCCTGGCTGCAAACCTAACCTCATCTGCGGTCTCGGCGATCCTGCTTACCGAACGAGCACTATCCGAAACAGTTTTGAGCGTACCGACAGCCACCATCGCTACAAAAGCTCCGATGGTCGAGGCGACCAATAATTCCGCCAGCGTAAATCCTGCATATCGTAAGGCTGCTTTTCTCATTCTTGCCCCGTAGCCGAACCTGTTGGCGCTGCTGTTATCCCTTCTGTTGTCGTCTCGGTTGTTGTCGTAGTCTGACCCACACCATTCAGCATGGTCTCGGCGGCAAGACTATATTGCCGATTTCGCTCAATCCAGCTCACGGTTATCATCACTAAATAAAGATTGTCGATTCCCTGGTATTCGGTTGAGACTTCCCAGCGGTATCCCGGCTCAAAATCGGTAACCACGCCCTCCATTTGTTTTTGTTCGATGAATTCATCTATGCCGATGTAATCAATCAGGCTGAGCTGTCGATCTATCACCGTAGCCGCCACATCATATTGTCTATTCAGTCGGGTTGCCTGCATGGCGTTCGTACTTATCGCTCCAATAGTCACCACAGCGCCCGACAAAATGGCGCTTGCCACCAGCGTCTCGACCAGGTTAAAACCCTTTGTTGTATATCTTCTTTGTCTCACATACGCTCCGCTTCCAAATCGGCAACGCCGATTGTGACCTGATCGGCCGTACCGAAATACATCGTAGCTTTGCCTGTGGGGGCGGCAATGCCGATACTGTAATGAGTTTTGCCGTCGCCGATTTGAACAACAGCCGAATCCGCAGAACCGTTCGGCTGAAAAATAATCAACTGCATTTCTTCACCCTCGCCGGGCTGCGACTCGGCCGCACCTATCTGCACTTTTTCGAATTTGACCTGGCCCTGGAATTTCACCGGTTTACAATAATAGTCACTGACCACAACCTGCTCGACTGCATCGGTTCCTATACTTGACCCTGACGTAGTGAGAACAAAGCCGGTTCCGTTCGGGTCCAGTTGCAGCTCATAGCTTTGCTGCCTCTCTACCGCCATAATCCTTGCGTACTTGGTGGTCAGAAGGAAATCCCGCGCAGCCCTCTCGACAAGCAACCTCTGATATGTTCCCACGTAAATGCCGCCGCTCAGACCACTGAGAACCGCAATCAAAGCCACAACCAAGAGCATCTCCGTAAGCGTAAAGCCGCTACTTCTCGCCGCCTTTCCGGATTGCAGCCTAACTCTGCTCATTCAAAAACTCCACAGCCGGTTTAATCATTAACTATGTCCGCGTTATCACCATCACCGCCTTCCTGGCCATCCGCTCCAAGACACACTATATCGAAGCTGCCCGGGTTAACCTGCCCCTCAGCTATATAGAAATATTGATTACCCCAGGGGTCCAAAAGCTGGCTCTGTTTTAGATATGGCCCATTCCACTTACCTTCAAGGTCCGCCGGCGGTGTTATCAAGGCTTCCAGCCCTTCTGAGTCGTCCGGATAGCGACTGCAATCGAGGCTGAACCTGTTGATCGCATCTTCGATTATCGCCATCTTGGGCCGGGCAAGGTCCCTCTTTGCCCTTCCTAAATGCTTGAACAAATTCGGCACTACAAATGCCGCAAGCATGGAGATAATCAAAATCACCACAAGAAGTTCGACAAGCGTAAATGCCGCTCTTTTGTGTTTATTTCGTTTCATCAGGCTACCTTTCCAACAATTTTGGACTATCATATCCCTCTATCTACCATTCGCTTTCGTCCGGCGTTCACCTTGCCAAGGTGCCGGTGCCAAGCTGCATCATGACTATCGGCAGAAGTGTAGCTATGATAATAAATCCGACAATCAACGCCAAAAACAATATCAATATAGCTGGGAATATCGCCATGAATCGATTTATAGAAGAATCCGCTTCCGTGTCGAAGGTCTCGGCGGCGTTCAATAGCAGCTCGTCCAGTTTTCCCGTTTGCTCGCCGATGGAAACAATCTGTACAAGCAACGCCGGAAAATAACCCGATGCCTCCAGAGGAACAGCCAAGGATTCGCCTCGTTTGACCTTTTCAGCCACTTCGTCAATTTCTCTACCAAGCACCTCATTGCCGAGCGTGTCACGGACAACACTCAATGCCTCAAGAATGGTAACACCTCCCGCTGTCAAAGCGCCGAGCGTCCTTGCAAACCGCCCTACCGCTATGGTACGTAAAACTGACCCGAGCACCGGAAGTCTCATCTTGAACCCGTCCCATTGCATCCTGCCGGTCGTTTTCGTCCACCTTCTAAACCAATAGAACCCGGCCACAATAGCAACAATAACGCCCCATCCAACTACTGTTGTTAGAAGCCCTTTGACAAATCCACTCACAGCCATCAGTATCCGTGTGGGTAGGGGCAACGCAGCAGCCCCGCCTGTGACTGTTGACAAGATGTTCGGCAGTATCCACGTTATTATCACTATTACCGATACAAGCCCCAGGCACAGTACAAAAATAGGGTATGCAGAGGCGTTCTTCATGTTTGTTTTTATCTTCTCCTCCCTGCTCAATATGCCTGCCAACTGAGTGCTCGTCTTCTCCAGAATTCCGCCGGTTTCTCCCACTCTTATCATGGACACATATAACGGACTAAAAACTTCCGGGTGCTCGCTCATCGCCTCGGAAAGCGATTGGCCAGAGCTTACGGCCTTGACGAGATTGTCAAACATCCCCTTCATGCCGGCCTTGCGTTGTTTTTGCCGCATGAGTTCGAGGCAGTTCAAAAGTGGAAGGCCGGCCCGCAAGGCTGTACTGAGCTGTGTCGTCATCGCCAGTATATCTTTGCTTGAGATCCTTCGTGAACCAAACCGGACAGGCTTGAATGCCTCAGGCGAAGGCGTCACGGCAGATACTGCCCTTTCACCATGAACCCTCTCCAATAACTCGGTAACGTAATGTCCTTTGCCTGCTAAAGTGGCAATCGCACTTCTGCGGTCGTTCGCCTCTACCGTACCTGTGATACGAATGCCCCCTCTATCAACAGCTTTGTATGCAAAATAACCCAAAATCTTCCCCGCTGACAAATAATCTATAAAATGTTGAGGTCCTGATTCCTTGATAACAAGCGGGCTTGCCCTCAAACTTAGCAAGCCCTTTTTGGCTCCTACCCTTCATCCACTATGCTCTTTGCAACCCGGAATATTTCCTCGACGGTCGTGGAACCTTCCAGAACCTTGGCTATCCCATCGTGAACCATGCTGACGTGATCTGCAGGCGCGGCCCTGACAATCTGGTCGCTTGTGGGCCTGCTTGCGATCATGTCTCTGATCTTGCTTGTTATCCTAATCAGCTCAAATATGCCCACTCTGCCCGACATTCCGGTTTGGTTGCACTCGGGGCAGCCGACACCATGATAAAACTTCGCATCAGGCTTGATACTGACCGCACCACTCAGACTCCTAATCAAATGCTCCTCGGGGTGGTAAGCCTGCTTGCACTTGGGGCAAATCTTGCGAACAAGACGCTGAGCGAGAATACCTTCGAGAGAGCTTGCCAGCAGGAACGGCTCAACACCCATATCGATCAATCTGGTGACGGCGCCGGCGGCATCATTAGTGTGAAGGGTCGAAAAAACCAGGTGTCCTGTCAGAGCCGCCCGTATCGCGATGTCGGCGGTCTCCCTGTCACGGATTTCACCAACCATTATAATATCAGGGTCGTGCCGAAGTATGTGCCGCAGCCCGGTAGCAAAGGTCAGTCCTCTTTTGGGATTGACTGGAATCTGATTGATGCCCTCCAATTGGTACTCAACAGGGTCCTCAATTGTTATCATCTTGACGGTAGGCGAATATATCCTGCTTAACGCCGCATAAAGCGTTGTCGTCTTTCCCGACCCGGTCGGTCCTGTAACTAACACGATCCCATGCGTCTGGTTTAAACACTTGTCGAATCCGGCAAGCGTCTCAGTATTCATTCCGAGATCTTCGATGTCGAACAAAGAAGCAGACCTATCCAGAAGTCGCATCTGCAGAGCCTCGCCGAAAACCGTAGGCAAGGTCGAAACACGGATGTCGATTCTGCCATTCTTGCCCATGAACTCGATATGTCCATCCTGCGGCACGAACCGCTCGGCGATATTCATGTTCGCCATAATCTTGATTCGCGAGATAATCGCCGCGTGAAGGCGCTTCGACGAGGGAGTCTTCTCAATAAGCATTCCATCGACCCTGTACTTTATTTTCACCTCGTGGTCGAACGGCTCAATATGAATGTCGCTTGCCCGGCTCTCAATCGCTTCCAGGATTATCAAATTAACGAGGTTCACTAACGATGGCTCCCTCGCCAACTCATGTAACTTCGCTGTCGAGAATTCACCGTTACCGACCTCATCCTCAGTTCGCTGTTCGACCGGCACAAGATTATCGAGCATCCTTGCCACATTACTGCCGTAGAATTTCAGTATCGCGTTTTCCATTTCTATCGGGTCTGCATAGTACCGCTCGACTGAGCAGCCGGTAATCAAACGCAAGTCTTCGATCGCCGGGAGTTGAAATGGGTCTGTCATCGCGACAGCTAATCGGCCGTTTTCCCGCCACAACGGTAGGATGCTATACTTGCTCACCAAATCCGCCGGTACCAATCCAATAACCTCGCCGCTGACCGACACAGCGGTCAGGTCGATACGATTTATGCCGGCTTGGAACGCAAGTGCTTCATTCAACTGGCTTTGCGAAATGTAGCCCAGTTCCAGCAGAATCTCGCCCAATCTTTTATGTTTGACCTGCTGCTCAGCAAGTGCATGTCTGAGCGATTCCTCATTCAGGTAGGCTTTATCACAAAGCAACTCCCCCAACCTCTTTTTTCTATTGCCATTTACCGTTAGATCCATACTCTTACAGTTGCCCTAAGGCAAAAACCTCCCAAAGCTCTAAAATTATTCAACTAATAGTATTGTTTTCCTACCGTATTCGTAGAATCACGACTCTCAAGAGGTCTATCACTATACTTTAACTATAATGCGCCACAGTCTTTCGGTAACAAAGTAAAATTTCCGTAAAATGCCCAATATTCTCCCTTTACCAATTCTCACAGATACAATTCTTGACCAGCATCAATTGCCTCAATCGAGTGTCATACTGCTACATCACTGTTAGCCAATATGTTGAGACGGTTTTCATAGGCTTTTTGTTACAGAAAAATGGATTTTCCGGGCCGGTCTTTCTACAAAGGCAGTTGCAGCGGCATTCATTGTTAGTACTCTGTCAGATTGGTCGTTGTTCTAGTGGAAAAAAAGCTTGACATTACTGTTGAGTCCTGCAAAAATACATATATGGTGAAACTATAGTTGGACGGCGTTCATGGCAGGCTCTCGCCTGGGTGCTAATGGATTAGCACGCGATAGCCGCTAAAAACGTCCCTATGAGGTGCAGTTGTGTTGTTCGTTCGCTGTACCTTCAAAATGCAAAGGCCGCCAACCGGTTTCACTATAAAACCTGCATTTGGGACAACAGAAAAGCCTGTGTGACCAAGGCGGCATGGGTTCTCGCAGGAGGATAGGCAAGGATGCTGCAGCACGGAGGCTAAGAACCGCTGTGGTCCAGACTTGTATGTGGGGTCTTACCCTTCTCGTCCGGTGGTATGCCGGACTAGCGCGATATGTCTGGTGCGCCCGCTCTTTTAGCCTACAGAGGCCGATCCGAAAAAGCCTTCATTATTTTTACCCAACTTGCCGATAAAACTAACAAGGAGGTGGCTTTATGAAGTTGGAGAAAAGGGTACCCTCTGGCAGGGAAAAAAACCAGGAATCCCTCAAGCTTCTTGAGGAGTTGAGAGAGCAACTTTACACATCCAACGTCTCGCTTGTGCGCCAAAGTGCTTTTCATCTGTCCTGGATGCAGGAAGACGGACTGGATATTCTTAAGGAGGCCCTTTTCGGCGACTCGCACAGAAGAACGAAAGGCGCAGCAGGCTACGGACTTAGGAAAATGCGCGGCCGCATGAAAAAAGCAGGTGAGCAGGTTCTGCTTGAAGGCTTGAAGCGTACTGATCCAGTCACAGTTGATGTATGCAAGAATGCCTTTTTGATTATCAGGAAAAAGACGCATTCCAAGAGAAAAGCAGGCAGGCAACGGTCTCAACCACCAAGGCTCGAAATTAGAGAAATACCCCAAAGGCCCTATCAAAGAGGACATCTCGGCAAGCCCAGAGGCCCCAGAAACAACTTTTCAAAGAGGCGGTAGCCACCGTCCAGCCGCATTTCCCTGTCAATTGCTGCGAGTCAGTAATCACAGTGGAGCAGGCAAAGTACATCCTCAAAAATTTAAAGCTTAAAACTGAAAATCCAAAACTATAACTCAAAACTCAAAACCCGTCCTGTCTCGTCTCGGCGAAGACTGAAGCGAAGCCGTGGAAGCAAATCCCATAATTGCTACCATCTATGAACAAGGAAAAACTTGATTTCGTGGCGGCAAATGTTATTTGTTGAGATACAATTGCTGAATCGGAAAGCCGGACTTCAAGGCTTCCAACCCGGATGCAACTATAACCTGCAATAAACTGTGGAGGTGTACAGCGTGAAAACAACCGATTCCAAGCTGAGTTTCATTTTTGTTATTGTCGTATTGGCTGGATTCGTTGCGACCCTGCCGGCACAGGAAAGAGCGAACTACGACAGAAAAACGCCGGTCGTCAGGGTCTATGAAAGGACCCACAAGGCCGTCGTCAGCATCACGGGTGAACGAAAAATAACTTCATCGATATGGTCCGACAACGACTGGCCTGATATATTCGGCCCATGGGGACCAAGATTTCAACGCCAGGCCAAAGTCCTCGGCTCCGGCGTGGTTGTTCACGAAGATGGTTTCATCGTAACGAACTCCCATGTCGTTGAATCTGCACAAAAAGTTACGGTTTTCTTCAGCGATGGCGGCGACGGGGTTCCCGCCAAAATTGTAAGTATCGACCAGACTAAGGACCTCGCGGTGCTCTTAATAGATGCCAAAGACAAGCTGCCCTTCATTCAACTGGGCAGAAGCTACGACCTAATGATAGGCGAGACAGTCATAGCGATCGGCAATCCCTACGGCTACGCCAACACTGTTACAAGCGGCGTGATAAGTGCGGTCGGGCGGGATATCGAAGTCTCGGAGAACAACTGGCTTCGCGGCCTTATCCAGACTGATGCTCCAATCAATCCAGGAAACAGCGGCGGCCCCCTGTTGAATATCAACGGCGAGATGATAGGCATCACCACTGCCATACGTGCCGAGGCACAAAATATTGGTTTTGCCATACCTGTCGACACCCTCACAGACAATCTGGTACACATGCTCATGCCCGAAAGTCTTCGCCGGCTGCGTCTTGGACTGGTCATGGGCAGAACACAAAGCATCGGCGGCCTCACAGGCCTGGTCATTGATTCTGTGACCAAAGGAAGTCCGGCTGAAGAGAAGGGACTTGCCGCCGGCGACCTGGTGCTCGAGGTCGACAGCGAAAAACTGACCAGCGTAATCGACTTCTATATAAAAATTAGAAACAAGCAGGTCGGCCAGCCGATAAAAATCAAATACGCCAAGCCTAAAACCGGCGGGCCCGAGATTCGCTCTGCTGAGCTGACACTTGTAACTCAACCTCTGCCGGACGGAAGTAAGCTGGTAAAGGAGTTCTTCCAGATGGATGTCTCTGAGCTGACTGAGACCGTTGCGAAAAAGTTCGATTTCGAGAGGGCGTACCCGATCCTCATCATAACCAATGTTGACACAGGCGGTATTGCAGGCCAGGTAGGCCTCAAACCCGGAGACCTCATCCTGCAGATCAACAACGCCACAGTACGAGACCTTAAGGAGTTGTCTGGGCAGATGGAAACAATCAGCGAAGGCGACACAGTCCGGCTCAAACTTATGCGGATAAGGATTAGCGCCTTTGGCCAGGTTCAGCAACAGATTGAGACCACGCTGAAGGCCCAGATTAAGAAGTCCCGCTACTCTCTGTGACTTCGCCCTCAAAGGAAGTAATGATAGTGTGCACAAAACAGCCTACAATGACAAAGAGTGCGGATCGCGATGAGAGCGGCGTTTGCTCTCATAAATGAATATGCAGAAAGGTAAGGAATCCCTATGAAAAAGATATTACACATTATTCCAGCGATAATTATTGTAGTTACCATGTTCTGTCGTACGGGAACGGCTGAGCCTGACGGATTGGCTATTTCTGCTAAGGCAGGCACTTTGGGCCTGGGAGGTGAGCTTATCGCAAATATCGCACCAAGCCTCAACGCCCGAGTCGGCGGCAATATCCTCAGCTTTGGCATTGATGCCAAAGCAAGTGACATCGACTACAAATTCGGCATCGACATGCGGTCTTTCACTGCACTACTTGACTGGCATCTTTTCAACAATTCCTTCCGCATCAGCGGCGGTATCTTGGTAAATCAAAATGAGGCGAGCATGACAGCAACTCCATCCAACTCTGTTATGATAGGCGGCAACCCATATACCCCCGCCGAAATCGGGACACTGTCGGGCGAGCTGACCTACGATAAAGAAATAGCCCCTTACATCGGCATCGGCTGGGGTAATCCCTTCGACAGTAAGGGAAAATTCGGCTTTATGCTCGACCTCGGCGTGGCCTTTACGGGTTCTCCCGGTATAAGCCTTTCTGCGAGTAATCCGGCGGTCTCCCCGGCAGACCTGGAGGCGGAAAGAGCCGACATCGAAAATGAACTCCACAAATACAATTTCTACCCGGTGTTGTCGCTGTGCCTTTATTACAGGTTCTGATTGAGTTCATAGTTAATTGTTCATTGTTCATTGTTTATAAATGTCAGAGGGGCTTTATCTACTTCGCCCCCGCAGCTACTTGCGAAGCAAAAACGGAGGCCACGAAGACGGAAGCCTCTGCGGTTATTATCGAGTTAGTTTTGAGTTTCACTCCCATCTCAAAACTAACTTGCATGACATTGATTGAGAAAGGATATAGATAATGCCCAAGTCGCCAAGAAAGAGCAAGCTACCATGCGGCGATGACTCGCTTTCGACCAGAGCGGTTCATGCCGGCGAACCACGAGAAAAATACGCCGACTCGCTGACAACTCCAATTATCCAGACCGCCACATTCACATTCAAAAACAGTAAGGCCATCGAAGACTACACCAAAAGAGGCATGGAGCATTACGAGTACGGCAGGTATGGCAACCCCACCGCGAAAATTGCCGAGGCACGTCTTGCCGACCTCGAAGGGGCCGAAGATTGTGTCGTCTTCTCATCAGGCATGAGCGCCATAACGACCACGATCTTTGCTCTGGTGCAATCGGGCGACCATATCGTCATCACGGACGACAGCTACAAAAAGACGCTGGAATTCTGCCGATCGTACCTCAAGCAGTTCGCCATCGAGTGCACAATCGTTCCGTTCGGCGACTATCGAATATTAGAAAGAGCAATCAGAAAAAACACTCGCTTTATATTTTCAGAATCGCCCACGAACCCTTACCTGAATATTTTTGACCTTGTCGTAATCAAGAAGATTGCGAACAGGCACAAGGTCTTGACCCTCATCGACAGCACTTTCGCAACGCCCTACAACCAAAGACCGATCGACTTCGGCATGGACATAGTGTTTCAAAGCTGCACGAAGTACCTCGCAGGACACAACGATATTCTGGCTGGGGCTGTCCTCGGTAAAAAAAAGGTCATTGACAAAATCCGCGACCTCCATAAGTCCATGGGCGGCACAATCGACCCCCACTGCTGCTATCTTCTGCTGAGGGGTTTAAAGACGTTCCCTCTGCGTGTGCAAAAACAAAATGAAACCGCCCTGAAGGTCGCCCGGTTTCTTGAAGGCCATCCGCGTATAAAGAGGGTCTATTATCCATTCCTCGAAAGCCACCCACATTACAAAATCGCTACGACCCAAATGAAAGGCGGAGGCGGAGTCGTAACATTCGACATAAAAGGCACCATCAATTCAGCTAAACACCTCCTGGACTCTCTGAAGTTGTGCTACATCGGCCCAAGCCTGGGTGGTGTTGAGACCCTCATAACCCACCCCGCTCTGATAAGCTACTACGACTACACCAGAAAACAACGATATGAGCTTGGAATCACCGACACCCTCTTTCGCCTTGCGGTCGGCATCGAGGATGTCGAGGACATCATCGCAGACCTCGACCGCGCGCTAAGAAAGTCCAGTTAGGCCGGCGACCAACGAAGAAGGGCCGCAAGAGACGAATCTCGCGGCCCTTTTGCATCAGTTCCTTCTGTCTGACCTACCTCTCTCACTGCGGTGGTACAATCGTGATCTTGTCTTTCCCGTCGTATAGCACTATCCAGTATTGCGGCTCAGCGTTAGGGTTCTGGACTATCTGGAGGACTGCCCACCCCTCCTGGAGTGCGCCTTCATTAAGATTCTCGGTTTCCACCTTCACTTCCAGATCGGTCAGTCCGTCCCCGTTCACGTCTCTTTGCGTGGCCAGATACTTGTTTCCTTTGCCACGCATGGCTACCCCAGCGCCGGCAAGGAACACACTGCCCGGATCGACAGTCGTTGCGTCAAAATTGGCGCTTGAGAGCAGGGCCACAGGGATGACCCCGTTCGAGCCCAGGTTAATCTTATTGTCGGTGCTGCCGGGCTTGATATCGATCTGGATCGTCCCGGCGCCAATTGTAACTGTCACCATGGCCTCGTCGCTTCCGCCCTTTCCATCACTTGCCGTGTACGTATACGTATCTGTCCCCACAAAGTCGTCGCTCGGCGTATACGTCAACCCGTCTTCGGCAGCCGCCACCGTGCCGTTAGCCCCCTGCGTGTAGGCGACAATGCTCAGAGGGTCACCGTCGGGATCGGAATCGTTGGCCAGAACGTCGATCGCCACCGCCGAGTTGATCTGCGTCAGCCCGCTGTCATCGACCGCCACCGGAGGCGTGTTCAGTAGCGTGAGAATCATCGTGTCAGAAGACGTGAGCGTCCCATCGGTAACCTCCAACTTCAGGGTATGGTCCCCTATCGACAGCGCGGGTACCGGCGATGCCAGATTCAGACTCGCTGCACCATCCACGACGGCGGTCCAATCCTGGAGGGCTGTGCCTCCCTTCAGCCACCGATACTGCATTGCAGTCCCCGGAGTGGTATGTGTCGCTGTACCGGCGATGGTTGTCATGGCCTGCTCGGACGTGTAGATCGACACATCCAGCCCCGCATTGGCCTTCGGACCCACCACATATTTGAAGTTCAGCGCAAAATAGTGGACGCCATCAGTTATTTTCCCCCCCCAGGGTAGGGTGAGTACGTCGGAGGTGTATATCTGCTCGTAATTGACGAGCTTGTAGTAATACGTGTAGTTCTGCAACCGAATGACACCGGCCACGACGGCGTCGAGCGTGACCGCGTTGAGCGGACCATGGTACAACAAATCGGCATTGTTCGTCCCGGTCCAGACACCCACAAGCCATCTCTCGTAGTATGGGTTTCCGTTCTCGTCAATATATGGCTGTCTCGTATCCGGGTTGATCCAAGGCAGCGGGTCGGGGACGATCGTAAGGGGCTGGGCAAGTGGCGCATACGCATAGTGGTTCTCTATCGTGGCGCCGGGACCGATCAATACGGTGCAGCGCAGATCAAAATCCCCTTCCTTGGGCAGGCGCCATATGGCCATTGTATGTGTCGTGCTCAGGCTGCTGTCCACAAGGTTCCCATTGGTATCCCTGTGCATCGCAAAAAGGCCCAGGTGGGTGATCGTGATGGGTTTATCAACGAAGAATCTCCAGCCGTAGACGCGCTCAGCGGTAACCCAGGGATAACCCACACCACCATCGACGATGAGCGGTGAAAACCCCGGGCAGTCAGGGTTCACTGTTGCCGCCACGTCCGCCCAGACAAGGCTGCCCCAGCCGGCGAGGACCGCCAGCCCAACTATCCCTATCTTCCACATCTTTGCTCTCATTTTGTTTTCTCCCCGACTACTCGTCGTTCAGTAAGGTATCGGAAATAAAGTCCGGGGCACACGCCCCACGAAGACATCACAGGCCCGGCGAACGTTTTCTTGGCATCCATACCTCAGTTATCGGACAACAACCAACTTTTTATACACTTTCTTAGAGAATTCTTGCCGTTTTTATTCAAAGCTAGTGCTCTGTCGCATACCAAATGATGGATGTCATTCTGAGCAAAGCCTCTGTCATTCTGAGCGAAGCGAAGAATCTCCTCTGCAAGTTAGAGGTCATAATCGCAGCGAAGCATACATCTTATCCGCAGCCCAGATGCTTCGCCTTCGGCTCAGCATGACAAAAGAGGGCCAGATGCTTCGCCTTGCGGCTCAGCATGACAACTCATCAAATAACCTACGACAAAGCACTCGTTGTTCATTGTTAAAAGTTCATTTTTTGGTATTCGCAGGCCCTAATCCATATACCCTATCTCCTATATCTTACTCCCTACTCCTTATCATCTCTCCTACCACTTTGGGTGTAATTTTTCGTCAAAGTAGTGCAGGGGTTTTTTGCGGAAAATCCCAAAATCTATAAATTTTTTTTATTCCTTTCACCACAAGCACTTACAGCAATTCTGCTAACCTAAAAATACCATTTTTTTCGTCAAACTAATGCAGGTTCGTGCAAGGGTAGAGGGAGATGAAAAAAGAAGACAGTTTTGAGTTATGAGTGTTGAGGTTTGAGTTGAACTAAAAAACTATCGACTATCGACTCACGACTATCGACTACCTATGAATAATAAACTAACGACTATCGACTATCGACTAATGAGAGGAGCTACAAATGGCAGACGACACAATGCCGATATGGGGCGGATATATACTATTTGCGAGGCGGTTTATCGAGCTTCTTGCGGATATGCCGCTATTGGACAGGATGCTGTGGGTCTGGCTTTACTGCAAGGCCAACCACAGTAACCAGGCCGGACTTGCTCGCGGTGAGCTTGTAACAACGATAGACGAAATGCGAGATGCCATGAGCTATCGATCAGGATACCGTATGATAAAGCCCAGCATAATGGATGTACGGAGGGCGCTTGGACGTTACTGCGGAAGTAACATGGTTGTTACACGGAAGACCACACGAGGTCTTGTCATAACTATTTGTGATTTCGATCTTTATCAGAATCCTGCTAATTACGGCTGTTACGCGGATGTACGCACGGGTGATACTACGGGTGATAAAAATCGAGCGCACTATAAACAAGAATGTAATAAGAATGAGAAGAATGAAGAAGGGGGTAAGCCCACCAATTTTTCTTCAAAACCTGCTTATTTGAAGACATTCGATGAGCTTGCCCGAGAGAGAGCGGATGCAGCGTTCGAGCGTGCCGCAAGGAGGTTTTTAGCCGATGAACAAGAATCAGCTCACGAGGTGGTCTGACGAGCAAGTCAACTGGCGGTTGGCGCTCAGGGCGGGCTTTTCGATGGAGTCAAAAACAGGCTCACACTCGCTGGCCGTCATAACGTACTGGCTGCGGGCTTCGGCGATGAGCTTGAGCATAAGCTCAGCCTGGGCACGTACGGCGGGATTGGTGCTTGTGACCCGACTGCTCCATTTGGCGTATTCTTTGCTGAGATGCCGACGGGTCTTTTCCTCAGTCATATCCGCAGATAGACCGAGGAGGGTCTCAATATCTGCGGCCTTGTACATGGTAACAGGCACAATCTTCTCCGTCATTGCCCGAAAACTCTCGCGGTCGATTTCGAGCAGGCAGGCGATATTCTTAACGAAGCCAAGCTCCTCCGGGGCGGCAAAACCCTTGGCCTGCACAACATATAGACACAGCTCAATAATCTCATATCTCTGTGCGGCGGAAGCGTTCTCCATAATCTCTTTGCAGAGTTTCTGAACATCGAGCTGGCCTGCGTTGCGGAAAAAGGCGAGAGTCCCGTCCAAGGCCTTTTCGAGGTGATCCGCAGGTCGGTTGGACTCATGTTGAGTGAGGCGGTATTTGGCCCATTTCTTGATGACATCTATTTCGCGGGCAAAGAGCTTGCCGTCCGCGGCAGCCACGGCGAACGCAAGGCTGACCGCGAGGTTCTCGACACGTCTGGGATTGGACACGACAGGTGAAGGTTGTGGCTTCTTAGAGCGTCCTTTCAAAACAAAAAAAAACGCCGCTGCAAGAGCCAGGATAAGTGGAAAGGTTGGAATCAAAAGCTCAGCCATTCAGGTTCGTATCTCGTATGTCGTAGTTAGTCGCTTGTGGCAAGTGACTCGTGCCCTGTCGCATACCAAATGATGGATGTCATTCTGAGCGGAGCGAAGAATCTCCTTTACGAAAGCCAGATGCTTCGCCTTGCGGCTCAGCATGACAACTCATCAAATAACCTACGACAGAGCACTATAACCTCGCCCATCGTCAGTCGTCCGTCTGACTTATTCGACCTTGAATGGTTCGAGTGATTGGGCTTTTTCAATTGAATTCTTCTCGGTCATTGAGCCGCTTTGGTCTCGGCAGAGGTCAACTTCAAGGACTCGGCCCGATTCGAGGTCTTCGAATTTACAGTGCATCCTCTGGTTGAGGTCGTAGCTGTAAGTAACCTTTATCGGTTGCTCAGGGGGCCTATCGGGCGGAAGCTCGAACCTGTGGGTTGCGATTTTATTGACGAATTTGGGGACTGTGTCTTCGCCCTGGGTGATTGTTACTTCGACCGCCTTTTGGCCTTTGGTCAATGTGTAGAAGGTTTGTGAGGATTCGCAGGGTAGCGGCGTGTTCTTCTTGAGGATGATGCAGTTCTGAACCACCCGCCGGCCGGTCCGGTTGTCCACTGGGGCGCAGATAGTGCCGTAACTGTGGTTGCAGACATCAGTGAGGATTATGTCTTTTAAGCCGGTGCGGATTCCCGCCGGCACTTCGTCCGGTCTTTCCCTGAGCATCGTCAGGCCCGCGTGCAGAGCAGCACCGAGGGCGACGCACTCATCCACGTTGACGGCGTTTTCGGGCGGCGAGCCAAAGATCGCCTGCAGGCGACTCTGGACGAGCGGCACGCGGGTACTGCCGCCGACCAGAAGTACCTTGTCAATTTGCGAAGGCTTCAGACCCGCCTCATCGAGGGCGACCTCTATCATCATATCGGCGCGGGCCACAAGTGCGGATATGGCCTGCTCGAACATCTCGCGGGTTACTTCGACTTTCATACTTCCTGCGGGTCCGTAGATAATTTTCTTTGCGACCGGCCGGCGGGAAAGCGTCTTTTTTATATCCTCTGCCTCATCCTCGAACCTGGCCCTATCGGATTCGGACGCCGTCAGGACAGTCTTGAATTTATCTTTGTAAACTTGCTCCAGAATCTCAAGAATTTTCCTGTCGAAGTCGATGCCGCCGAGGGCGTGGTCGCCCTGCGAGCATATAATATCCATTTGATTTCCCTTGACGTTCATTATTGTAACGTCGAGGGTTCCGCCGCCGAGGTCGTAAACGAGGATTTTACCGAAGACCGGCCTGGTCGTTGCGTAATATAGTGCCGCCGCCACCGGCTCGTTGACGATTCCGATTACGTTCAGACCCGCGGCGGAGCCGGCATCCATCGTCGCTTTTCGGCGGATTTCATCGAAGTGGGCCGGCACCGAGACCACCGCGTCACGAATTTCACCGTGCGTAGCGGATGCGTCCTGTTTGAGCTTTTTGAGTATGAGGGCTGAAAGCTCCACCGGCGACCAATCCCTGCCGTCAACATTTATGCGATAATCGGATTCGCCGATATGGCGTTTGATCCAGCGGACGGCCCTTGCCGGATTAAGATAGCGGGAGTTTATGGCCTCGACTCCGACACGGATCAAATCGGGGCTTTCTTCATCGAAGTAAATCGCCGAGGGCGTAAGCCTCTCGCCGTCTGTGTTCGGCACTATCTCGGGCTTACCGATAGCGTTGAGCACGGCTAACGCCGAAAATGTGGTTCCAAGGTCTATGCCGGCAATGTTTGACATAAGTCTCCCGATACTCGATCCTTAACCCGGTGGCAGTCTTAAAGGCGCCCGGCGATCTCCTACACCAAACAGTTTTACCTGCGCTGCTCGTATTATTTTGACGCTATCATCGTTCACAAGGTATTGATAGCCCGGCCTGACGACCTGGGCGATCCTGCCGATCAGTTCAGGGTTGTCTATAGAGACCTTCTCTTTGACGGCCTCTGAGAACTTTTCCTGGTCTCTGTAGTCGCTATTCACCTTCGGCTCGAACCTTTCAACGCCGCTCGATTCGAGAGCAAAAATCAGCTCATCTCTGATTTCTTTCAGATGCCGCACCTCAACATTTCTTTCGGTTAGATGCATGATGTGAGCTTCTATATTGTCGATGCAGCGAATGACACGAAGGCAAAATGTTTTGATGATATTCCAGTCGTAGCCGTCCTGCAGCCTTTCGACCCTATCCTGCTGGCAGGCGGCATATTCGCGGATGGCTGACATCTGTTCCGCAAGGTCTTTCAGGGTATTGTTTATCGGATTTGACTGGTCGAGAGTGGCCTGCTGGACGGTCTGGGCCATTTGCCGCAGTTGCTCTATTTGCTCTTGCAGGTCCTGTGCCTGTTCTTTGAGCGAGGTGGCGACTTGCGGCGATGTTTCAACCGAATTGCAGCGAAGTCTTCTGCGCCCGGGCGAATCCATCGCGACGATTTCTTCGCAGTCGGACTCAGTAACGCAGGTTTCCTCGGCGTCCTCATCATCGGGCCGGTCGTATTGCGGTTCAACGGATTCTTCGAGGTCGTGCCAGCCGCTTGTCACAAGTACCCGCGAACGTTTGCTGAGCCGCTTACGCCCGATGGTTTTGGGACGCGGTCCAGTCGGTGGCTTGGTTGCCTGTTTGGCATGTGCAGCAGCCAACTCTTTGCTCGGCTGGGTTCGGCCTGTTGCAAGGTTGACAATCGCTTTGCAAACAGTGTAGACCGCTTTTATGATAAGACGCACTATCGCCAACAAGACACACCATGCAAATATCACGGCCCCCATCGCAGCAAAGACGACGGAGCCGGTGAAGATGACTTCCTTCAACTCTTTGTGTTTTGCGTACTTGCCGACCTTATTCTGCCAGTCCGGACCATAAAGCATTGTGGCGGCGGGTCCCGGGTCCATCTGTTTGGCGGCGAGCCTGTCTATATCGGCCTTGAGTCGTTCCTTTTGCTCTCGTACTAATTGCTGGGGAGTTTTACCCTGCCGGGACTTTACCAGCTCCAGTGCAAACTCGTTCTGCTGATCGGGTGACAGGCTGTAAACCTGGCCGTACTTTTTGAAGTACTTGTCGTGCTCGTCGGCATATTTCGACCTGTAAGTGGTTGCCAGTCGTTTGTGGATTGTGGCCTCGATGAAAATCCAGGCACCCGTCCCGCCGGCTATTATCATCATGACCAGGCCAAATATAGCACACTTCTTAAGCATCTATCTCTCCTATCCTTCCGGCTACGGCTCGGCTTGCTCAAAGACGAGTCCATCTTCCGGAAAACATCACAGGCGAACATCCAATCCGACCGGACAGTCCGCAGGAATCTGCCGGAATGACTGATGCCGGACCGTCTCGGTTCACTTTACAGTTCCGCACCTTTTTTCTCACTGAGGCTTACCTTTTCCAGACCTTGCTGCACAATCACCGGGCGTTATTCGCTAAAAGCGCAAAGCAAATAGCGGCGAGGGGCCGCCAAATAAAATATAGTAAATGAATAGCCCCCCTACCAAACAGATTGAGCTAAATAGAGAAGATAAGATGCGTCCGATAAAGGACAAATGAGAGTTTAGATGACATAGAAAGAATGCGTAAAGACTGGCAACATATCAAGCTATGGGACTGTGCACGATTGAGTTATTGAGGTGTCAGCTTCTGAAGACCTCATCCGCCAAGTCCTGGCCTATTTGGGCGGTGTAGTATTGCTGCACGAGCTTTTGGCCCTGTTGCTGAAATCTTTCTATGCTTGAAAACACCCCAACTTTGGTAAGGATTAAAATTGCAGCACAGGCAGCTATATTTGCAGCAGGGTATTTATAAAAAGCACATTTTTCGACCAGCTTAGGCTGCGGCACAGCCGACTTGAGACGGACGGCCTTAGGAGCCTCGCGGATTCTGTGTTGTAGAAAGCCAATGGCCTGTGAATTCGCCTGCATTAGAAGGTCAAGCTTGTGTGGTTGCGATTTTATTATAGATAGTGCGAGATTGACCTTGCCGAAAGCTGCTAACCGTCTTTGGCACCTCGGACAGACCGAAGTATGATTCTGAACCCACTCGGCCTGCGGACTAAGATGACCGGCTGTTACTTTGAGCAGCCACAACCTTACGTGGGTGCAAGTCGGCAGAAGCGATTTTCGCGTGCCGCTGGGAGCGGAGCATCTATTTTTTCTCAAGGTTATCATCTTTCATCATCACTTTCTTTGCTCATCCATGCGGCCAACAACTGGATTGCTTTACACCTATAGACCCTCGCGGTTGCGTATGATATACCGAGTATCCGGGCTACCTGGGAGTAAGGCAGCTCCGCAAGGTCCCGCAGGGTTACGACATTTCTAAGCTGCTCAGGCAACTGCGCGATATAAAACCGCAGCGATTCCGTTAGGTGGTTTGCATCGAGATAATCTTTGGCTTCGCCAGAAGCTATATCGCCAACAGCAGAGAATGTCTTTCTCTCGGTGATTCGACACCTGAGTATCGAGATCGCCGTGTTGCTGGCTGTACGGAAAAGGTATGCTTTAACATTGTCGGGTTTACTTCTAAGCTCATAATTAGCCAGATGTAGAAACGTGGTTTGATAGGCGTCACAGACATCCTGCTCGTTGCCGAGGATTCGCCACAGCATAGTAATAAGCTCAGGGCCGTGCCTCTGCATTGCAGACAGTACCCACCGCTGGCTGTGGTCAACAGCCTTAGCCAGAGCGGCATCCCATAGCAAATCGCGAGTGACGGCCTTATCAAACATAGAATCGCATCTATAATTTTTTTTGCTTTTCGTATATAAGGACGCACAGCACAATATCATGTTATCATAAATTGCCCAAAAATTGGCAGAAAAAATCGCCTTAACAGTTTAACAAGGCCTCACGCTGCCGCGTCTTATCTATGGTAAAAGAAACTTTCTGTAGAAGCTGTGGTGGTGAGCCGGATGCTGCAAATGGACATAAATAATTGCCAAACAAGGGCTTACGACCAAAAAGATATGACTCAGGATGTCGTATCGCTTGTCGATGAGATGCTTCACCAAGCGGCACGATGGGCAGCCAGCGATGTACATTTCGAGCCGACCGAGACGGAACTTGTCGTGAAGTTCCGGCTCGATGGTGCATTGAAGACCGTCGAAAAGCTGCCCAAGTCTCTCTCGGAAAACGTGATTGCCAGGTTGAAAGTACTGGGGGGGCTTTTGACATATCGCACCGACATACCGCAAGAAGGTCGGATAGATATTTCCGGCACAGCAGATACGAATATCACCGACCAGAGGTTGGCGGTCTTCCCGACAATACACGGCCAGCGGGCGGTTGTGCGGCTGTTCTATAGGCAGGCGGGCCTGGTGGAGCTTGAACAGCTTGGCTTTCCTGAGCAGATTAGGTCAGCTTTAATGACTATTTCAGCCGCAAGTCAGGGGTTGTTGCTCGTTACAGGCCCTGCGGGCAGCGGAAAGAGCACAACTCTGGCAGCCATTCTAAGATACATACTTGTCAGGTTTCCCGGTAAGAGTGTGGTTACACTTGAAGACCCTGTGGAGATTAAGGTCGAAGGGGCGACGCAGGTTCAGATTACGCCGCACGGGCAAATGACATTCCCGACAGCGCTGCGGTCGCTTCTGCGACAGGACCCGCAGATTCTGATGATAGGTGAGATTCGGGATGCGGAAACTGCCAGGATAGTCATCGAGGCGGGGCTTACGGGTCATCTGCTGATGAGCACGATGCACAGCGGGACGCCGGCAGGAGCGATATTGCGGCTGCTTGAGATGGGAATTGAGCCTTATCAAGTAACATCGAGCATTTGTGCAGTGTTGAACCAGCGGCTGGTCAGAAGGCTTTGCGAACGCTGTAAGAGAACAACCGATAAGGGAGTTTTCCAGGCGGTGGGCTGCGAAACATGTTTTGAGACAGGCTACAAGGGGCGAGTCCTGATAGCCGAAATGGTGGAGCTGGATAGCTGCCTGCGTAAGGCCATTCTGGCGAAAGCCGATTTAGAAGAACTTGAACATCTGCTAAAGCAAGGCGGGCACACGAACATGCTGGATGACGGCAGACGCCTGGTCGAATCAGGCGTCACAACACAAGAGGAAGTGAATAAAGTCTGCCCAGGTGTGTCACAGAGTCCGTAAGGCAGACGTAATTTTGAGCGTGGAGACGTAGTATGAGATGGTGGTTGCTGAGTTTTGTTGTGGCTGGAAGCAGTTTGATTTTACGGCACGACATCTGCCGGACTGCATCAGGGCTTGAGTTGACGCTTTCTCCGGCCCCTGCTGAGAACACCGACAAATATCGGCTCGTCCCGTCTCCAACAGAACAAAGGGACGAGGATGCAGTACCGCTATATATCAAAGCGGTGCAACTGCTGCCTAAGGATTTCTCGACCGACCAAATCAGCAAGTGGCGTGGGATGCCTTTGGACAAGATGCCGCTTAAGGAGGTCGCAGAGGCAGTTAAGGCACTCAGGCCGAGTCTGCAAATGGTCGAACAGGCGGCGAAATACCGCAAGTGCAATTGGCCGGCTGTACCCGCGGGTGCGACGATTGCAAACCTGCAGGAATATCGCTGGCTGGCTAACTCTATTACCCTGCAATCCAGCCTGCAGATGGCTCAGGGTCAATATCAGCAGGCTGTGAATAGCATTGGGGCCGGTTTTGTGATGGCCGAACATATCGGTAAGGGTCCAACTCTGGTGCAGGGTCTTGTGGGAGTGGCTATTGCGGAGCTTATGTGCAGGGAGGTGGAAAAGCTCATTCAGGTTAACGAAGCACCGAATCTCTACTGGGCCTTGCGGGGCCTGCCCAGACCTGTTGTTGATATCAGTCGGGCCATGGGGATTGAAAAGGCTAATCTACAACAATATAAGGACCCTGCAACACGAAAGCAGCTCGAGGAAACATTAAAGCCGGCCCACGCCCGTGTGGAGCTTACTGTGAAACGGCTGGACCGGCACGTAACTGCCCTGCAATGCATTGAGGCAATTCGCCACTTCGCTGCGACACACGATAGCAAGTTCCCGAAGGAGCTTGGCGACATTACTGGAATCGCCCTGCCGAACGACCCTGTTACTGAAAAACCTTTTGCATATATTTTAAAGGGCTCCACTGCCACCCTTGAAGGGCTGACACCCAGTGGCGGGACAGAGAAAGATGTGATTCGATATGAGCTGAAACTGAAACAATAAGGAGCGGATGTCGTTCCGAGCGAAGCAAGGAATCTGGCCACCGAATAAGAAGTTTACACCGCTGGCAACTTCTCATCCGCAGCCCAGAAGCCTTGCTTGTCGGCTAAGCATGACAGAAAGTTATCGAGCATCGAGAAAGGTCACACAATGGCGACTTATGAATACAGTGCTATGACGTCTATGGGCCGGTTGATGAAGGGGACCATCGAGGCGGGAACGACCGAAGAGGCGGGGAAGTTTTTGCAGCAAATGGGGCTGAATATAAGCTCGTTGGATAAGGCCAGGCCGCCCACGCCCAAAACGGCTGTCGGACGCAGCGAGTTTCTGCTTTTCAATCAGCAGCTTGCGTCAATAACCAAGGCAGGCATACCGCTGGAACGGGGCCTGCGAGAGCTGGCCAAAGACGTAAGCACCAGGCCCATGAGAAGGCTCATCGAGGATATAGCCGGCGAGCTTGAGGCGGGCGTGAGTATCGAGGAGGCTTTCGAGAAGAGGCAGAAGAATTTTCCGCCTTTATACGGAAGGATTCTAAAGGCCGGCGTGGAAACCGGCAGGCTCAGCGAAATGCTGACAAGCCTTAATAGGCACCTCGAGCTTGCAAGTCAGACCCGGCGAATTATCTTCGAGGCAGTGAGCTATCCTTTGGTCGTACTGGCTCTGGCGTCGGTCATCATATCAGGTCTCTTTCTCTTCGTAATTCCGCAATTTAAGGCGATACTTGGTGAAATGATAGAGGGCAGGCTCAATCCCGTGACCACGCTGGTGTTGAGCATGACGGGAAATGTGGGGCCCTTCTGGATAACGGTGGCTTGCCTTGTGGCATGTGGATTTTTGTTAGCGGGCTTACTGTCAACCTCGGCTCCGGGACGCCGAGCCAAAGAATCAGTATTCCTGAAGGTGCCGCTCCTTGGAAGGGTTTATCACAGCAGTATCCTCAGCAGGATGGCCGAGGCGATGGCGCTAATGGTTGGGGCGGGCTGCGATATGCCTGCGTGTTTGAGGCTGGCTGCCGGTTCGACCGGCAGTGAGAGGCTTATCTCAGAAAGCGAGATGTTGGCCGGTCAAATAGAACGAGGCGTCAATATCCTTGAGGCCGGCCAGTTCTGCCGGATGATACCGAGATTGTTCCTGTTCTCGATTCAGTTGGGCGCCCAGAGGAATGAGCTGCAGGATAACCTATACAGTCTTGCAGATATGTATGCTGAGCAGGCCCGATCCGGACAGTTGAGGCTCCAGACTATCCTGCTTCCTCTTATGCTGATCTGTGTGGGCGGGATTATAATGATAACGATACTTGGCATTTTCTTACCTATGGTGCAAGTCGTAACGAGTTTATCTGCCAACTAATAATTGAGTGAGCAAATATGTTCGCAGTTATAGCAACGTTATTGTTGTTTACTTATGTAGTACTGGGTCTAAAAAAGCCTGCTATCGCACTGCTTACAGCCCCAGTAGTCTGTTTCGCCCTGGGTTATGCTGCCGTGATAGCGGGCGCATTTGAGTATGTCCTGTATGCGATGGTCATCTTCCTGGCGATGCTCGTGGCAGTCATGCTATCCGGGTACAAGATGGATTCTCCGCGATGGCGGCAAAAGGTAGCCAGCGCGATATTGTTCGCAATGTTGTCATTAGGTTTGACGGTCTTAGGCATCTCTTTTTTCCTCGCTTTCCACACCCTCGGATTCGTGTTCCTTATCCTATGTCTGGGTGGGGTTGGGCTGGTGGTTATAGCGTTAAGTTGGGCCTCTGCCTCTCGAAGAGCAAATGAAATGTATGTCATCTCTACGCTTGGTGCGGCTATGCGGCAGAACCTGCCTTTACCGATGGCCTTGGCATCTGCCGCAGCAGGACAAAAGGGTAAACGCACGAGGATTTTGCGACAAATACAGAAATGGATAGTCCAGGGTTACTCACTCAGCGAGGCCATAAAACGCGGCTATAGGAGGTGCCCAGGTTATGCGGCGGCGATGATTGCTGCCGGTGAGCGGCTGGGTCAGCTTCCGCAGGCGTTTAAGGCGATTGAGGCGGATATGATATCCAAAGCGGACGAACGAAGAAGACTTAGGCCGGTCCATCCGCTGTATCCGGTAATAGTGATGAGCTTCCTGCTCTTTCAAGTATCGGCTTTGATGAAGTTTGTTATCCCCCAATTTGTGAGCGTACTACAGGAGATGGATGAAGGTGCGAAGCTTCCTGCGCCGACTCGGTTTCTGCTCAATATGTTGGGTTCCATTATGTACGGCCATGGAGGCGTGTTCTGGCTGATACTACCATTCGTAGTTGTTATTAGCATGATAGTCTGGATTTGGACAACGATTCGGCCCCGCAGGCCGGCCAAGCCATATCTGCTGTCGCGCATCGGCGACTTCATCAAGTGGCATCTGCCGATACTGCACTGGTTCGAGAGGAACTATTCAATGATGCAGGTCGTTGAAGTTTTGCGATTGTCGCTTAATGCCGGCTACACGGTCAATGATTCAATCAGAAGCACGCTCAGTCTGGACGTGAACAATCGGTTCAGGAAGCTGCTGAAGAGATGGCTAAAAAACGTCGAGCAAGGTGACAACATCGCCGAGGCCGCAAAGGAAAGTGGTCTGGGCAACACTTTGGCCTGGGCCTTTGACGACAAGGTGAATCAAGGTAACATCATACCTATTATGGAGATGTTGGAATCATTTTATCGGTCGAACTACAGCTATCGGGTGAACCTTGCGAGGTTTATATTATGGCCCTGTGGAATCATTGTGATGGGGGCAACGGTCGGGTTTGTGATTTATGCGATATTCTCACCTGGCGTAGTTATTATCAAGTATCTTGCGGAAAACGTATATCCATGAGCGTTTGATGGAGCAGGTAATGTCACACAAAGCCGGAAAACACAGCGGATTTTCAACGGTCGAGATAATCGTTGTGTTTGCAGTACTGGGTTCGATCCTTTTCGCGATGGCGGTTTCGCTGCACGGATTCGGCAAATTCAACCGGTACCAGATGGTCAGACAGAGGTGTATCGCGGCGGCACAGGCGCAATTAGACAGCATAACCGCGAGACATGAGTTTATCAAAGATGCTGACCTGGAGAGATTGTGGCCTGGGGTGAGTGTAGCTTTGGAAAGGTCGCAGGGGACCGGCCAATGGAAAGGCCTCGAGTTGGTACGTGCGACAGCCAAGGCAAAGGCCGGGCAAAAACAAACGATGGTTGTGTTGTCACGGTATGTCCTGCCGGCTGAACCTGTGTCTGCACGGGAGTAACACTTATGCGTAAGGCATTTACTTTGGTAGAGATACTGATAGTGCTAATGACCGTTCCGGTCGTTTATGGGATTTTGTTTACTGTATTCAACCCAGTCATCATTGATGTTCCACGGCTTACACGAGTTGTGCAGGAGAATACGACTTTACTCAATATGTTAAGCGAAATGCAGCGGGATATAGAAAAGGCAAAGGGCTTGCCGGAATCGTTCGAGGGGCAGACGTCAAGTGACAGGCTGCTTTTAATTGAGTCAGCAGATGGCGTAACATATTACAAGCTTGAAGGTGGGCGGGTTATCAAAGGCGAACTGCGAAAAGGGCAAAGCGAGGCCGGACAGATGAAAAGAGTGTGGGCTCTGCCGAATTGCCGGATAGCATGGAAGCTCTGGAAGGAAAACGGCACCAGTCGTGTAGTGGAAGTAACAACTCATATCAGGTCTCGGTTTGGCCGCGGGTACAAAGAGACAATGGCTAATGCGCATCTGTTTTTTGTCAACGCTCTTGGGGAGGCCTGAGACCGATGATGGTAATCAAAAGACAACGACGCGGGTTCATTTTGATGATTGCGGTTATGGCCATAAGCCTGGTGGGAGTGGCAGTGCTTGTGCTGGCAGAAGGGGCCAAGACGATTCTTTTTCAGGCTGACCGGGCTTATCTTGAGGCTGTTGAGCAAAACCTTATGGCCGGAGCTTTAGCCTGGTCACGGCAAAACGCCCACAATCTCGCCGGCGAGCAGGGTAAGGTTGTGGAGTTAGACACCGGCAATATGCAACTGCGAGATTCAAGTTTGACAGTGCGAGTCGAGACCGTCACCGACAGGGCTATTGACGTACAGGTAAGCACATCCTGCAAAAAAGGAAGACAAACGTTATCCAGTTCCCGCAAGTACAGAATCGCTCTGCCAGAGCGAATTGAGAATTCAAAATCAAGAATATAGAATTCGAGCATCGACAGCAGTTTGTCATCCTGAACGGAATGCAGTGGAGTGAAGTATCTGGACTACGTGTTTGAAAGACCTTCTCTTCTGAGGCCGGATCCTTCGCCTGCGGCTTATAGCCTGCCTGAGTCCGCCGTAGGCGGGCGAAGGGACGACAAACCGATGTAGCCTCAGATTTTTTCCTAACCCGTATCATTCCTTGTCAGACCAGCCATCCACATAAGCTGTCATGGCCGGCTGGGTACTTTTGGCTTGACATGCCTGTTTTGCCATGTCTTACTATCACTTGGCCAGTATACAACAGGACTTTGACTTCAAATGAGTTTGAGGATTTTATGCCAATTACTCGTGTTTTCTTCTACTTAATCTCTTGCTTAGTTTTTTTGTTCTGCAATGGGAAATCAGTCGCATCAGAATCAACCGCTAATCTTAAACAAGATAAAACTCCTTATGACTATGTAAATCCACTTATAGGTACAAAAGATATGGGGCATTGCTTCCCGGGGGCAACTGTTCCATTCGGCATGGTACAGTTAAGTCCTGATACTGATTTGGTTCCATATAGTTACGGTAAGGGCTACAATCCTGAGACTTACAAATATTGTTCCGGATACCAGTATGATGATAAAACCATAGTCGGCTTTAGTCATACTCATTTTAACGGCACCGGCCATTCCGATTTGGGAGACTTCCTGGTTATGCCGACAGTCGGTGAGCTGAAACTGGACCCGGGGACTAAAGATAATCCTGGCAGCGGCTACCGATCAAGATATTCCCATGACAATGAGAAGGCACATCCGGGCTATTACGCCGTTAAGCTGGACGATTACAACATTGATGCAGAATTGACGGCAACGCAGCGCGTGGGATTTCACAGGTACAAGTTTCCGAAAACCAAAGATGCACATATTATCCTCGATTTGACTACGGGAATTTATAACTATGACGGAAAAGTCGTATGGTCATCGGTCAGGGTGGAAAACGATACATTAGTAACCGGGTTCAGACAGACGAACGGATGGGCCAGAACCAGATACCTTTATTTTGCAATGGTATTTTCCAAACCGTTCAAATCTTATGGTTTAAGAAACGATGATAAAGAGATATACGGCGGATTCTGGAGAAAATGGAATCAAAATGAAAATTTCCCGGAGAGGTCTGGAAAGAAAGTAAAATGCTACTTCAATTTCGAAACGGACGAAGGTGAAGCAATTCTTGTCAAGTTTGCATTGTCGGGTGTCAGTACACAAGGTGCCATAGAAAACCTCAAGGCAGAAATTCCCGGATGGGATTTTGACGAAATCAAAAATAAGGCGAAAGACCAGTGGAACAAGGAGCTATCGAAAATCACAGTCGATGCGAGCGAAGACAGGAAGATCAGTTTCTATACGGCAATGTATCACAGTTTTTTAAATCCCGTCGTTTACTCCGACATCAACGGTGAATATCGAGGATTAGATCAGAATATTCATAAAGTATACGGATTTACAAACTACACTATTTTTTCCTTGTGGGATACATACAGAGCTCTTCATCCATTTTTTACAATCGTACAACAGAAACGGACAAGCGACATAGTTAATTCTATGCTTGCCCATTATGAGCAGAGCGTACATAAAATATTGCCTGTCTGGTCTCATTACGCAAATGATAACTGGTGCATGATCGGTTATCACAGCGTTTCGGTAATTGTTGACGCCTATATGAAAGGCATTAGGGGCTATGACGTCGAAAAGGCTCTTAAGGCGGTGGTATCGAGCGCATCTTATGATAAGTATGACGGAATCGGCCCCTATAAAAAGTATGGATATGTGCCGGAGGATTTGAACTCCAATTCCGCCTCAAAGACACTGGAATACGCCTACGACGATTGGACAATATATAAATTTGCAGAACAAATCGGGAACAAAGAAGTATCTGAGGAATTCCGGAAAAGAGCGGGGTCCTACAGAAATATTTTCGATAAAGAGACTAAATTCATTCGAGCAAAAAAATCGGACGGCACGTGGAAAATCCCCTTCGATCCTATGAGCACAGCAGGACAGGGATATATTGAAGGTAACGCATGGAATTACTCTCTTTATGTGCCGCATGATATAAAAGGCTTTATTCAGTTAGTGGGCGGGGAGGACAAGCTAATTACGTGGCTCGATTCTCTATTTACTATGGAAGTTCCTGAAAAATACCTTGGCGAAAGTGAGGACATAACAAGGGCGGGTATGATCGGCAATTATGTTCACGGAAATGAGCCGAGTCATCACGTCGCTTACATGTATTGCTACGCAGGCCAGCCCTGGAAAACGCAGGAAAGAATACATCAAATAGTAAATACGATGTATAAACCTCATCCCGACGGTCTCTGTGGCAACGATGATTGTGGTCAAATGTCCGCCTGGTATATTTTCAGTTGCCTGGGATTTTATCCCGTTTGTCCCGGAAGCAATGAATATGTAATAGGAAGTCCATGCCTTAGAGAAGCCGTCATTCACCTGGAAAATGGAAAACTGTTTGCAATCAAGGCAAAAAATCTGGATGAAAAGAATATTTATATCCAATCCGTTTTATTAAACGGAAAACCGCACAATCGCAGCTATATAACACACGGCGATATCGTAAGCGGCGGTAAATTGATTTTTGAGATGAGTAATCAGCCTAATAAACGTTGGGTTTCGTCTGAAGAAGACAGGCCCTATTCAATGACAAGGTAGGTTAGGAACTTTAAGAAAATAATGAGGGAATAAAGATGTCACTAAAAATTTTCACACTATGTGTATGTCTGGCTTTGAGCCTTAACACCACATTGTTCGCACAAAAAGGTTACACCCAATATGTCAACCCGTTAATTGGGACAGCTTCTCACGGGCACACTTATCCGGGAGCAACAAGGCCTTTCGGAATGGTGCAATTAAGTCCTGATACCGGCAACGACGGCTGGGACTGGTGTTCGGGTTATCACTATTCCGATAGTTCAATTGTGGGCTTCAGCCATACGCACCTAAGCGGCACGGGAATCGGCGACATGGGCGATATTTTGATTATGCCCGTAGTCGGTAAACTAATGCTAAGAGAAGGCGACAAGAAAAATCCTGATACAGGTTACCGCTGTCGTTTTAGTCATAAAAGGGAAACTGCACGACCCGGTTATTATTCCGCGTTTCTTGAAGACTATAACATTCAAGCGGAACTCACTGCAACCGAACGCTGCGGATTTCATCGCTACCAATTTCCCGCAAGCGATAATGCTTATTTTATTATTGATCTACAGCACGGGCTCGGCTGGGATAAACCCACCGAGACTTATCTGAAAATTGAAAGCGATACGGTTATTGTCGGTTATCGCAAGTCTTCCGGCTGGGCGAAGAAACAGGAAGTATATTTCGTTCTCAAATCGTCTATCCCGATCTCAAAGTTTTTCCTATATAACGAAGATGCGAACATACCTGATGCCAAAGAAGTTACCGGGAAAGCTGTGAAGAGCGTATGTTATATAAAGGCGGATCGTCCTCAGACACTTCTTTTGAAGGTAGGGATTTCAGCCACAAGCATTGACGGCGCCCGCTTAAATCTTGATAAAGAAATACCGAATTGGGATTTTGATAGGGTAAGGGAAGATACGGAGAGAAGTTGGGAAAATGAACTTTCAAAAATTCGTGTGGAATCTTCTGATCCGGCATTGAAAGAAACGTTTTATACATCAATGTATCACGCTTTTTTAGCTCCAACTTTATACAATGATGTAGACGGCAGTTACCGTGGCCCGGACGGAAAAATTCATCGCGATACAACATTTAATAATATGACCACTTTTTCTCTATGGGATACGTTTCGGGCAGCGCATCCTTTATACACTATTGTGCAGACCAAACGAATACATGATATGGCAGCCTCAATGATGGCGTTCTATAGCGAATCAGGTCTGCTGCCAGAATGGTCGCTGATGGCTAACGAAACCAATACGATGATCGGTTACCATGCTGTTCCGGTGCTGTTTGATGCATACAATAAAGGTCTCATAGAGAAACCTGAAGAAGTGTATGTTGCAATGAAAAAGAGTGCTCAGCAAAAACGTTTTGGTATTGAATACATTGATAAATACGGCTATGTGCCTGGTGATTTGGTAACGGAGTCAACTTCCAAGACACTTGAATACGCTTATGATGATTGGTGCATCGCAGGAATGGCTAAAGCTTTGGGCCACGAAGAAGACTATTCATATTATAGCAAACGGGCGCAGAATTATAAAAACGTTTTTGACCCTTCGGTTGGATTCATGCGAGGTCGTCTCAGTGATGGTGGCTGGCGTTCACCATTTGCACCGAACAAAGCCGAGCACCGTAAAGGTGATTTTACGGAAGGAAATTCCTGGCAATATAGCTGGTTCGTCCCACATAATGTGCCCGACCTGATAAATCTCATGGGTGGTGCAGAGCGTTTTGTCGAGCGACTGGATTCGCTCTTTTCCACTAGCTCCGATGTCGGAACTGAAGCATCTCCTGATGTCAGCGGGTTGATCGGGCAGTATGCACACGGCAACGAGCCCAGCCATCATATTGCTTATTTGTTTGCTATGGCCGGCTATCCGGAAAAGACTCAGGAAATCTTAAACCGGATAATGACTACCTTGTATTCCAATAAAACCGACGGCCTGTGTGGCAATGAAGATTGCGGCCAAATGTCGGCTTGGTTCGTTTTAAGTGCCCTGGGATTTTATCCTGTAAATCCGGCTTCTGGGCAGTATATTTTCGGAAGGCCCTTTTTCCAGGAAGCCCAAATCCCCCTTAATAATGGTAAAACATTTGTAATCAAAACAAAAAATCTGACGTCGGACAGTATTTATATCCGTTCAGTAACACTAAACGGAAAGAGTTGGAATAAAGGCTATATCAATCATAGCGACATCATAAACGGCGGCGAGCTGGTGTTTGAGATGAGTAATAGCCCTAACAAACATTAGACTTCGTCCGAAAAATTATTTTGACCCATTCATTGGAACAGGTCCTCACGTGCACGCCTATCTCGGTGCTACAATGCCGGATACCGGCTTAAGACCGGAGACAGCACGCATAGATAAACTCTTCAAGAAACCAATTTCTTACAAATAAAGATTATATGCAACCTTAATAGATCGTGATCCTAAAATCACTTGAAAAATATATATCTTACATTAAACTTAATCCTATAAATAGGTTCTCTGGATAGTTTCATGGACGCCCGTTACGGAGCCTAAACCTGTTTTATCGAAATGAAAAGGAAAGGTTATGGTTACTAGACGAAAATTTTTGCAATCAACAGCCCTTTTAGCCGGTTATGTGAATTTCGGTTTTCCGGTTTCTAAATCAAACGCACAAACACAATATATCACAAAACGTCCAAGCTTTGATAAACGTAGGTTTATCAGTAAATCTGTGGAACAAAAGATAACGCAGGTAAAGCAAACCATTAAGGATGAAGAAGTAGCCTGGATGTTTGAAAATTGCTTCCCCAATACACTGGATACGACGATTGATTACGAAATTTTAGACAATAAGCCCGATACCTTTGTGATAACGGGCGACATTGATGCCATGTGGTTAAGGGATTCAACCGCTCAAGTTTGGCCTTATATGCCGCTTATAAACCAAGACAATGATCTTAAAGACCTAATAAAAGGTCTTATCAATCGACAAACGAAGTGCATATTGCTCGATCCTTATGCCAATGCTTTTTATAAGGATGTAACGAAAATCTCTCAATGGATCAGCGACGATCCCAAGGTAAAACCGGGTGTCCATGAACGAAAATGGGAAATTGATTCCCTTTGTTATCCGATTCGCCTGGCGAATGAATATTACAAGATTACCAATGATGTATCCGTTTTCGATGCGAATTGGGATAAAGCGATGCAGCTTGTCGTCAAAACGTTCAAAACAGAACAAAGAAAAGACGGTACAAGTCCGTATTGGTTCAGAAGACGAACGGATGTAATGATTGATGCTCCTCCCTATAACGGCACAGGACAGCCAGTAAAGCCGGTTGGGCTGATTTGCTCCATGTTCCGCCCTTCTGATGATTCGACCGTGTTCCCATTCCTTATTCCTTCCAATATTTTCGCGTATCAATCGTTACGGCAGCTTTCAAATATCTACTTAAAAGAGTTGAACAATAAATCTTTTTCCCGGGAATGTAATGAGCTTGCCGACGAGGTTGAACGTGCAGTAAAAAATTATGCAATCATCGAGCATTTGGATTTTGGTCAAATCTATGCCTACGAAGTAGATGGTTTCGGAAATCAGATATTTCTGGATGATGCTAACGTGCCGAGCTTGATTTCTCTGGCCTATCTTGGTGCTCATAAACCAACGGACAAGATTTATCAAAACACACGTCGATTCGTCTTAAGCGGCAATAATCCCTTTTATCTAAAAGGCAAGGCTGCAGAAGGTCAAGGCAGTCCCCATACCGGCAAACAAAGTATATGGCCGATGGGTATTATATTGCGTGCCATGACGAGTATTGATGAAGGTGAAATCATAAGGTGTATCGGAATGTTGAAAAACACACATGCAGGCACAGGCTTTATGCATGAATCGTTCAATAAAGATGATGCATTAAAATACTCAAGGAAATGGTTCGCCTGGGCGAATACTTTATTTGGAGAACTCATACTGAAAGTGTATAATGAAAATCCAGACTTGTTGAAACGAGTAACGTTTTAATACGTACGAAGCTGGATGATAATGGTTTGCCGTCGGACGTGACGGTTGGCCGGTCCATTCGGGCGATTAGCTCAGCCAGGTAGAGCAGTTGACTCTTAATCAGCGGGTCGCAGGTCCGATTCCTGCATCGCCCATTATTATTTTCACCGCTGCCAACCAAAGACAATTCAGTCCCCTCATTGCGGGTGCACGTCGCGTTTGTTGGTAGATTTTTCAGGCAGCCAAGGGCTTCTGTAACCATAGTTGATCCCATTCCTCGTTGAGCCAAATTATACGTTTGGAGCTTAAGCAGCTACTACATGACAGGTGGTCATCGCCGACGGTGCCAGCCGAGATAGAGCGATTTGTTATACGGTTTATCAACTGTCACAGAGGCACGCTTTGGAAGGTCAATCAATTATTGCAGCACATAGAGCGGAGTTGGCCGTATTTGGCTCGTGGGTTTGGGGACCCGACGAACAATGTGACGGAGCGGGTTATTGGGCTAACATATAAGATTCGGGCCAAGACTATGAGGGGATTTAAGAGTCCGCTGGGGGATGCCTTACGGCATTGGGACAAGGCCTTGGCACATCCTTATCTATCTGAGTTTCTGCGAGGTGAAGAAAGAGTATGCGATCTTAGGAAGGTAATTTGACATGACGATCATAGGTAATACTCTGGCCGTTAAAAATTCTCCCACAATCTTTGGGACGGTTACCCAAGCGTGGGATGCTTGATTTCTTTGGCCCAGTAAGCTATAATTACAATAACCCCATAAATACCCCGTTTGCTGGCCGGGGGAGTTGGCATGGAAAGCATCGGCAAGCGGCGTCGCAATCTTGGAGAAAATGATGAATTCGGTCAGGATGCTTCGTCTGTTGACGGCTATCATTGTCTGCTGCTCGGCTCTCGTCCGCGCCGACATAAGTGTAACTTATACTATTGACACCGGCACGGACAGAAAGCCGATCAGCCCCTATATCTATGGCATAAACTGGGGCAGCGGCTCCCATTTTACGATAAAAAGAATCGGCGGCAACCGCCTGACCGGTTATAACTGGGAGAACAACTTCTCAAACGCCGGCAACGATTACCTCCACAGCAGCGACCGATACCTCGTCCGAAACCTGCCTTCATCACAGCAGCTCATTCCCGGCATCTGCCTGACCAATTTTCACGATGCTTCGCTCGCGGCCGGTCAGGCTTCCATCGTGACCCTGCAAATGGCCGGCTATGTCTCCGCCGATGACCGCGGCGCAGTTACCCCGGAACAGACGGCGCCATCCTCAAGATGGAAGCAAGTTGTCAGTTCCAAACGCACGCCTTTTTGCTACCCGCCCGGCAGCCCCGATACCACTGACGCGTATGTGTATATGGATGAATGTGTCAACTTCCTCGTGAGCAAATACGGTAATGCGTCCACTAATACCGGCGTCAAATTCTACTGCCTCGATAATGAACCGGGCCTGTGGTCCAGTACGCATCCGCGTATTCACCCTGCCAGGACCGGGTGCGTCGAATTGCGAGATAAGAGCATAGCCCTGGCGGCAGCCGTCAAGAATATCGATCCTTATTCGCAGATTCTCGGCCCCGTTCTCTACGGCTTTAATGCCTACCTTACTCTTCAAAATGCACCCGATTGGGGCAGCGTTAAGGGTGGATATGGCTGGTTCATCGACTACTACCTCGACCAGATGAAACAGGCCTCAGCCGCTGCGGGCTTTCGCCTGCTTGATGTCCTTGACCTGCACTGGTATCCCGAAGCGAAGGATGCCAACAACATCAGGATTACCGACTCTCTCTCCTATTACTACAGAGCCAATGCCGAATCGCGTATGCAAGCGCCGAGGTCGCTGTGGGACAGTGGCTATCGCGAAAGTAGCTGGATCGGGCAATGGTACAGTCAATATCTGCCCATCCTGCCGCCTGTGCAGAACTCAATCAACAAGTATTATCCCGGCACCAAACTGTCAATCACCGAGTACGATTACGGCGCAGCGAACCACATCTCAGGCGGCATAGCCGTAGCCGATGTCCTCGGCATCTTCGGCAAGTACGGCCTCTATATCGCAACGTACTGGGGTGATGCCTCCACCTACGTTACCGCCGCATTCAAGATGTATAGAAACTACGACGGCTCAAACTCCACCTTCGGCGACACGGCAGTCTATTCAACGATGTCTGATAAGCAAAATAGCTCCATCTACGCCTCGGTATTCGACGGCAACGATTACGAGCTGCACCTGATTGTTATCAATAAGAGCTTCGACCACGCCATCAATGGGACGTTTAACATTGTCAGCCCGCAGGACTTCACACAGGGTCGAGTCTGGGCATTTGGTAGCAGCAACTACAACATCACAGAGGTCGCACCTGTTGGCAATGTCACCGCCAATTCGTTCTCATACGTCATCCCGCCGCTTACCGTCTGTCATATTGTGCTGCAAGCCTTCTGTCCTCTGATAAGTGATCTGACCGGCGACTGCCACGTTGACCTCAAAGACCTCTCGATCATGGCTCAAGCGTGGCTGCAAGCCGCTGACTCTCCAGACCTCGACGACAGCGGCAAAGTTGATTTCAGAGACTTAGCCCTGCTTGGTCAGGAATGGGGCATGTAGTTGAGGAGCTGGCGTTATGCAGGCCCTCCAACGACGCTCATATAGACCACACTTTCCTGCACACCATCCAAGCCGATGAGCTTGTTGACCTCATCGTCAAATAGCGCACCAATCTGGCATGAACCCAGGTTAAGGCCTACGGCGGCAAGGGCAAGATTCTCTGCGATGTGCCCGGTATCCAGATAAATGTATCTATAGGCCCTCTGCCCGTACTTGTATTTGCAGCGGTCAAAGACTGCCGACCAGACGAAAACTGCCGCCGCTGCTGCGCACATATCCTGACCCAGAGCGGCTTCGGCGATTTGCCGACTCAGCTCGCCGAGCTTAACCTGTTCGAGCTGGTGGACCTTGATGGCATAATGGTAAAGTCCGGGCAGTAGAGCCTCGATATTATTTGCGATAATGTACGTCTCTATTGGATACAAAGCGCCCGCTGATGGTGTTGTGCGGAACTGGTGCTCGTGCTCTATCCGCTCGATGCCGGTTGAGGCCCACAGTAGGTATGAAAGCTGACCCAGCGAGATAGCCTGCCGTATGAAGTCGCGGACGCTTCTGCGCAGGTGTAGCGTCTTATCCAGGCTCATCGGCTTTATCAGTTCAAAAGCCGGTAGCGCTATCTTGACCGCCTGTGGGTACAGTTTGTATGGCTCAGGTCTCGCCGGTCGGCCTACCCCGCCGGGCATCCTGTCTGGGTAGTATTTTGTCTCCTGCTGGAATCTGTCGCCTATGTCGTTCATTTGTGAAGCCCCTGTCTTGAGGATTGTATCCTATCAGCCCCTGCCATAGCTTCTTAAGCTGTACTATAGCATCTATCATTCATAGCCCTTATCCATTACCAAGGGGATATGATATTTCCTTCCCATTCCACATCAAGAGTAAAATCTTCTGGACATAGTCACATTTTCCAGTTATAATACCTAACGATTTGACAGGTAACTCCATTTATAATATGAGGTTGGTGAAAATTCTTGAGAAAAGATACGCGTTTTTTGTACGCACACCTAATCGTTCTTCTGGCCGTTAATGTCGCCCCAGCCAAAGCTGCCACAATAACTTCTATTTCGCAAAATGCCGCCATTATTGGCAGATACGACAAGTTCGAAATAACCTTTACGCTTTCTCAAACGTACGCCAATCCTTTCGACCCTTGCTTCGTTGATATTACCGTAAGGTTTAATGAGCCAGGTGGGACTGCTGCAACAGTTCCGGCGTTTTTCTACCGGAACTACGATACATCAGGGAGCAATCCTGAACGGTATATTAACCCCGGCCCTGAGCTTTGGAAGGTCCGCTTTGCCCCGTCAAAACTGGGAATACATAGTTTTGATATTACTATCACCGATGCCGGAGGAACGGTAGTTGTAACAAACGCCGGTTCTTTTCTCTGCCAGGAAAGCAACCGCAGGGGATTTATCAGAGTCGATCTAAATGACCATTCTTTTCTCAGTTATGACAATGGAGACACGCGGCTAAATATAGGGCATGATATTGGCTGGAATACCGGTGGGATCTATGGTTGGAATAATTACCTCACAAAAATGCACACAGTCGGCGAGAACTGGGTTCGGCTCTGGATGTGCCGCTACGGCAGCGACGGGGGAGTCCTGCTGGAATGGAAAAACAACACTTACTCAGGATATTTCAAAGGAGCCGGAAACTTATCTATGCAAACGGCGCTGCGGTTAGACAGATACGTCGAAATTGCGGAACAAAACGATGTTGCTATTCAGCTTGCCTTGCAGCATCACGGCCAGTTCAGCACAACCACTAACCCTGACTGGACTGACAACCCTTACAATACCGCAGTCGGCGGTTTCCTCAACTCCCCCGCTGAATTTTTCACTAATACTGAGGCCCGAAGGTTAACCAAAAACAAGTATCGGTACATTGTTGCCCGGTGGGGATATTCACCCGCAATCTTCGCATGGGAGCTTTTCAACGAAGTACAGTTTACCAATGGTTGGGGCAGTAACCAGGCAAGCGTTGTCAACTGGCACAATGAAATGGCAGCTTATATACGCAGCATAGACCATTTCAAACACCCCATAACAAGCAGCAGTCACGGCTCCGGTTTTGAAAATATCTGGAATCTTCCAGACGTCAATCTGATTCAGGTGCATTACTACGGCATCGACACTATTCGCTATTTCGAGCAAACTGCTTTGGGGCTGGCAGGTTTCAATAAGCCGGTAATTATGGGCGAATTTGGCACGGGCACCGAAGGCAGCACTCAGCCGGAACCTTACGCAACACAGTTGAAAGAAGGTCTGGAGCTGCATAACGGTATATGGAGCAGTTTTCATGTTAAAAGCAGCGCCCACCTGTGGTGGTGGGACAATTACATTGACCCCTGCAATCTTTACGGCGTATTCACGCCGCTTTCGGTCTATGCCGCCAATGAAGATTTGGCGGACTACAATCTTGTAAGGGCTCAGCGAGCTGCTTCCGGATTGGAGGCCTATTTTGCCAGTCCGGTCCTAACTGACTGGAGCGCGGTTTCGACCCAGAAGGTATTTTATCTCCAGGGCGATTACTTTCCCGGTATGGAACACCTTTCACAATGGCTACAGGGTTCGTGGCAACCGGCCCTCAAGTCGGACCCCAATTTCCATTTGAATATGCCGACTGCCGGTGCTCTGAAAATTCACGTGTTAGAAGTTGCCGCCTCGGGCACTAACAGGATTCGAGTGCGTGTCAATGGCGCGCAGGTTGACCTGCATACATTTACCAACGGTTCAACTAATTTTATATATACGGTTCCGTATCAGCTTTCGGCAGGCCAGCAGGCGGTGCAGATAGAAAACGCCGGCCAGGATTGGTTCCATATAAGCAGCTATGAGTTTGCTCCCAATAACGTTTCTCCACTGGATTCCATCGGACTTTCAAGCAATGAGCGGGCTTATATCTGGATTTATGATATTGGCAGTCAATACGGACAAATAGCAAATGGCGTCTTTTATAATGAACCTGTTATCGTCAAGGGACTCGATGACGGACATTACGCTGTTGAAGTTTATGCAACTCGAGGCGCTGGAGGCGTTATTAATTCGGGCAGCGCGGATTCTGTTTCCGGGCTGTTGACATACACGCTACCGGATTTCAGCAAAGATATTGCTGTAAAAGTCAAACCGTGCATTGTTAATTTGGATGACCTTGCCGCCTTTTTTGCTCAATGGTTGATGTCAGGTCCTGAACTTGATGCAGACCTTGCCGGCGGTGGCAGCGTGGATTTTGCTGATTTCAGCGTTCTGGCTGGTTACTGGATGGACACGTGTCCTGCGGGCTGGCCGTTCTGAGCGAAGAATTCATCCTCAACCTCACAAAAAAGTATTATCAGAGCAGGAAAGATTTTTGGGTCAGGTTTTATCTGCCTGCCGCAAGAGGTCCCGAGAACAACATCTGTACTCTTGAGACGATCGCAAACAATTGGGGCCTATGCCGAACCTAATCAGCATAGGCCCCAATGAAATACTCACTGTCAGAGGGTAAAGCGTAGCGCGTATAGGGTATAATAATCTAAACCCTATTCCCTATTTACGGCCAGAGTTTCTCCTCAAGCCAATTACCTGCAAATACTGCAAAGTCTTTGAAGTTGACTATATTAGGAGCAACGTTGTACAGGTTAATTGGCGTCTCAAGCGGCACATAAAGACTGCCGGCGCCATCAGTGGCCAACCACGCTATTTCCTGGGGGGACAGTACATAATTATAGACCTGGAAGTCGTCTATTCTGCCAATATAACGGCCCCACCACACGTGTCGCGCGCCGACTGCGAACCAGCCAACCGGTGTCTTAAACATCGGGTCTGCGGCGGAATTAACATCAACAACTTCAACTACGAGTCGGCCATTGTGATATATGCTTATTGTCTTTGCACTTGCATCCTTGGTGAACACATAGTGATTCCATCGGCCCGCAAAATCGGTTGTCCTCAATGTGTCACTCGAGCAGAAAAGATCGCCATTTACACGCCACCCCACGCGAGGAGCAAGGGTATCAGTCGGCGGTGTCGGGCAGTGAACCTCTACAACCTCAGTTCCGTCCTGAACCGGGTCGGCATCGGCTGCTCTAATACCAAAGAGACCGTTCCAGTTATCCTGAGGATTTTCCCTGTCTCCATAGATCCATGCTGCAAAAGTTATCTTCTGGGTAGTTGAAGCAAAGTTAAGTGTCGCCGGTGGAACCTCAACGAACGTTTGACTGCCGGCCGCTAAGTTGATACAACCCTTGCCGTCCCGGCCGCCGGTCGTGTCCCAGGTATTATCACCCGGATTCATGACTGTGCCCTGGTAGTTGCCTGCATAGTCCCTGACAGTTGTGCCGGTGGTCTCATCAAACTTGTACCACAGTATAGGTGTAGCCGGTTTTTTCATTTCATTCGGGGCAAACTTGATAGTCTCATCCGCCTCCAGCCAACTGCCTGCGAACAGGGCAAGGTCAGTATAACTTACGCGACAGTCAGCATCGAAATCACCCACAATACTGACCAGCTCAGGCCGGCATCTGGGCCAATACAGTCGAATATCATCAAAGTACAAAGTGCCTTTGCCTCCGGCTTGTGGGGCAATCCTGTTGCCCATACCAATATACATCGTCTTGACACTGGTCAGATTGACCTCGGCTTGAGTAAACTCTTGAAGATTAATGGTCCACTCGTGCCATGTAGCTTCCAGCAAGGCATTGGCCTGCGGATAGACCACTTCACCAGTTACACCGAGGTTGTCCTGCACTGCTACATACAGACGCTCAGCAGAATTGCCCGGATCGCCATAGAACCACAGAGTCAGTACCCTGGTGCCTTCGGCAGTCCAGTTTTGCGGTGTGACAAATGTCCGCTTGAGCTCTGAATAGTGGGGAGTTTTTACTTCGCCGAAGATATTAAAGAATGGACTGTCATTGACGTAATCGCACCTCAGTGACTGCCTGCCGTTGCGAACAATAGTAGTGCCGAGATCTACCATCGCGGCGGTGCCGTTGCCGTGATTACCAGGAGCCGGATTGGTCCAGCCATACCCATCATTCCATACGTACCATATCCTGCTGCCGGCTTGGCCAGGCGTGTTGGCATCACCGTATGATTCCATGTCGTCCACACTAAGATAATCACCCGTTGTGAAATTCCAGACTATACCCTTCCACAGTTTATCTGCGTGGGCGGCATTGACCTCATCGACTCGCCAGTAGTAAGTCGTCTCAGCTCGCAAGAGTCCGGGCTCATAGCTGTTGACAGGCACATTAGTCAGGGTAACGCTGGGGTAGCTGGCCACGTTTGTTGAGTTGACATTGTTGACTTCGTTAAAATCGGTGCCGAAATATACGTTGTGTGTATTAGCATACAGCCCCGGCTTCCACCTAAGAGTCGGATTCCTCTGCATGTCGTTGGCATCGTCAGGAGGACTCGGATCAACTGCTATAGCATTGAAGGTTGTAAACATCCACACATCACCTCGATATACAGTGGTGCCCTTAATCTCGTCAATTCGCCAGTAGTAAGTCTGGCCGATACCGAGGATTTCCGGGATGGTATAGCTATTGGCATCGGCAATCTGGCGTGCACGATAGACCTGAGCGCTTCCCATCGGGTCATTGTTATTCGCATTCTTTACTGCCTCGAGACTTTTGCCGAAGTACACATCGTGCAATGCACCTGGGAATCCGGGTTTCCATGAAAGCACCAACGATTGACGTTTGACACCTATTGCCCCATTAGCCGGTGATGGCCCTTTGGCTTTGCTCTGAGTCGTAAATGACCAGACTTCCCCTTTAACACCGTCTTCGTCGATTCGCCAGTAGTAGGTTGTCCCAAGCCCAAGGATTTCAGGGATATTATATTGCTCGTTGCCCGCCGTCAGGGTTGCACGATAGACCTTAGTTGGTCCCATCGGATCGGTATTCTTGGCCTCGTTTACGTCCTTTAAGGTTGTGCCGAAGAATACATCGTGTTTGGTTGCGCTATCTCCCGCCGTCCAAGAAAGATCGACATCAACTGACACACCTGTCTGAGTGTTGGGCGGCTTTGGATTATTGGCAAATTTGGAATTGAAGAACACCACATTGTCGAAGTAGAGAGGCCCTCCACCAGCGGCGCCATCTGAGTTCACGCATATTAGAAAATTAAGGTATGTAGGTTGTTTGGGAAGGCTACTGAAATTAATAGCGGAGTAGTCCCAGGTAATTTTCACCGTTTGGTTCGCCGCACAATTCCAGGTTATAGGATCCCCTGCTTGAAGGGGAGGTTCGACAGTGGCAAGAGTTGACTCACGCCAGCCCATTCCCTGGCCACTAATGGCAATTTTATCGAACTTGGCCCAAGTCTGGCCTGCCCACTCGGAGGCAATCAACGTCACATCAAATGAGACATGGTTGTTAGCTACGATGATATTTGGATCGGTTTGCAGCGGGCATCGAATAGCCCAGCGGAATCCGCCGGGGGAGTCCAAACTGAGGCTGTAGCCGTGCAATGTGGCTCCGGTAGTGCTGGTTCCCAACATGCCTAACGTGATAGAACTATCCTGAGGCTGCCATCCGTCAAGGCCGCTTTCAAAGTCGCCTACTATGTTGGAAGCGTAAGTAGAGGTTGCCGCAGTTAACATTAAAACGACAACAACTACAGAAATCACTTTTGTTGACATGGTATTCCCCCTTCCAAGAGGCACACATTACAGACTATGTTTTGGTTGCATATAAAAAAGCCTGCTGTCTTTGCTTTCACCGCGTAGCTGTCCGACAGCAAGAAAAAAGGGTCTATACACTTTTCGCGCATATAGACCCGAATCAGTCTAAACATTACCAAAACTACCCTAAACCTTGGTTAGCGTTTCTTTCTCAGAAGAGCCAAACCACCGAGGCCGAGCAGGCAAATTGTCGCCGGCTCAGGAATCAACTGCACATTGTCTATATAATACTTGCCTGGGGTAGTGCCGCCAAAGTTACTGGAGAAGATCAACTGCATCCATGTGGCGCCTGTCGGGTTATAACTCGACAGGTCCCAGGTGAGGGTTCTTGTGTTATTACCCCAGCCAGCAGGATCCCAACTGCCAGGATAGCTTGGATTGACAAGGTCGGTGGGTGTATATTGCTTCCAACCACTCGGGCTGTCGCTGTTAATAGCGACATCCTTGAAGTTGCACCAGGGGGTGCTTCCCCACTCTGCGGCAACCCACGTTACGTCAACTGAAAGTGTTTTATAGGAAGCAAGATTCAGAAGACCATCGTGCATAAACGCCCATTGCCAACCGTTCACGTTGGGTTTTACAGCGAGGCTAGATTGACCCAAAGTCGCTCCGGTTGTGCTGTATGTAAATGTTGGCGCTGGTGCTTCCCATGTTGGCCCGAAGCCGTCCATCTGCTGTTCAAAGTTACCTATAACAATGCCGTAGCTGACAGACACCGAGGCCAAGACAAGTCCGATACAAAACAATTTTCTGTACATAATCTCCTCCTTCTTAAAAACTTCCCCCCTCTTTTACGTTCTGATAGCACCAGAAAACCTTTATTTGCCGCTGCTTATCGACAATTGTCCGATGCTCCGTTTTTTTACGTATTACAACCTATATTATCTTTGGTGGCTTGACTTGACCCTCCTCCTGGAAGGCTTGTCAAAACCCACAAACTACCCCATCCCTCTATTTTTAGAGATTATCAAATTACCCATTTGTTTGTCAAGAAAAATGTAACAAATGCCAGAGAAATCTTTTATTAATGTGATCGGCATCGCATAACTCCTTCTATAAAGAGCCATTATAAACATGCTGGAGATAAGATTTCCCCGAAAATTTGGCCTAGTTCAATTCGAGGTCACACTTGAAGAGGGTGTACAATAAAAGCACCGACTCCTTCCGATTAAAAGAGTGACCAACTCTCGACACAAAATCCCGGTGAAGATTCTTGGCAGAGGTGGCTGTGGCGGTTTTCTCTCTTAACATCGTCCCGCCCAAGTCTCGCAAAGGTAAAGAAACTCATAACCAGAAAAGGAAATCGCAGAACCTCTTTAATATTTTCTCTCTGGATTACTTGTTTATCTGGGCGAAGTCTGGGCGTTCGGTAGGAAAAGTGACGTGAGGAACGGCTGACGAACCCTTTTCTATGAGGTGACTCTTGCAGCTTTCAGAGCTGAGCGAAATCACGATGCACACTAAAGTATTTCTCTAAGGCTGAAAAAAGGGCTGCAAGCAGATGCTCACAGCCCTTTGACAAGTCAATGACTCCGTAGACAAGATCATCTATTTCGTGTGAACTACGATGTTACCACCCTGTAGCACACCCCCGGCACGTTCCGATGGATCCCCCTCAGGGTTTGCACCAGGAGCCCATATCTTGATCTCAAAAGTGTCATTGGTTCCCGGCTCGCCATTGTCGATGGCTTTCGCAAAGAACCAGTAGCCCGCCTGACGATTGACCGATGCCCAACCTTTGAACTGAGCGAGCTTACCACCGGTGATAACCAATTGCTGGATGGAACTACTCTTCAAGTCCACATAGCCGTCCGAATACCGGAACTCAATGTTTCCGGTTGGCTTGCCTGCCTTGTACTTTGCGTTGAATCCAAAATTTGCCCTCGCGTTCGGATGCGTATTCAGCCCGTCTGCCTTGGGGAGAATCCAACCGCCGCCAGTCGCAAAACCGCCCTCGGGATTATAAACCACGAGGATGGCACTGGCCGTAACGTCCGAACTGCCCAAGCTCACCTCGACTTGATAGATGGCAGGCTCCAATGCTTGAGTTGCCGTTGCCACACCATCCTCTGTAGTGGCCTTTACCACTATCGTCCCCGCCACACCTTCGGCCGTCAGAGTGAACGTGACCTCTTCACCGTCGATGTCTACCTTATTACCCGCATCGTTTCGCAGCGTGGCAACGAGGCTCGCGCTGGCCGTCGGATTGCCTCCTGTAGAGAGGAGCGTGTCGCCATCGTAGGTAACTGCCGCCGGGACTGGAATGACCACCAGTCTGTCAAGAGGCAGAATGGCTGCTCCTCCCAGCTGGTCAGTTTGCACAAAGCCGTTAGGTATCGGGTTGCCGCTACCATCGAACAGGAATCGCGAGATTCCACCTGAATAGTGGCTGGTCACAAACAGTTCTCCCATCTCGCTGAATGCCAAGCCGACGGGGCGACCTGCCACGGGGATAGAACCATTTGCGACCGGGGAACCCAGATTGTCAAACGTCAATCGAAGCACCTGGTCAGTAAGTGGGTCTGCAAGGAAAAGCTCCCCATCTGGGGCAAAGGTTAATCCATGGAGGGAAGTGGCACCGGCCACATGGAAGGAGCCATTCGATATCGCATCGCCCGTGTCCTGATCGAACACCCATCTGGACACCACGTCATTCGAGTGAGTGCTGAAGAGCTCTCCGTTTGATGCAAAGGCTAGTCCCTGATTTACGACCCCCGTCTGTATCGTGTCATGCGGCATAGGGTTCCCGCCAGTATCGAATAGGAACCGAGAGATGGTCCCATTCAAGTAGTTCGCCGCGAAGAGCTCGCCCGATGTGTTGAAGGCTAATCCACAAACGGCCTCAAGCGAGTTGCCTGTGATTGACCCATTGGGAATATAATTCAGTCCCGCATCGAACTTGAAACGGGCTATGCTTCCCAGCCCATTGTAGACTCCCTGACGATTGGCCACGAAGAGCTCTCCCTGGGAGTTGAACGCCGCATAACTGGGGTCCTTGACCAGGGTTGTTGGGGAGCCCGGGATCGATGGCAGGGGACTAAGAGGCCCTGTATCAGTAAATTTGAACCGAAGGACGGGAGCCGTATCCGGATTCCCCCCTCCCGGTATGCAGACTGGAGTCACAAGCATCGAAGGCCCAGCCTTAGTGATAGTTGCCAGGCCCAATGCCAAAGCCAAGCCCAAAATTAGTGACATTTTTGCACTTTTCATTTTCTCACCCTTTCAAAAGTATTTGCTGGACCATTCTGTCTGCGCGTACACTTACTTTATGCCAAAACATATTGAAACAACACACAGAGTTGCATTTCTCCGTTATCACCATTACCTCCAGGAAAATCGCACAGACTAAACTTCATCTTACCCCTCTTATCTCCGCCCTGTCTATTGTGGAAAATACGTATTTTTGTGCACAATCCGAAAAACCGGCTTTATTACCCCCAAAAACTGTGTATCAAGGTTCACTTTTCTTGCCTTTTCTTCATTTTTCCCCAAGATTTCTCTTGCATTTGCCGTGGCGATTGACCGTGTTTCCAGAAGACTCAGATGTATCTCATAAGGCCTCAGCCTGCCAGTCTTATGTCAGGAACAGCGGCTGAAGCCCTTCTACAAAAGTGCCGCAGGCTGTGTTGTTGCTGATGATGACCGTCTCAGCCATCTCAGGAAGGACGGCTTGATAGTTGCGTGTGGAAATGCCCTTCATGAGAATCTCTATGATTCGCCGGCCCAGATGTGACTGGGCCAGCATGACCTCGTACGCCGGGGATCGGCACCTCCTTGTCCGTTCCCTGGCCCTTGTGGCGCAGGCGGGGATTCTCCACTCGCGGCTTACGCTCGGACAGAGGAATCGTGGTGTTCTGGCGGCCATACAAGGTGATCTCGCCGGCGGCTTTGCCCGGATGCTTGGGCCCGGCCAGTTCCTGAGCTGAGAGCGTCAGGACGGCCTCGATGGCGACCCGGCCAGTGACCTCGATTAACTCATCGACAGCCATCTCGGCCCCGGGATCAGGTCCACCATCGGCAGTAGGAACTGCCCCTCCTTGCACAGGAATTCCGCAAGCTTCTTGCTGTCCGTTTTGTCCGTGATCTGGTATGTTGTCTTGTGCATGGCTACTCTTTTTTGAAAAAATATTGATAATCTATGGGCCTGATGGTACTTCCCATCAGGCCGGAGTAGCCATCGCTTTTCTTCAACCTTCAACTACGGATGGGACAACCTCCACATGTTCAGGCGCAATCTAACAACTTGGCACGATCTTGGGCCGATTCCTACATATAATCCTTCCCGCAGCAGCTTTTCTGCCGGCATGTTGTCCCTTGTTTCACTAATCCAGCCCTCTGCGTTATTCTTAAGAATGAGGACATCCTGCGTGTAATGGGCATGCTCGATATCTGATGGATTTAGCCGCCCACCTATGATGTCGCTGAGCGAGAAAACGACCTCTTTCGCATCTGAATTGGTATTGATCACACCAATTACAATCTGGCTCTCGTCAAAGCGGGCCAGACAAATTACATCCTGCCGGCCATTCTCTAACAACCTGTAGTCACCCCTCACTAGTTGTGGATACTCCTTCCGCAGGCCGAAGAGCTTTTTCCCTGTTTCTCTTTCAGCACTGTCTGCGTCGGTCACCCTTGGCGCTGCGAGCGTCTTTTCTATCTGCTTCTTGTAAGCGTGCTGCTTGCCAAATATCTGCCCATTGAAAACCAGTATGTATCCCGGCATGAACACATATAGAAAATGCAGCAACAACCGCTCCGTGTAATCCAGTCTCGCCCATGGGTCTTCAAAATCAAAGGCGTCGTGTTCCGGGCCCAGGTTGACCAGTTCGTCCCGAATCTGCTGTGCATGTTCGAGCTCCTTCAAGTACGCCATCAGTATCGGTAGTTTGGCCGGGTCCTTGAGCGCATCGGTAGCCAGATTCCTTGGCCGCCAGTTATACACCGCACAGTTTTCGTAGTCGGCAAGCTGCAGGAGTTCTTCTAACCTTTCAAAACCCTCGAACATGATGAAGCAGTCCGGTTTAATCCGGCGCGCCTCCTCTATGAACAAGCGGGTCAGGTTATCCTCGACATCCAGTCCCCAGTTTTCCTTTATCTTGTCTGGGAACGCGGAAAGTGCGGCATCGATACGGAAGCCGTCCAGCCCCTTGGCCAGCCAGAAGCGGCCTATACCAAGGGCATGTGTTCTGACCTCGGGATGTGAGAGATCGGGCTGGGCGAGGGAGCTCCACCGCCTCGGGAAGCTCCTCAAGGGCACTTCATCGGTTGCCGAAACAAGGGTAAGGTTCTTCGCACTGGTACAGATGTGCCTGCCCGCGCACAACTGCCTGCCCTTGTCGGCAAAATAGTCGCCGTCTTTGGCATCCGTGTAGAGGAACCAATCGGGATGAGCCGTGCATAGAGGGCTGTTCTTAGAAACATGCTGGTTTGCCATCCAGTCGGCAATGACTTTTATCCCCAGCGCATGAGCTGCCGACACGAAATTATCCAAGTCCACAAAACTGCCAGCTCGCTCGTCGATGTCAAATGGGTCCATTATGTCAAATGGGCTGCCGGCATGTCTCATCAAGCCCAGAAGATAGACATATTCGACTCCCGATTCTGCCAAGAAGGGCAGCTCCTGCAGAGCAACGGAGAGGCCGGGTACGTGGTTTTCGGCGTCGTAATAGTCTCTGATAACCATTTCATACACAATCTTATTACCAATTACTACTTGCTCCTTGTCGGGCGAATCATCTCCCGATAAGAGCAGTGATAGACTGCGCAATGATTCTCCCACATTCCACGCCTGCGATTTGCACCCCTTTCCGTTTCCGTGCTTGCAGACGGAGTCGCGGCCCCCGTCGAATACCTCAGGAACGGACCCGAACGTCTCCAGTGTTTCTGAGAGAGCGGTGAAGTAACCGACGCCATCCAGAATCCTCAGCGTTCTGGGCTTACCGTATGCAACGATGCTGCCCTCAACAAAGGCGCCAATAAGCCACGGCCAGACAGTTCCCTGGTGGTATGAGTATTCGCCGTCGTGAACAGCGCGGTAATCGGGGTCGCGCGGCGAGAGTGTGCGCAAGCCAAAAGGAGTGAGCAGTTCTTGCCTCACCTTACCCATGATAGCGCGGCTCTTGTTGGCATCCAGCAGCCCAAAAGCCACGGCAAAGACCTGATTGGGCCTTATCTTCTTGCTCTGTTCTGGGTCGCCATCGATAGTATCGTACAGGCAACCGGCTTTCTCGTTCCAGAACTTCGTGAAAGCGGATTTTACCTTCTCTGCCAGTTCTGCATACTCTCTGCTTCCGCAGCCTCTACGCCTTTGGATGTCCTCCATCACCCTCAACGCATTGTACCAAAGCGCGTTGATCTCAACTGCTTTACCATGACGGCTCGTCACTGGTCCGCGGCCTCTAGGTTTCACGTCCATCCAGGTCAACTGAGTGTTCTCGTTGCCTGCTGATATGAGGCAGTCGCTGTCCATGGAGATACGTATTGTCTGGCATTTCTCGTCACCGTCTTCTTGCCACCTATCCTCAAACTGTATCCCGTTCCGGTAGGTGTCTATGATTTCTTCCAGTATATCCTGGACAGCGGTGGTCTCGTTGCAGTGGAACCTCCTGTCAACTATCGTGTCCAGAAAAGCATAATCCTGTGTGCGCTCAAAGTACTTGCCCATTGCCCAGAGCAGCCACAAAGACGCGTCGACGCTATTGTATCTGGGCCTCGAGCCATCGCCGACCATGTTAGGAAGAATGCCATGCTTGACGAACCTCATATAGTTCTTCATGATATCCCTGAACAAGTCAAACCTTTCCCTTTCAAGGCAAAGGCCGGGAAGCGCAACCATCGTGTCCCTTCCCCAGTTGTAGAGTCGGCCACCCTGTCTTTGGTCAAAGTACGGCGAACCAGTGATGACCGTCCAACCCCTCAGTCCTGGGTCACGATAAAGGAAATCACGCGCGGATTCCTGCAGCTTGAACATAAGATCTGAAAGTTCTTCTATGTGCGGCGCTTTATGGCGTCCTAGGCTCATGCTGTGGACGATACTTTTTCTTATGCGAAGCGCTCGGGCATACAGGTCAGCATACCTTTGTTCCATTGCAGCAGCCGTCACTTTTGGACTTGCCAAATATGATTCCAGTTTCATGTCCAGCCACGTACTGTCACCGTTTTTGTGGTTGTAATACATGTCAGACAGTTCCTTGAGCTTGTGCAAAATGTCTTTGGGTGCTCTGGTATAGAAATCCTGGTTGCTTTCATATGGGCCGACCAGCATCCCGCTCCGGCCGTCCTCAATGTATTCGAGAGGGCCGCCGCTTCGCGTGGCGATGTTTATCCCCCCGTTCCGTGCAGAACGCTGGTCTGAAGTGCCGCAGGCCTCTTGCTCCGGCAGCGGGCAGTTGATACATACGTCGGCCCCAATGGCCTGCATCTTGAGAAGTGCGGTATCTGCATTCGGCACAAAGACGAACCTTCCCCTCAACTCGGGCCTTTGCATCCAGCCAACAAACTCTTCTATCCATCTCTCTTCGTTGGATCCTTCCTGGGCGATTCCACCCACAACCACCTGCATCCGCAGACCGTTCATCCTGCCCCACAGCGTATCAACCTCCTCATCCCTGTTCGCACAAACGACGTGGATGATGTCCTTTAGGATAGGCATCTGACTCTTATACTCGACCATCCTCCTTACCATCCATATGGTCGGCAAATCAGGATCCAAGGCCATGCCGTCTCTGCTGATAATTCGGCCGTCTTTATCGGTCATACCGACAGTTCTCTTTTTGACTTCAGCCAAAGCCAATGCTTTGCCTTGTGCGCTTATTCTGCGAAGCGTCTTTTTGCTGGGTTCGATCCCTTTGAGTTTTGCTTCCAGCAGCTCATCCATGATCCATGTGTCACCGGAGCCGTTGAGAACAGCTTCTATTCTCCTGTCATAAGCCGGAAACAAGGTCTGCGTGGCGTCCGCGTGCTCGTTGCTGACTCCATTCGCAGCATCGCATATTTCAATCGCGCCCTTTGAGAAGTCGATGAACCACCGGCCATCTTGTTGCACCGAGAATTTCTTCCAAAACCTCTGGTGGCTCGGCCAGGGGAACCTCATCGCGTAGCGCGCTCTTGCAACATCGCCGCCGGTAAGTCCATCGACGCTGAATCTCTCCAGACCCGCCGGGACAACCGTGTGGTTTGTGTACACCACGGCTGTCTTGTCGAAGGCTTTGTCCCCTTTCATTATTGCAGCGGCACCGGCAACATGACCTTCATTCAGGTGAAGGATGTCGGGCACAAGGTTCATGCTTTTGAACAGCTCGTAAACGTATTCAGCGAAAACAGTCTCCTGCAGGAAGCGGTATTCCCGGCCGTGGCCATGATGTGTCCTGTCGTCCGGGTAGAGAACGTCGAATACCTCGGGGCAATAGAAAAGGTAAAGAAGTGTCCCCCCACGGCAGATGCTATAGACCCGTGCATGGTATTGCCGCTCGCGAGCAGTATTCTCCTGGTCCCAACCCCACACATCAAATTGCATGGGCTTTCCCCGACTGTCCTTGACACGCTCGATAGACTGGTCTTCATAAGAGACATCCCTGTATTCAATATGCTGCCTCCCGTTTCTGATTGACTGGACCAGTCGCTTTTTGTAAAGGGGCATACAGCCAAAAGCCCTGTCCATCCCTATCGCTTTAAGACCTTCAAGCTTGTCCCCGAAATATATCCCCAAGCCCCCTTTGACATTCGCCTCGCGGGCGTCTCCGTTCAGTTCAGGTATACAACCTTCCATGGAAAGAGTAGCCAGAATCTTGCCCTTCAGCTCAGGTGTGTGCTCGTCTATCCACGTGACTTTTGGTCTTATCATACTCAGCCCAGATAATGAGATATTTCCTTACTGAAAAATTTTTTCGGGAAATTGGCAAGAACATGAAAAGACAACTATTCTTTAGAAGCCAGAATCTCGATCATAACGACGGTATGGCTCTCAACCTCGGTGACCGTATCGTCTCACCTGAGGTGCGTGCTCCTCTGTCCACACAAGATTTGAGTTAATCATACAGCCTCCTCACGAAACATGAGAGTGGACATCAAGAGGCTCGGCAAACTCAACAAACGACCCTTGCCGCCCGTAACTAAAACAACTGCAAGTATAATACGTAGACCGTTCTGCTGCAAGTCATTTCTTTGATGCGGGACTACGCACCCTTCATTTTTCTTTGTTTCATCAGATGGGGAAGGTAAGAAATTGCAGCCTCACTCATTGCCTTATTTGGAGACTCTGCGGCGCGCCTGAGCCTTCCCTCAATGTCCAGACGACCCTCGTCGCGAAGCATGTGATTGAGTCGTACCAGCGCCTGCCCGGCTGCGCTGCGGACAGAGGGTGTCTCACAGGAGAGAGCCTCGGTAAGGTAATCAGCAGCTTCGACCATGCGGATACCTTTCCTGAGCACAGCGCTGCAGAGATTCTCGTCGCAGGCCGAGGCCATCTCAGCAATCAGTCGCACGGCGTCCAGATGGCACGGCAATTGTACTCCCAGGACCGTGGCATACATGTCTATGTAATCGCGCAACAGCCTCAGCCAGCGATGGTCTGTGTGAAAGGCATTAAACGACAGATCGGAATAACGCTCCTTCCTGGGTCTGCCTTTGTCGTCTATATACTTTAGGCGTCTGCCATGATAATAAATCTCCACAGCGTCGAGCAGCGCATCGAGCAAAGCCTCACCTGTAAAACCTATGAACTTTATACCGTTCGATGGGTGTCTTGTGTCACCAAAATGCTTGTCTGAAACAGTCCTCTTAAGCCCGTCCTGGTCGTGCGCAATGACGGGTGTCCCCCCCGCATGTGCTTCCTGCTGGCTTATTCCACAGGGTTCGCCAATTTCGCCGCCCGAGGGCATGACAAAATACTGGCTGCCCAGATAGATGTCACGGTAGAGCGCGGCTGACAGAGAGCCTTCCGGATAGTAGGCAAACTGCCCCTTAAACCTTGACGAGCGAGCAATCCGCCTCAGGTGCATGTCAAACCGCCTGCCGTCAAAGCTGTCCTCGACCCGGCCGCAAATAACATATTGTATGCGCCTGTCCGTGGTCATGAGATACTCCAGCACGGTTGTCCCATCCATGTTCCAGGGTTCATGCCTTACATAACGCCGGCCACCTTCTATATAGACCTTCCAGTCAACCAAAAGCTCGAAGCCCTTCTGCCTGCAGATCCGGTGGAGCATTGCGAACATTACGTGGTCTGTGTTCTCATCGTCTTGCTCAAGCCGTATGTGAGCGTCGGTCTGAAGTCTAAGCTTTGCCGTTTTCTTTATCTTGGTGCATTTCAGGAAGAGCCTGCGCCGAGCAGAAGGCAGGTAGGTCTCCACCATGCTCTTCTGGGTTCCAAACCAGAACCTCTGGCGGGCAGCCATGTTGAAACCATTGCGTCTGGCAAAGAATATTCCGGCAGCCTCTTTTTCAGCAAAACCGCGGGCATGGCCAAATACCCAGGGCTCATCGAGGACCCTTCTTTTCATTGCCTTGCTGACAGTGCAGACGAATCTTGAGGCCTTGAGCATCGTATGCGTCAGATCTATCTGATGCCCACTGGAACTGTCCGGATTCACGGCCAAGTCGTAGTGGTGCTCGGGGGCCAGCCCGAGGACCAGGCAGTAGTAGTTTCGCTTGATGGGGTTTGCCTCGTCAAGGACGATACCGTAGGAAGGATGGGGGTTGTGCACGATGCTTCCTGCCTGAGTCCCGGCGAAATGGGGATCATGCCTGTACTCCTGCCATTGCTCAAGGTAGGCGGGGACAAGCCATGTAGGCCACTCGTTGGTCTGGATAATCGAGGGATAGTAGTTGTAGCATCTCAACGCTTCCAGCGCCCCCTGCGAGAAAATCCGCGCCCTTCGCAATTTGTCCTCCGATGTCGAACCGCCATAGGGCGTATCGAGATACTTGGCATTCTCCAGATAGAGAACGTCAATCCTGGACTTCTTGCCGTGTGGGCGCCTCATCATGCGTGCCCTGAGTATGTTTACAACATCGGCGCGCGAGTCCCAGCCGATGGATTGCGACTGGTCATTGAATGTGGGGAATTGCACGGAAAAGCAATGCCCCTCATACTTTGGGCGGTAGCTTGTGAATATCCAATCCCTGTTCCATTCGTAAAGTGCCGTGACTATCACAACACGGAAGCCTAATTCGCCCAGGACGTCCGCAATGTCTGTCGTATAGATATCCACCCCCCCGGCGCTTCCGCTAAATTTCGATTCAGGAGAAACCAGGGCAATCGTGCCGATATTGATCGACTGCAAGATGTCAACTGCAGCCCGCTGTATGTCCGTGCCGAAGCTTCCCTTCCCGTTCACTGCGACGCGCATCAGGAACTCGATTATCCTGTCCCTCATTCGCTTGCTATCCTCGCTTATTTCGGCAAGAAGGGTTGAAAGCTCGGCTGCGCCGACCTTCTGGTGCTTGTTGATCCAGGAAACAGTCATTTCAAAGAGTTCCGCGAACCGCTCAAAACCGTCTTTGTCCCGTTCACAGGCTCCAGCAAAGACCCTGGCGATGTAGGAATGCCTCACCCTATCTTCCTTGCCATACCTTTGATACCGCATGAAGGAATCCGGTATCATATACTCTTCGCTCACGGACTTGTCCCTGTAAACAATCTCGTAGATATGGGAGGATGTGGGAGAAAGGACTCCGCCGAAACCCAGATGGAGCAGTTCTTCGCCGGACCAATATTCCTTCTTGCCTCTCCTGGTCCTGCCCTCGGCGTTGTTGTATCTTTCCACAAGTTCGTAAGTCTCATCAGTGTCTATGTCGGTGATCGGTCTGAAATCAACGGCATCTCTCAAGGTGAAATTGAACTCCCGGGACACGGCCTTCTGACCTTCATGGTGCGGATTCGGGAAATTGAACACGCACAGGAAGTTCTGCCCTTTATATGACCTGAAGAAGGCGGCTATCCGGCCATTGTTGGTTTGTATGGGTGTTATCGTCCCTTTGGTGAGCGCAGGGTTCTCATCGGCAAACTTGTACAATCCCCTCAAGTAGGAGCCAAAGCCTTGCAATAAGGGATAGGCGGCCAACAGCTTCTGCCTCGCATCGGCCTCTCCCTGCCACGGGTGTGACCGCCTGTTGAATGTCCAGTGCTTCCAACATTCCGTGTAGGCGGCATTAAAACGCTCTCTCATGGGCCCTGCCTCTTCACCGGGCAGCCGACTGATGTGGTACATCAGAGGTCCGTAACTACTGAAGACCAGGAAAGCGGCAGCAGGCCAGATCATGTTCTGGTAATTACTTGGCGGGGATTCCTCGTCGTGGGTGTTGAAGAAAGAGAATGTCTGCCCCCCACAGTCTCGATATACTCTGTTCAGATAGGTGATCGTATCGTTGAGCCCAAAGGCGGCGTGTACGTCCTGCCCATCTCTGATGGATTCGAGATTCTTGATAAAGGGATTGTACGGAAACGTCCCCGACTTTATCATTCTTGCTTCGTTTCCATGCCACTGCTCGGAATATACGATCAAAGCTTCCGGTATAGCCTTTTGCACCTCGTAACAAATCTTCAGGATCGGGGCACATGATTCCCAAGTTCCCCTTAAATCTACTCGTTCAGATCCACCGGTTACCACTTCTCCAAACAGGCGCGCCGACGAAGACACCCTTTGGTCCACAGGGAATACGGTGTCAAACCCGTGACCAACATCGATGCGTAAACCAAATCCCATCCCGGCCAATTCCTTGTAAAGTGCCGATAGAACCTCGATACTGTCATAGTCGCGCATGTTGACCATGAAACTGTCGAACCATTCATCCGACTCGCCATCCCAGCCAGCACGTCTGGTTAGTTTTCCGCTGCCGTCAACAATATAGACGGGCGTGCTATAGGCATAAGCATAATTGGCCCTCGAGAAGTGAGAAACAACATCGAGCAGAACTTTCATATTCAGTGAATCGGCCTTTTCCTTCAGTCGGATCAAACCCTCGACCCCGCCCATGTCCCTTCTGACTGTCTTGCCGTCCCAGATGGAGAAAACCGATGGGTCCGGCCCCGCCTCGCCGGCCCAGCCAAGTTCCAGAGCACCCAAAGGATATATCCGAGTGTATCCTTCGGCCCTAATCGCTTCAAGCTGCTCAGAAATGTCATCGAATGTACCGTATATGAAAGCGCCGGTATCGTCACACAGCGGTCTCATCCTCCGGTCCAGCCTAAGGTTGAACGTATCAGCGTAAAAACTCAGAATTCTATGCCCTCTTTCGTCGGGTATGAATTTCAGCAGTCCATTTGAACGCTCGTCGGATTTCTCATATTCCCATGTCTTGCCCCCATCGTGAGAAATCTGAACAGAATAGTGTATCCAGCCATGCCCTATGGGTAGTTCTGCGCTAAAGCTTATGCTGTCATAGCGGCTTGCTTTGGAATCCAGCCCCATGCCAAGAGGCTTCTTCCTGTGACCATTTACCGACCAGACCACTCGCGCTCGCACCTTGTCTCTGTTGACCCCCTGGGGCTTGACGGTTGTTGTCCGAATGCAAGCACGCTCCCCCCGAAAAACGCTTCGGTTGACCCGGCTGGGAGGAAAGGCTGCAGGCCTTTCAGTAAGCACGTCCTCCAGAATCTTGTTTACCCTAAGGCAGACCGATCGACAAATTCCCTTATCCTGATTGTGCCGATAGTAGAGTGCCGCATAAAGAAGACGCACTGACTCATGGTCGCCTGCTTGGTACAGTATTCGATCCCGCAGTTCGTCGATCGCCGCGCTGACCTTGTGGAAGTCATCCGAGATCAGTCTTTCTCCAACGAAAGAAAGGGACGGATCTTTAGTATACGCTTTTAGCTTGTCAATCCACCCTGCAATAAAGCTCCCATGGTCATGAAAGATGTCCGTGCGGACATCCTCATAATAAACCGAAGCGCAAGCAGCCTCCGATGACATGGCATCAAGCACTCCTGACGGGCGTAAGCGCACAGCCTTGTTTATACTCCCGTCAAGTTTGTACACTATCACGACCGAACCGGACTCGATATACATGTCTTTGAATCCCATGATCGTCTTCTGCGCCACTTCAAGATCAATACAACTCCCGTTGGCAAATGCGATGACATCCTTGCTTATGGCGGCCCTTATCTTTGACTTGGGTCTTGCTCCGGCGTCCAACCCGACCTGCAAGATGGTCTTAGCAGTTTCTCTTCTGCCAAGCCATATCCAGAATTTTTCCAAAAGGATAATATTGTCTATTTCCCGAAGCGTTCGAAGCCATTCGGATGCCCCAAATGCATGGTTGTGAGAGTTGAGTTCACTGACGGTTGACTCGAGAATGTCCCTGTGGGAGGCATAGAAATGCAGGCTGTGGATTCTAACCTGCGAAATGTGGAAATGCGGATTGCACAGATGGAATAACGCATGCTCAAATTCGCCGACAAGCATGTTTTCTCGGTCCTGTTTAGCCTCGTTCTCAAAATCCAAGAGATGGCCATTCAGCGCTAATTCATGCGGCAACAAACAGATAGTACCTTCAAGAGTGTCGCTGATGCGCAGGCGGATTTTTCTTCCGACAAGAGCGTCCCAAAGTTCCGGACAGTCATCCTTGATCACCTTCGAGGTTCGATGAAGGCTGTTCCGCAAGAACGATGCTTTGTTTTTTCCAAGTGTTGACGCAATTGATTCACTGTGGTCAAAGCGGCATTTGCCCGGCGCATCGAGGTGAAGCAAGATTACCTTATCCATGCTTCTTTTTCCTGCTCTGAAATCTACCATATACGACATTTAGCCATACGGCGAGTGTCTTCAACGGAGCGGCACATATCTCACATGAAGGCCGACCTCTTTTGCATCTCCAAATCCCACACTCGACATTTCAGTACCGCATTTAGCAAGCTTCACGACTACGCTGCTTTTTTTCATCTCCCGAGCCTTGCAAGTATGACCCCGCGCACAGCGCTTGGCTAAGGACTCCTTGTTATCCACAATGAATTCCTTTACTCTGTCTTCCAAATCTCCAGCGTGTACAGCTCCGGAGTTTCTGGACACTGAGTCAAGCATTATCATGCTACCTTTTTGGCTGGACTGCAACCATTTCCTCCAGCCTGGGGGAAGGTGTCTGATAAGGCTATGAACCCACAGCAGTGTATGGATCGGCCCCAACAGCCAACCAGGAGCACACCGAGCTGCGCACGGAGCACCCCGAAACGGCCCCCATTTACGCAAGTTAACGCCTACAACTGGACTACAACTGCGAGGCTCGTTATCCGCCAATTCAGCAAAAATGCTGATTTCATAAGTGCCGTATCTTCAGTGATTTATAAAAAGCTCAAAATTTAGCACCATTTTCAATGACAGTTGCTTTGAGGCACACCCTTGTCGCCTTTTTGTGTGCCCCCACAGTAACCTATTTGTTATCATAGAGCTGTTGTGGAGCAACAGTGCAGTTAAGTGTTCAGTAAACCCAGGGCCGCAATATGTCCAGGGTCAGTGTGTGCGGGACAGTATGAACGAGGTTACTCGTATCATAAATGCTATTGAGCAAGGTGACCCCAAAGCTGCGGAGGAGCTGCTCCCGTTGGTTTATGAGGAATTGAGGGTTCTTGCCGCCCAGAAAATGGCACAAGAGAAGCCGGGGCAGACGCTACAGGCAACCGCCCTTGTGCACGAGGCTTACATTCGCCTGATCGGGGGCGAGGCAGGGAATTGGAAAGGCCGCACGCATTTCTTCGCCGCCGCCGCAGAAGCAATGCGCCGCATCCTCATCGAGAACGCGCGCCGCAAGAAACGCCTCAGGCACGGCGGCGACAAGCAAAGAGTCGAGATGCAGGATGCGGACCTGACGATTGATGCGCCCTGCGACGAGCTGATTGCGCTGGATGAAGCCCTGACGAAACTTGGCGAAGAAGACCCTGCCAGAGCCGATCTTGTAAAGCTTCGCTACTTTGCCGGCTTGACCCTAGAGCAAGCAGCCGAGATGTTGGGTATTTCCAGAGCCACGGCCGACCGGTACTGGTCCTACGCCCGCGCCTGGCTGTTCGACCAGATCAACAAGGGCAGCTAAAGGCACGGTATTCGACCGCCATTTTTTGCATTTGCGTTCATTTTTCATGTTTTTCGTGAGGCGTTTCTGCCCTTGATGGCGCACTGTATTATGGACAGATTAGACAAGGAGCAGAAAAATGGCTGATAAACCAAACGACATCGAAACAATATACAACACAGCCCGCCAGAAGCTTTCGGGCGCCGAAAGATCCGCCTACTTGGACAAGGCTTGCGGTAACGATGCCGCCTTACGCGCTCGGGTAGAGGCGTTACTCAAGGCGGATGACCAGGCAGGCAGTTTTCTCGAGGCCCCGGCCCTGGATGTGACAGTTACCTTCGACAAATCCCCTTTGACCGAAGGTCCGGGCACGGTCATTGGGCCGTACAAGCTGT
>Ga0315274_10000403_pt1 | contig 67732 bp, 54 predicted proteins | sample YL17G02_20_MG_FD_203700 | JGI IMG/M metagenome (GOLD analysis project Ga0315274, IMG submission 203700) | Sediment microbial communities from Yellowstone Lake, YNP, Wyoming, USA - YL17G02_20 | ecosystem: Environmental > Aquatic > Freshwater > Lake > Sediment | place: USA: Wyoming | collected... | reverse complement strand
TCGGCGTGTAGTATTACGAGGTGAATCGACGCATGAATGCTTGCCCAGCCACCCCCGCAGAAAAGCGATTTCTTATAAATTCTACGAGGACCGCTTAACCTCTTGAATGACTGGCAAGCCCCCGCAGAGTCATGTTGTCCGCGATAACGTCATGTGGGATAAGCAGATACGTCCACGGTTTGCCGCCATGTTCTAAATCATGCGCCGTCGCATGAGAGCACCATTCCGCGGCCGCCCTAGCCTTAGCCTGAACGTCTTCGGCGTTCACTTCGTTGGCGGCCTTCGTTTCGCAGAGGAACCTTGCCGTCTTGGTCTCAACCACGAAATCCGGCTCATAAGTCTCATCCCCGGCATAATAGATCCGGAGCTGGCCTTTGGCCGGTTTTATCCATTTCAGCACATCGCGGTCATTCTCTAAAACCACGGCGAATCGTCGCTCCCAGTTCGAATCAAACTTCTGGACTGGGTAGAGGCACTTTCCGAACCCACAAAAAAGCATCCTGCGGATGTCCTGTTTGTCCGTCACAGGCACGCGAAAGTCCCGGGCGATTTCTTCCTCCGGAACCGAATAACTATTCGCGCGCAGCGTCGTGATTCCGCCGCTCACGTACGACTCGTAGGCCGTCGCCTTCTCTTCATAATGATCCTTCATTCGGGAGTGGATCAGATTCACCAACGCTTGCTGGTGGTATTGAAGCACGTTCAATACCTCGGTCTCATCCTTGAGATACGACCGGAGATGGGCAACGACTTGACCGGCCAAATCATAGAGAAGCTCCGCATGGTCGTCATAACAGATATCGTCGAAATCGATCAGGCCGCGCACGACATAATCTTCGAGCCGTGCCTCCGTGAGGATCCCCGTACCGCTCATGAGCCTAACCTGTTTCCTCCGGTGTAATTCCTGGATCAGAATTTCGTTGTCCACCGGCTGAAGGCGGACGCTCGCCAGGTCCAGCTTGAATTCCCGGTATCCCCGCTTCACGTCGCCCACGGGCTGGACCGTGATGCGGGGAATGTCGATCGTGAGCTCATTTCGCAAGGCGATAGTCTTAGCTACGACCTTACCCACGTCCACTCGTTCGACGGTCCCCTCCAATTCTTTTTGTGCCGGCGTGATAATTTCCTTGGCCTTTAAGACGATTTTCTCCTGGATTTCAGGCTTATTCAGATCGGCCGAACGCGGCAATCGTTCGAACTCGCGATGGATGACCTCCAGCGTCGCCCTCGCCGCGTCTTGCCCACTCCGGTCGCCAGCGCGAAGCAGACCGACGGAAAATCGCGCTCGAAGTCCGTTACGGATGCGTACTCGGATTGAATAGCCTTGAGCGCCTTTTCGACATCGGCGTTCTTCTCCATCGGAACAATGTCGCAGAGTCGAGCGAGTATCTCCAATGAATCCCGTTGGGGCTGCCGAAGGCTGAGGCGGCCGGCGATGGTGTTGACATGCGGATTCATTTGGCGCCTCCTTTCTGCGGCAACGCTCGAAGCTCGCGCCGGATTTCCGCTTTCAGCTCCGCTTCCGTCGGAAGGTGCAGTTTATAGCGGCTGGCGAATATTTTTTTCTGCTGATCCTCGCCCAATGTATACCGCACTACGGCATCATTCTTGTCCGCGCAGAGGATCAAGCCGAGTGTCGGGCCGTCGCCCTGCGTCCGGCATTCGCGGTCGTAATAATTCACATACAACTGGAGCTGACCCAGGTCTTGATGCGCCAGCTTGCCGGTTTTGAGGTCAATGATCACATAGCATTTCAGAATAGTGTGATAGAACACCAGGTCGATGTAGAAGTGATCGCCGTCCAGCGTGAGGCGCTTCTGCCTGGCGACGAACGCAAATCCTTTGCCCAACTCAAGAAGGAACGTTTGGAGGTTGTCGATCAGGGCGCGTTCGAGGTCCGATTCGACCAGCCGGGGCGATTCCGGCAGGTCGAGAAACTCCATGACCGTCGGGTCCTTGAAGACGTCGGCCGGCTTCTGAACTTCATGCCCTTTCAAAGCCAGCCGCATCAGCCCCTTCTTGTCCCGGCTCAGAGCGAGCCGCTCGTACAGGAGGCTGTTGATCTGTCGCTCCATCTCCCGGGCCGCCCAGTTGTTCTTGATAGCCTCAATCTCATAGAACGCGCGGGCTTCCGGTTTGTCAACCCGCAAAAGCGTGCGGTAATGGGTCCAGGACAGCTTCGGATGTAGAAGGCCGGGTTTCCAACATTTCGCGCTACGCGCATTGAATCTCAAGTCATTCGCTTCCGCGCGCGTCGAGTCGGCGATTTCATCCGCGCTTGTCGCGGGCAATTTCCGACGCAATGCGTCGGAAATCACTGACCCAAGCGGTTCCGCCGGCTCCGCGTTCGAAGAAGCTCGGCTTAAATCATCACTCAATGCGTGATAAATCAGAATTTGCTTCTGGGACGAACCTTCCGTGAATTCATCACGCAGTGCGTGATAAATTCGGACGGGCAACAGCGACTGGTATTCAAGATAGAACTGGCGAAACCATCGAAGATTTGTGCCGGAATAGCCGGGGCCATAATCCGCGGTGAGGAATCCGGATAGTTCTTCAAGCAACGCGTCGCCATACTCGGCCTTTTTCTTTCCTTTCTGTTCCTCCTCCACGATCTCCCGTCCGATAAGCCAATTGGCGACGACGTGAGTGGTGTTGACCGACCGCGCGGCGGTCGCACGGGCCGCTTCAAGGATTTGCCGGATACGTTGATAAAGCAGAGGGGATCTTTGTGGGCTCATTTATCGCCTCCGTCCTCCCCGGGCAGGTCAAACAGTGAGGGTTGCTGAACGGACGCCCGCCGGACCTCCTGGCTCAGAGTTGCTGTCAGTGAAGACGGCGCCGTCATCGCAGAAAGCCCGAAAAGACCCGCTCAGACAAAGACGCGCCTGTACTCTCTCCTTTTGGATAGTCAGCGATCGTTGACGCCCAAGGGTCAAAGCAGACATTCGAAAAATCTGCTCTAGCCCAGCCAATTCTCTACTCTGAGCCGTTTGATCCGACGGAACTCCTTCGTGTTGTTGGTCACAAGAACAATATCGAGGCTCAGGGCATGCGCACCGATCTGTGTATCCAGAGGGCCGATCGGTGTCCCGGCTTTTTCTAGATCGGCTCGGACCGGTCCATAAGCGGAGGCCGCATTTTCATCGAAGTCGGCGATCTCGAGGGGCAATAAGAATTCTTCGAGAGCCTGGAGGTTCTTCTCCGCGGATTGGCTCTTGGCCGTCCCATAGCGGAGCTCGCCGAGGGTGATCGTCGAGATGCCGACATCCCCTACAGCCAGAGAGTGAAAACGCCTCAGAATCTTCGGCGGCTTGCGCTTGATCAGGGCAATGCAGATGTTCGTGTCAAGCATGTATTTCATCAGAGAGGCTCTCGCTTCTGGGCCGTCGGCTGCCGGCGTTCGGTCATAAAGTCCGCGGAGAACATGTCAAGGCTTCCGAGAAGAGAATCCCACGAGTTCCTGGCCGGAATTAAGATGACGGCGTTTCCCGATTTCTTGATAAAGACGTAGTCATCCTCGAACCGGAATTCCTTGGGCAGGCGCACGGCCTGGCTTTGGCCGTTGCGGAAAAGCTTGGCTGTTCTCATGCGCACCTCTTCGTCGCTCATAAATATATACTATTAGTATATATTTTCAATCCGTTTGTCAAGTATTCATTTTTCTCCCTCTACCTATTATAGACTGGTCGGCCGGGTGATTATTCTCAGAGAACGGATGTTGTTCGGGTCGTCCATCCATGGCGTCACCCGCTGCTCCATCAGCTGGCAGAACTGGTCGAACGGCACGGGCGGGGCGGGAAGCGGGACAATCTTGAGCACGATTCCCTCGCGCTTCTCGCGCTGCCTACAGGAGCAGGAGAGCCGTGAGTCAACCTGGTTGGTGCTGACCATCTCGTTACCGTGCTTCAAATCAGGATAACCGGAGCTTATTTTTTTGCTTTTTTCATCCTATTTCCTAGAATTTTATCGAGTCAATTGATACAATACATTTTTTGTTAAGGAGGACCGATGAGCCGAAATATCAGGATGGACCGAAGGCGCTTCCTGAAGAAATCTGCCGCCGGCGCTCTGGCCGCCGGGGCGGGCGCCATGTCCGGATGGGGAAAGACGGGACAAGAGGCCAAGGCGGAGCCAGGTGAAAAGCCCAAGATTAGAGAATATCGCGTCCTCGGCCGCACCGGATTCAAGGTCTCCGACCTCGGCGCCGGGTTCATGATGGACGAAGGCCTCATCCGCACCGCCCTCGACGCGGGCGTCAACTACATCGACTCCGCAGAGCAGTATCCCGGGCACCATAAGGTCGTGGCCAAGGCGATGAAGGGCCGCGATCGCAAGTCCGTTTTCATCAACACCAAGCTCCAAGTCCTGAAGGACTTTTCGAAGGAGGGATTCCTCAAGCGGGCCCGCAAATGTCTCGAGGACCTGGAGATGGATTACGTCGACTGCCTGATGATGCACATGCCGGAGAAAGCGGAAACCCTCAAGACCGAGGGATTCCATGCCGCCATGCGGGAGCTAAAGGCCGAAGGCCGCATCAAGCACGTCGGCGTGTCCAATCATGGCTCATTCTGGTACCGCGACCCCGAGGAGACTATGGAGAAGGTCCTGATGGCGGCCGTCGAAGACGGGCGCTTCGACGTCTTCCTCATGGCCTATAACTTCCTCAAGATGGACGAGTCCGAGCGCGTGCTGGCGGCCTGCCGGGAAAAGAAAATCGGGACGACGATCATGAAATCCACGCCGGTCGCCCTCTATTATTCGCTCAAATCCCGGGTCGAGCAGCTTGAGAAAGATAAGAAGCAAGTCCATCCTCTTTACGCCGACGGCCTGAAACGTTATAAGGACAAGGTGGACCGGGCCGAGGTCTTCATCAAGAAATACAAACTCCAGAGCCAGGAGGAGATCCAGGAAGCGGCGCTCCGGTTCGTCCTGGAGAATCCCAATGTCGGCACCATTTGCTTCATCGCCCGGAACTATGATGAGATGGAGCGCTTCCTGAGCGTATCGGGGACACGCCTCAGCGGCCGGGAGAAGGCCAAGCTTGAGGCCTACCGGCAGGGCTGCGGCGATCTGTATTGCCGTCATGCCTGCGGCGTGTGCGAGCCCGCCTGCCCCCACGGCATCCCGGTCAACACCATCATGCGTTATTCTCAGTATTACTCGGGCCAGGGCCGGGAACGAGAAGCCATCGAGTTCTACGCAGCCATTCCCGGGCTGCGGGCTGACCTTTGCTCCGGCTGCCCGGGCCACTGCGAGGCCGCCTGTCCCTATCATGTCCCGATCCAGGGCATGCTGATCGTCGCCCACAGCCAGTTGGCCATGCCGTAGCTGAGGCTTGATCTATAGAAAAGCTCTAAGAGCGCTGCCCAGTTAAAGCAGAATCGTCTCCCCTATCACCGTCTTAATTCCAAATATTGAGCTTATGTTTTTGAAGGCTGACCCGGCAGAAACGCTTCTAACCGCAGGCCGGAAAAGAATTCCGATGTTTGCTTAATCCGGCAATAAGCGGAATAGGCCTATTTCTTCTGGGTGCGCTGGAAGACTATTTCCTTAACGGCTGACTCGAGCGGCGCGGCAGGCCCGTGCGGTGGGTGGGAAAGAGCAGGAAAGAAGAATTAAGATTCAAAACCTATTAACCCCCCTACCCCCTTGACCAATCAAGGGGGCTCTAAAAGGTCGAAGGGCGTAAGGGGCACGTCCGTGACAGGACCCATCTAACCTTTCACGGTATTTGGGATGCCATCTAAATCACTTTGAAAATTTGTCCTGTCTTCATTATGATATAGGCGGCTTAACAAGGAGGTGCGGAGATGATCGAAGGCCAGGAAACCCTGACAAAAGTCGCCCGCCTCAAGTACGGCATGGTCGGCGGGGGCAAGGGCGCTTTCATCGGCGACGTCCATCGCAAGGCCATCGCCATGGACGGCAAGGCCGAGCTCGTTGCCGGCTGCTTTTCCCAGTCTTATCAAAACACCCTGGAGACGGGAGAATTCTGGAGCTTGAACAAAGATAGGCTTTATAAGAATTACATTGATATGATTAAGGCCGAGGCCAAGCGGCCCGAAAAAATCGACTTTATTATCATCGTCACCCCGAACATCAGCCACTATCCTATCGCCAAGCTGGCCCTGGAAAACGGCATCCACGTTGTCTGCGACAAGCCCTTGGCGACGAGCTGCCGCGACGCCCAGGAGCTGGCAAAGCTGGCGTCGAAAAAAGACGTGCTGTTCTGCGTCACCTATGCCTATTCCGGCTTTCCCATCATCAAGCACATGCGTGAGATGATCGCCCACGGCGAGCTCGGGACGATCCGCTTCGTCGCCGGCGAGTATCCTCAGGACTGGCTGGCGACGCTTCTTGAGAAAACCGGCCAAAAGCAGGCGGCCTGGCGGACCGATCCGAAATGGGCGGGCATATCCAACTGCGTCGGTGACATCGGCAGCCACATCGAACATATGGTCGCTTATCTGACCGGACTCGAAATCGAATCGCTCTGCGCGAGACTCGATACGTTCGGCGAAGGACGGGTGCTGGATGACAACGCCTCGATCATGCTCAATTACAAGGGCGGCGCCAAGGGCCTGTACTGGAGCTCGCAGATCGCCGTAGGTCACGACAACGGCTTCCGCGTCCGCATCTACGGCACCAAGGCTTCGCTGGAGTGGGTTGAGGAAGACCCGAATTACTGCAAGGTCGCCTTCATCGATAAGCCGACCGTGCGTCTTTCCCGCGGCCGGGACAAAATGTATCCGCGGGCCCAGGCCCTCTCCCGCATTCCCTCGGGCCACCCCGAAGGCTATTTCGAGTGCTTTGCCAACATTTACTCGACGTTCCTCACGGCCTTGAACAAAAAGATGGCCGGAGAGCCTCTGACCAAGGACGACCTCGATTTTCCAACTGTCCAGGAAGGCATCCGGGGCGTGAAATTTATAGAAAAATGCGTGGAGAGCTCAAAAAAAGGAGCGCTCTGGGTCAACTTTGATTAGAAAATGGGGAGGAGAATCAGATGAGCAAGCCAGTAACGCTATTCACCGGCCAATGGGCGGATCTGAGCTTTGAAGAGATCTCGAAGAAAGCCAAGGCCTGGGGCTACGACGGTCTAGAAATCGCCTGTTGGGGCGACCACATGGAAGTGGGCAAGGCGGCCAAAGACCCGTCCTACGTCCAGAAAAAGAAACAGATCCTGAAAAAATACAAGCTCCAGTGCTGGGCCCTCGGGGCGCATCTCGCCGGCCAATGCGTCGGCGACACCTACGACGAGCGGCTGGATGCCTTCGCCCCCGACAAAGTCAAGGGCAAGCCGGCCAAGCTCCGCGAATGGGCCATCGAGGAGATGAAATTGACCGCCCGCGCCGCCAAAAATATGGGCTGCGGCGTCGTCAACGGCTTCATGGGCTCGCCCATCTGGAAATTTTTATATTCATTCCCGCCCACGACCGAAGAAATGATCGAAGCTGGGTTTAACAAGATCTTTAAGCTCTGGACGCCAATCCTCGATGAATTCGACAAACACGGGGTGAAATTTGCCCTCGAAGTCCATCCCACGGAAATCGCCTTCGATCTTTACACGGCGCAGCGGCTGCTCCAAAAGTTTAATCACAGGCCGGCACTGGGCTTCAATTTCGACCCGAGCCACCTGGTCTGGCAGGGTTTGGAACCACATCTCTTCATCCGCGAATTCGCGGACCGCATCTACCATGTCCACATGAAAGACGCGGCCGTCACCCTCGACGGCAGGGCGGGAATCCTGGGTTCTCACCTGCCTTTCGGCGATCTGCGGAGAGGCTGGAATTTCCGATCGCTGGGACACGGCGACGTCAACTTCGAGGAGATCATCCGGGAGCTCAACAGCATCAACTACCAGGGCCCGCTCTCGGTGGAATGGGAAGACAACGGCATGGACCGCGAATTCGGCGCCCAGGAGTCGCTCGAGTTTGTCAGGTCGATCAATTTCTCGCCGTCGGCCGTCGCCTTTGATAAGGATATGAAGGGAAAATGAAAGCTCGATCGTCATTGCTGGCGCAGTGTATCGATTTGCGACCTCGTCATTGCGAAGCACGAAGTGCCGTGGCAATCCGGGAAGCTTTTCATTGCGAGCCTCTTGGCGTGGCAATCCGATGCAGTCGTTGCGAGACAGCGAAGCTGTCGTGGCAATCTCCTCTTATGTCTCTCGCGACAAAAGCGGAGATTCCTCGCTTCGCTCGGAATGACAATTAATAAGAAGGCTAACATGGATGAAAAAACCGACACCCCGAAAAGAATAAAGCTAACGCGCCGGAATTTTCTAAAATCTTCCGCTACGGCCGGGCTGGGCGCGGCGCTTGCCGGAGGAGCCCTTCCGGGCGCCTCTCAGACCCAAAGCCAGGCCCCGCCGCCGCAGGCTCCCGCCAAGCCTCTGGCTAAAGCTTCGCCGGATGACCTGCGCGTGATCCTCATCGGCGCCGGCGAACAGGGCCGCGTGCTCATCGAATCCTGCCTGCGCATCCCGGGAATCCGGATCGCCGCCGTTTGCGATATCTGGTCATACAGCCGGCAGTACGCCGGCGGCTATCTAAGAAAATACGGACAAAATCCGAATGTTTACGAAGATTACCGCGAAATGCTGGCCAAGGAGAAAAACCTGGCCGCGGCCATCGTCGCCTCGCCGGACTGGATGCACGCCGAGCAGGCCAACGCCTGTATGGAGAACGGCCTCCATGTCTACTGCGAAAAAGAAATGTCCAACACACTGGAGAAGGCGCGGACGATGGTCGAGACCTCCCGCCGGACGGGCAGGCTTCTCCAGATCGGCCATCAGCGGCGGAGCAACCCTCGTTACATCCATGCCATCGACCGCCTACTCAAGGAAAAGCAGGTCCTCGGCCGAGTCAACCTGGCTTATGCCCAGTGGAACAGGTCCAAGGCCGACATGCTGGGCTGGCCCAAAACCTACTTCATGGACCAGGCCAAATTGCAGCAATACGGCTACGACTCCATGGCCGAGCTCAGGAACTGGCGCTGGTATAAAAAATTCGGCGGCGGCCCGATCGTGGACCTGGGATCGCACCAGATCGACCTTTTTAGCTGGGTCTTCGGCGTCAACCCGGCCACGGTCGTCGCCAGCGGCGGCGTGGATTACTACAAGGGCCGGGAATGGTACGACAACGTCATGGTCATCTACGAATTCGAGGCGCCGGCCGGGATGGCCCGCGCCCTCTACCAAGTCCAAACCACGACAAAGCACGGCGGCTTTTACGAGACGTTCATGGGGGATAACGGATCGCTGGTCATTTCCGAAGTGCCCCAGCGGGGAAACTGGGCGATGCGTGAAGCCCACGCTCCCGAATGGGATTCCTTGGTGAAAGACGGTCTGCTGCTTTCGGAGGCTCCCATCATTCAAAAGTTGGACACGCGCAATATCTTCCTGGACGTCAGGGTCACGGCCGAGGCCGGCCGCTGGCCGCTGCCGATAGACCTGGCCAAACCCGCCCACCAGCCCCATCTGGAGAACTTCTTCAGCGCCGTCCGCCACGGGACTGCTCTGAGATGCCCGGCCGACCTGGCCTATGAGAGCGCGGTGGCGGTGTTGAAAGTGAACGAAGCCGTGAGAATACGCTCGCTGATCAAATTCCGGCCGGAACAGTTCAAGGCATGAACGAGATGCAGCCGCTCAAAATAAAAGTCGGAGCCGTTCAACACGGGCTTTTCCCCCTCGCCCGACATAAGAAAAACGGGGACATGTTCCGATTTTCCGAAATCGGTACGTGTCCCTTATTTTTAAGATTGCGTCGTTGCGAAGCACGAAGTGCCGTGGCAATCCCATGCTCCGGGCGGAGACAGACGGAATTCCTCGCTTGGCTCGGAGCGACCCTTCGGATCAAATTGCCACGTCGCAAAGCGCCTGGCAATGACAGGGTGGCGATCGCATTTTCATTTTTAATACTGACCTTCATTTTCTCGGTCACAGAGGCCTGGGCTTCTTCCCCCCAAAAAAAATTGGCCTGGGACGGAAGCCGCATCACGCCCGTCCATCAAATCCCGATCAAGGACGAGCTCAACCAGGTCATCGTCCCCGCCGAATCCTACCCCCTGCCCTACTCATCGCGCTATACCTGCGAGCCATGCCATGATTACAAAATCATTCAGCAGGGGCTGCATTTCAACGAGGCGACATCGACGAAGCCCGGCCGGGCCGGCGAGCCCTGGATATGGGTGGATGAGAAAACCGGCACGCTCCTGCCTCTTTCTTACAGGAATTGGAAAGGCATCTGGAATCCCAAAGACCTCGGCCTGACCCCCTGGGACTTCACCCTGCTGTTCGCGAGGCACATGACCGGAGGCGGGATCGCTGAGCCCGAAGACAAGGACATGACCCCGGCATCCCGCTGGAACGTCTCGGGAAAGCTCGAGATCAACTGCATGGGCTGTCATAACGCCTCACAAGTCCAGAGCCACAGCGAATGGGCCAAGCAGGTTCTTCGCGAGAATTTCCGCTGGGCGGCGACGGCCGCTTCGGGGATGGGCGAGGTCGGAGGGATGTCCTCCCGCCTGAAAGGAACATGGGATGTCTTTGACGGCCCCAACCCCGATGACTCGGAGTGGGCCGCGGCGCCTTCGGTCCGCTATAACAAGAATTTGTTCGACAGCAAGCACCGGGCTTTATTCGATATCGCCTACAAGCCGGAGGACAGCCGCTGCCTCGCCTGCCATTCGGCGGCGCCCGCCGAGATGAAAAAGTTCAATTTCGACGAGGATGTCCATTCCGCGGCCGGGCTCAAGTGCGTTGCCTGTCATCGGAATGACCTCGGCCATGCCATGGTCCGCGGCTATGAAGGCGAGGCGGAAGACAACCCGGCGCTCCCGGCGGAAGATTTCACCTGCGCCGGCTGTCATCTCGGTGGAAAGTCCTCAAGCCGCCAGACGATTTTGCCCGGCCGCCTCGGCGCCCCTTACCCCCTCCACAAAGGCTTTCCCGAAGTCCATTTTGAAAGGCTGGCCTGCACGGTCTGCCATTCCGGCCCGATGCCTGCCAAAGAGACGGTCCGCGTCCGGACCTCGCGGGCCAACCGGCTCGGGATCTACGGCGTCGCTCAATGGGCCACCGGTCTTCCCGCGATCCTCGAACCTGTCTATATCAGGGATAAGAATAAAAAACTCACCCCTCACCGGTTGATGTGGCCGGCTTACTGGGCCGAATTGAAAGGAGAAAAAATATCGCCTCTCAAGCCCGAAGAGATCATAGCCGCCGCCGGAGATATTTTGAGCCCTGAAAAATGCGTCACCAGGATATTGACTGCCCTGTTCAACCTGCCGGAGCTCGACGGTACGCCGCTGCTGATCATGGATGGAAAGGCCTACGAATTGAACGTCGACGGCGGGTTGGACGCCTCGCCCTATCTCGGAGTGTCTAAAAAGCCGGAGCTCTTCTGGGCCGTCAGAAAAAGCGGCAAGATCAGTCTGCTTGTTCCAGGCTTCAATCCCGACGTTCCGGAAGCGGCCGCCGAAGCCGAATCGCAGATCCAGAAGATCCTTGACGCCTTGAAGAATACGGAAGCCGCTCCCGGGCAGCCGGTGTGTGTCTATAAAAATGTTCTCTATCGGATCGTCGAGACCTATATCGATAAATCGGAATTCAAGGGCGCGCCACAGTCCCAACCCCAGCTCTTCTGGCTAAAAGACGATCAAGTGCAGCCTTTCGTTTCCGATTTCGCGAGAGGAACGATCGGGCCGCTGACCGGGACGGAACAGACTCTGACCGAAGGACAAGTAGAACTCGTCCTCAAAGCCCTTCGGGAAAAACGTCCCTCAAATCAAGCCAAGGACTCAAGCGAGTATGTCTATATCTCGGGCGGAAAGCTCTTCCGGCTCGACAAGAACGATAAGCTTAAAGCCAAAAATGATGAGGCCGCCAATCCCGTGGCCTGGCCCCTGGCCCATCAGGTCCGGCCGGCCCGCCAGTCCCTAGGGGTCAACGGCTGCACGGACTGTCATAAGGCAGGCTCATCGTTCTTCTTTGGAAAAGTCACGGGCACCGGACCGCTCGAAACAAAAAATGTTTTGGTCCGGTCCGCCTCGTCCTTCATGGGCCTGACAAAGCCCTATTATTTTCTCTTCGGCCTGTCCTTCACCGTCCGGCCGGTCCTGAAATGGATTCTCTTTGCAGCCGCCATCGTCATCGGCTCGATCCTGTTCTTGGTCTTTCTGCTCGCCCTGGGGAGGCTCTCCGGGCTCATCGACAAGAGGAGTTGATCCGCCATGCTGTTCACCATCATCACCGTGTTGGCCGTCCTTGGGCTCTCCTATCGGCTGACTTCGCTGCGCTTCAGAGCCAAATCCTCGGCGGCGGGCAAAAAGGCGGCGGGTTATTTCCCCTGGCTGTGGTCCTGGATGAAGTCCATTCTCAAAAAAGAAACCTTCCAAAAAGGGCAAAGTGTCGTTTCCGGCTGGATCAAAAATTATTACCCGGGCTGGACAAAATGGATTTTCCTGGCTCTCGCGGCCAGCTTTGTCTATCAGGCGGCTAGCGGACTTCTCTTTGCCATTTTTAGCCCGCGGGGAATGTTCGGCGTTCCCCTGCTCGTCCATGTCAGCTTGGGCGGTCTTTTTGCCGTAAGCCTTGCCTTCGCTCTGATCTGGCGCGCCCGGGACTACCGGCTCGACCGGCAAGAGGCGGCGGCCTTTGAAAGCATGGCCTGCCCCGTTTTCAAGAATCTTTCCAAATCGCTCGTCCGGAAATTCCTCTTCTGGGTCTTCGCCGCAGCCGGCCTTTGCCTCATGGTCACGGCTCTGGGATCGATGGTCCCATTTTTTTCTTTCAATGCCCAAAAGACGATGATCGTAGTCCACCGCTACTGCGCTCTCGTCGCCCTCTTGACAGCCCTCACCTTTCTGGACACGGCCTTCCTGCCCCAACCCCAAGCTAAGTAACCATGCCTTCCGTCCAGCCCGTTCACCGTTTTTCCCACCAGGCCATGGGCACATTCTTCGAGACCGTCATCACCGGCGTAGACGAGGAATATGCCGGGCAGGCGGCCCGGGTCGTTTTCCAGGAGATCGACAGGATCGAAAGCCTGTTCAGCCGCTTCAATCCGTGCAGTGAGATCAGCCAGATGAACAAGATGAAGCCGGGTGAGTCCCTCATCATCGGCCTTGAGACATTTGAATGCCTGACCATCGCCGAGAAAGTCCGGCTCGAGACCGACGGAGCTTTTGATATCAACGTCCGGTCACATATTCAATCCCCGGGTTTATTAGGCGAGCTCCGGGTTGGCAAGAAGCTCCCGCCTCTCCCCGCCTTAACAAAGGGGGATGCAGAGGGATTTGAGAAACCATCGGCAGACATCGCCGCTCATGAGTTTCCCTCCCTCGAACTCGTCCAAACCTCTTCCGGCTTTGAGGCCAGGCTCCACTCCGGCAAAAAAACCCTCATCAGAAGCCTGGAGCTCGACTTTGGGGGAATCGGCAAAGGCTACGCGCTCGACAAAGCCTTGGCTTTCCTGTTGGACTGGGGAATTGATCGGGCCCTTATTCATGGCGGGACCAGCACTGTCGCCGCCATGGGATCTCCTCCGAACCTAAGCCCGGCAGTTAAAGGCTGGCCGGTCGGGGTCGGCGGCGGATGGCCCGAAGCGCCCAATCAAGTCCTTCTCACGGGCCGGGCGCTCAGCGGCTCGGGGACCGAGATCAAAGGCACACACATCATGGACCCGAGAATCGGCCTCCCCGCCCAAGCCCACCTGGCGGCCTGGGCATCGCATCCCTCGGCGGCCGAGTCCGACGCGCTCTCGACGGCGTTTCTGGTCATGACCACAGCCGAGGTCGAAGAATATTGCTGCCTCCATCCGGAGGTCTGGGCCCTGGTCATTATCGATTACGGAAACTGCAAGGTTTTCAACCGGGAGGCTTTGCCGGACGCCTGAGCGTCGAGCCTCCTCTTAACCATCCCCAAGTATGCGATTTTAAAGAGGTATCGGAATCGCCTCCGAGACCCCATAGCGGAGGGGGGCCCCGTCGGCTTTTCGACGGGGGGAACCGACGGGACTGGTTCCCCAGGGGGCAGGAGGCGATTCCGATACCTCTTTAAAATCATATCATCACAGAAGATGCTTCCGCTGGAAGCTCAGGCCCTCTTGTCTTGTCGGCGCAAGAAGATTATATTAAAAGAGTTCAATAACGGAAGGAGTCCTTATCATGAAGAAATATTCGGCGATCATCCTGGCCGGTCCGCTTGTTCTCATCTGCCTGGGCACGGCTGCCCTGTCCCAGTCTCAGGATCAAGGCAAGGAAGAGCTGAAGCTCCAGCTTCCCAAACCCATGTTCATCGGAACTCCCAGGAACATCAAGACGGCGAACCTGGAGGTCATTACCGGAAAACCCCGCGGGCCGTTTTTTGTCCCTAAGGGCACGGCCCTCGTCTCTTTGAAAAAACCGGTGACTTCGAGCGACATGCAGCCCGTGATCGGCGAGCTTTCCTTTGTCACGGACGCCGAAAAGTCCGGCGAGGACGGCTACTTCGTCGAGCTCGGACCGGGAAAGCAGTGGGTCCAGATTGACCTCAAGGGGGAATTCAATCTGAACGCCATCCTAATCTGGCACTATCACAGCCAGGCCCGCGTCTTCCGCGATGTCGTCGTCCAGGTCTCGGATGACAAGGACTTCATCAAGGGGGTGACGACGGTCTTCAACAACGACCATGACAACACCTCCGGCCTCGGGATCGGCAAGGATAAAGAATACATCGAGACCAACGAAGGCCGCCTGATCGATCCCAAGGGCGCCAAGGCCCGCTACATCCGTCTCTACAGCAACGGCAACACGTCCAACGACATGAACCACTATGTGGAAGTGGAGGTTTACGGCGCGCCGGCCAAATGAACAAAGCCGCCTTCCGCGGGCTTTTTTTCATCATCGTTGTCGGGGCGCTTCTCTTTCGCCTGCTCGGGCTCGACCAACGGCCCATGCACCATGACGAGGCCAACCAGGCCGTGAAGTTCGGGCTGTTGCTCGAAAAGGGCGAATATCGTTACGATCAGAGCGACCATCACGGGCCGAGCCTCTACTATCTGACGCTTCCCCTGGCCTGGGCTTCGTCCAAGACGACATTGGCTTCGCTGGACGAGATCACCCTCCGTCTATTGCCCGCTCTGTTCGGCGCCGGGGTCCTTCTTCTCCTGCTTCTCTTCGTCAAGGGGATGGGCCGGACAGCCGTTCTCTTCGCCGGCCTTTTTGCGGCGCTCTCCCCGGCCATGGTCTATTACAGCCGGTTTTACATTCAGGAGATGTTGTTTGTGTTTTTTGTCCTGGGATTTTTGGGCTCGCTCTGGCGCTATCTCCTCTATCCCTGGACGGCATGGGCCCTGTCGGCCGGCCTTTTTGCCGGCATGATGTATGCCACCAAAGAAACCTCCGTGATCGTTTTTGCCTCAGCCGGGCTGGCCCTCATTCTGACAATGGTCTTTCAGAAAATCAAGCCCCAGACTCCCTATCATTTTATCGCCCCGGGCTTTGCCAATTTCTTCCTTGGCCTCATCGTCGCCTTTCTCGCGGCGGCCGCTTTTTTCACGTCTTTTCTCAAGAACCGGCAGGGGATCTGGGATTCTTTGGCGGCCTTCAAAACTTACTTCGAGAAAAGCGGAGCGGACGGCTTCCACATCCAACCCTGGCCGTATTATTTCAAACTGCTGGCCTTTTCGAAATCCGGCGGAGGACCACTCTGGAGCGAAGCGCTCATCCTGGCGCTGGCCCTGGTGGGAATCGTGTCCGCGTTTGCCCTGCGCCGACAAAAGCGGGCCGTGCCTTCTCCGGCCAGGTTCATTTTTCTTTACACCCTTTTCTCTGCGGCCGTTTTTTCCATCATCCCCTATAAGACGCCCTGGAACCTCCTTCCGTTTTACGCAGGATTCATCATTCTCGCGGGAATCGGCGCGGCGTTTCTTCTTGACCTGTTCGCCAAGATCCCGGTCAAAGCGCTCGTCCTCCTTGTCCTGGCCGCAGGAATTTATCACCTGGGGCTGGAAAGCTATCGGGCGAATTTCGTCTTCTATGCGGACCCCGCCAATCCCTATGTCTATGCTCAGACCGGCACAGATTTTTTAAAGCTCGTGAAGCGGGTGATCGATGTGGCTGCCATCCACCCCGACGACAAAAAAATTCTGATCAAAGTCATCTGCGGCCCCTATGAGACATGGCCTCTGCCTTGGTATCTGAGGGGCTTCGAGCGCGTCGGCTATTGGCAGGACGCGGGCGAGGCGGGCACGCTTTTGGATGCGCCGGTGATCATCTCCGATCAGGACCAGGCGGCCAAACTCCGGCCGCTCCTGGGCGACAAATTTCAGTCGGAATACTACGGCTTGCGGCCCGGCGTGTTCCTGGTCCTCCACATCCGGGAGGACCTCTGGCAGGAATATTTAAAACTCAGAATCCTGCCTTGACGGAAAAAAGCAAAACCTCGTATACTTAAAAAGGAGGGATCATGAAAAAGACATGGACATGGGGAATTATTTTTTGTTTTGCGCTGATGCTTTTCGCCACCAGTTGCGCGCCGGGGCCGAACGCCCTTGAAAAGAAGCCGAATGAAGAGGGAAAGACCGCCGGTTTCTGGTACGGATTATGGCACGGTCTGATCTCGCCGATCACGTTCATCATTTCCCTCTTCACCAAGAGCGTCCGTTTCTACGAGGTCCACAACAACGGAAATTGGTACAACTTCGGGTTCATCCTGGGCGCGGGCCTGTTCCTGAGCGGCGGCATCCTGGGCCGAAAACGGAAGAAACGCTAGGCGCAGCCGGCTAACGGTCGAAAAGAGCGGGGGCAGAGAAAATTCAAAAAATTTCCATCCTTGTGAGCATCGCCTTGATCCAAATCCACAATGCTGATATCTTTAAATCAAAATCGGTTTTTTCGCAGACAGCTCTTAGCTATTCTGCGAAGGATTGGCTGAAGCCCACGGTTAGGATATCGTCCACCGCGAATTGATAAATTAAGGAAAAAATTATTGCAAAAAAGGAGGAAGACTCGATGGCCATAGGCGCTCTCGAAAAACAATTGTCCACTTTGGCGGGAATTGTCGAAAAAAAAGGTAACCGGGTCGTCGTCAAGAACGAAAAAGGGCTGGCCGGGAAAATCGACGGCCTGATCCAAGAGGCTGTCTTTGGCGAGTCCGAATCCAAAGCAGCCGCCCGCTGGCTGATTTGGGAGACAGCCCAGGCCCTCGGCATCCGCCCGGCCTCAATTCACGAGTGTTACTTGGCGATCGGCCGCGGAGACATTGCCGGCAAGTTCACGGTGCCGGCGATGAACCTGCGTATGCTCGCCTATGACTCAGCCCGGGCTGTATTTCGCGCCGCCCATAAGCTCGATGTCGGCGCATTGATCTTCGAAATCGCCCGTAGCGAAATCGGCTATACCGAGCAGCGCCCGGCCGAATACGCCTCTTCCGTCCTGGCGGCGGCCATCAAGGAAGGTTTCCGGGGTCCCGTTTTCCTCCAGGGCGACCATTTTCAGACGTCGGCCAAAAAATACACCGCCGCGCCCGAAGGCGAGGTGAAGGCCATCCGCGATTTGATCCTCGAAGCCGTCGCCGCCGGATTTTACAACATCGACATCGACACCTCGACTCTTGTCGATATCAGCAAGCCCAGCTTGGACGAACAGCAGAAGTTCAACTATGAGCTCTGTGCGGATTTCACCCATTTCATCCGGGAGCATGAGCCGAAGGGCGTCACGATTTCGATCGGCGGCGAAATCGGGGAAGTGGGACAAAAAAACAGCACCCCCGAAGACCTGGATGCTTTCATGAAAGGCTACAACGCCAAGCGCGGAAGCAGCCATGGCATCAGCAAGATCAGCATCCAGACCGGGACCAGCCATGGCGGCGTGGTCCTCCCCGACGGAACCCTGGCCAAGGTGGCCATCGATTTCGACGTTCTGCGGATCCTCGGCGAAAAAGCGCGCCAAGAATACGGGATGGGCGGGGCCGTCCAGCATGGGGCCAGCACTCTCCCCGAATCCGCCTTCCATAAATTCGTCGAAGCGGGGACTTGCGAAGTCCACCTGGCGACGGCCTTTCAGACGCTTATCATCGAGCACGAAGCCACGCCGGAACCGCTCCGCCAAGAAATGTACGACTGGGTCCGGGCTAACGCGGCCGATGAGCGGAAGCCCAAGGATACCGAAGCCCAATTCATCTACAAGGCGCGCAAAAAAGCGGTCGGCCCCTTTAAGAAACAATTCTGGACGCTGCCGGAGGAAGCCAGGACGGCTATCGGGGCGAGTCTGGAAAAAACGTTCGCTTTCCTGTTCGAGCAGCTCGCCGTAAGCGGGACAAAAAAGCTCGTCGCAAAATTCGTGACTGCGTCCGAGATCCACCAGCCGGTCCCGGCCGGCGGTGTCAAGGCGGGGAAGCGCGAATCCGTAGACGGCCTCGCCGATTAATAGCCGGGGTCAAACCTCAACAATCAACAATTAATAATTGGGGTCAAAGCTACTCATTACGCAAAGATCAGGGTAGAATTGTGCGTAATGAGTAGCTTTGACCCCGGATTTTATTTTTTTTCAATAAAAATGTTGATTGTTGAGGTTTGACCCCGGATTTTATTTTTTATAACGGTTGATGGGCTTCGGGTCGTCCCCGGAAACGCGGGCCGCCCAGAGCAAGCCTCTTTTCACGATCTCGCGGGCCTGGGGCACGTTGAAATCGGCGGATACATGGCCCAGCGACGTATAAAAGATCCGGCCTTTCCCGTACATCTTCTTCCAGACCACCGGCATCGCGACGCCCTTGATCCAAAGCGCATACTGGTCCGAGAAGGTCGTCGTCGCCAGGACATCGATGACCGGGTCCACCTGCATGTAATACTGTTCGGAATGCATTTTGAAGTCCGCGAGTCCCTTGGTGATCGGGTCGTTATGGTTCGTGATATTGACTTCGTAATCGATGACGCCGCCGGGGTGGGCGACCCACTGCCCGCCGACCATGAATTCATACTCGACGTTGCTGCGGAAGGCATCCGCCATCCCGCCGTGCCAGCCGGCCATGCCCACGCCGCCTTTGATAGCTTCGAGCAGCCCTTTTTCCTGCGGGCCGGTAATCGTGGCACTGGTGAAAACCTGGACGATGAGGTCGAGGGACTTCATCTTCTGGGCATCGAGATAGGAATCCAGGGTGTTGGAAATTTCCACGTCGAAGCCCTGTTCCGCAAGCCAGGGCGCGAAGATGTCCACGCACTGCTTGGGCTCATGTCCTTCCCAGCCGCCCCAGACAAAGAGCGCCTTCTTCTTTTTCGCCGGCGCCTGTCCCATCGCTGAGAAAGAAGAGATTAATAATATGCCAGCAATGGCTAAGATGACTGCTGCATTTTTTTTACCCATTCCATTCTCCTTTAATCAAGAGCAATGGTGCGGGTGGCACGGATGCTGCCCATCGCACTCGATTTCCTAATCATCGGAATCCCACGGAAAAGTCATCGCCAAATGCTCCTTGGAAAGGAGGCAGGGAGCGAAGCGACCGTTGAAGGGAAACACTTCAATAGGGTTTCTCTCCAAGAGTGTCTAACAGGTCCCGCCGACCTGTTAAATGCCCCCTTAATTCTCTAAGGGGGGTAGGGACGACATATTTGAAACACCCACTTGATTGGCCAAGGGGGTTGGGGGATTAATAATTTTAAATTTCATTTCTTTTTTCCTGCTTCTTAATATAAAGTCTTCCTACCTGCTTTTCTTTACAGCTCCCTGATCCAGATGTTCCGGTAGCGGACCGGATTGCCGTGGTCCTGGAGAGACAGTGGCAGCTTGTCCTCATGGACTTTGTAGGGCGGCCGCGCCTTATGGGCAGTCGGGCCCGACAGCGTGACATTGTCATGGACCAGGATCCCGTTGTGGAATACGGTCATGCGCGCCGGGCGCGTGACATTGCCGTCCTTGTCGAAAAGGGGCCTGTAGAAAATGATGTCATAGGTCTGCCATTCTCCGGGCTTCCGGCAGGCATTGACCAGCGGCGGATACTGGCCGTAAACGGCGGCCGTCATCCCGTCGGCGTAGGTCGTGTTCTCGTAGCAGTCGAGGACTTGGACTTCATAAGTGTTCATCAGGAAGACACCGCTGTTCCCCCGCTCCTGGCTTTCTCCCTTCGCAGCCAGAGGCACCGCCCATTCGATATGAAGCTGGCAGTCACCAAAGCCGTTTCTCGTCTGGATCGAGCCTGTTTTTGCGACGACTTCCATGTAACCGTCCTCGACCTTCCACTTGGCCGGCTCGCCTTTGCCGTCCGTCCACTGGGAAAGGTCTTTTCCGTCAAAAATAACCACGGCATCCGAAGGAGCAGGAACGGGAGGACCGGCCGGGCCCGGATTGACCACCGGCGGCAGCGGCCTGTTCATATCATGAACGGCCCATTGCGTCGAAGGCTGGGACTGTCCCTGGCCGCCGGGCTTGCCAGGGATGGCCGCAAGCGCCGTCAGGCCCAAACCGGCGATAGAGAATAAAACATACGTCAACATCTTTTTCATTCTCCCCTCCTCCGCAGGCTAGAGCGACCAGCCCTGCCGGTACTCTTTGTGGATATACTTATTGGCTTCGGGGAGGTTCGTCACTTGCAATTTCTCTCCGTCCCACTGCAGCACGGTTTTTGAGTCCTTCATCCGCAGAGCGACATTTCCGAGCAGCATCACTTCCGTGAGAGGGCCGGAATAGGAAAAATCAGTCGTGGATTTTTTGCCCGCCTTGATCGCGGCGATCCATTCCTCGGCGATTCCGGGCGACCGGGGAATGGTCTTTTCTGGGCGCTTGTAATCCTGCATCAGTTTCTCGGGAAGCAGACGAGGATTCTCGCCGTACGTGCTGCACATCAGCATACCCTTGTCCCCGACGAATAGGCAGCCGCCGCCGTCATCGCCCATTAACCGGCCGTCTTCGATTACTGCCGGCCTCTGGGGCATGATGCCGCCGTCATACCAGATCATCTTCACGGGCACCATCTTTCCCCGGGCCGGGAATTGGTAGGTGATCACTTCGGCCAGAGGATACGAATCCTTGGTAAATTTTGTCGCACTGGCCTGGACGGTCGTCGGCTGTCCAAGCTTGAGAGCCCAAAACGGCTGATCGATGAGGTGGGCGCCCATGTCGCCGACCGCGCCGGTGCCGTAATCCCACCAGCCGCGCCAGACGAACGGCATGTAGGCCGGATGATAGGGCCGCCACGGCGCCGGACCGAGCCAGGCGTCCCAATCCAGAGTCGGCGGCGCCGAGGGAATTTCCTTCGGGGCGTCGATTCCCTGCGGCCAGATCGGCCGGTTCGTCCAAACATGGACTTCCGCGATATTGCCGATGGCGCCGTCCCAGATCCATTCGCAGATGAGCCGGGCGCCTTCCTTGGAATGGCCTTGGTTTCCCATCTGGGAGACGATGTTTTGCTTCTTGGCTTCCTGGGCCAGGAGCCGGGCTTCCATGATGGTATGGGTCAGCGGCTTCTGGACGAAGACATGCTTCTTCATCTTGATGGCCATCATGGCGATGACCGCATGCGTATGGTCGGGCGTGCTGACCGTGATGGCGTCGATGTTTTTCTCTTTGTCCAGCATCTGCCGGAAGTCGCGGTACTTGGCGGCATTGTCGTATTTCGGCTGGAATTCGGGCTTGTTGTGTTCACTCTTCAAGAAGCCGGCCATCTGGGTGTCGTCCGGATCGCACAAGGCGACGATGTTTTCCGTGCTGACGGCCCAGATGTCTGAAGATCCTTTGCCGCCGACGCCGACGCAGCCGATGTTCAGCGTGTCGCTGGGCGCCTGGAAACCGCGGCCGCCGAGCACATGACGGGGCACGATCATCATGCCCGCGGCGGCCGTGGCCGTGCCGCCTAAAAATTCCCGCCGGGTCAGGGTGCTTCCCCGCTTTTCAGGATTTTCTTTGTTGGATTTCATGAACCTCTTCCCTCCATGGATAGCATTCATTATTTCAAGACTTAAAATACTATATATATGAACGGAGCTTGGAGTCAAGGATCATAAGGTTCAGGCTGTGACGGCCACCAGCCATCAATCATTATTGAACGGAGGCGAGAGCGATGAGCGCCCTCATCAGCTTGACGCCGTCCATGTAATCACTCGAGGAAAAAGTGACGCCGCGGGCGCCCGTTCGCTTGACCCCCGGGATCAGCGCCGGCAATTCAGCTTGGCCGCTGTTGTTAAAATCGAGCTCAAACTGGTAGGGCAGATTCAGTTTGAAGGGTAAGATCTTGGCTTTTTTCAAAAGCGCTTCCTGGGCCCCCTCTTTCAGGCGCTTCCTTGCCTCTTCCTGGGGCAGAAGCTTCGCGGCATAGCGTCCAGCGCCCTCTTTGACGGCCACCGTGACGATCTCGTTCCCCAGAATGGATCTTGCCTGGACACATGTCTCCGTATCGCCGCTGAGCATGATCACAGGAACTTTGTAGTATCCGGCGATCGCGCCGTTGATGCCGAGCTCGGGCAGCTCTTGGCCGTTGATTTTGATCGAGCGCATGGCGCCTCCCGAGATCGTATGGTCCAGAATGGCCGAAGCCGTGCCCGCCTTGGCATGATAGCCGACGAAAATGCAGGCGTCAAACGTACCGTCGATGCCCTGCATCATGAGAAATGGCTTGGGCGACCCCGTGACCAGAGAAGCCTTAGGGTTGAGGCCGTCCGCGATGATGTTCCTCATGCTGCCGTGAGAATCATTGACGATGACCTCGGAGGCGCCGGCTTCGAACAGCCCGGCGATGACGGCGTTGACGTCATCGACCATCCAGCGTCTTGCCGGCCCGTACTCAGGAGAGGCGGACGAAACTTGGTCGCCGTGGACGACGCCCCAGATTCCTTCCATATCGACCGAGATGAAGACCTTGGGCCCGGTTTTTTGCCCGGCCGCAAAGGACGTGATAACAGCGCACATCGTAAAGACCACCAACCATTTTTTCATGAAGTCCTCCTTCCGCCGCCGATTATTTTTTCTCGGGAGTAATTTCCCGGATGTAGATGTTCTTGAAAGAGAGAGGCGTGCTGTGCGACTGGAGCTCGATCTGTCCCGTCCGGTAGATGGGCTTGTCGCGCTCCCAGTAGTTTTCCAGGACGACGTTATCCACGACGAGCGCGCCGTTGAGATGCACGGTGACGCGCTCATCGATCATCTTGATGTAGAAAGAATTCCACTCGCCGATGGGGCGGTCGGCCCGGACGAGCGGCTTGGCCGGCCCGATCTTATTATTGTAGAGCCCGCCCGACCCTTCGGGCCATTGGGCCGGGTCCCAGATCTGGACCTGGGGCGATCCGCGGAGATAAATGCCGCTATCCCCTTTCTCTTCGATCTTCCAGTCCACGAACATCTCAAAATCGGCGTAATCCCTGGCCGTGCAGAGGCTGTGACCTTTGCCGTCAAAAACGAGGACGCCGTCGATCACTTTCCAATGCAGGCGCATGTTATCGGCGGCCTTCCTTTGCTCTCCCCTCAATTTTTCGGCGGACATCTTAGCCCGGCTGACGGGGTCGCCGACCAGTCCCTTCCATCCCGCGATATTCTTGCGGTTAAAAAGTGCGACAAACCCTTCCCGATCCAGAAGAAAGCGGATGTAATCTTCGACGTTTTCCCTGTCGTACTCATTCTCGATCAGCAGGGCGGCCTTTTTTAGGATAAGAATGACATCGAAGCCCGAAAGCCCGTCGGCCCCCGGGGCCGGAAGGGCGATTCTTACTGCCGCCTGGGCGGCCCGTGCCTGCAGTTGCGGATCATCGAGAAATCCGGCGGCCAAGGCCAGGGCTTCCTTTGTTTTGACGTTGGCCAACCCGTTCAGGACGATATTTTTCTCCTCGTTTTCCCTGGCCATCTCCATGGCCTCTTTGAGAAGCGCCCATTTTTTCTCCGGAGAAACGAAGGCTCCGCCGGCGAGCCGGACGATACCCTGAAGCGCGTAATTCCGGAATTTTCTCTCTCCCGTCGTCCGGGCGATGCGGAATAGATCCTCTGCGGCCGAGACATCCGGCCAGTTCGACAGCGTATAGACGGCCACGGATTGGACTTGGGGGTCTGCATTCCTGGTCAAGACCATCACGGTCTGAAGGGCATTCCCGCCTGCGATCCTGGCCAGAGGCCTCAGCAAATTCACCTTCTTTACGCCGGATGCTTTATCCAGAGCAATCAAAACCAGGTCTGCCCGTCTCTCCGGATCAGGGATCTGGTTCGCGGCGGACACGACGGCATTTTGAATCGGCAGGACCTCAGCGCCATTGGACGTTGAAAGCAGCAGATCGATGACCTGGGGCAGGTCCCTTGCCCGGACGACATGTTCGAGCGCCGCCAGAGCCGCCCGCCGGACGTCTTCATTTTCATTCTTGGCCTGGGCCAGGACGGCGTCGGCATATTCTCCGGCTTTTCTCTCGGCCAGGATTTCGATCAGCGCGGGCCGCACGGTCGGCGGCGCATCGGCCAGCAAGCCGGCCACCATCGGAAGCACTTGTTCCGACGGGAATCCTAAGAGCACTTGCTTGACGGCCTCGGCTTCGTCTTTTTCGCCCTTCATTAAAATCGGGATTAAATCATCAAGGATCTCGCTGCCTCCCAGCCGTGCCGCGGCTGGGATGGCAGTCAGCCGGACCGCCTTCTCTTCGCTCTTGAGCTTTCCCCTGACGACAGAATATGCCGATTTATCGCCGCGGCGGCCCAGCATGGCGATGATCTCCGCCTGGGTTTCCGCCGCGACCCGGGCCATCTTTTCGATCCATTTTGCCGTCGCCTCCTCTCCTTTGATCGAGTCGGCCAACTCAAAGGCGCGCTGCCGGTATTTTCGATCGGGGGAATCAGCGGCCTGGAGGAGATCTTCGAAAACCGACTCGCCAAGAATTCCGCTCAGGAGCGTCAGGGCCGCCGCGCGGACTTGGCTGTCGCCGGGCCCGGTGAAATTCTTGATCAGTTCGCGGCTGATCTTGAAAGCTCGATCTTTTTCGCCGGATTCGGTCAGCCTCTGGGCATAGAGGAGATACAGGGAAGCCGCCGAAGACCTTTCGTAGGGAGAGGCCGATAGGGAAATTTTTTCGAGGACGGCTTGAGATGCCGGATCTCCGATATTGGCCAAGGCGAACAGGGCGACTTGGCGCGACGTCTCTTCCCGGCTTTCCGCATAGGCTGAAATCTTCTTGACGGCAGCCCGGCTCCGGAATTCGCCGAGCGCTTTGATGATGGCGACGGTGTTCACGGTCGGCCCGGCGCTCAGCGCTTTCAACAGAGCTTTCTCTGCTCGGGGTGTCTTGATCGTGACCAAGGCCCGGGCCGCCGGCTCGCAAAGCCTCAGGTTCTCCAGATATTCGCTCAGCGGCTTGACGGCCTCATCTTTCCCCACGAGCTGCAGTTCGCTGATGAGAAACGCCTTGATCTCCGAATATCGGGCTTGGTCCAGGGCTTCGATGACGGCCTCGGCGAACATCCGCCGTTCTTTTTCCGCGCCAGCCCTGCTCGCGTACACGGCCGCGGCATCAAGCGCGTAGCGGACCAGGCTGTCGTCATCCGCGCCCGGGAGGGCCAGCCTCCGGCAGGTTTCGAGAATGCCTTCCGGACCCAACGAGAGAAGCCCCGCCGCCAGGGCGTCTTTTTCGGCAGGGAACTGGGCGGGAAACCTAGCCAGAATATCCGTCACTTTTGCCTGGAGCGGACGGACGTCTTTAGCCGCGGCCGCATAAGCAAAAAGAAAGCCGGCGGTCAAAAAGAGAGCTAAGAAAATTCTGCTCCGGCTTTTCACGTTTCTTTCTTTCTGCATCGGCAGCTTCCTTTCACAAGTGCCATGGTGCCCGCATGGGCTCATGGATCAGCCGGTTGGCGTCTTCGTCCTCGATAAAACGCTGGGTGGTCGGGTTGAAACGGAGCGGCCTTCCCAGACGGACGGCCATCTTGGCCAGGTTGACGAGAGTGCAGGAGCGGTGGCCGTTTTCCTCGTTCAGGGCGAATTTCTGCCTCGATCTGACAGCTTGGGAAAAATCGGTCGTCTGCGGCTCGGGGCCGGATAGCGAGGCGATCTTTTGCTCGAGACCCGGGATGTCGGATTTAAATCCTCTGTAGAGCTTTCCTTCCGGGCCCTGGATGAAGGGCGCCCAGATATCCTTGTTCTCACCGTCGAGAATGATTTCGCAGCCGTCGGCGTATTTCAGCCGGATCCGTCGCCAGCTCCCGCAGGCGTCCGGGTGCTGCTGGGGACAATCGGCCTCGATTTCGACAGGGCTTGTTTTGTCTTTGTCCAGAAGATATTGGACCGGGTCGAGGTAATGCATACCCATATCGCCGAGGCCGCCGCCGTCATAGTCCCAGTAGCCGCGGAATGTTTCGTGGACGCGGTGCGGATGATAAGGCTTATAGGGCGCCGGCCCGAGCCAGAAGTCATAATCGAGTTCCTTGGGCACAGGCTGGGGCGGCAGATAGGTTTTTCCGCTCCAGTAAAATTTCCAGTCGAAGCCGGTGATGCCGCTGACCGTCACCTTGAGCGGCCAGCCCAGGAGGCCGCTCTGAACGACCTTCTTGACCGGCTTGACCGTCGTCCCGAAGCCGTAAAACGGGTCCTGGAACCTGAACCACGTGTTGACCCGGAAAATGCGGCCGTTCCTCTGAACGGCGTCCACGACCTTCTGGCCTTCGCCGATCGTCCGGGTCATCGGCTTTTCGCACCAAATGTCCTTGCCTGCTTGAGCGGCGGCGACCGACATAAGAGCATGCCAGTGAGGCGGCGTGACGATATGAACGATATCGATATCGGGCCGGTCCAGGACCTCGCGAAAATCCTTATAACCTTTGACGCCGGAGCCGGCGATCTCCAGGGCTGTTTTTAAGTGGTTTTCATCGACATCGCAGACGGCCAGCAGCCTGGATCCCGGATATCTGAGATGGCCGCGGCCCATGCCGCCGACGCCGATGACGGCTTTCGTCAACTCGTCGCTGGGCGGCGTAAAGCCCTGTCCGCCCAGGACATGGCGCGGGACGATGGCCAGGCCGGCCGAAGCGGCAATGGCCGTCTTAATAAAATCGCGGCGGGTGATGGATCGCTTGATGGCCGTCTCCTCTTTAGAGGTTTATAATACATTCTCCGCCCGCAATCAATGCTTAAGATCGGGGTCAAACCTACTCGTTACGCAAACCTCCCTGATAATTCTGCATGATGCGTAATGAGTAGGTTTGACCCCATCCATTTCAACGACTCTTTGTTCGAAGAAAAAGAGGAGGTTCTAGAATAAGTCGAAAAGTGTATCGATCCGTTTTGTCACCCTCATGAAAAAAGCGGGACTCCATAATGGCCGGATAATGATCAGCCCGTCAATATCGACACGTTTGTGTTGGCCGCCGCCTTTCTCAATTTTTCATCCAAAGTCGCTAGCGGCAGTCCTTTTCTCATAGCTAGATCCAAGTAGGAAGAGTCATAGCTCGAAAGGTTATGGGCTCTCGCCAATCCGAGAAGGTCTTTCATCGCTTTTTCGGGACTTTCGTATTCGACGAATATAGGCAACTGAGACAACAAACTGATAAAACGAACACTATCCGCCTGACTGATATATTTTTTTCGCTCCGCGGAAAGAAGCACATTCACTACTTCGAGCGACCAAACAGACGGAACATAGGCCACAGCCGCGCTGAGCCTCTCCAGAATAGAATCGGCATAGGGATTGGCTTGATCTCTGAAGCACCAGGACATGACGACCGAGTTGTCAATGACAAAACTATTTTCCACTCAGCGCCGTCCTTCTTCAATCAATTCCTTTAGAGAATGTCCTTTGAGGCTGTGCTTCTTCCGATATCTGAAAATTTCAGAGATGACGGTCTTTATGTCTCCTGATTTCCCGGGATCAGGAGGCTGGAGGATGGCTACGGGAACTCCATGTTTAGTGATGGTAATGCGTTCTCCCTTCATGACGCGTTCCAGCAGCTTGGATAATTGTGTCTTTGCCTCATAGGCGCCGACGCTGTCCATTCCGATCTCCTTAGACTAGTCTAAGACTAGTCTAATTAATCGGGCTCAGGATGTCAAGAGGAGATCCTTTTCTTAATGACTGACGAATAAAATGCTAAAAAATCTCATAGGCCGTATAGATGGCCTTTGATAAAAAAAGGACGAGCATAAAGCTATTTTAAACTAAAGTTATTATTTATTAACTAAATATTGACAAAGTTAAATTGTTATTCTATCATGGGGGCGCCATGAAAGAGGAAAAGACCACTCTGGCCGTGAAAGTGAATTATGCCGTCGCCGAGCGGGTCAAGCATTTCTGCCGGGAGAGAGGGCTGAAGTATGGGTTTTTCGTCGAAAAAGCCATCCTCGAACAGCTCGCCCGGGAGGAGCTCAAAGAAGACCTCGTGGATTTGAAGAACCTGCGCGAGTTGGAACACAAAGCCGTTTCCCTCGACGAGTACCTCAAGAAGCGCCGTGTCTGAACTCCTCGTCCTCCCCGCAGCGCAAAAGGACCTCGATAAGCTGGAGGCTCCGGTCTTTGCTCGTATCCTCAAGAAAATCCGCGCCCTGTTAGAGGACGCACGTCCGTCCGGCTGTCTTAAGTTGACGGATGAGGAAGGATATCGTATCCGGACCGGAGACTATCGCATCCTCTATCGGATCGAAGCTGCTTTAAAACGAATATATATTTATCGGATCAAACACCGAAAAGACGTTTATTCTTGATCCTCCCGGATCCTCCCGAAGAGTTACGACAGAGTATAAGATTCTAGCGGTCTTGCCGAAAGGCGCTTGAGCTCAAAGAGGTTTTAGGACCACTTTTTCCAGCCGCAGGGCTTGATTATTGGCGATCGATTTTATCTTGAACCGGAGAGCGTGCTTGCCTTCCTTGAGATCCACCGTGCCAAGCGTGAATGTTTTCGGAAAATAGACGCTGGGCGAATTCTGGGTCGTCCCGGGAATTTCCAGGTCATCGATCTCGACGGAAAGCGTGCTCTTCCCTCCCCACATGCTGGCATAGGAGGCCTGGACCTCATACGTCCCTGTCTTCTCGACAAAGAATTCCCAGGACGGATAATCGTTCACGTTCTGCCAGTTGGTGAGCATCGTCACTCGATAAAAATGGTCGAGGTAGGCGCGCTGCCCCATCTCGGATTGAAGGTCGGCCAGATAGACCGGAAGCTCGATCCGGCCGCCCGCCGTTGGCCGGATCTCGTAAGGCGTGATCTCCGGCGGGTTCTGGAGCTCGACCACGACGACCGTCGCATCCGGGTCGGGAGCGCGGTCCGGAAGGCTGATGACGATGCCGCGGCGCGTCCGCCGGAAATCCAGCGTTCGCTCATTCTTCAGCAGATACACTTTTTTGAGGAACGTCTTGAGGCCGGGCAGAAGAATCCTTTTGTCCTCCGGCCAGCCCATGACATGGATATAGAGCTTGTTTCCCTTGACCGTGCAGCGGCCGAAAAAGGGCAGCTTTTCAAAGACACTGGCCGTGGTCTCGTAAATAGCCTCGCCGTTCTCACTCAGCCATTCGCCCATCCTCTTCAACCGGGCGGCGAACTCCGGCTGGATCGACCCGTCGGGCATCGGGCCGACATTGAGGAGCAAATTGCCGCCTTTGCTGGCGATCTCGATCAACTGGCGGATGAGCTGCGAGGCGCTGTGGAATTCTGTTTCATAGCGGTTGTATCCCCAGCCGTTGAAGTTCATCGTAGTGCAGGCTTCCCACAGCCGGGGCGATCCATCCGGGTTGCGGATGCCCGTGGCCGGGACAAAATTTTCCGGCGTCCCGAAATCGCCAAATCCCGGCTCCCGCTTGAACAGCCGGTCGTTGATGAGCAAATTGGGCTTCATCTTGAGGAGCATTTCCCCGATCTCTTTAGCCCGCTGATCTTCGTTAGAGTGCTCCCACTCGCCGTCGAACCAGAGGATGGCCGGGTCGTATTTCGTCATGAGCTCCTGGAGCTGATTGATCGCATAATCCATGTAGCGGTTGAGGTCGGCATCCCTCGTGGGGCGGTCCGTTTCCCAAGGGCGCCGGGGCAAATAGTCTGGATGGCTCCAGTCCATAATCGAATAATAAAACCCCAGGGGCATCTGCTGCTTCCGGCAGGCCTCGACCAGCATGCCCAGGGCGTCCTTCTCGTACTCCGAGCGCATGATGTCGTAGTCCGTATACTTGCTGTCGAACAGGCAAAAGCCGTCATGGTGCTTGGAGGTGATGACGATATATTTAACGCCTGCTTCCTTGGCCAGCCGCACCCATTCATCGGGGTTGTAGAGGGTGGGGTTGAAATGGTCCACGTAGTACTGGTATTCAGGAAGCGGGATCTGGCAGAGCTGACGAACCCATTCCTCCCGGCCGAGCATGGAATAGACGCCCCAGTGGATGAACAGGCCGAACTTGGCGTCCTGGAACCACTGGGTGCGCTCGTTTTTTATAGCCTGACCGGGAGTCTGCCCGGGCAAGGCGGGCAAAGACAGAAAAAAAAATGCCCCTAGAAATATGCAGATGCAGACATTTATCTTTTTCATCGCAGGCCTTCTCCTCATAGCTTGGCTTCGGTCTGTTTTTGGACTGTAACAAAGCAAGCCGGGGATGTCAAATGGAACAGGGCTTCTGCCACTATTCTGCCATTATTCGGTTGACTTTTTTCACCATAATTTCTATAGTGGCTTGAAGAGGTGAACATGAAAAAAGCTCTTACGCTGTTGCTCGTGCTTGTCCTCGCCTCGATGGCTTCGGCCCAGAACTGGTTCAAGGGATCCCTGGACCAGGCGGTGGCCAAGGCCAAGAGCGATCACAAGCTGGTCCTCATCGATTTTTACTCCTACACCTGAGGGACTTGTAAACTGCTGGGTCAGCAGTTTTATGAAAATCCCAAATTCCAAAATTTTCTGAATACGAATTTCATTCTGTTCCGGGCCGTCAGCCAGGAGCCCGCGGGCGATGTGGTCTTCAAGAAATTCGGAATTCGCGGCACTCCGACTACGATGGTCCTGGACGGGGACGGCGCCGAGGTCGATTGGTCCGTCGGCTACGACCCGCCGGCCGAGAAGTTCCAGGCTTCCATCCAAAAGATGGCGGACGGCGTCGAGACGTTCAAAGCCTTGTCCGCCGCCTACGCCAAGAATCCTAAGGATGTCGCAACCGTCTTCAAGATCGCGCGAAAGTGGAGTGAGCGCTACAACGAAGAAAAAGCCATAGAAAAATACAAGGAAGTGGTGGCGCTTGACCCGAACGGCAAGGCCGGCACCTACACCCAGGAATACACAAAAATCACCGTCCCTTACACGGAATTCGCCGATTTCTCGATCGCCACGGCAAAGCTGATGGAGCAAAAGCCGGATATGGCGCCCGTCAGGGCTTTCATCGGGAAATACCCTAAGAGCAAGCTGGTCAAGCAGGCCTACAGCCGGATGGCCTATTATTACGGCTATCAGGCGCCCAAAGAGGAAGCCGCCAAATTTTTCGCGGAATATGCCGAGAAATACCCGAACGACCCGATGGTCCTCTATAGCTGGTTGTCCCGAATCAACAGGGATAAAGAGCCGATCGATAAAGGGATCGAGCTGGCCGCGGAAATTGAAGAGTTGACGGATTTCAACCCCAAACCGGGGATCAACCAGCTTCTCGCCCAGATCTACACGCTCAAAGGGGACAAGGCCAAGGCTGAAGAGCTCTACGGCAAGACATTCATGGAGAACCAGGTTTCCAGCTTTGCCTTCAGCTTGGTCGCGTACTCAAACTACTGGCTCGGGCAGGATGCCAATAAAGAGAGCGCCTTGGCCATGGCCGAGACCGCCCTCAAGCTCGAGCCCGACAATTCCTACATTCTCCAGCAGGCGGCCAATGCCTACGCGAAATCCGGCAAGGAGGCCAAAGCCCTCGAGCTTTACGGCCCGGCCTTCGCCAAGAAAAATGCGGCCGACGCCACCAGCCTTTACAGCTACGCCGGGTTCTGGGCACGGCAGGGCAAGAACCTGAACGACGCGCTTGCCGCTGCCAAGAAGTCGGTCGAGCTCATGCCCGGCGCATACTACGTCTGGTCAACGCTCAGCCTGGTCCACGAAAAAATGAAAAATTACCCTGAAGCCATCAAAGCGAAGGAGAAAGCGATCGAATTGGCCCCCGATACAGTTAAAGAGACCTTTAAAAAGGACCTCGAGAAGCTTAAGGCCGCTGTTTCAGGAAAAAAGTAACCGCTATTTTTTTTAGTGGGGACACACACAGTGTGTGTCCCCACTTTCCAACAACTGTCCATTTCAAGCGGCAATCTTAGTTTGACTCTGCTCCTTTCCTGCAATATAAGTATTAGGTTAAGATAGAGAAAATAGGACAAAGGATGACAAGTATGGAGACCGCCGACACTCCCCTCACCTACTTTAGCCAAATGATCGACCACTGCTACGACTATGCGGAGAGTGCCAAAGCCCAAGGCCGGCCCATCGTCGGTATTTTGTGCGAGTTTACGCCGCGGGAGATAATTTTTGCCGCTGGGGCCGTCCCCGTCTGTCTATGCGGAGGCTCTCTCGAAACCATTCCCGCGGCCGAGCAACATCTGCCGGTCAACCTCTGTCCGCTCATCAAATCCACCTACGGCTATCACCTCCAGGGGACCAATCCGTTCTTGGAATGGGCCGACTTCGTCGTGGCAGAAACCACCTGCGACGGAAAAAAGAAAATGTACGAGCTGATGAGCGCCGGCCGGGAGATGTACATCCTGGAGCTGCCTCAAAAGGCCGATGAGCCGGACGCCCTTGCCCACTGGATTAAGGAAGTTGAAAAATTCAAAGCTTATGTAGAAAAGAAATTCCACACGCAAATCACGGACGATCAATTGCGGGCGGCCATCCGGCTCATGAACCGCGAGCGCGGCCTGCGCCGCGAACTGGCCGATCTCATGGCCCGAGACCTGCCTCCCTTGACCGGTCGACAGCTATTAGATTTCAAGAGCATTATCTCCGGGATCGACGCCGACCTGGAGCAATACGAAAAAGCGATCCGGACATTTAATGCCGGCGCCGCCGTCAAAACCGCGGCTCCCGGCTCGCCTTTAGACCTTAGCCAATCCCCGCCGCCCGTCCGCGTCCTGCTGACCGGAGTGCCGACCGTTCACGGCGCGGAGAGAGTCGTCGAGCTGATCGAAAGCTGCGGGGCTGTGGTCGTCGCCCAGGAAAACTGCACGGGGATCAAACCGATCCTTGAGGACATCGACCCAGATGCCCCCGATCCGCTCCAAGCCATCGCCGAAAAATACTACCATCTACCCTGTTCGGTTATGACCATTAACGAACGGAGGCTGGAGTCGCTACGCACATTGGCGGCCCGCTTCCGTCCCCAGTGCGTCATCGAGCTAGTCTGGCAGGCCTGCCTGACCTACGATGTAGAATCTAAACGGATCCGCCGGTTCGTCGAAGACGAGCTCCAATTGCCCTATTTGAAGATCGTCACGGATTATTCGCCCTCGGACTCAGGTCGCCTCATGGTGAGGATCGAGGCATTGATAGAGACGGTTCTGGCGAAGGCGGCCGGGCCGGCTCGCCAGGCATCAAGATGATCGGCTGCGGCATCGACGCCGGATCCCGGGCTATGAAGGTGGTGCTCATGGACGCCGCCAACCGCCGGGTCATTTCGGCTGCAGCCGCCGACCAGAGGCCCGACCAAAGCGAGCTGGCCATCGAGCTCACCGGACAAGCGCTCAAAAACGGCGGAGTTCAGCCCCAGGATATCAAAAAGACGGTGGGCACCGGATACGGTCGCCGCGTGCTCACCCAAGCCGATACGACCATCACGGAAATCACTTGCCAGGCGCGCGGCGTGCGAAGCCTGTTGCCGAATGCCCAGGTCATTGTCGATATCGGCGGACAGGACAGCAAAGTCATCGTCCTGGACGTGCAGGGCGTCCGGGACTTCGCCATGAACGACCGCTGCGCGGCGGGCACCGGCCAGTTCCTGGAGATGGTGGCCCAACGGTTGGGCTTTTCGTTGGCTGAACTCGGCGTCCATGCCGCCCGCAGCCTGCAGCCCGCCGTCATCAACAGCACGTGCGCGGTGTTTGCCGAAACCGAGATTATCTCGCTTCTCGCCTCAGGCATGACACCGGAGGATATCTCGGCCGGCGTCTTGCGCTCGGTCGCCCTTCGAGTGGCCGGGCTGAGTCATCCCGGATCGACCGCGGCTGTCGTTTTCACCGGCGGAGCGGCGCGAATCCAAGGTATGGATAAATTCCTGTCCCAGGCGCTGGGTCAGCCGGTGGTCATCGCGCCCGATCCCCATCTGACGGCAGCCCGCGGCGCCGCCTTGTTCGCCTGCGAGCAGATAGAGCCTGGCCACCGCGGCCGCGATGAATAGCCAAAAACCGTCCTGTCCCGATTAAAGAAAGATTCCATTTCCCGGAACGCCGGCCTCGAATTTGTCGGAGATATCGAGGAGCTATTAAGAGGCTTCACGAAATAGCTGCCGTTTTTTTCCGGAGCTATTATTTTCCTCCTGCCGACCGGATCAGCTTGAATTCTTGAAGGCACAGGGCGTAGCGGCTGCCCGGCGGGTCCGATTCATAGCGGGTCCGTATCCAGCCATTGGTAAAATTCGCAGAATAGCAAAGCCAGGCCGTCCTGCCGTCGGGTCCGATGAATTTCGAAGGAATGTTCACAAAATATCCCTGTTCGCCGAAATATTTCATGAAGACGACGATCCGCCAGGGACCGGTCAGGGTGTCCGATTCCAGGATGAATGTGTTCATCGGCCCGACCGTGGGCCAGCCGTCGGTAATGCACATCAGGTATTTTTTGAGAGGCGCATCGTAGGTCATGGTGACAACACCCACGCGGTCTTGCCATTCGACGAGAGGCCTTATCTTCGAAAAGTCGCTTGTCCATAGAGGTGCGCCTTTGGCATCGTGGCCTGCAAAAAATTCGTACTCGGAGAAATCATTAATCGTTTCCGGGGCGGGCTTGACCCGGACCAGATAGACCTGATCGCCCGAAATCCAGCTCAGGTTCGCTTCTGGACGGGCGGCGCCGTGCCCCACCAGGTAGGCCTTCCCATCGGGAGAATGTTCCATATTTTTCCCGAAATCCACGAAGTGTGGAGCGCCGATCTTGACCTTCGCACCGCTCTTGCCGGACTCTTTGAAAAGGGCATTGGCCGGGGTGCAGGGCGTGTCCACCCAGGTCTTTCCAAAATCGCGGGAAATCCGAAAGCCGACGAATGGCCCGAGGATGTCCCAATTGAACTGCTTCTGATCGAGGCAGTAGGTCCCGTAATACCAGATGCCGTTATAGACCAGGCTTCCGCAGGGATATCGTCCGCCGTAGGGCTCTGGCGAAGCCGCATGAACGCCCAGCGGAATGACCTGGAGGTTCAAAGGGTCTTCGCCGAGGATCTTCGCCTGACCCGTGGTGGCCTTGGCGCCTCCCGAGCTCGAGGAAACAGTTCCCACGCGTCCGTCGGTGAACGGAGAATACAGATTCCCGTCCGACGCCCAGGACGGATACCACGTATCGGCATCCTCGTATTCCCGGTGCCTGCCGGTGAAGGCAATTCCGGCAAGGTCTTTGGATTTTTCAAAAGGGCAATCGGCAGGAATTATGGATGGCCAGATTTTGACGGATGCCGCCGCCGGCTTCGGTGCTTGATCCGCGAAAAAAGCCCTATGCCCTATCGCGATTGTGATCAGACACGCCAAAAAAATGAAGAGGATATGTTTTCTCATACTTTTATTCTATAAATCGGACGATTTTTCGCAATCCTCAGAGGCTTTACTTAATTATTTTATATCAGAAGGGATTATCTTTTCACCGGGCCCAGGTATTTATCCAGCCAGGCCAAGGTTTCCCTGATAAAGATATTTGCGGAAGGGATATGGTCGGTTTCATCCAAAACAAGGCTCTTCTGTTCGTTCGGAGTCCCTAAGAGATCCAGCATCGGTCTGATTCCAATGTCGAGAAAGCAATATGTATCGTACTTCCCGTTCAACATCAGGGTTGGAATCTTCACCCGGGTCACGTAATTGATGGAATTGGCTTCAGGGCGTCCTCGCCCGGTGAGGCCTCCCGCCAATAAAACGCTTGCCTTAAGGCGTTCCTCCACAGCCGGGATGATCGCTCCCATGAATCCACCCACGCTCATTCCTTCAAAGGCGATCCTCTTGCTGTCGATATCTTGCCTGGTCTCTAAATAGTCAATGCTTCGCTTGAAATCTTTGACCAATTTGATCAGGTACTCCGAATATAAGTGAGAATCGTTTCCTTCATGGATTTGAGCCAATGTCGGATCTCCGCGTTCGAACGTCCCTTTATAAACGGGGTAGAGGACTGCCCGGCCGTTCTTCACGATAAAAGAAAGGAAGACCGTAAATTCATAAAAGCTTTCGATGTCTTGGCTCGATTGGGAATACCAAGAAGAGGTGCCGGGAAAATAGATGACGGTCTGATAAGGAGGCGCGGCATTTTTGGGTAGAAAGAGATAGGCCATGACCCGCTCACCGCCGTAAGCGGCGTCAAAAGAAATCTTCTCCTTGATCCAGCCTGCAGGATTTTCTTGCCGTGATTCCACCTTTGCCTTCAAGTCTGTTTTGTCATAAGAAAATTGCTCTTTGTAGACCTGAAAAATCGAATCCGGCACCGGCTTGCTCTTGTAAAAATCCATGACGTCTTTGAGCTTGACCGCCTGAAAGGCCGCTCCTGGGATCTTCTCCGGATTTGGATAGTAAGCGCAGCGGAATCCGTTTTTAGCGGAACGGTCTGTAGCCGGAGCCTGGCTCAATTCCCCGAACATGTAGTCGTTATCGTCCCAGGCTCCCCCCCGGATGAGTCTTCCGAGCAAGGTTTCGTTCGAACACCATTCCCGCACGTTCCCGGCCATGTCAAACGCCCCATAGGATGTCATGCCGAGAAGACTCCCCGCCGGGACCGGGCCCTTTCCGCTAAAATTGCTGAAAGGAGCAAATACGGCAAACCCTCCGAAATGAGACCATACGATCAGCGGAGTATATTCACCTCTCGCAATCCCCCAATGATCTCCGGTCGGCAAGCTTTTGCCTAGGAATTCCGCATATGCCGCCGCTTCATACCAACTAATTCCTGATACCGGATAATCGCCCTGGCCTTCGGGATAATCTCCCCCCTGCCACCCGGCCGGGCCGGGCAGCCCCGTTTGGTCGACAAATCCCTTGATCGCTTCCTCCCAGGTCAGTTCTTTGTCGTCCTTAAAAAATTTCGGCGGCCAGTATTTTTTGTTCCGATATCCGCCGTTGTTGACGAATTCCTTATATTGCTTATTTGTCACTTCATATTTGTCTATGTAAAAATCTTCCAGCTTCCCGCCCGGCGTTTCCACCCCCGTGACCCGCACCATATTCGCCGGGATGCTTCCCTTTCTGTCCAGAATCCTGACAAGATCGTTTGGAACGACTTGGAGATTCTTCGTAATATCGATATCCCAGTCGGTAGTCGCCGCCAGGACTGTCTCATAGCCTTCTTTTTCTATTTTCCATCTGAAGATGCCGATGGGCAGCCGGATCGTTTCGATCGGCGAAACGCCCAGATATGTCCATTCACTGTCCGGAGACTTGTATTCCTTCAGGTAGATCTTCGCCCCAGGTGGATCCGTCTTGATGTTGATCTTCAATGAACATTTCGAGAAGAGCTCGTCCAGCTTGGGATCATGGGGGATTACTTTTTCCGCTTTCTCGGCGAGCCTATAGGCCGCGGAATACCCCCACACATCCGTGGCCAGCCGTTCAATCTCCGGAAGCGCCACCTGCCTGGCCCAGCGGATTTTGGCCTGTCGGTTGAAGAACCAGACAGCGAGGACAGTGATGACAATAATAGCCAGGGCCGTGGAGATCGCAATCTTCGGTTGGCGGATGCGGCGTACGAAAGAGCGCAAATTGAACACGCCGGCTTGAGCGGCTTTCGACATTTCCTGGTATTTTCTTAACTCCTCCGCCATCTCCGCCGCCTTTTGATATCGAGATCCGGGATTTTTCTTCAAGGCCCGATTAATGACTTTTTGCACCTCCGGGGCAAGATCGCGCTTTAAGTTTTTGAGTGGTTTCGGCTCTTCATGGACAACTGAATAAAGAATCGATGATTCACGTTCTCCGCCAAACGGCAGCCTCCCGGAAAGCATCTCATAGAGCACGACCCCTAAAGACCAAATGTCTGAACAATGGTCGACAGCCTCACCTTTCGCCTGTTCCGGCGACATGTAGGCTACCGTCCCCATCGTCTTGGCCTCTTTGGTGATCAGCGATTCTCCGATGACCTTGGCCAATCCGAAATCCATGATCTTCGCTTGGCCCTTCTCGGTCAGCATGATGTTCGCGCACTTGATATCCCGGTGAATGATTCCCTTCTTATGGGCTTCCTCCAGGCCTTCGGCGACTTGAGCGGCGATCTCTATCGATTCTTCTGTATTCAGAGGGCTCTTAGCGATTCTCTCTCTCAAACTCTGTCCGTCGATATAGGCCATGGCGATATAAGCCTGGCCTTCAAACTCTTCCGCTTCATAGATGGTGCAGATATTGGGATGATCCAGGGCCGCCGCAGCTTGGGCTTCGCGGATAAACCTCTCCTCGGCTTCGGGATAGCGGCTCAATTCAGGCGGGAGGAACTTCAGGGCTACCGTGCGCTTGAGCTTTGTGTCTTCAGCCTTGAGGACAACGCCCATCCCTCCGCGGCCGATCTCCCCGATGATTTTGTATTTGCCGGCGAAGATGCTGCCCTTGTCCAGGACTTTAAATTGAGTCTCGAGCGTGAGCGTCTTTGAGAACGGGATTTCCTTTCCAAGGTGAAGTTGGGTTCCGCACTCCTTGCAGAACTTGGAATCGGAAGCATTGTCAAGCTGGCATTTAGGACATTTCATGGTTCATCTCCCTTTTCATTTCTTTTCATTCACCGGAATGCCCATGCGGCGCAGTAGATCGTGGAAGCGAGGGTCGGAGCGCAAGGGATCGTAGAGAGGACTGCCGAGGTCTGCCAAATTGGGATCATGCACCTCGTAGGCCTTCTCGAGCCAATCGATAGCCCGGTCGTAGTCGCCTGCGTCGAGATACCGCAGGGCGATGTTGCAGGGCATGTAAACTCTCAAGATGCCGTGGTCCGGGACTCCGCCGGACTCCTCGTACCGTGCCGCCAGGAGATCGGCGAGGCGCCGTTGCGCGCCCTCGTAGCCAGCTTCCGCCAACCCCTGCTCGAACGCCGCTACGCGCTCGGGATCGCGGGCGATTCGCTCCCGCTGATCGGCCAGCAGCTCGTCGCGCATCCTCTTGGAGATGCGAGCGCGTTGCAGCGTGCCGCGACCATCCTCCTGGTCGGGCTGGATGGCTAGCGCGGTGCGGGCGGCGGCTATAGCGTCATCGTAGCGCCGACCGAAATACAGGGCCTTCGCGTACATGCCGTGGTACAGCGCATTGAACGGATCCAGCTCGAGCGCCCGCTCGCTGTGCGGAATGGCCTCACTGGTACGCCCCATGATCGCCAGGAAGTGGGCGTAGTACGCGTGCGTGTTCGCGGCGTTAGGGTTGATCTCGAGGGCGCGCCGCCACTCCGGTTCGGCGCCGGCCCAGTCCCAGTCGGTCCATGTCCTGACCATGGCCAGCGCCTCGTGCGCTTCCGCGGAATCGTCGTCCAGCGCGATGGCCTGCATCGCCGCCGCCTTCGCCTTCGGTCCGGCCTCATAGGGCGGCGTGACACCTGCTTTCTGGCGGTACGACCAGACAATCGCGAGCCCCTCGTAGGCCGGGGCGTAGGAAGGATCCTTCGTAAGGGCCAGCTCGAAGTATCGCTCGGCGGTGTCGGCATCCTGCGGCGTCATTTTTTGCCAGTGGTAGAAACCCTTGAGGTAGGCTTCGTGGGCCTCGGGATTGACGGTCCGGGCAGAGGTCAGAATGGCCTGCTCGGACGGCAGCAGCTTGAGCGCCAAGGCACCGGCTACTTTCTGAACCACCTCGCTCCGAAGCGTTAGGATGCCCGAGAACTCACGTTCGTAGGTGTCGGCCCAGAGCTGCGTCTGGTCCTTAACGTGGATCAGCTCGACGGTGATGCGGACGCGGTTCGCCTCGCGCTGAGCACTCCCCTCCAGGACGTAGTCCACCCCGAGCTCGCGGCCGATCTGGTCGACCGGCGTGTCGCCCTTCTTGTAACGCATGACCGAGGTGCGGGCGATGACGCCCAGGCTCTGGGGATGGAGGCGCCCCAAGAGAGCGATCATTTCCTGAGTCAGGCCGTCGCTCAGGTACTCCTGCTCCGGGTCGCCGCTCAGATTGACAAACGGCAGGACGGCCAGCTTGACGGCGCGTGCCGGTGCGCCGCTCCGTCCGAGAAGCCGATTCCGCAGGCCCCCGAAATTGAGACCGAGCATAAGCGCCAGCACAACGGCCAGGCCGGAATATACATAAGCCTTTCTTATCCCGAAGATTTTCTTGGCCCCTCTGGCTTTGAGCGGCTTGAGGCCTTCGGCGACGGCCTCGAGGTCTTCACATAGCTCCTCCATAGTCTGGTACCGGTCGTCCGCTTTCTTGGCCAGGGCCTGGCCGACGATATGCCCTAACTCGGGCGCCGTGTCGGGGCGGGCTTTGATCAAGGACTCCGGTTCCTGATGGAGGATGGAATAGATGACGGTCTGGTCGTGCTCTCCGCGGAAGGGCAGCCTGCCGGCAAGCATTTCGTAGAGGACGACGCCCAGCGACCAGATGTCGGTGCGTTGGTCCAACTCGCCGCCCCGCGCCTGCTCCGGCGACATGTAGGCCACAGTGCCCAGGGTCGTCTGGCTTTTGGTCAGCGAACTCCCGCCCCGGAGCTTGGCCAGCCCGAAGTCCATGACCTTGGCCTGGCCTTTCTCCGTGACCATGATGTTGGCGCTCTTGATGTCTCGGTGAATAATGCCCTTACCGTGCGCCGCTCCCAGGCCGGCGGCGACCTGGGTGACGATGTCCAGGGCCTCTTCAGCCTTTAGCGGCCCCTTTTTGATCTTGTCCCGGAGCGTTTCCCCTTCCACGTATTCCATGGCAATAAAAGACTGGTTTTCGGCTTCCCCGACTTCATGGATGACGCAGATGTTCGGATGGGAGAGGGCCGCGGCCGCCTGGGCTTCGATGATGAACCGCTCCTTGAGCTCAGGGGAGTCCATGAGGTGGGGCGGAAGGAATTTCAGGGCGACCAGCCTTTTGAGCTTGAGGTCTTCGGCCTTGTATACGACGCCCATCCCGCCGTGGCCGATTTCCTCGACGATGCGGTATTTTCCGGCGATGAGGCTGTCTTTCGATATGAGATGAAGAGGGGTTTCGAGCGTTTTCGTCAGAGAGACGGATTCCTGCGCTTCTTCGCTTAAGCTTGCCGCACAGTTGCTGCAGAAACGTGCGCTATCGGTATTGTCGGAATGACATTTAGGGCACTTCATAGCCCTTGCCCCTTTTCCAATAGATTGGCAAACGGATTAAGATTAGCTTTTTGCGCAACTCCATTTATCCGCGCCGCAAACTCTGAATTCGCGCAATCTGCCTCTCAAAATCATATTCCCTGAAATTTCTCATGTCAATGACCACAGGAAAAGGTAATTGAGGAGAGTCCAAGCTCATAAGTCACAAAGTCACCCACCGTCCCCATTTCTTTACACGAGTTCACGCAGGAATGACAGCGCCGGGCGGACGCGGATTCCCTCGCGGGACAGAAAATCCTTCTTGCCCGTGGCGCTTATCTGCAGCGCTTCCACCGCAGGAAATCTTTTTTTCAGATAGCAAAGAGCAGGCGATACCGCCGCGTCGTCCCATTTTACTTCGATGAAACGCAGCGGCTTCCGGTTTTCACAGATAACAAAGTCAACTTCGCGGCCGTCCACGTCACGAAAATACCTGAGATCGAAATCACGGCCATGCACATCCTGCTCGAAGTGTACCCATTTGAGCAAGTGCGAGGCCACCAGGTTTTCAAATCTCTTGGGCATATCAGGGACCTGGCTCCAGTCATAATGGTAATGCTTGGCTTCCTTTTTCACGGCCCGGATAGCGGGAGCGCCGAAGGGAGCGAGGCGGAAAAGGAAATAAAGCCGCTCCAAAACCAGCAGCCAGCGGCTCACGGTCTTGTGACTCACCTGGAGGTCCTCGCGCAGGGCGTTTACGGAAAGAGGCGAACCGACTAGATCGGGCAACCTCAGGGTCAGTAGCTCCAGATTGCCGAGATCGAGAATATGTTCCAAGGAGGTGACCTCCTCCCGGAGCACGCGACTGCGGAACGATCGCGCCCAGCGGCGGGCCGCTGTCTGCGAGCCAGAAAGATATGGTTCCGGAAAGCCGCCCAGGGTCAGCAGGTCTAGCAATTCCTGCGGCCGCTGCAACTTGAGTTCGGCCGCAGAAAACGGATGCAGGCGCAGAAAATGGTAGCGTCCCTGCAGCGAATCGCCGCCGAAACGGTAAATATCGAGGCGGGCGCTACCGACGACCAGGATATGCAACTTCCGTTCCGGCTGGTCCACCAGCCCTTTCAGATAATTGCGCCAGGAACGGTATTTGTGGATCTCGTCTAGGACGAGCCCTCCCGAGGCCGGCAATTCCCGGCGTAGGATGGTTTCACGGTGTTCGGGCACATCCCAGTTGAGATAGAGACCGTCGCCGTCGATGATCTGCCGCGCCATCGTGGTCTTGCCGACCTGGCGGGGCCCGGCCACAAAAACCATTTTCCGGCGCAAGTCAGCGCGCACATGTTTGGCCAGGTAACGTATTTTCATGAGTCATAAATTACTACTTTTTTAACCAGCTGTCAAATTTACTCGCGAGTTTTTTTGCCAGCCGGTAAAATATACAGCGTTTCATCTGGATTTTTCAGTTCTCTTCTTTCCTAAAATTACCCTCTGTCCCAAATTTGGCCAGGCTATAGACTGGAACCAGGCCGCTTGATCCTGGTCCGAACCGGAACTCATTCAGCCTTGGACAAGTGAGAGGAGGGATTTTAGCGTTCGAAGCGCTGATTCGTCACGCTGCAAAAAAAGGAAAGCCCTATCCCCTGTTTGCAGTTTCGTTTCCAGGAATAGATCAACCGGTCTCTTTCTTGAGCTCGTTCCACAGCATCATGACCCTGCAGCCCCCGAAAGCCGTGGCGAGCGCCGCGGCTTCCTCTAGCTCTGCATCGCCGATACCCATGTCCCGGGCTTTTTTGATATGGATCTTCGAACAGGGCACGCAGTTGACCGCCAGCCCAAGGGCTACGGCGATCAACTCCTTGGTCACGACGTCAAGAGCGCCGGGTTTCAACACCGTGCCCATGAAATTCTGGAACATGTCAAGGGCCTGGTCCGGAGTTCCGGAGCCCCCGGCACAACATTCTTCCGGGTGAGTGCTGTCGTGTTCAGTCATCGCTGCCTCCCTAATGGGTTTAGGTTCTTCATCCTCTTCCGGTTCTTGACCGTGTCTTGACGGCCTTTCCCCATGCCAGTCGTTATCGGTTGGGCTTTTCTCAACGCGTATTTTTCCCTTTGAGGAGCCGATAATCCTGCCGACCACCGCTGCCTGATGCACGCCCGCTCTTTTCATTTCTTCGAGCGCCCCGTCGGCTTTTTCCTGCGGAAAGGCAATGAGCAGGCCGCCGGAAGTCTGGGCATCGTACAGAATCGCCTTTGTTTCCTCGGAGATATCGCCGGCAAATTCGGTCAGCGGCGCGCTGTAATCGGCATTGCGCTCGTTGGCCCCCGAGTACATGCCCTGGCGGACGTAGTCCGGCACGCCGGGAAAAAGCGGCAGCCGGTCGCACCATATTTCCGCGGTGACCTTGCTTTCAATGACCATCTGGGCAAGGTGCCCCAGCAGGCCGAATCCGGTCACATCGGTGCAGGCGGTCGCGCCGTGCTTGACCATGATCTCGGCAGCCCTCCGGTTGAGCGCGGTCATCGATTGCCCCATGGCATCGATCGCTTCCTGTGAGGCGCGGCCGATCTTCGCGGCCAGCGAGACGATGCCGGTACCCAGCGGCTTGGTCAGGATGAGAACGTCGCCGGGTTTCGCGCCGGCATTGGTGATGATTTCCGAGGCGCCGACAAGCCCGGTGACGGCGAAGCCGAACTTGACCTCCTCGTCATTGATGCTGTGGCCGCCCAGCAGGATGGTGTCTGCTTCGGCCAGCACGTCCATGCCTCCGCGGATGATTTCGGCCATGACCTCGTGGGGAAGCCGCTCGATGGGGAACCCGATGATCGAAAGCGCCGTGACGGGCCGTCCGCCCATGGCATACACGTCGCTGAGCGAGTTGCAGGCGGCAATCCGGCCGAACGTGTAGGGGTCGTCCACGCCGGGTGTAAAAACATCCACTGTCTGGACGATCGTAATGTCCGGCGTGAGCTCGAAAACGCCGGCGTCATCCGCCGTCGCCGTACCCACGATCAGCCGGGGATCGTTCACGGCCGGCAATTTTTTCAACACCTCGTGCAGGTCTTTCTGGCTCACCTTGCTCGCGCACCCTGCATGCCTGACATATTCGGTCAGACGGACCTTTTTTCCCGGCTCATCGAGCGGCACCCGCTCGCCCGCGCAGGTGCAGACGTTCTTTTCCTTGAACAGGGCGCACGGGCATGGTTGGCGCGGATCACAGACGCAATGACCGAGCTTGATGGATCGGCCCATGACCCGTTTGCGTTTTTCTCTGGGATCGATGGGACTGCTCCTTTCCCGAGTTTCGTCTTAAGTCTTACGGGTTTATTCTACCATATCTCGCCTGGCGAGTATTGCCGCTCCAAGGGCACGCGTGATCTGAGGACACTGTGGTATAAGTATTTCCCGGATGGCGGACTCCTGTTTCAGGGCTTGGACATTCCCCGGATTCTGCGCCACGCCGCCCGTGAACACGACGTCTTCTTCGAGACTGAACTTCCCGGCCATGCCCAGGGTCCTGCGGGCGATCGAGCGAAAAACGCCGCGAAGGATCACCTCCCGGACCTGGCCGATTCTCTCTCCCGAAAAAACTATCCCTAGAAAAAGAATTATCTCCTGCCATTCCTCCCGCGCACTCCATCTAAGCGGCCGGCGCGCAGAAAGCAGACTTTTCCGCCCGTATCTCTCTTGACCTCTGCCGCCTGCTCATATATAAAGAGGGAGAGGCCTGATCGAAGGACAAAACATGACCAAACGCAACAAGGAAATTTTAGCCCTTATATCCGTTCTGATCGTTCTGGCGGTCGCCGCCTATATATTTCTGACGGAAAAACCCGCGGAAAGGACCGACTCCACGACCGCTGAAAAAACGCGGCCGGCTGTTCCCGGACCTAAGGAAATCACGATCCGCAACGTCACCAAAGAAGCCATCCCGTACTCTCTCCAGCCGAACGGCTCGACGGCTGAGCCCGTGGAGAAAAGCCTGGCCGTCGGCGCCGTCGTCCGCATTCCGGCCACCCAAACCATGGTGATCACGTACAAGAAATGGGGACGCGATGTGACCTATTCCCTGTCTCCCGGAAGGCCGTATTCCTTCCGCAGCGACAGCGATGACAATATCGATATCTGGCTGGGCTCGCATGGGCTCGAAGACGCCGAAGACCTGGCGCCGTTCGTTCCCACGCCGATGGAAGTCGTGGAGAAGATGCTCGAGCTGGCCAAGGTGACCAAGAACGACGTCGTCTATGACATCGGCTGCGGCGACGGCCGGATCGTGATATCCGCGGCGGAAAAATACGGCGCCCGCGGCGTCGGCATCGATATCGATCCCGCCCGGATCCTGGAATCCAAGGAAAACGCCAAAAAAGCCGGGGTCGAAAAGCTCGTCAAATTCCGCCTCGAGGATGCGACGAAGACCGACATCTCCCAGGCTACCGTGGTGACCATCTACCTCCTCCCAGAATCCAACGAACTCCTCCGGCCGAAATTCGAGAAAGAGCTGAAGCCGGGAACGCCCGTTGTCTCGCACAACTACATCATCCCCGGATGGGAGGACAAAGAAGCCGGATTTCTCTCGATCAAAGACCAGGACGGCACGGAGCACAGCATTTTTCTGTACCGGCGCTGATAGTGCGCAGCCGGACCATCTAAGACTTTTTCCTGAAATTTAATGTTAACGCGATAAAAAATGTTACATCGTCGTTGCGAGCCGTTCTTGCGGCGTGGCAATCTCATCGAGAAAAAGGTGAGATCGCCACGTCGCTTCGCTCCTCGCGATGACATTCTATTTAATGCGTCTACAATAATAAAGACATTGCCCCCTCTCCCCCATTGGCTAAAGCGGAATGAGCGGCGTCCTTTTAATTCCCCCTTCATTCTCAAAGCAAGGCGGCCAACGGATATCAAGTATTAAAATCTTTTCTTCAAGCTTAATCTTTCTTAGCTTGAGGAGGAGGCTGGCGGAGATTTCTTTTACTGTTTTTTAGGCAAGCGCTGGATGCTTGTACCCGCGATTTCAAACGAGCCGCCTGGATAATCGACTTTCTTAGGCGCGGGATTCATGTTTAAGGCCAGGATGCCGTCGGCCGTCTCGACAAGAAACACTCCCGGCACCGCGAGATTCAGGCTGAGCGGTATTTTTCTCAACACGCCTTCGCCGATGCAGTCCTGAATGCCGTCCTTCAAAAAGCGCATAGGCAGGTTGTAGGCGACCATCCAACTCTCCTCCTCCGGCTTCAGGTCCATGGGGCCGAAATAGGCAAAGACCCGGCCTTTGCCCAAGCAGCGCATCCAGGCGACCTTGCCCTTGGCGGCATAGCGCATGGAAAGAAGCGGTTCCGCATCCGCGGATAGCGCGGTGAACGCCCGCGTGACAAAAACAGATTGAAGCGAAGCAATCGAGGGGAGACGCTTCGCCGCGTCGACGGCCAATTCCGTGATGCCTTGGATTTCATCCGAACCCGCCGTCAGTCCGACCAGGCGGTCAAAGGCCCGCGAGTCGCCGTCCCAATCCGACGACCGGCAGCTGAGGGCAAAAAGAACGCCGCCGTTTTCAACCCAGGCTTGAATCGTAGCCAGGGTCCGACTCTCCAGGATGCTCACTCCGGCCAAGACCAGGACCGCCTTTCCTGCAAGGGCTCCTTCCTGGACGAGACGATCGTCAAGAAAATCATAATCGACGAAGCGGCGGATATCGGCCGCAAGGTCGCCGAACGCCTCCCGCTCCCGGACCGCCTCTCTGGATGTCGGTGTCGGGAAGAACAATCCGACGTCTATCACGGGCGTCGTCGTCTTCTGCAATTCCCGATAAGAGACGTGGTGACGGCCGCCTTCCCCGATCAAGGGCTTTCCTTCTTTGAGGCCGATCAATTCAGACGTATGATACAAAAACAACTGCCGCGCGCCGGACGCGACGGCATTGAACAGCCGTCCCAGCATTCCCACCGGAGTCACGGCCGAGGCGGGCTCATGCCCGAAATAGGCCCCATAGAACCGGCAGGCCGACCCGACCAGCCGCGTCAGGCGGACATTGTGCGGGAACGAGCTGGATTCATTCGTGATGCGAATTCCGCCGCCATATTTGGCCGCGATTTTCGCCTGGGCGCTGAAGTCCGAGCCGTGCTCGGGCGACATATCGCCGCCGGTACAGAGATAGATCTCGGTGCTGGGAAAAATTTCGCGGGCCGCCGACATCCAGAAGTCGGCGAAATTGGTCATGGAATCACGGTACCAGCGAATGAGCTCCTGCCAAGCCCGCGCCGAGGGCGCCTGCTGAGGGAGAAAAGGCGTTATCTCCTCGAAAGACGAATAACGGCTTTTCCAGGCGCTGTTCAAAGCTTTGAGGTCTTCGTTATAGAGCTCTCTCAGGGCCCGGCGAAAATCTGCGGCGGCTAGCGGGTCCCCGCACCAATAACCTCCGTGGGAATGATATTCACCGGGCCAGTTTCCGAGCACGGAGTAGATGGCTTCTCCATAATCGCCCGAGATCCCTAGGTTGATGGATTCCAGGACATCCATCGGCAGATAGTGCTCGGCGAACTTTTGAAGATAGCCGCGCACATAATCGCGGAGGCGCGGACTCCAGATCGAAGGGATGGCGCTGTCGCGGCCGTGCTCGAGACAGCGGAGCATGACGATCTGCGGATCGCGGCGGACAAATTCCGGCGTGACGTACCAGGGACCGGCGATAATGAACGGGACCCACTTGATCCCGTGCTTTTTGAACAGGGACGCGTCCGCATCATACTCGGACCAGTCCAGTATGCCCGGTTCCTTCTCGACCTTGTTCCAGAAGATATATGTCTGGATGCTCGTCACGCCCATTTGCTTAAAAAGCTCGAGCCGCTCCTCGGCGTCTTTGTCCGCATGGCTGATGGCGCAGACCGTGACCTCCATGGGTCGAGGCGCAGGTTGAGAAAGGGCGAGGTTTGGAGTCATCAAAATGAAGGCTAGAAAAAAACAGGATCTGCGATGGGCGAGCATGATTTTTACTAATCTTAGTTTTAAAAAGCCCGGGCTGTCAAGAAATCGCTGCTGAGAGCCGGCCCCGGCTCATCTGGATAGGCGGATAGAATATGTTTGAAAAAAAGAACCAGCTTTGGTAGGTTAAAAGGTAACAATGCAGACAAAAACCTGGGCTTGTCTGGCGCTCCTGACGATGGTATCGGCCGTCGCGGCCTGCAGAGTCGATCAGCCAAGGCAGACTCTGACCAAAACCGTGGAGCTTCAAAGCAATGAAAGTGAGCTCTATCCGCAGCGGGAAGACGTGGCCATCGAATCTTTGGAGAGACTGCCGATCGGCGTCGGTGTGAATTTGAAACTCCGCTCAGATGTGAAAGATTTCCGCTATTTTTTTTATTCGATCAACGGAACCGAAAATCAAAAATCGGAATCGGGAGTCCTGGATATCACCTTCGAGGACAATCACAAGCCGGAGGCCCAAAAAGCCGCCCTCCGTATCCACGCGGTGGACGCCTTGGGAAAGACCTCTAAAGACTATGAGCTGATCATCGGCTACTTCCCCAAGGAGCTCTATGAAAAGAGCGGCCAGACTGCTCCCGGATACGTCATCGTCCAAAAATCCGATATTCCCTTCGTCTCCAGCCGAGTGGAAGACTGGATCGTCGACCGACCCGACGAAAAAGACAAAGAATTTGCCGAAAAGACCTGGGGCTCGGTCGTTCGGAACCTCGCCTCCTCGCGCGAAAAAGCGCAGGCGCTGGCCCGCTCCCTCCTGGAATCGCTCAATCCTCATCGAGGCATTCCTTCCGACCTAATGAAAACGACGCCTTTTGAGCAATACCGCCGGGCCGTCGCCAGCCACGATCATGTCTGGTGCGGAAACCTGGCGGAGATTTTTGTCCGGGCGGCCAATGCACTCGGCATTCCCGCCCGTTTGATCGAGATGCACAGGATCTGGTCCCAAGGGGAAAAATTCGAACTGCGGACGGCGGAAGGCCATGCGACGACGGAGATCTTTGATGAGCAATTAAACCGGTGGGTCTGGATCGACCTGACCTTCAGCCTGCTGGGGATGGAGCTTGAAGGATATGGGCCGATTCATATGGCCGAGCTCCATCGCTCGCTCAACGACCCGGAGAAAATCAAGTTGCTCTACGGCATCGAATATGACACCGCTTCGAAAGCCGAAAAACGGGTGAATGTCCCCGCCAGCGATAAGAAGGATTCTCTGTTTAACTATTTCAAAAAAGACCAAACGTTCAGGTATACAAAACGAATAGGCTAAAGCGCGAACAAGGAGTCTCTCTAATGAAACAGCAAAAAAATCTTGTTCTGGGCTTGCTCATTTTTGTTTTGGTGAGCTCGCTTCCGGCGATGGCCGTCGCACAAGGCGGCCGCCGCATCCCGACAATCGACGACCTCCTGTTGGTTAAGTCTGCGGGCGGGGCCACGATCTCGCCCGACGGCAAGTGGGTGGCTTATACCGTCACGGAAACGGACTTCAAGCAGGATGCCTATGTCACTCAAATCTGGCTGGCCGATGCGATGACCGGAAGCTTATTCCAACTGACGCGGGGCGAGAAATCTTCGTCGAGCCCGGATTGGTCGCCCGACGGCAAATGGCTGGCTTTCACGAGCAGCCGCGTCGGCGATAAAAGTCAGCTCTTCCTCATCAGCCCGGCCGGCGGTGAGGCCATCCAACTCACGAAATCCGAAACCGGCGTTTCAGGATTTGAATGGTCACCCGACGGCAAGAGCATCGCTTACGCGGCATCGGACGCCGTTACAAAAGCGATGAAGGACCGCAAAGAATATATGGGCGATTACGAAGTCGTCCGGCGGGAATACAATCACACCCATCTCTGGACATTCAATATCGCCGAAGCCCTCAAAGAACCGCAGGCCGGCCGGCAGCGGACAAAAGGAAAGGACTTTACTGTCGGCTCGTTTTCCTGGTCGCCCGACGGGAACAAGATCGCCCTCAGCGCGACGATCAATCCCGACCTCATCAACGGCGCGACGTCGGACATCTATGTCCTGTACTTGGCCGATGATTCAGTCAAAAAAATTGTGGCCCAACCGGGGCCCGACTCTTCCCCTCAGTGGTCGCCGGACGGGAAAGAGATCCTTTTTTCCACTTACATGGGCAACCCGAAATATAACGCCAATGACGCCCGCCTGGCCCTTGTCCCGGCAGAAGGCGGGCCGATCCGCTCTCTGACAGACAGCTTTGATGAAAATCCGGGTTACGTGGCCTGGACAAACGACGGCATCTATTTTTCGGCCCTCCAAAAAACGGCCGCTCATCTTTTCCGGCTTGACCCTGCCACGTTGAAGATCACCCGAATCACGAGTCCGGACAACTTGATGGCCGGCCCTTTCTCATTCACCCGGGACGGAAAGCGGATGGCCTTCAGCGCCGCCTCGCCGGCCTCGCTCAACGAAATTTGCGTCTCGGATCTTCCCTTCCAGCCCCGCCCGCTGACAAAAATGACAGACCAAGCGAACGCATTCATCCTGGGAACGAGAGAAGTGATCTCTTGGAGGAGCCAGGACGGGACGGAGATCGAAGGCGTTTTGATCAAGCCGGGGGACTTCGACCCGTCCAGGAAATATGCCCTGCTGTGTATCATCCATGGCGGGCCGACCGGCGTCGACCGCCCGGCGCTCCTCTCCCCCGATGCCCGTTATTATCCTTCGGACATCTGGGCGGCGCGCGGGGCGCTCATCCTCAAGGTCAATTACCGCGGTAGCGCGGGATACGGCGAAAAGTTCCGCAAGCTCAATTACCGCAACCTCGGCGTCGGCGACGCCTGGGACGTCGTCTCTGGGGTGGATTTCTTGATTAAAAAAGGCTGGGTGGATGCCGCCCGGGTCGGCTGCATGGGCTGGAGCCAGGGCGGCTATATCTCCGCTTTCTTGACGACATCATCCGACCGCTTCAAAGCCATTTCCGTCGGAGCGGGGATATCCAATTGGGCCACTTATTACTACAACACCGATATCACGCCGTTCACGATCAACTACCTGGGCGATGATCCGGCCGACGATCCGCAGGTCTATCAAAAGACTTCACCCATGTCCTACATCAAAAAGGCCCAGACGCCGACCCTGATCCAGCACGGCGAGCTGGACAAGCGGGTGCCCATCCCAAATGCTTACGAGCTGAGGCAGGGGCTCGAGGACCGGGGCGTTCCGGTCGAGATGATCGTCTACAAAGGCTTCGGACACGGCATCACCAAGCCCAAGTCCATGCGAGCCGTCATGCAGCACAACCTGGCTTGGTTCAACCACTATCTCTTCGGCGATCCAAAACCGAATCTGACAGCGCCGGTCGTTCCAGCCCCACCCGAAAAAGAGGGGAAGTAGCGTCCGCCGCGTTCAATCGAGAAAGGAAGCCCATCTGTTTCCATGATCGAAAAAAGGGATAGGCCGCGCTCTGCCCTCTAGCGACAATGGAATTTTCAGGGGTGTGATGTATAATGACGGGAGAACGTCCACATGCAGGCGCCAAGAGAAAAGCCGAAAACCGCAGACGTTTTCCTTTCCATCGTCATTCCGGCCTACAACGAAGAAGAGCGGATCGGGAAAACTCTTCATGCGATCTGTGAATATCTCGCCCGCCAGGATTATGCCGCCGAAATCATCGTCGTCGATGACGGAAGCCGGGACAGGACCGCCGAGAAGGCTGCGGACGTGCTCCGGGGGATGAAAAATGCGCGTATCATCAGTCGGCGAGTGAACGCCGGGAAAGGCTATTCCGTCAGGGAAGGCATTCTGTATTCTCGAGGAGAGCTGGTCTTATTTTCGGATGCGGACCTTTCCACGCCGATCGAGGAATTGAAAAAATTTCTGCCTTGGCTCCAAGCGGGCTATGATGTCGTCCTCGGCTCCCGAGCCTTCCCCGGTTCCGATATCCAAATCCGCCAGAATTTTTTCCGTGAGCTCATGGGCAAAACCTTTAACGTGTTAGTCCGCCTCTGGCTCATCAAGGGCATCCCAGACACGCAGTGCGGCTTCAAGCTGTTTCGGGGGGATGTGGCGCGTGAGATCTTTCGGCTCGTCAGGACGAAGGGTTTCAGCTTTGATGTCGAAGCGCTTTATCTCTGCCTCCGGTCCGGTTACAAAATCAAGCAGGTCCCGGTCTGCTGGCGGAATTCTCCCCCGAGTAAAGTCCGTATTTTTAAGAGCTCAGTTCAGATGCTCCTGGAGCTCATCATGATCAGGCTCGCCCACGGAAAACATGCCGGGCCTAGCGGACAACCAGCCGCGTGAAGGGGAAGACATAGGCCTGGAGCAGGATGAGCACCCCCACCAGTGCGGCCAGGGCCAGGCTGTGGAAAAAGACATAGCGCAGGATCTCACCTTCATGCCCATACCACTTGGTGGCCGTGCTGGCCACGACGATGCTCTGGGCATCGATCATCTTGCCCATGACGCCGCCCGAGCTGTTGGCCGAGGCCATCAGGACCGGGCTGATGCCGATCTGCTCTGCCGAAATTTTCTGCAGGCTGCCGAAGAGAACGTTGGAAGATGTATCAGAGCCGGTCAACGCCACACCCAGCCAGCCGAGCATCGTCCCGAAAAACGGATAGAGGACACCGGTCCTGGCAAAAGCCAGGCCCATGGTCGCGTCCAGCCCTGAATAGCGGGTCGTATAGCCCAGCGCCAGCATGGCGCCCACGGTCAGGAGCGAAAACCGGACCCGTTTGAGAGTCCTCCACCAGGCCATGGCTGTTTCCCGCGGCTTGAATCCCATGATCACGGCCGAAATGAGGGCTGCGATGAAGATGCCCGTTCCTGTAAATGAAAGCCAGTTGAACGTATAGACCGCAGGCTCCGGTGTCGGCTTTAAAACAACCGGCGGCACACGGTTGATCAGCTGATCCACGCCAGGAACAGGGATCTTGAAAACAGAGATGCCGTCGAGGACAGCCTTGACTTGGGGAATGCCCCAGATGAAGACCAGAACGCTGAGAACGAGCCATGGTGTCCAGGCCTTGATTACCTCCGGCCGGCCATAGCCGTGAGCCCTGCGGGCTTCTCTCCCCTTTTCGGATCCGTTCAGCCCCCAGATTTTCCGGGGGTGCCAAAGACGAAGGAAGACAATGAGCGCGAAGATCGAAACGACCGAGGCGATGACATCGACGAGCCAGGGGCCGTGGAGGTTCGAGACCAGGAATTGAGGGACGGCAAAGAAAGCGCCGGCCACGAGCAGCGCCGGCCAGACTTCGAGCATGCCTCCGAATCCGGCAAAGGCCCAGACAAGCCAGAAGGGCACGATGATCGAGAAAAAAGGCAACTGGCGGCCGACCATGGCGCTCAGGTCGCGAATGTCCAATCCGGTGACGCCCGCGAGGGCGATGATCGGAGTGCCCAGCGCGCCGAACGCCACAGGCGCGGTATTCGCGATCAAAGAGAGCCCGGACGCGGCGAGCGGACTGAATCCGAGACCGATCAGGATGGCCGCCGTCACGGCCACCGGCGTGCCAAAACCGGCCGCCCCTTCAAAGAACGCGCCGAAGGAAAAGGCGATCAAGAGAAGCTGCAGCCGCCGATCTTGAGAAATGCCCGTCAGGCTTTCCTGGAGGACCTTGAAATATCCCTTTTCATTGGCCAGGGTGTAAAGAAAGATCACGTTGAGGATGATCCAGCCGATGGGAAAGAGGCCGTAGGCCGCGCCGCACGCCGCCACGGCCAGGCCTTTGCCGGCCGGCATGCCGAAGACACATATGGAGATGAGAAGCGCGGCGGTCAGGCCGAGCAGGGCCGCCCAGTGGGCTTTGAGGTGAAGAAAGGCCAGCGTCCCGAGCAAAATAAAAATGGGGAGCGTAGCCAGCAGCGTCGAGAAGGCCCAAAGGCCCACCGGATCGTAAACTTGATTCCAGGTCATCCAGAATCCTTTCGCTCATTATATAAATACACGGCATCGGGGGCAAACGATCTGTTTTCTCTAAAATTGATAGAAATGGAAAGTTGTTGTTCCTCGAGTCATGCCGGGCCGGTCGACCGCTTAGGCCCGAGGGGAGGCCTCCGATCACTTCGCCAGGACCCTGAACTTGATTCCCGACGGATATTGGCGAGTCCGATAAAGCCGGTGAGTCGCCTTTCGGAATTCGGTTTCCTCGGCCTTCCGGATGTCGCAGAACGTCTGGGGATTCCGGTCGAAGAGGGGAAACCACGAACTCTGGATTTGGACCATGATCCGATGTCCTTTGAGGAAGGCATGTTGAACGTCGGGCAATTCGAACTCGACCTTCGTCACGCGGTTGGGGACAAACGGTTCGGGTTTTTCGAAGCTGTTGCGGAATTTTCCGCGGATGATGTCCCCGCGGACAAGCCTTTGATAACCGCCCATCCGGATGTTTCCCGGGTTTGTCTTTGGGTCGGGTGAGTTATCGGGGTAGACATCGATGACCTTGACGACCCAGTCGGCGTCCGTCCCCGTCGTCGATACATAGAGCTCGGCCTTGATCGGGCCGGTGATCGTGACGTCCTCCGTGAGCGCTTCGCCGCCATAAACAAGAACATCCGGCCGGGAAGCGGCGAACCGCTGGTCTTCGACGAAATAATCCCGGTTGTACCGGGCGGTCGTCTGCATGGTATAAGGCACGGGTTTGGCCGGATCGCTGAGATACTCGTCGAATCCCGCGCTCGAGGATTCCGGCGCTTGATCAAAGGACGCTCGGCTGTTGTTCGCGAAGAACAGCTTCTTCTCTTTCGCGTCCGCCGGCGGCCAGGTGTCATAGGACCGCCATTGGTCGGTGCCGGTTTCAAAAACAACGGCTTCGGGAAGGTTCAACGGCCCTTTTCCCTTCAGATAATAATTAAAGAACGGAAGCTCGATCTTTTCCTGAAAATAGGTTCTCGTTCCGCTGAAGGGAAAAACGCCCCTGTCCTCGCTCCCGCCGGCCAACAGATTCCATCCGCTGTGGAACCAGGGTCCCATGACGATCGTATTCGGAAGGCCCGGATTCTCTTTTTCGATGGATTTGTACGTCAGAAGCGTGCCCAAGAGATCCTCCGCATCGTACCAGCCTCCGACCGTCAGGATCGCCGGTTTGATATCGCGCAGATGCGGGTAGATCGAACGCGCTTTCCAGTAGGCGTCGTAGCTTTCATGGGTCATCATCTCATTCCAGGGCCCATTCGTTTTATCGATGATCTTTTCAGTGAAATTCTTCAAGGGGCCCAATTGGAGAAAGAACGAATATCCGTCCGGCGTGGGAAAGCGGAGCCTGGGGAGAGGATTCGGCGTCGGCTCTTTCCGGATTTGCCCCATGGAGTACAGGTAGTTCGCGTAGTGAGCAAGGTATAAAGCCCCATTATGGTGGCCGTCGTCCCCGAGAAAAAGATCGGCCATGGGCGCTTGGGGCGAGACGGCCAAGACGGCCGGATGGGAAGAGAGGGCGGCCATCGCCGCGGTGAAACCGGGGTAGGAAACGCCCCAGACTCCGACTTTCCCGTTATGATGAGGGACGTTTTCGAGCAGCCATTCGATCGTGTCGTAAGCATCGCTGCTCTCGTCGACGTCGGAGGCGGTTTTCTTGTCTTTATTATAGGGCCGGATAAATTCGAATGTCCCTTCGGACATGGACATGCCCCGGATATCTTGATACACAAAAATGTAGTTTTCCTTGGCAAAGAAAAGGCCGGGGAACATTTGGTTGCGGAAAGTCTCGCCGTAAGGGGAAATTCCGTAGGGTGTCCTGAAGAGAATGATGGGATGAGGTTCGGACTGATCGATGGGGTTGTAGACCTGGGTGAAGAGACGGACGCCGTCCCGCATGGGGATTTGATGCTCGGATTTCCGGTAATGCCTCTCGAAATAGCCTTGGCGATCGCTGGGCGAGGCGGGATCGGCTTTGGCGTCATCCAATCCCGTCTTTTTGACCGCGGTCACATCCAATTTTGCCGTCTCATTGACGACCCGAAACCTGGTATAACGGCCCTGCTCGTCTTTTAAGAAATGAAGATGAAAAGTCCCTTTATTAGAAGAAACTTTAGCGAATTGCAGCTCTTGACCTTCGATCGGATCAAATTTCGTCGATTCGGAATCGCCGGTTTCGACGGTTCGGAGCGTTCCGTCCTTGAAATAGACTTGAAGGACAACCGTCTCCGCTCCGGGGACCTGCATCTCGTAGATGCCCTCGATTTCTGGATATTTTTTGGCGAGGTCATCCTGCCTGACCTGAAGAAATAAGCTGTTCTGAAGAAGGAAAAGAACCAAAAGGATTCCGACAAACCGACTGAAGAAGAGGCGGTATTTTCCGGGCATGGATTTTCTCCTTCTAGGTATTTCCTTATTAAAATACGAAAAGCCATGAAAAATAGTTCCTCAGCTAATTGACCAGGACCCGCCCCTGTGGTATAAAATCTTTTAATTTTTTGCTGGAACAGCGGGCCAGCCAAGGACATCGAGAAAAATGAGATGGGGCGGCGTCCTATTTCTATGAGTGAAAGGTGAACCATGGCCAAACGAAAGAAACTGGGGGAAGTCCTGATGGAGGTCGGGCTCATTAGCCCCAGCCAGCTGGAAAACGCCCTCATCCTCCAGTCGACCAAGGACAAGCCCCTGGGGAAAATCCTGATCGAGCTCGGCTACGTCAACGAGGACCAAGTCGCGGAAGCCATCTCCAGACAATTCTCCATCCCCCTTGTCGACTGCAACAGGTACGAGCTTACCAAAGAGCTGCTGGCGCTCATCCCGAAAGAGATCGCCGAGACGAAGATCGTGCTTCCCGTTGAGCTCCTGGATAAAAAGCTCGTCGTGGCCATGGCCTACCCTCTCGACTGGCAGACGGTGGACGACATCGCCTTCATCACCGGCCGGAGGATCCAGGTCGTCGTCGCCTCTGAAAACTGCATCCGGAACGCCATCGAGAAATATTACACCTCCCCCGAAAACCTCCTGGACCTGATCCGGGAAATCCCCATCCAGGAAAAAGTCGAATTTTTCAGGGGCCAGGAATCGGAAAAGGTCGAAGAGGAAAAGATCAACATCCAGACCGTCGACAAGCTGAGCGAGGCGCCCATCATCGTCAAGCTCGTGACCATGATCCTGGTCGATGCCGCCAAAGCCAGGGCCAGCGACATTCACATCGAGCCGGGGGAAAAGGACATCCGGGTCCGCTATCGGGTCGACGGCGAGCTCAAGAACATGCTCAAATACCCCCTCCACATCCATGAATTCGTGGTCACTCGGATCAAGGTCATCTCCGACCTGGATATCACCAACAGAAGGCTTCCCCAGGACGGGCGGACCTTGCTCCGGCTCGAGGGGAAGGACATCGACATCCGGATTTCGACTCTTCCCTCGGTGTACGGAGAAAAGGTCGTCCTCAGGCTGCTCGACCACACGACGGGGCTCGTCCCCCTCAGCAAGCTCGGCATCCCCGAGAACACGCTCAAGATCCTGCTGACCTTGATCAGCCAGCCTCAGGGCATGATCCTCGTCACCGGACCGACGGGAAGCGGCAAGACGACGACGCTCTATGCCGTGTTGCAGCAGCTGCAGTCCGAGACGAAAAACATCATCACCATCGAAGACCCGGTGGAATACCGGGTCCACGGCACGACCCAGGTCGGCATCAACGAAGCCGTCGGCCTGACCTTTCCCACCGTCCTGCGCCATGTTCTCAGGCAGGACCCCGACACGATCCTGGTCGGCGAGATCCGGGACCTCGACACGGCGGAGATCGCCACGCGGGCGGCCCTGACCGGCCATCTCGTCCTGAGCACGATCCATACCAATAACACGATCGCCACGATCACCAGGCTCATCGACATCGGGCTCGAACCGTATCTCGTGGCCTCGTCCATCACGGGGATCCTGGCCCAACGGCTCGTCCGCAGGATCTGCGAAAATTGCAAAGTGGAGATGATCCCGCCGGAGATCATCCTGGAGCTGGAGGTCCCGAAGATCAAGAAGTTCTTCAAAGGCCGCGGCTGCCGAGAGTGCAAATACACGGGCTTTAAAGGGCGCGTCGGCGTTTACGAGTTTCTTGTCCTGAACCAGGAGCTCAAGAGGCTGATCGCTCGAGGCGGCTCGGAAGAAGAGCTCTGGAGCGCGGCCCGCAGCGCCGGCATGGTCACCCTCTTTGAAGATGCCTGGTCGAAAATCGATGACGGCATCACCACGGTCGACGAAATCATCTCCAAGATCCCCTATGAAAAGCCGGCCGCCCTGAAAGGCTGGAAGCCGGCCTCCGGCAAGGAACTGGCCTCCCACAAACAGTAGCTCTTTTCGCTGGCGCTTGCGGTCTTGCATTCGCCCGGGAGGCTCTATCAGAGAGGGGATCCATAAGCATGGATTGGAATTCGTTAAGAGGTCCTCCCTGTTTGACAGAATGGTGATAAGAGCATATACTATTATTTACATAAGATTAGTGTAAATATGGGTTCAACAGGAGCATCCCATGAGCCAAAAATTCGTGATATCCAGGCTTTTCTTCCTGGGATTCTGTATCATGCTCGGGGCGGCCTGGAGTTTTGCCGCGCTCCCCGATGGCGGCCCGCGGCGTCCGCCGTCCGGCCAGGCCGCGGCGGCCAAAGAGGAGATCGTCTACAAGCCGCTCCCGGGCTCGGGGAAGAAATGCTGGATCAACAAGGAGCTCTATTTCACCTATAAATTCAGCGAAAAGCCCAAAATGGGGACGGTCATCCTCGTCGTCCAGGTCTTCAACAAAAACGGGGATAAGCTAACGCCCTTCCTGATCAAAGGCCGGTCCGATATGCCCTCGATGAGGGGCGCCCACGATTCCGGCGACCAGGAATTCAAGCTGAACAAAAGAAACGATTACCTGCTGCCCGTCAATATCGTCATGCCCGGCGACTGGGAAGTCCGGCTGACTTTTCTCAAAGACGGCAAACCCGTCTTTTACGGGAGCCTGACCTTCGATGTTTAAAAAGTGCATGATCTCCGGATTCTTGATCCTGGCCGTGGCCGGCGGGTCTGCCTTTTCCGCCAATTATCTGTTTTTTCTCGAAGCCCAGGGCATCGCCGGCTATTCGACCGCGCTGAAAAAAGCCATCTACTTTTCCATGAGCCAGCTGGAGGCCATGCAGAAGCCCAGCCTCGGCTTCGATTACGTCCAGAGGTTTTCCGGAGAATCCGGCGACTTTGCCGTCCTGGCCGTTCAAGCACGCCTGGCTGTCAACGCCGAAGGAGACAAGAAGCTGGAACCTCAACTCTACAACGCCTATCTCAAGATCAAGACGCGGCCGGCGGATATTTGGATAGGACACAACCGCCCCAAATTCGGCCTGGCTTCCTCCCTCGACAGCCACGCCCAGCTTCTCCAGCCCCTGTCCATGAACGGTTTCGGCTTTGACCGGGATTGGGGAATCGGCCTCGAGCGTGATTATGCCTGGGGGAACGCCGGGATTTCACTGACCACCGGGTCGGGGATGCCTCTCACCTTTAAAGGGAATTATTTTCTGGCCGGACGGTTCTCCCGGGGAATCCTCAACCAGGACAACTACAGCGTCGGTTTCTCGGCAGGCTACGGCAAAGTCCTGGACGTCATGGGATATCATTTGATGTCGGATGAGCCTATGGAATTCTCTATGGCCGGCCTTGACTTCACCTGGCTCAAAAACAACCTGGAACATCGCATTGAATTCTTGGGCGGGGGACTGAACGGCCAGGGTGTGTTCGCCCTTTTTTGGCGGACGGGCCTGGGGCTGCTCGAAGAGAGCCGGCTCAAGCTCGAGGCCCAGCCGGTCATCGTGTTCGCCCGGCAAAAGACCCAAATCCAGTTCACCGTGGGCGCAACCTACCTGGCGACGGCCGATTGGACCCTGCGGGCGATGGTCCAGGTTGACAAAGAGATGAAAGATGCCCGTTTCGTTATCCAAGCTTATTTTTACAAGGGCATCAGGTTTTAAATGCCATCGTTAAAAAAAGAAACGGCAGGTCCCGTCGCGGCCCGTTCCCGTCCGTCGACCTCTTTTATCCGCCTTGATTTCCAAGGGAGCAGGGGGATTTATGTCACTCATCGATAATTTTTTTCAAGCCATTTCTCCCACCCGTCACTCAGGGGCTGCGGACGGACGGACACACGCCGCGCCATCCCAGTTTTGTTTACAAAGATTAACTCCGAAATAAAGACATGAACAGATTGATATCCGTAATTCTCATATGTTTGTATTTTAGCGCTTTTTTGTTTGCTGCGGTGGGATGCGACCTCAACGATCCCGACCGTGATGTCAAGCGCCTCTTCCCCGAATCAACGGGCTATAAGACTCTTTATGTCTCGATGGCCCAGAAAGGCGGCGAGGCGCTGCTTCGCAAAATTGAAGAGCGGCTCGGGGATAAATTCAAAGGGCTCTTTGAAACCGCCGATGTCCCCTATACCATGTACCAGATCTTCAAAGGCAAGGAGCTCATCGGCTATATCCATGGCGTCAATCAGAAAGGCCAGTTCGGCGGTATCCAGGTCTTTCTGGCACTGGACCTTGAAGGAAACATCCGGGCGTTCTATTTTCAGAAGCTGACCAATCAGTATGCCAAGCTTCTCCGAGACCCTTCCTTCGGCCGGCAGTTCGTCGGGCTCAACTTGAAGGACTTCCAGAACTACGACGTGGTGACGGGTCAAATCAAAGGCGAAAGCCGCGTCGCAGGAATCAAAAATCCGGCGCCGGAGGCTGAGTCGGATTTCCGGTCCGCTTTGCGCGCCACAAAGAAAAACCTGATCCTCTGCGATGAGTTTCTGCTGGGAAACCGGCATTTAAAATAATTAAGATGCCTATCGAAGAAAAAAACCTGTCATGGCGAGCCCTGAAAGGGCGTGGCAATCTCATCGCAATGGGCGGGAGATTGCTTCCTCACAAAGCTCCTCGCGAAGACATATTTGAAAGGATCCATCATGCCTAAAAAAATTAATATCTACCAGGTTGCCTATAAGAACCTGCTCCGGAAAAAAACGCGGAGCGCGCTGACCATCTTGGGCATCGGGCTTTCGGCCTGGGTGCTGGTCAGCCTGCTCGGCTTTAACAAGGGCTACGAATCTGCCCTGAACAAGGACATCGACAACATGGGCTTCCAGGTCCTGGTCACGGCCAAAGGCTGCCCTTATGAGGCCGCGACACTGATGCTCAAAGGGGGCACCGGCCTCCGCTATATGAAAGAAGCAGTCATCGCCGACATCCTCAAGCATCCCGAGGTGGAGAAGGTTACACCCCAGCTCATGGCCGCGATCTTCGACCCGAACAGGGGCGAAACCGGCGGCATCAACGCCTACCTCGGGGTCGACCCGACCACCTTTCCGGCGATGAAAGCCTATCTGAAGTTCAAGCAGGGCGTCTGGTTCACGGACCCCGCCGCCATGGAGGCCGTGGTCGGCTACGAGGCGGCCGAGCTCGAGCAGCGAGAAGTCGGGGACAAGCTCCTCATTCCGGAAAAGAACGTCGAGCTCAAGGTCGTCGGCATCCTGTCCCGGTCCGGGACCGCCGACGACGGCACGATCTTCGTCCCCCTGCGGACCGTCCAAAAGATCTTCGGGAAGGAAGGCCTGATCACGGCCGCCGGCATCAAGGTCAACAAAAACGCCAACATGAACGAGCTCGAAAACAAGCTCTATGACCTGCCGGACGTCCAGGTCGTGTCCATGGCCCAGGTTAAGACGACCATCATGAGCCTGGTCTCTACGGCCAAAGTGATGGTCTTTTCGATCGCGCTCATTGCCATTCTGATCGCCATGCTGGGCGTCGTCAACACCATCCTCATGTCGGTCTTCGAGAGGTTCCAGGAGATCGGCATCATCAAGAGCATGGGCGCCATGCCCTGGGACGTGTTTCGGATGATCTGGACCGAGACGGTCATCCTCTGCCTGCTCGGGGGCGCCATCGGGGTCGCTTTTTCCTTCGCCCTCTCGAAAATCACCGATCTCCTCATCCGCCGGCTCCTCCCCTACACGCCGACCGGAAGCCTGGTCATCATCAATCCGCGGTTGGGCCTTCTCACGCTGGGCGTTGTCGTCGCCATCGGTCTTGTCAGCGGCGTGTACCCGGCTTGGAGGGCCGCGCGAGTTAGGCCGCTCGAATCCATCCGCAGCGAAGGAGAATAACATGGCAGGCAATGAGATCGCCCTTGAAGCCCTTCATCTGAAGAAGATCTACCACCGCGGCAGCGAAGACATCCTGGCCGTTGATGACGTCTCTCTGACAATACGAAAAGGCGAATTCGTGTCCTTTATCGGCCCTTCCGGATCAGGCAAGACAACCTTGATCAATATCCTGGGCTGCCTGGATAACGCCAGCGCCGGGAGTCTGAAAGTCGGCGGAGAAACGGTTTTCGCGGAAAACTGCAAACTTTCGGAAAGCGATTTAACCAAGATCCGCCGCCGCGTCTTCGGCTACATCTTTCAAAAATTCTACCTGGTCCCCACATTGACAGTTTACGAAAACGTGCTCCTGCCGTTCGCCTTTTTTCGGAAGCCGGAGGCGAAGGCCGACCCGATGGAAATCTTGACGTTTCTGGGACTCGAGAAAAGGATCGATCACCGGCCGTCCGAGCTATCCGGCGGCGAAATGCAAAGAGTGGCCATTGCCCGGGCGCTCGTCAACAAGCCGGAAATTCTCTTGGCCGACGAGCCGACGGGAAACTTGGATACCAAGCGGAGCGGGGAGATCGGAGAGGTCCTGAAGACTCTCAATCAAAAAGAAAGTCTGACCGTACTGCTCGTCACCCACAACCCCACGCTGGCGAAAATCGCCCACCGGACGGTCTCGCTCCGGGACGGCCGGATTGCCGTCTGACCATTCGGGGTCAAACCTACTCGTTACGCACAATTCTCCAGGGAAGACTGCGTAACGAGTAGGTTTGACCCCGGACTTTAAAATTTGGATTTTAGCGAAAGGCCCAGATTTCGGCCTGCCGCCGGAAACCCGAAGCGTTCCTGATAGGAAACGTCGAAAAGATTCCTGACGAAGACCCCCGCCTCAAGCCACGCCGTTAGAAGATATCTCCCTTCGAAGTCGAACCGTACATAAGCGGCCTGCGTCCGGAGCCGCAAGTCGGTGTTGTAAAGGATGTTATTGTTGTAGATGACCTTCTGGCTTGAGACCATCTGGGCGAAGAGCGCGGCCGAAAGGCCCTTTCCCGCCCGGTATTGCAGCCCGAAGTTCGCCTTGTGGGCCGGAAGTCCGGGGATCTCACTGAAACCCCGGTCCTCGGCATCGACGAACAGGCTGACGAAGGGGTCGCCCTGAGTTCGGCTCATCTGGTACGAATAATTGGCGAAGGCCGACCAGCCCTTTCCGAACGTCTGGCTTACCTCGAACTCCAACCCATAGAGATCGGCCCGGTCGATATTGTAGGCTACGAAATTGATCAGGTCGAACTGGATGAAGTGCGAAATCCGGTAATAATACGGCGCTATCTCAATTTTCGTCCCGGTCGGCAGGACGAAGCGCCAGCCGGCCTGGAGCATCAGGCCATCCTCTTCGTGAAAAGGCAGGTCGCTCGTGTCGACGCCGGAGTCATAATCATAATGCCAGAAATGCTCGGGCGCGGTGGGCATGCGCAGGGCGCGGGCCACGCTCACATAGACCATAGCCTCGGCCGCATATTCATAAGCAAGCTTCAGCGACGGCGCCCATCCCTTGCGCCGAAGATCGGGGATGCCCTCGATCTTGCCCTGGGGCCCGGCGACGCCATGATAGGCGAGATAGCGGACCCCGGGAAGCACGGACAACCGGTCCCGAAAAAGCCGAATCTCGTCCATGATGTAGAACTCCAGGTTTTTGGTGGAGACATAGGACCCATTGCGGAATGGCGCCCGGGAATCGTCCGGAAGGTTCTCATCGCCGTCATCCTTGAGATGACCGAAATCCAGGCCGAGGGCCACGGTCTGGCCGGACCAGAAGTGCTTATAGGATGCCGAAAACCCCAGCGACCGGTCATCGAAGAACTTTTTATGAAAAACCTTATTGGCCGCCGCCTTGGTATTGTAGGCCTCCCGGTCGCCGTGGTTCTGCCAGTAACGAAGGTCCAACAGGCCCCATTCGCCGAAGGCCTGCTCGTAATTCGTATCCACGGTCCATCTCTTCTTTTTCCACCAGCTTCCGGGCTCGGCGGTGGCACCCATGGCCCCGTACATGATTTCGCCGTCGGAAGCGGGAAAGCCCGCATCCAGCGCCGTTCCATAGGCCGGATCGCCGAATGTTTTTGAAACCCGGTTGGCGACCGCGAATTCCTTTTTAATCGCCGAGTAGCCGACATCGGCCATAAGCCGGCCCTTGAAAGAAAAATCATAGCCGAGATGGAGATCGAAGCTGCCGAGGCTCATCGTCCCGTTCCTCAAGTATCCGTCGCTCCGCGTGGCCCCCGCGGCCAGGGAGTATTCAAAGGCGCCCGGCTTATAGCCGTGGAACAGGTTGAATGTCGCCGTGCCGAAGCTGGCGGCCGCGGCCTGGAACTCCGTGCTCGGGGATTCGGTCCGCAGCCGTTTGGGGACAAGATTGATGACGCCGCCGAGGACGTTCCCGTATCGGGGATCTCCCACGCCCTTCACGACCTCCACCCGGTCTGCGGCGGCGAGCGGGATCATCGTCCAGTCAATGAAATAGCCGCCGGCCACGCCCGAAGAGTTGAGCGGCCGGCCGTCTTTCAGGACTTTGATCCGCCGCGACCCCATGCCCCGGATCTTGATCGAGTCATCGTCCGCGGCCGTCCCCACCTCCTGGATCCGCTGGACGTCGACGCCGGGCAGCCGCTCCAGGGCCGTGTCGAGCGTCACCCCGATGGTCATGGGAAAAAGCTCTGTTTTGACGACGGTCATATTAGGGATTTCTTTGTCCCTGAGATATTCCACGACATCGATGAAGATGGGGTTGAGCTGGAAGAGCTTGGTCTTCTCGACCTTTTCCTTCTTGTCCTTTTTTTCTTTCTCGGTCTGCTGGTCTTTGGCTTTTTCCTGGCCTCCTGTCGCCGCCGGCCGCCCGAAAGCCAAACCGGCCGCGGCCAGGACGGCCGTCAAGAAAAGGCCGCAACGGGCAAGCTTGATCATGTTCGTCGATGCTTCCAATCAGTGAAATGGTAGCACCAATGACTGATCTTGTTCAACAAAAAAGACAGAGCTTTCGCGCTCCGAATGAAAGGGGTCAAACCTACTCGTTACGCATAATTCTCCAGGGAAGACTGCGTAACGAGTAGGTTTGACCCCAAACCTTTTTATTAGCCGACCTTCGTCCGGGTGATCTTGGCCACCAGGTTGGACGTGGGATCGGGGCAGCGGATGAACTCCGTGGTTACACCGTAGGGGTCGATGACCTTCTGGTAGGGCGTATTTTCGTACTTCCAGGGCAGGACAACACCCTGGGCCAGGACGATGAGAAAGTCATGCATGCTGCCGAGCAGCCAGGGACAGATCTTCCCGATGTCCTGGGGATAATTGAATTTGTCCCCTTTCTTATGGCACCACGTATCCGGTCGGGCTTCGCAGATCTCGATCTCCAGTTTATACTTCGGCCGAGGGGGTGGCGGCGTTTGCTCCTGGCCCGCCAAGGCCGACTCAAAGACCAGCGGCGAAGCCATCAGGGCCGCAAAACTGCATCCGGCTTTGGACATGAAATCGCGTCTATCCATGTGACCTCCATCGGGATTATCATACTAAAAAGATAAGCGGAATGAAAAGCAAAACCGCGCCGGCGACGGTGCCGGCATCGACGGAGCAAAGTCCGGGGGCATCAGCGTTGTCTAAGAGGACAGGAGGACCCTCATGAGCGCTAAAACAAGACCCCTCTTTTCCATTTTGGCTGTTGGCCTCGTCGGCCTTCTCGTCTCCGGCCTGATTCTCACCGGCCACTCCCGCCCCGTGCCGTCCCCGCCCTATTCTGAAGGAAAGACATATAAACAGGCTCCCGGTCCGTTCAAAGTCGAAACCGTTCTCTTCGACTGGACCGACGCGAAGCGCGGCCGGGCGGTGCCCGTGAAAATCTACTACCCCTTGGGCGGTGAAGGTCCCTCTCCCCTCATCATATTTTCCCACGGGCTCGGTGGCTCCCGCGAAGGATACGAATACCTCGGCAGGCACTGGGCAAGCTACGGCTACATCTCGCTTCACATCCAGCATGCCGGAAGTGACGACGAGGTCTGGCGCGGCCAAGCGCGTCCACTGCAGTCCATGAAACGGGCCGCGGCGAATCCCCAAAACGCCCTCGACCGGGCCGGCGACCTCCGCTTCGTCATCGATCAAATGGCGAGGATCAACCGCGAAGTGGGCGTGTTCAATAAGCGCGTCCTTTTGGACAGCATCGGCGCCGCCGGCCATTCTTTTGGAGCGCACACGACACTGGTCGCAGTCGGCGAACTGTTCATCCTCCCGGGCGGCAAGGAGCTCGGCTTCGCCGACCCCCGGATCAAGGCCGCCGTCCCCATGAGCGCGCCCGTGCCTCGGAACAGGGACGAGCTCGGCCGCGTCTTCGGTAAAATCTCCGTCCCCTGCTTCCACATGACGGGGACGCTCGACGACAGCCCGATCGGAGAGACGGCCGCCGCGGACCGCCGTCTGCCGTTCGATCACATCGCCGGCGCGGACCAGTATCTCGTCGTATTCGAGGGCGGCGACCATATGATTTTTTCGGGGCGCTCACGGTCGGCGGCGGCCGCCGGACGCGGCGAGAAGGACGCCCTCTTCCAGGACCTGATCCGCCAGAGCACAACGGCCTTCTGGGACGCCTATCTCAAGGCTGACGCCGAGGCGATGGCCTGGTTGGCGGACGGAGGTTTCGCGTCCCTCCTCGGCGCGGACGGCAGATTCGAAAAAAAGGGCCGTCGGTAAATCAACCCAATGAGGCCAACAAGAGCACGAGCTGTTTCTGGGCCGTGAACAGGCCCTCGATGTCCGCTTCTTCTTCCAAGCTGTGCTTCTGAACGCCGAAGGTTCTCCCGATATTGACTGAGGGGATGCCGCGCTCGATTCCCGCGTTGGCTTCCGTCGAGCCGCAGGGGTCGACCTCGATACCGGGCACGGCCAGGTACCGCAGGATATCAACGAGTGTCCTCACCAGGCTGGAATCGGCGGCGCCGGGGAGTTGCGACGCTTTCCCCTCGTCATTGAGTTCGAATGAAACCGTCGTCCCCGTTTCCCGGGCCGCGGCTTCGCAGGCCGTTCGAATGGCGGCGCGCGCCTTGAGAAGCTCCTCCTGGCTGGCCGACCGCAGGTCGACGGCAAGGAAGGACTCCTGCGATACGGCGTTGCGGACCTTGCCGCCGCCGATCAGCCCCACGTTGATGACCGTCCACCGCTCGGGCGGAGAGTCGGGCACGGAAATGTCATAGATGCGCTGGACGGCCTTGGCCACGGCCAGGTTCGGGTTGGCCACGCCCTTGCTCTGCATGGTGTGCGCACCGGGGCCGCGGAACACGACCCGGCCGCCCCCGAATCCGAGGGCCCCGTAGTGGACCTTCCCCAGGTCGTCATCGAGGGCCAGGACCATATCGATGGGTTCGGGCGGGGACTCGAGGAACTTGCGCATCCCTATTAAGCCCGTTTCC
>Ga0315274_10000400_pt1 | contig 67957 bp, 55 predicted proteins | sample YL17G02_20_MG_FD_203700 | JGI IMG/M metagenome (GOLD analysis project Ga0315274, IMG submission 203700) | Sediment microbial communities from Yellowstone Lake, YNP, Wyoming, USA - YL17G02_20 | ecosystem: Environmental > Aquatic > Freshwater > Lake > Sediment | place: USA: Wyoming | collected... | reverse complement strand
TCATGAGCCGAGACAGATCAATGGCCTGCCGCCTCACTGCCTTGAACTCGTACATACATAACGAGAGCCCTCTCCCGGCCTGTATCTTGTCTCCGATGTGTCCATGGTACGGACAGTCGACGTTCTCGGGGTCCAGGTCGAAGGCGAGCTGCTGGCCGTAGTAGTTGCCGCATGTACGGCACGCGCGGGCCCCCTTGCGGCACTCCGCACACTTGGACACCTCCCGATATCTGTTCCTGTCGTAGTATAGGCCCTCGGGGAGATAGTCCAGGGCGTACTCCTTCAGGTCCGATGCGCTCCGCCAATCGTGGATCATCACGACATTGTCCTTATCCTGCGCATGCGCAGGCGTGACGATCCCCGTGTGCCTGCCCGGAATCATCGCGAACCTCATGCACCGCCTTCCGCCTATCCACGAGGCCACGGCTCTGACGTCGAACTCCGATTCGTAGAACCTCCGTCGCTCATCGAGGCCGGAGAACCCCATCCCTCTCGGGAACCCCTTCACGGTCGGACATACCTGTGCCCTGCGATAAACACTCTGGAAACCAAGATAAAGGCAATCGCTGTTGTACGCAGCCGAAGGACCGCATGGCTACGAACAAGAGGCTCCTGTGGGTCATCAGCTACCATCACGCGTGCAACGACGGGGCTCTGCTCGCGCTGGTCGCCCTCCTGCCCATCCTCGTAGAGGAGATGGACCTATCGTACTCCGAAATAGGCCTCCTCGGGGCCGGGCTGCTGATCACGGTGGTCATCCAGCTCCTGGTCGGAAGGCTGACGGACAGGATGTTCTCGAGATACCTGCTCGAGGTGGGCGCGGGTCTCATGGCGGTCTCGTTCCTGATGGTTCCGTTCGTATCGGACTTCAACGGCCTGTTCCTCGCAGTGATTTCCATGCGAGTCGGGGCGAGCTTCTACCACCCCGTGGGAATCAGCTGGATAACACGGGAGTACTCTGGACCGTACCTGGACACCGCGCTCGGCGTCCAGAGCGGGACGGGGAACCTCGGAGTCATCATCGCCCTCGGGACATCCGGCTTCCTCGGGGAGATGTTCGGTTGGCAGGCGCCGTGCTTGATCTGGGCTGGGATGAACCTTCTGGGGGTCGCGCTCGGACTCATGTTCACGAGCCATCCCGACAGACCGACCGTGGAACGCACGCCCACGGTGAGGACGACCACTAGGAGCACTATGCTCAAGATCGGCATGCTGACCGTGCCGATAGCGACCGGGGGCGCGCTCTACCAGGTGACCAGCTACTACGGCCCGCTGAACCTGACTGCGATGCACGATTGGACCGCGGGTGGCGCGGGCCTCATCTTCGCGGTATGGATAGGCATCGGCACGCTCACGTCGTACTACTTCGGATCGATAAGCGCCCGATACGGCCGGCTGCGGATCCTGAAGATCGGGTACCTGGTATCGGCTCTGGGGATGATCGCGCTCTTCGCGTTCTCAAGCTGGTACCTCGTGGCACCAGTGCTGATCTTCTACGGTGCCGTCCTCTTCGTGACGTATCCTGCGCTGTTCGCGATAGTGACAGACATGACCGACCACAGCGAGAGAGGCACTGCGTTCGGCATCCTGTTCGGATTCCAGCTCGGGGGCGGTGCGGTCGTAGTCTACATCTGCGGAGTGGTCGCTGACATGCTCAATGACCCGTCGTATTCGTTCCTCATCGCCGCGGGGCTCAGCGTCGTATCGTTGGTCACGCTCGTCGCATGGGAGGCGAAAAACTCCCTCAAAGCATCCGCCTAGGCCGGTGGCTTTCGCTCATGCCCCGGAGGATACAGTGTCGGTGCAGGCTCCATGTCCTTCGCGTATGGGAGGCCCTCGGCGCCTCGCTCCCATTCGGCCACCACAGCCCCGAACCCATGCTTGGCCTGCTCCCTGCGCAACCACAGGACGAACATGGCTATGAAGATGGACACGACCCCTGTGAGATAGACCATGTCGAAGATGTTCCCACCGCCGATGCTGAGCATCGGGAACCCCTCTGAAGGAGCATCGAACGCCAAGACCTCGCCGAGATGGAAGACATCTGCCCCCACGAGGGAGCCGATGATCCCGGACACGTACGCGAGCGGGGCGGCCTTCTTGAGATCCTGCCAGAAGACGGAGAGCGAATACAGCCCTGCAGCGATGGCGGGCGCGAACGCGATAGGCACATCCGCGACTATCCCCACGCCCTCCTCCGCCCTGGTGATCGAGTATGTGAGGTAGGCGACTATCGCAATCCCAATCACCGATTCAGCAGGGGTCGCACGTCCGGTCTTCAGGAAATAGGCGCAGAGAATGAGAGGGATCAGGCCCCCGCCTATGCTGATGCCCACCCACCAACCGTTGTACGGGAATATTGGAATCGTGACCCAACCCAGGAACAGCGTCACGAACACTATCGTCGACGCCTCCCCCTCAGTCAGACCAGCGGCCTTGAGCGCCTTGCTGACCGATGATATGTACAGGTAGATCACGAGCAGTACGAGGGCGAGTATCGAAATTGCCAGTAGGATGTCGCTGATTTCCTCAGCCATACTGCTGTAGTAACGCTCGGATGCGAATATAATGGTACCTCAGGACAGGGCCAAGACCGAGCGCGAGGCAGGGGTCCAGACCGCCGCAAAACGCCTATCGCATGGTCCTGGGATGGACGCATGTCAGCATGGAGAGACGCATGGACACCGTCTCCGCGACCGGTTCGATCCCGCCGTCCCCGAAGTATATCAGATGGGTATCGCAACCGCAGTCCGATGACCCGAACCCCTCGGCCACGACCACGGCGCCTTCTGCGCGCATGAGCGTCTGCGCGACGGCGCACTCGTACTCCTTCGAGCCGCACGGGATCGAAATCGTCGATACGATCCTGGCCTTGGATAGGAAGTAGTCGACATGCCACCTCCTGCGCTTGTTGGTCGACTTGTGCCTCTTGACGCGCTGCTGGATGCCTCCGAGAGCGGAGCCGACGTAGACGTACGCTCCCGCTGGAAAGTCGAATGTCCCCAGCTTGCCGACCCGAATACTGCATCCCTCGGGCAACTCAGCCAGCAGACAGTACGTCCCGCGCACGAGGCAACAAGGCCCTGGCGCTCTATCAAACTTGTCACAAGAGCCAGCCTGGCCTTCGAACTTCGAAAAGCCATATAAGTCTGGACGTAATCTCTGTGGCAGAGCGACTAGCCGGGATGGGACATGGCGGACGCCAATTCTCTGTTGTACATCCCCTTGGCAGCCATTGGGTTCGTCGTGCTGAACCAAGGCGCGAAGTTCATCACGGACAACGCCGTCGCGGTCTCCTCCAACTTCGGCATCAGCAGGTTCGTCATCGGCATGCTGGTCGTCTCGACCCTCGCGGCGATGCCGGAGGTGCTGGTCTCACTCTTCGCACTCAACGCAGGGGCTCCGCAGATCGCGCTCGGGAACTGCCTCGCGTCGAGCATCGTCACGATAGCCTTCGTTATCGGGCTCACGGCCGTCATCGTGCCCCTCAGGGTGACGCGGGAGATCATCATGCGGGACGCGGTATTCCTCATGACGGTCACGATAGTCTCGTCCGTCCTGCTGCTTGACGGCAACCTGGGGTACTATGAAGGAATCGCCCTCATGATACTGTTCGTCCCCTACACGATGAACCTCCTACTGGCGGAGAAGACGGCGAAGCCCGAGGAGCTGGAGGAGATCATGGAGGAGGCGAAGATACAGCTGGAGCTCATGGGTCACCTGTTCGGCCGGAAGATCGAGATCCGGGCAGGACCACAGTGGCTTGTGTTCGGCATCCTCTGGACGGTCATGGGTGCCGAGTTCGTCGTCAGGGGCATCATGAAGATGACGGGTGACTTCGACCTCGACCCTTGGCTTGTCGGGGTGACCATCGCAGCACTCGGGACCACGCTTCCGGACATCGCAGCATCCTACCACGCGGCGAGAAGAGGCTTCGGAGACCTCGCGCTCGGGGAAGGCATCGGCGCGAACATCGTCACCGTCCTTCTGACGCTCGGGCTCATGGGCATCGTGAGGCCCATATCGTTCGAGCTGGACGAGGTCATCCCTATCCTGGCAGTGATGAACCTGTCCACGTTCCTTGTGCTCGTGTTCATGCTCCGCGGCAAGCACATACCGAAGATGGGTGGCTACGTGCTCCTGAGCACGTACTTCGGCATGGTCCTGACCGTGCTTCTCCTGGCATTGGACTGAGCCCGCGCTCATCTTATTAAGGGGCCATTCGCATTCATGGACCGACCCATGGGGTGCTTAGATTGAGCAAGCAGATCATAACCGGCCTGGAGCCTGGGGAAGTAAGCAGATACGCGTTCCTGTGCGGGGAGCCCGAGCGTGTGCCCAAGATAGCCTCCTCACTCTCCGATGCGAGGAAGATCAGGCAGGCGAGGGAATACACCGTGTACGGAGGGACCCTGGACGGGACCGCGGTCACGGTGGCGTCCACCGGCATAGGCGGACCGTCCGCTGCCATCCTGATAGAGGAGATGAGCAACCTCGGGGCGAACACGTTCATCAGGATCGGGACCAGCGGCGGGATCGCGGACGGCCTCGAGAAGGGCGACTTCGTCATAGCGACCGGGGCCGTGAGGGCCGACGGGACGAGCAGGAGCTACGCGTGGCCCGAGTACCCCGCGGTGGCGGACCACGAGATTGTGACAGCACTCGTTGACAGCGCGGCAAGGCACAAAGCCAGTTTCGATGTCGGCATCTGCTTCTCCGTCGACGGGTTCTACAGCGAGAACAAGGTGCTCCTAAACGGCAAGGTCGCGCCCATGTCCCAGTCGGGCTACATGCCATCGCACATGGCCGACAGGCTGGCGGATGTCAAGAAGATGGGGGTCAAGAACATCGAGATGGAGAACGGGACGATATTCACCGTATGCTCCCTGTACGGGCTGAGGGCAGGGGCGATCTGCACGGTCTCGGACGTGGTCCCTTGGCACCCGACCGAGAAGATCATCGACTCGGAGCAGAACATGGCCGACTGCATCAAGGTCGGGACGGACGCCATGAGGACGGTCATCTCGTGGGACAGGTCCAAGAAAGGAAGGTTCTGGACGCCCTCCGGCAACTGACCAGCCAGGATCACTTCGAGTTCTTCTTCTGTTTCTTCGAGTTCCCCTCGACGACCACCGCTGGACGCTCCAGCGAGGCGAACGGCTCGGGCCAAGGGACCGTGTGTACGCTCGGCGAGCCCTCCCTGTCCCTGAAGTACTGCTGATAGAACTCCTCCGATAGGTTCGGGACTATCGGGGCGACTAGCTTCAGCAGCCCGAGGCCGATGGACCACATCGTGTACCACGCCGCCTCGTCCTTCGTGTCGAGCCTCTTGCCCTCCGCGGCCAGGTATCCATACGACACGGTCTCCCGCACGTATAGCTCGACCGCGCTGAGAGCTTCTGCGGCCTTCCCGTCCTGGAACTTGCCCTCGACCGACCGCACGAGCTCCTCGAACGATTTCAGCAGGCGCTTGTCGGTCTCCCGAAGCACCATCAGCTCGGTGAGCGGCTTGACCTTGATGCGCTTGGTGATGTACTCCTCGAGGCTCCATAGCTGCTTCCAGAGCCTGGTCTCCTGCCGCCGGAGGTCGAGAAGCGACCTAGCGTCGGAGTACTCCCGGCCCTGCACCGCGGTGGACAGGTTCCTGATGGAGTCCTGGATCGAGTCCACCTGGACCCCGCTCCTGCCTAGGACCGGGGTGATCTTCAGCACATCCTTGATGTACCCCCGCATGTGGCTGTGCCATTCGAGCCGGTCCTCCAGCAGGTCCTTGGCCATCATCATGTTGGTCATGGCCTGGTCGAACCTGCCCTCCCTATAAGTATGGATCGAATCGACGACGAGCTCCTCGACGTCGTTGCAGAAAACATCGGCCTTCCGGGCCTGGACGACCAGGTTCTTCACCTGTTTGAAGGTCGTGAGGAAGTTCATGCTGTTGAAGTTGCGCTCTTCCAGGATGGATGCGGCAGTCGAGGAAATCCTCAGGTCGCGGCTGAACATGCAGTCCACTAAGGCGAGCTCGCCGAGCTCCGACTGGGTCAGGCGCGCAAGGCTCGCCCTCACCTGGCTCCTCGCCTTGGGGTTCTCGTCGTTGAAGTGCTTCACGAGGACGGGTACGATGGACAGGGGATTCTTGCGGCCGTGCTCCTCTATCCTGTCGAGCATCCGCCTCTTCCGACCGGGGACGAAGGAAGCGAGATCGGACACCAAGTGTCTGTCGATCCTCAGGCTCTCGACGTCCTTCGACATCTCGACGTCTGCATCGCTGACGTAGATATCTCTGGCCAATCACTGCACCTACAGATGTGCGGATGATTATGCGCGTACATAAGTCTTTTCCGGATGGGTCATCAGACCCCTGCCCCGGACGACTGGCCGGACGCGAAAGCCGGCCTCCGGGACCCTGTGTGCCCCGCCTCCCGAGAATGGACGCATCGCTCGCGCTGGTTGCCTCTAGCTGTTCCATCAGGAGTAGACGATGGGTACGGTTACTTGCTCCCCCAGCGACCCACGACGATGATAAGAACGACCATGACCACGGTCAACACGACTGCAGTGACCATGTACCCGAGCCATCCGCCCAGGTTTATGGTGTCGAAAGTCGTATCGACTCCTGCGACCTTCAGGCCGCCCATTACCACACTGTTCCACAACAACGCAATCACGAACCCAAAGGCCGTAGCCAGGGAGACAGCGATCGTCTTCCTCACTTCAGATGCTGATAACTTCTTCTCGTCAACCATTCCTAGACCCTCCGTAGGGTGGAGACGAGGGAACGTCAATAATGTTTTCGCCGAGCTACAGATGCGCCTGCTGGGAGCGCGCTCGATCTAGTCGAGTCCGCGCATCGTCCTGAGGTCCCTTATGGCCGGGAACTTCAGGGGGCGGTCCTCCGCAAAGAGTATCGGGACGAAGTCTGCGAGCCCCTCCTCTGGCAGTAGCGGGGAGGACCGGTCGGAATCCAGCTGCTCGACGACCTCGAGCCCACTCGCGACCAGGCTCAGCGCGGGCAGGATCAACATGCGGTCGCGCTCGCTGTAGAGGAAACACCGATCCTTGACAGACGCACCCACGCCGTCCTTCAACCTGATCGAAGGGTGCAGGTGGCCTATCACGGTCGGCGCTGCGGATGGGACGCCCGTGTGTCCATGAGCTATCCTGATGCCACCTGAATCCGTCTCCATCACAAGGGGAGCGCCGAGTTCCCGGAGGATGGAGGCCAGGAAGTTGTCGTGGTTTCCCTTGACGATCACGAGAGGTGCCAGTCCGCTCAGGCGCCTTACGAACCTCGACACATCCTGCCATTCCTGGACGAGGTTCCTCGAGAAGTTGTGCTTGAGGTCCCCCGCCACCACGAGCATGTCGGGCCGGACCGACGCGACCATATCGACCAGGCACTGCTCGATGATCCTCGTCTGCACCCTGGGAATGCTCAGACCCTCGTGTTCGAGCGCCGCCTCGCACCCGAGGTGAAGGTCGGCGACGACCATCGTGTTCGATTCCCTGAGCAGCACCGCCCCGCCCGGGAATATCTCCATGGAGCTGTTGAGCTTGTACCCGAGGCTCATCGACGGATGAGATGAGGGCCCTTCTAGACAACCTTTGCGGGCAGCGGGAGTACTTTCGCGTTCCTGGCGCGATTCTTATATACGCTGGACGCAGGTCGTCTCATCCGATGCTGGAGAACAGCTTCATCCTGCTCAAGGGGATAGGACAAGCCAGAGAGAGAACGCTGTGGTCGTCTGGGATACACACGTGGGACGATTTCCTCTCGACGGACAGGATCCCGCGGATATCACCCGAGAACAAGCCCAGGATGGACTCCGACCTCGCCCAGGCCGCCGAGAGGCTGGAAGCAGGGGATTCGTCATACTTCGCGACCACGGTTCCGAGGAGGGAGCAGTGGAGGTGCCTCGGGGACTTCAGGGAATCCGTCGCATACCTCGACATCGAGACGACGGGCATCTCGCACTGGTCGCCGATCACGATGGTCGGCATATTCGACGGGAAACGTATGCACACGCTCGTCCGTGGGATCAACCTGAACGGGCAGAGTCTCAGGGCGATACTGTCCTCGGCCTCCATCATAGTCACGTTCAACGGGTCCAGCTTCGACCTTCCGATCATCGAGACACAGTACCCAGGGTCCGTCCCGAACATACCCCATGTGGACCTCAGGAACGTCATGCGCAGGATCGGACATGTGGGCGGCCTGAAGATGATCGAGAGGCAGCTCGGCATAGCTAGGGACAGGCGGGTCGAGTACATGACCGGGGCGGACGCGGTGTACCTCTGGCGCATTTGGGAGAAGCAGGGCCGCAGGAACGCCCTGGACCTGCTCACGGAGTACAACGCGGAGGACTGCAAGAACCTCAAGCGGCTCGCGGAGTACTCGTATGCGAAGCTGAGGAGAGGGACCTTCGAGAACCTGACCAGTCCCGGGAAAGGTTGAATACGGGGCGGCGGGATGAGGGGATGGGATGGACGCGCTTCTCCAGATGATATTGGTGCTCATAGCCTTCGCAGTCCTCATATTCCTGATCAGCAGGTCAGTGAAGGTGATGTTCGCGGTAGGGATCGCTTTCGTAGCGCTCGTCGCCCTCAAGTTCTTCGGGGTGGTCGACTGACGGATGAGACGGCCGCAGCCTCGCTGTGGACATCGATACCCGAAGGGCTGTCGGCGTCCGCGGTCGCCGCCTCCGAGGTCATCAAGCGCGCCTCGAGCGTGGTGGTCGCGACGCACATAGACGCTGACGGCGTCGCGGCAGCCTCCATAGCCGCGCGCGCGCTCGCCCGCGAAGGCGTCAGGGCCAAGGTGCTGTTCTTCAAGAAGCTCGACGAGCAGACGATCGCCTCGCTGAGCAGCATGGACGCGGGCATCATATGGTACACTGACCTGGGGAGCGGCTCTTTGTCAAAGCTCGAGGGCTCGAGTGCGGTCATAACCGACCACCACGTCCCTGACACCCCCGGGCGCGCGGGGGCGAGACACGGACAGGCCGCGCTGACCGATTTCTCCACAATCCAACACGTGAACCCGCACCTCCACGGGATCTCCGGAGCGACGGATCTGAGCGGGGCGGGGAGCACATTCCTGGTCGCGCTCGCGATGAACCCGGAGAACATGGACCTCGCACCGCTCGCGATCCTAGGGGCCGTGGGCGACCTGCAGGACCAGCGTGCGAGGAGGCTCGAGGGGGTCAACCGGTGCATACTGGCGGCGGCCCAGGCCGAGCACCTTGTCGAAGCCGTGCAGGACATCAGGTACTTCGGGCGCGAGACGAGGCCCGTACACAAGATGCTCGAGTACTCGAGCGACCCGTTCATCCCGGGGGTGACCAACAACGAGGAGGCCGCGCTCGGCCTCCTGCTCGGCCTCGGGATAGAGCTCAAGAAGGGCGAGACCTGGAAGACCTGGTCGGACCTGAACGACGATGAGCGCGGCGCCATCGTATCCGAGATCAGGGACATCCTGATCAAGTCGAGGAGGCGCCCGGAGACCATCGCCAGGCTCACGGGTGAGGTCTACGTGTTCGGGAACGAGGCCCGGGGGTCGCCCGTGAGGGACGCGAAGGAGTTCGCCACCCTGCTCAACGCGTGCGGAAGGCACGGGAGGGCGGAGGTGGGGCTCAGGATATGCTCGGGCGACAGGGGCGACGCTCTCTCCGAAGGCCTGGCCCTGCTCAGGGACCACAGGTCCGCGCTCAGCCAAGCGCTGAACTTCGCGAGGGACACTGGCGTCACCAGGCTGACGAACATCCAGTTCTTCGACGCCGGGGACGAGATCGAGGAGACCATCGTCGGCACGGTCGCGGGCATGCTCCTGAACAGCAACGGTTCCGACAGGAGCGCGCCCATGGTGGCGTTCGCCGATTCCACGGAGTACTCGGGGGCACCGAAGAAGAAGGCCTCCGCCAGAGGGACGCAGGAACTCGTCTCGATGGGGATGGACCTGTCCTACGCGATGCGCGCGGCCGCGGAAAAGGTCGGGGGCGTCGGAGGCGGCCACAACATAGCCGCCGGGGCCACCATCCCGTGTGAAAAGAAAGAGGAGTTTCTTGGGGTTTTGGACGATATCGTCGGGTCTCAGCTGACTAGGAGAGCACAGCGAGGAGTATAGCCTTCTGCGCGTGCATCCTGTTCTCCGCCTGGTCGAACACGGCGCTGTGAGGTCCGTCGATGACCTCCGCGGAGACCTCCTGGCCCCTGTGGGCAGGCAGGCAGTGGAGGAAGATCCAGTCCTTGTTGGCCTTCTCCGCCATCTTGTCGTTGACCTGGTACGGGAGGAACAGCTTCTCCCTGGCCTCCTTCTCGGCCTCCTGGCCCATGGAAACCCAAGTGTCCGTGTAGATGACGTCCGCACCCTCGGCCGCCTGATAGGGGTTCTGGAGCAGCTCGACCGTGCATCCCTTCAGCTTCGCGATCTCCTGGGCCTTCGCCACCATGTCCGCGTTCGGCCTGTGGTCCTTGGGGGTCGCGACGCGCATGTTCATGCCCACGAGCGCTGCGCCCAACATCAGCGAGTTGCAGACGTTGTTGCCGTCGCCCACGTAGACCATCGTGAGCCCCTTGAGCTTGTGCTTCTTCTCGAGGACGGTCATCATGTCCGCCGCGCACTGGCACGGATGCTCCATGTCGTCGAGGCCATTGATGACCGGGACCGAGGCGTGCTTCGCGAGCTCGCGCATGATATCGTTGCTGAAAGCCCTGTACATTATGCAGTCGACGTACCTGCTGAGGACGTGGGCGACATCGGACACCGATTCCCTCTTGCCGATCTTGACCTCGTCCGGGCCGATGTACAGCCCGTGGCCGCCCAACTGGGTCATGCCCACCTCGAAGGACATCCGTGTCCTCAGGCTCGGCTTCTCGAAGACCATCCCGAGGACCTTGCCCTTCAGAGGCTGCTGCGGCTTCGTCGCGGGGCCCTTCTTGGGCTCCTTCTTCCGCAGGTCGTTCTTCATCTTCACAGCGTTGGCTAGTATCTTCTCGAAATCGTCCTTCATGTCGAGGACTGATATGATATCCCGCTTCAACGCGCTCACCGACTGCATGAAGTCGACACGCCGACTTAAGCCTTTTCACGCCGACGTTCTGTCAAGAAATCGGGTGGTGCAAGGTAGTACATGTAGTGCAAACCATGAAGAGCTGGCCACATCGTTGACCCCCAGATGCCTATGATGGCACAAGCACGGACCGGACCTGCCGGCCCGGAAGATAGCAGCAGATCGCGCTCGATGTGTGGGAGAAATCCATATTCCCGAATGGGCGCGTGCACCCGTTTCTCCCCCGACGAGCCTGTCCAGGCATCGTCGGGAGGCACGGACCCGCTGCGTACAGCCGTCTTCAACATGACGGCAGGGGGTCTATGGTTCGACCCCGGCGCGCTCCAGCGTGACGCGATGATGGTCCTCTGCTCCCCGCGAGGGGCGTACGGCCTGAGCCGAATGGAGCGAGTGAATGCTAGGGGGTGGCCCTGATGACCACCACCCGAGGACTTACAGAACCTCACGCCGATGCTCACCCGTCGCATCTGGATTGGCCGCACGAGAGGCATGACTCGCATCCTGAGGCGCTGATCACCATGCCCCCGCACTCTGGACACGATACGGTGTGACCGTCCCTGCGAAATGACTCGTGATCGTCGATCTTCAGACTTCATCCCCTGATCGATGAGCACGCAAGCGGCTCTTCACGGTTCACTGCGGAGGTGACTGAAAGTACCCTTCCGCCTATACTGGATGGGCGCCCCGACACAGGATTGCACGAGATAAGCTTTATCTATGGAGATATCATGGTGGCGGTCGATGGCCGGGGTGGGGTAGTGGTATCCTTGGGGACTGTGGATCCCTTGACCCGGGTTCAATTCCCGGTCCCGGCCCCACAGCCCTTCTGAGCCTACTCCGAGAAGATGGCGCCGCAGTGAGGGCACGATTTGTCCGCAGCGGACACACTCTTGCCGCACGCTGGGCACTCGAACTCCAGGCCGGCGGTATCTTCCGGTGACGCACTCGAGCTCCCGTTGTCGAGCTCTATGGACGACTTCCCGGACACCTCGTCCGCGAAGACCGCGAACTCCGTGCCGCAGGAAGCGCACCTGTGCTGGTCAGGGGAAATGAGCTCTCCGCAGAATGGGCACTCGAACCTGACGTCCTTGAACGACGCGCCGCACCTCGGGCAGTCGGGCTCGCCGCCGGAGACCGTCTTGCCGCAGGTGAGGCATCCGAAAACGAAGGCTGGAGCGGACGAATCGTCCATGGGATAAAGATAAGATTGCGGATATTTAAAAAGTTGCAGAAACGCCCCCGGAGACGGATTCCGGCGCATACCAGAGTATATCTACCGGGTCTTCTTCGATTTCGATTTCTTGACCGGCTTCTTCTTGGGCGCAGGCTTCTTCCTCCCCGCGCCCTTGGCCTTCGCCGGATGCTTCGCACCCTCCGAGGGCGGTTCATCCTCGGCAGCCTCGGACGGCTCCTCTGGGGCCTCCTCGAACACGGCCTCGCAGTTCGGGCAGGACTCCGCCGCTATCGGTATCTTCTCCCCGCACACGGGACAGTCGACCTTGGCCTCGTACAGCGGGAGGTCGCACCTGGGGCATTTCTCCTCGTTCCCCCGGATCATGAGCCCGCAGCCCGGGCAGGCGACCCGCCTCACGAGCGACTTCATCTCCTCGAGCTCGGTGCTGATGATGGTGTCTACGAACTGGTCCATGTCGAATCCGGAGCTGGCCTTCTCGACGCTCTGGGAGAACTCGGAAAGGTCGATGCCGCATGTCGAGCACTTGGTGGCGCTGCGCCAGATTAGGCCCGAGCAGAACGGGCACTCGAAGAGCGTCCCAGGACCGAATTGGAGCCCGCAGCGCGGACACTCGGAATCGCTGGCACGGACTATCCTGCCGCATTTGAAGCAGCTGAGGAATATGTCCTTCCGCTCCTCTCCCATCATCATCACGAGATAGTGTCTCCGTTATATAAATAGTGGAACTGTGGCCTCCGTGGCGTGTGGACCAGGGCCCCGAAAAACACTCAGATTTCCCTGTCCTTGCGGTTCCCCGACCTGCGCCTGTAGCCCACCGCGAACACCAGGATCACGAACAGCACAGGCACGAACGCATCCGTGAACTCGGGTATCCTGTCGTACCAGACCTCGTACGGAGCGGTCGTGTTCTGGGTCCACTGGAAGCATATGCGGGACTCGCCTGACACCGAGTATATCGATGTGAGATAGGACTTCGCGTAGGTCAGCTGGGGACCCAGGCTGATGGTCGTCCAGGTCGAGCTGGAGCTCAGCTTCTTCACCGCGGCGATGCCATTGTCCGAGCTCATGTTCACCCAGAAGGCGTAAACGTTGTTCGTGCTCGAATCGAGGGCGATCGTGGGGAACCTGAACCCGAGAGTGGATGTGGTCGAGCTGAGAGCCACGGAGGACGCCCATCCGCTTGCAGTGTTGTTGTAGGTGTAGTATATGTGAGGCTTGAGCGTGCCCGCGTCGACGTTCCCGTCACCGTATACCACGTGCGCCTTCCCCCTTGTGTCGACGACGACGCACGGGGTGCCGTACTCCGTGTTCGTGAAGTCCGTGCCAGTGTTGTCATAAAGGACTGTCTCGGTGCTCCAAGTGCCCGTGTACTTCCTGACGGCCATGTCCCCACCGTACGAATAGACCGCCCACATGTTGCTCCCAGAGCCCGCAGGCACGATCGATCCGCGCACATTGGCACCGTTTGAGTCAGGGGTGATCAAGTTCACCGAATGCACCCAGCTGGTGACGCTGTCCGTGCTCGCGCTCCTGAAGACAGACAGGTCGTAGGTCGATGCGGAGGTCTTGTTCTGGGACATGATCCATAGGTAGCCGTTGACATCCTTACTGATGAACGACGGCTTGTTGCCCTTGGTACTGCCCGATACATCGAGGGCAGAGTCCGAGGCGGCCCACGTGATGGTGTGAGCCGCGGGATTGACCGTCCCCCTCTGGATAGAGACCCCGCGGGACGGATTCGTGCGGTCGCCCACTGAGTACACGAGGTTGTTGGATGAATCGAACCACACGGATACCTTCTCGATCCCGGCGGTTGTGAAGGCGACGGACGTGCCGCTCCAGGTGGCCCCGTTGTCCGTGCTGTACCTGTACACGGTGTTCGTGCCGTCGTAGTAGAAACTCCACACATTCGTCCCGTCGTAGAAGAGCTTCCTCTGGTGAGAGTGATCAGTGGCCGTCGCCGATGAGGTCGGCGATTCCACGATATAGGATTCGATGCCTATTGCCCCGAGGCCGCCCGTGACTGCCCTCGTTCCCGGGAAGTCGAGCGCTGCGTAATCGTGCCTCGACCTCCAGTCGGTGGTCTCGATGATGAAGTCCACCTCGACGCTCCCGCCCAGGCTGGCGGAGCCGACCCCGAGCTCGATCCGCTTGCTGTCCTTAGCCGCGTCCACCGTGGCCGGGAGAGCGTTCCATTGCCCGTCCTCGTAGGACCACAGTACGCGCGACATGATCGCGCCGTTCAATCCCCGGACCTCGATCATGTAGTCCGCCCCGATCAGCTTGGAGCTCATCGAGATAGGGTATCCAGTCGAGGCCGTCATGTCGGAATCGACGTATATCCTCATGATGTCCTCGGCGGTCTTCCTGGTGGGAATGACCGCCCCTCCGGAGCCCTGGACGGGCTTCCCGCGAATCACCGGGACATAGGAGCCGCAGCAGTTCTCGCCTTCGACGCTGACATAGAAGAAGGAGGAGGACGAGGCGTTCACGTTGCCCATGCCGTTGATGTCGATATTCTCGTTCAGCACTGGCACATCGTCCGCGTCAACGACCGTCCTGCCATCCCAGTCCCCGAACGCACCGTCTATGACGACGTCCGCGGGTCTGGCGGAGACATACGCCCTCGCGGGTTCCCCGAGCACCCGGACGGCCGGAAGAGTCGTGACGATACTCTCCTCCGTCACACACGCAGACACGAACTCCCCGTCCGATGCGGACGAAGTGTCGAGCGCGATCTCGAACGTCCGCTCGTGCCCGCGCTCGAGGGAGAACTGGGCGATGGGAGACGACCACGTCGCGCCCACCAGCTCGGGGGCGACGGATGACACGCTGCCCCCGGCGCCCTCGCAGATGAATGTGAGCCTGAGGAACTGGACATTGGATGACGCGTCCACGAGCCCGGATGCCGCGACGCTCGGCACGAGCTCCTGCTTCACTATGAGCACGCCCCCGGACGACGGGACCGCGTGGCTCACGGCGCGCCTCTCGAGCTGGTCCTGAGACATCAGGAGCAGACCGGCGGAGGGGCCGACCGCGACGGGCATGTTGGCCATCGCCTCGAGCTCGTCCCCGTCCATGTGATAGGCCAGCGAGTCGATGCGCTCCCACTTGTTCCAGTCGTAACGGTCATCATCAGAGAACGAATACAGACCAGTCGTCTGCACGCTGCCGTTCCATCCGTCGAGCTCGAGCATGTAGTCGGCCCCGAGCTCGTTCACCGCGTATCCAGAGTCGTTCGAGTTGTCAGAATCCACGAACAGGAAGAAGCTGTCGACGTCCACGCTGCTCATGATGCTTCCCTGGGTGTTGGCATACAAGTAAAGCTGCGTGGAGTCCGTCCCGACGTACCACTCGTCGACGTTTATCGACTCCGAGGTCGACAGGGTGTCCATCCCGAACGAGGCAGCCGAGGACCACTCGTCGAAGCTGTCATCTATGGAATACGGTCCCTGGTCCTTGTAGAACGATATGTACACGAACGTGGGCACGATGATTATGACGGCTGCGAGGACCGCGAGGAACTGCCAGCGCGTGAGGAGGGCCCTGCGCCTCTGCGCGCTTATCGCCACGCGTCCCTCACCCCTGGTCCCGTTGATCATCCCCGTGCCGTTGACCATGCCGGTCCCGTTGACGAGGCCTGTTCCGTTGATCGCGCCCCGCCCGTTGACCATGCCGGTCCCGTTGACGAGGCCTGTTCCGTTGATCGCGCCCCGCCCGTTGACGAGCCCGCGACCGTGGGCCTGGGGCTCCGCGGGGGCCGGGGTGACGACCTCCGGTCTCGGCCTCGGGGGCTCAGGCAGCGGCAACAGCGGGGCGCTCAACGGCTCCGCCCTCGGCCCTTCCTCGGCCCCGAGGTCGAACTCGACCCCGCACTTGGGACAGGCAGAGGCGCCGGCCACGAAGGTCTCCCCGCACTCGGGGCATTCGAGCAGCTCCTTGCCGCTCGCCAGTGGCACTCCGCACCTGGAGCACTTGACCTCTCCGCCCTTCAGCTCGAGGCCGCATGCAGGACAGGTCTCCTTGACTTCCGGAAGGGCGACCTTGGGTATCTCCGATCCCGCCGCGTCGCCCGATATCTCCTGCTTGAGAATCCGTCTCATCACGCGCTTCTCGATGACCTTCTCGATCTCGCGGTTCGTGAAGACCTTTTCGAGGTGGGTCTGACACAAAGGACAGCGGTCGGTCCCTTCAGACACATTGTTTCCGCACAATGGACAGGTCACTGTAGCTTCGTCTGCCACGCTCTCAACACCTCAGGCTAGGAAACCGTACTGGTGATACCCCATCGAACTCGCTGCACACACGCGATATGTCTGACCCTTACGGTGTGATACTATCGCTCTTGCCAGTATATATAAAATTCTGGCTACGCCCGAAAGCGGGTTGCGCACGGGCCCCTACACGGCCCCGTGCGCGCGTTAAGGAGACACGGGCCAGCATCAAGCCAGCAGCAGGACCTGCGCACAAGATTAATATATGTCTGACAGTCTCGGAAAGATGGGGTGTATGAATTGGCTTGGACCGGCCCGATGAACAAGAAGGATGAATTCAGGTTCGAGATACCGAAGTCGTTCAAATCCTGCATGACGACATCCGCAGTCATCTTCTCCGACGACAAGATGATCAAGTCGGTCTGCGCGGACAACGCGCCGGAGCAGGCTGCGAACGTCGCGTGCCTCCCAGGCATCGTGGGCAAATCGCTCGCGATGCCCGACATACACTGGGGGTATGGGTTCCCCATCGGCGGCGTGGCCGCCTTCGATTCTGAGAAGGGAGTCATCTCGCCCGGCGGGATCGGGTACGATGTCAACTGCGGGGTCAAGCTCGTGAGGACGGATTTGACTGTGAAGGACGTCGGGCCCGACATCAAGAAGGTCATCGACACCATATTCCAGAACGTGCCCTCCGGGGTGGGGGAGAAGGGCAAGCTGCGCCTCACAGGTTCGGAGATCGAGGATGTCTTGGACCAAGGGGCGAGATGGGCGGTATCCAAGGGCTACGGGTGGGAGGACGACCTCGCGTCGTGCGAGGAGAACGGCTGCATGAAGACCGCGGACTCCTCGAAGGTGGATTCGAAGGCGAAGCAGAGGGGGGCTCCTCAGCTCGGCACGCTCGGAGGGGGGAACCACTTCCTCGAGGTGCAGAGGGTCGAGAAGATATTCGACGAGGCCGCCGCGAAAGCCTTCGGGATAACAGGCCCCGACCAGATCGTCGTGAGCATCCATTCGGGCTCGAGGGGATGCGGCCACCAGATCGCTAGCGACAACATCCGCGTGATGGAGAACGCTCTCAGGAAGTACTCAATCCAGGTGCCCGACCGGCAGCTCGCATGCGCCCCGGTCAACTCTCAGGAAGGACAGGACTGCTTCGCCGCGATGAGCGCGGCCGCGAACTACGCGTGGGCGAACAGGCAGCTGATACTCCACTGGGTGAGGGAGTCGTTCGAACAGGCGCTCGGCAGGAACGCCGAGGAGATCGGCATGAGGTGTGTGTACGATGTCGCGCACAACATATGCAAGCTCGAGGAGCACGAGTTCGAGGGCAGGCGGACGAAGCTGTACGTGCACAGGAAGGGCGCTACAAGGGCCTTCGACTCATCGAGGGCCGAGGTCCCCCAGAAGTACCGCCCGGTCGGACAGCCCGTGCTGATCCCCGGGGACATGGGCAGTGCCAGCTATGTGCTCGTAGGCACCCCGGGGGCGATGGCCGAGACCTTCGGGTCGACCTGTCACGGCGCCGGAAGGCTGATGTCCCGCACATCCGCCACCAAGAGGTTCTCCGCGAACGAGGTCGTCTCGCTACTTCAGGAACGGGGGATATACATCCGCGCGGCCTCCAAGGACGGCATAGTCGAGGAGGCGCCGGGAGCGTACAAGGACGTCGACGAGGTCGTGCGCATAGCCCACGGCGCGGGCATATCCAGGATTGTCGCGAGGCTCAAACCGATCGGGGTCATGAAGGGCTAGAGCCCGAGCACGCGCTCGGCCGCCCGGCCAACCTTCTCCTTCGATTTCGAAGGGCACGAGACCATCAAGGCCCATTCGTGCACGCGCCTGCTCTGCAGGGAGGCAGCGATCGGGCTCATCTTCGAGAGCAGCTTGACCTTCCCAGAATCCAGTATCCGCACGTCGGTCAAGGATATCCTCGGCTCCGACACGGGCAGCTCGGTCGACGGCACGTCGATGACCACATGCCCCGGGTCCACGCCCGCCCTCCGTGCGATGTCCTCCTCGACCGAGCGTCTCTTATCGATGTCGCCGAGCTCCTCGAGCTTGTCCCATCCGGCCTCGTCCACGGAGGATACGGGGATCGCATACGCCTTCTTGAACAGCCGTCTGTACTTGATCAGCGTGGCGATCTCCTCGTGGTACCCGCCCTTCGACACCAGGTGGGCCAGCAGGGTGGCGTCCGTCATCCTGTGCATCGCCGCGATCTCGTCCCTCCCGAGTTGCTCGACCGCCTTGGCCAGCATCAGCTCGGATATCCTGACGGTCTTGTGGAAGTATACGGATGAGAACATCAGCGCCCGTGCCACGAGCATGCCCTCGATTGCGTTCAGGCCGCCCCGCTCGACTACGAGATCGCCGTTGAACACGGCGAATGTGTGCAGGAGGCGGTCGATGTCAATCACGCCGTACGCGACGCCCGTGTAGTGCGCGTCCCTGACGAGGTAGTCCAGCTGGTCGGCGTCGACGGTCCCGCTCACTATCTGCGACAGGTAGCGATTGGAGTTGAAGTGCGCCTGGCCTCCAGCCCCTGGCAGGGTCCGCTGGAACCCCAGGGAACCCACCTTGCCTTCGAGGAGCGACGCCACCTCTTTGGGGTCGACCCCCGAGGACTCTATCGCGTCGCAGATGCTGGTGTACTTCCCCAGGATGCGCCTGTCCGACTCTGTGAGCACCGTGTCCTCTCCCCGGATCAGCCTGCGGGAGATCTCAACATGGTCGATGCCGAACCTGTCGTGCAGCACCACCTCGAACGTGTGCGAGTACGGGAGATGACCTACGTCGTGCAGGAGGGCCGCGCACTCGACGAGCATGGACTCCCTCGGGTCCAGCTTGAGCGCAGCGCAGATGCGGCCCGCGACCGCGTATGTCCCGAGCGAGTGTTCGAACCGGGTGTGGTTCGCCCCCGGGTAGACGAGGTACGCGAGGCCGAGCTGGTGCACGCTGTGGAGGCGCTGCAGCTCCGGAGCCTCGACGAGCGACAGGAACACCCCTTCCACCCTGACACTGCCGTGGACGGAGTCATGGATCGTCTTGTGACCGGTCAACGATGGAAGCAGAACTTACCTGCATATAATGGTTCAGTCCGACGAGCGCGCGGGCAAAAGGACAATCCCCTGCCCTGCGCGCTACGCCAGCGACATTATTGATTCTGATAACAATGACCAAAGCCTTTTAAAAAGAGGATGTGATGATTACTGCGACAATACCACCGGGAGGGCCCCTGATGGAGTCTCCGATGAACAACCCTAACGAGGACAGGATACAGACTTTCATAGATGGCTTTGACAACAAGATTGGCGGCGGGATCAAGAAGGGCCACGTCGTGCTTCTCGCGGGCACGCCTGGCACCATGAAGTCCTCCGTCGCGCTCAGCATGCTGTACAACAACGTCAAGAAGCGCGGGGTCAACGTGCTCTACATCAGCATCGAGGAGAACAAGGAGAGCCTCCTGACGGCGATGGAGATGCTGGGGTTCGGCAACATCGACGAGAACAAGTTCTTCATAGTGGACATCGGGAAGCTCCGGCTGGAGCACACGGACGCCGATGTCGGCAGGGACTGGTTCAAGATACTCAAGGAGTACCTCAGGAAGAAGGTCGAGAACGAGGGCGTGGAGATCGTCGTGATCGACTCCCTCACCGCGATATACTCCCTGGCCACGATCGCGAACCCGAGGCAGGAGCTGTTCCACTTCTTCGGTTTCCTCAAGAGGCTCGGTGTGACGACGTTCCTGATCTCCGAGACCCAGCAGAACGGCAGCGCGTTCGGCCCTTACCACGAGGACTATCTGGCGGACGGGACGATACAGCTCAGGTTCGTCGATGTCGGAGAGGTGGATGTCCAGCTAAGGATAAGGGCCGTGAAGATGAGGCACTCGAAGATACACCACGGGTACCTGACGCTCATATTCAGGGACGGACAGTTCACAGCCACGACGCCGATATCCGAGTGAGCCCACGCTCGGAGCGTGCGCTGGCACCTGGAGAAATACAGAACGACAAGGTATGCTCTTCAGAAGCCGCCCTTGATCTTGTTCCTGTCGATCTTGACCGCCTGAGGCGTGACCATCAGCAGGTTCTTGCCGACCCCTGCCACGTCCCCGCCGACGTCCCTTGCGACGTTCTTCAGCTCGGCAGTGATCCTCTTCATGGTGAGGTCGTCGTTCGCCACAGAGGTGTAGTCAACGATGACTATGTTCCCCGCGTAGACCTGGGCCGTCAGGGGCGATAGGTCCTCGTACCTGAACAGCTCGCCCACTTTGACGACGGTCTTGGCGGCCTCGCCGCCCAACAGAGATTCGTCCTCGAACACCATCTCGGTGAGATCTATGTACTGTTCCGCGCCCATCGTTTCCTTCGTCTCAGACTCCTGAGACGTCGGGAACGGTTTCTTCTTGAGAATCGTCACGGTGCATCCCTCGACCGATGTAATAATCTTGTCCACATATAAATGTGCTCCTACTCCGGGGGGTCCTCCCCGGTCTCCTCCGCGACCTCTTCCTCCACCTCTTCCTCCTCTTTCAGCTCGTCGACCATCCAGAGCCTGTCCCCAACAAAGTGGACCGACGCGACGGCCTTCCCCTTATCCTTCTTCTCCAGAACGGACGAGGGCACGAGCGCGCGCCCGACCGCGAGCGGGCGCAGGTTGCGGACGTCGCGCACCCACACAAGGTCGCCCTCCGATATGGAAGGGTCGAACCCGACGATGCCAGGGCCCATGACGTCCGCGCCATTAGCGACGAACTTCACGGCGCCCATGTCGACGGTCACGAACCGCTTCGAGGCGACATACCTCAGCAGGCCGCGCACGGTCAGGAAGGGGACTCCCCCGGGGAGGAATGCGAGTATCTTCCCGTCCACGTACACGACATCGTAGTCCGGGCCCTCCGCCTGGTCGACCACGTCCCCCTCGTCAAAGCTCTTCGTCCCGAGGACCTGGTCTATCTGGCCCGCGATGTGTCTGATCTCCTTCTGCCTCAGCCTGTGCCTCTTCCTGAGATGCAGGTCCGTCATCCCTTCACTCCCCCGGCCGATTCATCGGCCGTCGGCCCCGACCCCGAAAGCCTCTCGGAGGCCATTGCCTTTGCTGCCTCGGACTTGCCTGATTCGCCGAGGGCGGCGTACGCCCGGGACTTCAGGTCGTAGGGCTCCCACTCCGCGTCGTCTATCCCGATCGCCACATCCGCCGCCCTGATGGCAGCGCGATGCTCGCCCATCCGCTCAAAGACGCGGGTCAATGACAAGGCAGCGCCGAAGTCCGAAGGCCGACTCGAGAGCGCTTCCTCGAAGCACGCCCTGGCAGACCTCAGGTCGCCCGCCGACTCGAAGATCTCCCCCATCGCCTTCTGGATGCCGGGGTCGCGCTCTTCTTTGGATATGGATGCGACCATTTCCATCGCCGCGTCGACATCGCCAGACATGGCCTTCATGCGGGCCTCCGCGACCGCCATCCTGGGGCCTCCCTCATCGCGGTCCAGGGCGGCCAACATCCGGGAAGCAGCCTCCGTGTCCCAACAGTCCAGGAGGAATTCGACATAGGACATCTTCGTCTGCGGCCCCACCGAGTTCTCCAGCATCGCCTTCGTGCTGGACGGGACCGTCTTCAGGCCGAGATAGCGTGCGAGCGAGAAGACGGACGAGGCCATGACATCGTCCATCCTGCCCATCCCGCTCAGGGTCTCGTATGCTGCGAGGGCGTCCTCGAACCTCCCGAGCTTCCGGAGAACGGCCGCTTTCCTGGCCAGTGCAGCGAGTCCGTAGGCGGTCCTCGAAGGCGGGGCATCGAGGCACCTGAGCGCGGCCTCGAAGGAACGCTCCGCCTCCTCCGGGTCCCCGATCGAGAGCAGCATCTCCCCGCGGTCTATCCAGCCCTCGTCGAACTCGGGGTTGACCGAGAGGCTGGTCTCGATGGACGACAACGCATCGTCCAGCCTCCCGAGCTGCCTCGCGACCCTCGACCTCGCCTTCCAAGCCTCGTCGTACAGCGGGTTGAGGTCCAGCGACTCGAGTATGAGGTCGTAGGCCTCCTCGGAGTCGCCGACCATGGACTTGCAGACGCCCTTCGCGTACAGCGCGTAGTCGAAGCCCGGCCGTATCTCGAGCGAACGGTCGTGGAACGGTATCGCCTCCGCGTAGAGGCCCATCCTCTCAAGGGCGTTCCCGATGTTGTTCCACGCGATCTCGTAGTCCGGATCGACCCTTATCGCCTCGACGAACTTCGGTATCGACTCCGCGTATCCGCCCAGGTTGTAGAGCGCGTTGCCCAGGTTGTTCCAGAGCACCTTGTCATCTGAGTCGACCGATATGGCGCTCCAGTAGCACTGCACGGCCTCCTCCAGCCTGTCCGCCCCGTGGAGCGCGTACCCCTTGTTGTACCAGGCGTGTTTGTACCGGGGGTCGAGCTCGATCGCCTTGTCGTAGCACATCAGCGCCCTGTCCAACAGGCCGGCGCAGAAGTAAGAGTATCCCAGGTTGTTCCATATCTCCGGGTCCTCGGGGGCGACCTCCAAGGCGTTCTCGAAGGATTGGGCTGCCTTGGCGAAGTCCCCGGAATCGTGGTAGACGTTTCCGAGAAGGGCGTGCCCATCGACCGAGTCGCCGCGCCTGGAGATGTGCCTCTTGCAGCATTCGGCGGCCTCCGTCCTCCACCCCGCGTGAAGGTACAGGTCGGCCTGAGTCAGAAGGATCGGATCATCGCCATCGGCGAGGGGATTGAGCTTGTCGATCGCGCCCTTCGCCTTCTTCATGTTGCCGAGCTTGGTCTCTGATCTGGCCAGCCCGGATGCGTTCTCCCACCTGGTCGGATTCAGGGCGAGCGCACGCGTGTAGGCTGCCGACGCCTCCTTGTACAGCTCCTGCCCGAACAGGCAGTTGCCCAGGTTGTGCCATCCGAGCTCGTAGGACGGGTTGAGGGCGACCGCGGCCCTGTAGCTCGCAGCGGCCACGGCATGCATGCCCAGCGCGTCCTGGGCCGCTCCTCGGTTGTTGAGGACGACCTCGCTCTCCCTGCCCAAGGATATGATCCTCTCGAAGAGCTCCATCGCGCGCTCGTAGTGGCCGGCATCGTATTCGGAATTGGCCTGGTCCAAAAGGGACGGCGCATCGGTCTCTGGTGCGGGCCGGCCTTCGGTGGGAGTTTGGGTCAATCTACGCTGCCATCGCAGAATGGGTAGATAGTTTTTTTCCGGGCGTGCGAGCCGCCATGCCCGAGTCGGCAAGAGGTCATTGCCAAAGCTTATATCTACATTAACATATAATTCAACCCGAAAGGTCTCCAGATGCTCGTGCTCTTCCGTCCTTCCCCGCAGTCGATCGTGAAGGCCTACCTGGCAAGCAGGGTGCACAGGGCCAAACCGGTCGAGGACACCGGCGACAAGCAGTTCTACTTCGAGGACACCCTGAGAGCGGACGATCTCGACTACGACTCGCTCTATTCGCAGTTCAAGGAGCAGTTCGGGGGACTGGACTTCCTGGAGGACGAGAAGCTGAACGAGATACTAGAGGACGAGATCTTCTGGGCGTCCAGGTTCAAGGCGCCCGACAGGTTCAACCTCGTCTTCACCGTCCTCTCACAGATCGAGAAGAGCGGCACGAAGCCCTATCTGGCCCAGCAGTCCCCAGAGGCGAAAGAGATGAAGGACCGGGTCAGGCGGGTGACCGGGGAGTTCAGGAGGGCCAAGAACTTCCTCAGCTTCTCGGAGGACGCCAGGAACAGGGTCATAATCGGCAAGGGCAGCTTCGAGCACAACATAGCGGACCTGGTCCTCAGGCATTTCGCGAAGAGGAAGCTCGGGTTCTCGGTCGCCCTGCTGGACGACGAACACGCACACATATGCCACAACGACGAGATACTGGTCGATTCGAGGAAGCGGTTCCCGGACAAGCCCGGCAGGAAGGATTCCGAGCGCTACTGGATCATGCTCTCCGACCTCAAGCACCTGGAGTCGAAGAAGGACCCCGCGTACCAGGAGAAGGACCTCCCGAGGAACTACTGGAAGTGGGTGACGGAGGGCGTGCAGGAGCAGAGGGCGGTCTCCAGCGTGACCCTCGACGATTTCTCGGCGGCGGGATAGTGACGGAACGTGCCCGATTGGGCCTTCCCGGAACGGATAACGCCGCAAATCGGACAACGACCCACATAATTTGATAAGGTCCGAGCACCTTCACACACATAATCGGGCATCACCTAGGGGACATCATCTTGACCGCGAAGGAGTTCGACTACGACCCGGACAGCCATTTGGGCATTTTCATGGAGCTCCTCGGCCACGATGTCCTGAACAGCAACCAGGCGGTCCTCAGCTACCTAGAGCTCATAATGGCGAGCCCCTGCATGGACCAGAAGACGAGGAAGTACGCGGAGCGGGCCACGTCGCAGATCCGGTCCTCTGCCCTGCTGATCGAGAACTGCAGGCGCGTCATGGCCGCGAAAGGGGACAAGTTGGGAAAGCTGGCACCGACCGAGTTGCTACCGTCCGTGAAGAAGGCGACGGAGAACCTCAGGCACCTCTTCCCCGAGAGGAAGATAGATGTCCAAATCGCTCCCAAGGGCAGCAAAGCAGAAGTATTCGCAAACGAGATACTCGATGACCTCGTCCTGAACGTCCTCGTCACCGCCGTCCAGCTGGATATGAAGGACGACATCAAGATCAAGCTGGACATCACACCCGCGGACATAAAGGGGAAGAAGCACTGGACGATTCGCGCGGAGAACGCGAACGCCCAGATTCCTCCCACCTTGACGCGCGACCTTTGGGGACCGAACCCTCCGCAGGACAGGTCCAAGATGGTCAAGATGGCGGGACTGCTGTTCGCCAGGATGATGGCAGAGACGATAGGTGCTCACCTCGAAGCTGACGAGCTCGTGAAGGGAGGGAGCGTGCCAGGCTGCGTGCTGACGCTGCACCTCAGGAGGGCCGACAGACCATGACCAGCGTCCTGATCGTGGACGACGAGCTCTTCATCGTGGAGCTCTACAGGGACATCCTCCAGCTGAGAGGCTACAGGGTGATCGGGACTGCGTTCGACGGGGAGGAGGCTGTCAGGAAGTACTCCGCCTCGAACGACAAGCCGGACATAATCATCATGGACCACAGGATGCCTGTCATGAACGGCGTCGAGGCGACCAAGGAGATCGTCAGGATGAACCCGACGCAGAAGGTGATTTTCGTCAGCGCGGACATCCTCGTCGAGAAGGAGGCACGGGAGGCGGGCGCGAAGGAGTTCCTGCCGAAGCCGTTCAGGATGGACGACCTGATCGAGAAGATGGAGAGGCTGTCTACCCCGTGACGGCACGTGAGCGTCCGGACGACGTACTGGCAAATATATGTGCCCTGCCTGATACAACCCGATAAGTTGAAGAACCAGTCCAGCATATTGGAAGGAAGGTAGTGTCATTTGACATCTGACGGATTCACAAAAGCCAGAGGCATGTGCTTCCCTAGACACGTCCTTGCGGGACACGACGTCGTCCGTGAGACAGGCAACATGTGCAGGGACTTCGAGCTCGACGGCACGGCCCTCATCGTCACCGGACAGACCACGGGCGCCCTCGCGGCCAACAAGGTCCGGGAGATCATGGTCGAGGCAAAATACGAGGTCCAGCAGATAATGGTGGGCGAGGCGACCCAGCAGAACCTCGTGAAGGTCGAGGAGGTCGCCAAGGACGTCAAGGCATCGTTCCTGCTCGGGGTAGGCGGAGGGAGCAAGATCGACCTCGCGAAGCTGGCCTCTGCGAACCTGAAGAAGCCTTTCCTCAGCATCGCGACCTCGGCATCCCACGACGGCATCGCGAGCCCGCGCGCGTCCATAAAGGACGGCGGGAACTCCTTGTCGCTGAACGCGAGCGTGCCGCTCGGCGTTGTCGCGGACACCGCGCTCATAGTCAAGGCGCCCTTCCGGCTGCTCGCGTCCGGGTGCGCTGACGTCATATCCAACTCAACGGCCATACTCGACTGGCAGCTCGCCGGCAAGCTCAGGAGCGAGGTCTTCAGCTCGAGCGCGGCGAACCTGGCGAAGTACGCCTCCGAGTCCATCGTCGAGAACGCCGCGGCGATCAAGCCCAACCTCGAGGAGAGCGTCTGGGTCGCGATCAGGCCGATCATCATATCCGGCATATCGATGGCCGTCGCGGGCTCCTCGAGGCCGACCAGCGGCTCGGAGCACATGTTCTCTCACCTTCTCGATAAAATCGCGCCTGGCAAAGCTCTCCACGGGGAGCAGTGCGGCGTCGGGTCGATCATGATGATGTACCTGCACGGAGGGGATTGGCAGAGGATACGCAGCGCCCTCCAGCTGATAGGGGCCCCCACGACTGCGAAGGATCTCGGAGTGTCGAGGGAGCAGATCATAGAGGCGCTTGTGCACGCGCACGAGATAAGGAAGGACAGGTACACGGTCCTCGGAGACAGAGGGCTGACGCCCGAAGCCGCGGAACGCCTGGCGACGTTGACGAATGTGATATAGGGACGAGGTGTTCGGAATGGTGCTGGTTACGGTCGTTGGCGAGCTTCAGTGCAGGAAAGGATACGAGTTCGTTTTCGGCGGTCCACTCGCGGAGTGCAGGGACTGCAAGGTCAGGAACGTCTGCTTCCACCTGGAGGAGGGGCGCAGGTACAGGGTGACCGAGGTGAGGGACGTGCACCACGAGTGCAAGGTGCACGAAGATGGGGTGCGCGTGGTCGAGGTCGAGAGGCTCCCGACACGGGCAGCGCTCCCGGTCCATGTCTCGGTCGAGGGCTCGATGCTCTCCTTCGAGGAGAGCGCGTGCCTGGTCCTCAAGTGCCCGAACTACAGGCTGTGCCATCCTTGGGGCGCTGTCGAAGGCATGAGGTTCAGGATCGCCACCGTCGAGGACACCGTGGTCGAGTGCCTGAGAGGGGAGAGGCTCAAGGCCGTCCTGCTCGACTGAGGGCAGGTCACTTCTGAGTGCCGGACCTCGACCGCCTCATCAGGACCAGGAATGCGACCATGACGAGAGTCACAGGCACGATCAGACCGCTGAACTCCGGGATCGCCGCTGCCTCGACAGTCACGGTCACAGTGTCGGTGTCGTAGTTGCCGGCCGCGTCAGTCACGTTCAGGGTGACGACATACTCGTCCACGGTCCAGAAGGTGAAGTCCGGGCTCACGCCCGTGAGCGTCCGCTCGGAGCCGTTGTACACGAACTTCCACTCATAGCTCACGACCGCAACGTTGTCATCTGACAGCGACCCTTCGAAGGAGACCGATCCTCCGACCATGACCAAATGGTCCGTGCCCGCATCGGCCACGGGCGGAGTGTCGTCCACGACCGTGACAACGACCTGGTCCGCATCCGTCTGCGCTTCCGCATCCTTCACCGTCAGCGTGACGGTGAACGAGCCCGGACGGTCGAAGACATAGTTCGGAGACACTTCGTACAGGGTCTGAGCGGCGACGTCGGTGAAGGTCCATGTGTAGTTGTCGATGCCCACGTCGTCGTCCGAGCCCGCGCCGTCGAACTGGTACGAGGCGCCGACGGACGCCTGCCCGTCCGCGCCGGCATCGGCCGTCGGTGGGTCCGAGAGTACGCCCGTCACGGAGAAGGTGTATTCCTCATAGGGGGCGTACATGGGAGACATGAGCTCCACGCCGCCCAAGTCATGAGCGACGAAGTAGTAGTCCACGACGCTGCCGATGGCCTGCACCGGTATCGTGGCAGTGTATGTGTCGTTCGAAGCGGTGGTGCCCATGGCGACCTCCTGCCACGCCCCGCTGTTCACGGAGTAGAACACACTGAGCGCTGACACGTCCACCCCTCTGTCCGCAGTGATGTCGGCGGAGAACTCGAACCCAGAGGCGTCGTACTCCCTCGTGGCCACAGGCGCGTGGGCGATATCGAACGCCCGCTCCTCGCGGTCGCCGCAGAGCTCGGCAGCCAGCAGCGCCACCGGGAGGTTGTCATTGATGATCCCCAGCACGGCGTCCTGCTCCGGCGGGTGGAACCCGTCCTGGTCTGATCCAATCTCGATGCAGTAGGCGTAGATGTCCTCGCCTCCGTACAGCCAGTCGGTCGAGTCGCCCGTGGTCGCGTACAGGTCAATACCCTGGGCAGGTGTGTACCCGTTCAGGGCAGCGAACTCGGTCCCTATCCTGACAAGATCATCGTTGTCAGGGGCTAGATCCAAGACGTAGTTCCAAGGCCAAAGTACCAGCCCTCCGTACGTGTGGAAGTCTATGGCGATCTGGAAGTCATGCGCCTGGGTCAGGTCCCTGATGGCCTGAGTCTCCGGCTCAGAGAAGGGAGCCTCTCCACAGTACACGTCGCTCGAAGGAAGATCAGATGTCCCAGCCCCGCCCCATTCGCCAAGAGGATCCCCGTTCTGCGACCCGTCGTAGTTCCTGTTGAGATCGACCCCGAACGAGCCGTCGTAGTTGAGGCGCCTGTTCTTCCGCCACATGTCGTAGGTGGTCATCGCATAGTCATGACCATCTGGGTTGACGACCGGAACAATCCAGATCTCCCTGTTGTCGACCAGCCAGCTGAGCCTCGCGTCGCTGCCGTAGGCATCGGTGAGATTGAGGATGAGCTCGGTTGCGACCTCCGCCGTCGGCCACTCTCTGGCGTGGTGCAGGGCCATGATCAGGAGCTCGGGCTCGTCCTCTTCAACCTCGACGTTGTCGGATATCTTCATCGCGAGGATGTCCCTGTCCGCGGTCCCGTTCGTCTTCTCCCAGCTGTCCCCTATGTCGTACACCTTCGCGATGCCGCTGTGAGCGGCCTCCGTCGCGTACATGATCGAGACTATCTCGGAGAAGAGCCTGTAATCGTAGTCTACCGGGGGAGCCGCAGGCGCCGAGGAGGAGTTCAGATATGAGATGTCGGGTGCATCGGAAGCATGGGACGACCCCGCAGTGAACGGAAGAGCGATCGCGGCAAACATCAGAAAGACAACAAACAGAGGACGCTCGAACGCTGTCACCTGCAACACCACCGATGTGCGGAGTCAGTGTCCCGCACCCGTCGGTGGCAATTGCCAGGCCACTATATACGGCTTCTGCCGTGCCGGTGTGAATGCATCTGCAGCTCATCCGCCGCTGACGGGCGGGAGGAAGGACACCTCGTCGCCGGCCTTCAGAACCTTCGTCGGAGCGCCATATTCCTTGTTCACGGAGAGGATTATGTGCTCCCGGAACTTGCCCATCTGCGGGAACTTGGCGATGTAGTGTTCCAAGAGGACCTGAACGGTTGCGCCGTCATCCAACTGAAGGTCCTCCTCCTTGGCTCCGACAATCTCCCTGAAGGAGGAAAAGAGCTTCACATGTACCTTGATGGACAATGGGTTGCCTCCAATCGGCCGTTTTCGAGGACCGTAGATAGAACGGATGTTATTGAAGCCATCGATGAACAGGATTGTCCCGCAATCCCACGCTCCTCCGTGCATCGGCTATTGTCGTGTTTCCAATGTAGATGCCTCCGGTCAGGTTCTGTGAGTTCCCCGACGCGCACTTCCGAAGTAGTTAGGACATGCTGGATTGGATGTTTGATAATAAATCTGATAACAAATCTGCAACCTATTACCCGAAACGGGTCTCTGTGGAGACATATAGTATTATCAGGTCTTGTCGGAAAACGTCTTTAAACGAGGTAGGCCGATTCGGTGCGCTGCACTTAGTAGCAAAGCTCTTCGCCTCCAAAGACCCGAGCGGAGGTGGAGGGACAAGACTGACAGCACCTTCTCTTCTTCGAACAGAAGGGCAAGGCTATCACGCTACGAACAGACGCAGATTGGCTTGGGACAGTGAACAGCCTCCAGAGGGGGAGAAATGTCAATCACATCGAGTCAAGGACGAGGGGAAACTGCCGCTTCCGAAAGCCGGCAGTCCAACTCGGGGCGGGGATGGGAACTCGAACCCCAGATCACCTCGAACGCAAAGACCGTACTGGAACGTAGATACCTGAGAAAGGACGACCGGGGCAAACCCATAGAAACGCCCAGGCAGCTTTTCGAAAGGGTTGCCAAAGCGATCGCGGCCGCTGAGAGGAACTACGGCAAGTCCGATGCGGACGTCGAGCGCGTCGCGGAGAAGTTCTACGAGATGATGGCACGGCTGGAGTTCATGCCCAACAGCCCCACGCTCATGAACGCGGGGAGGGAGCTGGGCCAGCTGTCGGCATGCTTCGTGCTCCCGATCAACGACACCATGGAGGACATATTCGACGCCATCAAGTACACCGCCCTCATCCACAAGTGCCTCGTGCCAGATACGCTCGTCATGACCGATGCTGGCTGCAGGACTCTGGGCTCGATCCAGGCCGGGAACTGGATAGAGACCCACGAAGGCATGGACATGGTGGAGTCAAGGCACGACAACGGCATGCAGGAGGTCTTCACGGTGGAGACATCCGAGGGCTACAAGCTCACCGGGACCGCACTGCACAAGCTGATGGTCAGGGACGACAAGGGGGACCACATCTGGAGGAAGATTGGCCAGCTCAGGCCCTGCGACAGGCTGGTCATGAAGCTCGGCGGATGGCTCGGGGGGACCGAGGAAGCGATACCCTACACGGTCCACGAGTTCATGGAGCGCGGCGCGGACGAGCGGCTGCTGCACGGGGACGAGCACGCGGTATGCACGTTCCTGAGGAAGACCTTCAGCGACCGCGGCTGGATATCTCCCAAGGGAGTGGTCAGCTTCGACGCCATCTCCGAGAAGCTCGCCGAAGACCTTCAGACGATGCTGTTCTACATCGGCGTGCCCACCGTCAGGGAAGGGGTGCGCATCACGGTCTCAACCAGGTCCGGGTTCATGGTGTTCAAGGAGAAGATCGGGTTCGAGTCGATCCTGCTGCAGAAGAGGCTCGGTGAGGTGGACGTCGACTCCATGCTCACGGGTCTCGAGGAGAAAGGGCTGGTGCGCTCTGAGCCGGACGACGACGGAGACCTGGAGGTGTCGGTCAAGAGTGTGTCTCCCCAGGGCAAGAGAGCGGTGATGGACCTCACGATACCGCTCAGGCACGCGTACCTGGCGAACGGGTTCGTGTCCCACAACAGCGGCGGAGGTACGGGGTTCAGCTTCTCGAGGCTCAGGCCGGCGAACGACTCCGTCAAGAGCACCGCGGGGGTGTCCAGCGGCCCGATATCGTTCATGGAGGTCTTCAACGCGGCCACGGAGACCATCAAGCAGGGCGGCACGAGGCGCGGGGCAAACATGGGCATACTGCGCGTGGACCACCCGGACATACTCGAGTTCATCACGGCGAAGAAGGACACGACCAAGCTGACGAACTTCAACCTGTCCGTGGCCATCACGGACAAGTTCATGAAGGCGGTGGAGGAGGACGCGGACTACGACCTCATGAACCCGAGGACGAAGCTCCCCCAGAGCAAGCTGAAGGCCAGGAAGGTCTTCGACATGATCGTGAACATGGCCTGGAGGAACGGCGAGCCGGGGATCGTGTTCATAGACCGGATCAACAGGGACAACCCGACGCCGAAGGTCGGGGAGATAGAGAGCACGAACCCATGCGGCGAACAGCCGCTCCTGCCCTACGAGTCGTGCAACCTCGGCTCCATCAACCTCGCGAACATGTTGACTTTCAAGGACGGCAGGCACGCGGTCGACTACGACAAGCTCAGGGAGAGCGTGCACTGGGCGGTCAGGTTCCTGGACAACGTCATCGACGTGAACAAGTATCCCTTGCCCCAGATCGACCAGATGACCAAGGCCAACAGGAAGATCGGCCTGGGCGTGATGGGCTTCGCGGACATGCTCCTGGTCATGGGGGTCCCGTACGACACCGAGGAGGCGCTCGCGCTTGGCAAGACGATCATGAGGTTCGTGAACGACGAGGGGCACAAGGCTTCGGTCGCGCTCGCGGAGGAGCGCGGGAGCTTCCCCAACTTCCCAGAGAGCACACTGGCGAAGAAATTCCAGAAGATCAGGAACGCCACCGTGACGACGATCGCGCCGACGGGGACAATCAGCATCATATCCGCCGCGTCGAGCGGGGTCGAACCGATATTCGCGGTGGCGTACGTGCGCAACGTGATGGACAAGGACATCCTGCCGGAGGTCAACCCGATCTTCGCGGAGGCCGCGAGGGACCGGGGATTCTACTCGGACGACCTGATGAAGGAGATCGCGGCCAAAGGCTCCGTGAAGGACGTCAACTCGGTGCCCGAGGACATAAGGCGCGTGTTCGTCACCGCGCTGGACATCTCGCCCGAGTGGCACATCAGGATGCAGGCGGCCTTCCAGGAGAGCACGGACAACGCGGTCTCGAAGACCGTCAACTTCCCCGCGGACGCCACCGCGAAGGATGTCGACGGCGTCTACCTCACGGCCTACAGGCTGGGATGCAAGGGAGTGACCGTGTATAGGTACGGCAGCCGCGAGGACCAGGTGCTCAGCGTGGGAGGAGAGGCCAAGAAGGAGGAGAAGGAGGACGCGTCCAAGGTGCCCAGGCCGAGGCCGTACGCGACCAGGGGTTCCACGCAGAGGATAGAGACCGGGTGCGGCCATCTGTACGTCACGATAAACGAGGACGAGAGGGGGCTCTGCGAGGTGTTCACCCAGATGGGCAAGTCCGGAGGGTGCACTGCCTCGCAGTCCGAGGCCATCGCCAGGCTGATGTCCCTCGCCCTCAGGTCTGGGATAGAGCCCGAATCGATCGTCAAGCAGCTGAGGGGGATCCGGTGCCCGTCGCCTCTCTGGCAGCCGGGGGGCATGGTGCTCTCCTGCAGCGACGCGGTGGCCAAGGCGCTCGAGAGGTTCGCGAAGGAGAGAGAGTCGGCCAAGGCCATGCGGCAGTCGCCTGTCGAGGCAACTAAAGAGGAAGAGGGGACCAAGAAGCAGAACTACGCGGACAAGGGGGATGTGTGCCCGGAATGCCCCGAGTGTGGGAGCATGGTGGAGTACGTCGAGGGATGCGTCGTCTGCAGGACCTGCGGGTTCTCCAGATGCTGGTGAGATGGACAGGAAAAGGGAGTTCGGTTGGCCTTCGGCCCCACGGGATGCGGGGCCGAGGCGACCTTTGTTTATTCTTCGCGCGGGGCGCGAGCGTACACTGCACGTACTGTCAAACGAAGTAAACCCCCGGCGCCGTTCGGGCACTTGTGCACGACCGATTGTCCTGCCGGATGGGACCTGATGCGGACGCGGGAACGGCGATTGAGCATACCGCGGTGCTCCAACTCAGGGGCAGGACTTTCGGCCCACCTCTGATAAAGAGGATATACCTGCCCATGCCCATAGCCGGGGCGAGGAAGGTCGGCGACATGCAGAGGAGCGAGGGACAGAAGCAGCGGGTGAGGGACCTGAAGCCCGGGGACAAGGTGGACAGCTACTTCTCGGTCTCGTACAGGAAGCCGGTCTCTGAGTACAAGTACGGGTCCATGTTCGAGTTCAGGGCCGTCGACAGGAGCGGCCAGATAACAGTGAAGTACTGGGGCGGGGACGACAAGCAGGCGGTCCAGTGCATCCACGACTCGTTCGACAGAGGGGACGTCGTCAAGCTCAGGGGAGAGGTTTCGGACTACAGGGGCGCCCTCGAGATATCGGTCAGCCAGAAGAACGGGGGCATGATAGAGAGGCTCGCCGAGGGACAGTACAGCTTGACGGAGCTGGTCGACACCGTCGACAACATCGACGAGCTCAAGGCCAGGCTCATCGGGTTCATGGACCAGGTCGAGGAGCCGCACCTGAGGAGGCTGCTGGACAGCTTCTTCGCGGACGAGGAGTACCTCAAGGCATTCTGCCTGTGTCCGGCATCGATCCAGCTCCATTCCGCGGCCTTCGGCGGCCTCCTGAAGCACACCATCAGCGTCGCCGCGGTCTGCGGGCAGGTGCTCAAGCTGCACCCGGAGCTAGACCGGGACCTGGTCATCGCCGGGGCGCTCCTGCACGACATCGGCAAGGTCCAGAGCTTCCGGGTTACGACGCACATCGACCAGACGACCGAGGGGAACCTCGTGGGGCACATAATCCTGGGGGACCAGGAGCTGATGGGGCATATCTCCGGGATAGACGGCTTCCCCGAGGACCTCGCGGGCAAGCTGAGACACATCCTGCTCGCCCACCACGGCAGGAAGGAGTGGGGCTCCCCGGTCGACCCGATGATGCCGGAGGCGCTCGCGGTACACGAGGCGGACGACCTCGACGCGAAGCTCGACTACATGATCGCGAAGAGGCGCGACGCCGTGACCGAGGACGATTGGATCTGGGACTCGAGGCTCGGACGGCTGATCTACCTCAGATGAATTGCTCAAGTACATACATCGACGGGCATCAATAGGCCAGTTATGCCCCCGAACCATACATTTCTGTGCATCAATGCTCGAAAAAGATATATACGGTACGCGTCCTAGCTGAACTTCACCCAAGGAGTGCTACGATGAGACCGACGCGGACGATCCTGACACCAGACGAGATGCCAAAGAAATGGTACAACATACTGCCCGACCTGCCCGAGCCTCTGGCGCCCCCGCTACATCCGGGGACCAAGATGCCCATAACGCCGAGCGACCTCGAGCCCATCTTCCCGAAGGCGCTCATTGCGCAGGAGATGTCGCAGGAAAGGTACATAGACATCCCCGACGAGATCCTCCAGTCGTACATGCTCATATCGAGGCCCAGCCCGCTGCAGCGCGCGGTCGGGCTCGAGCAGGCGCTCAAGACCCCCGCGAAGATATACTTCAAGCGGGAGGACATGAGCCCGGCGGGGAGCCACAAGACCAACACGGCCTTCCCCCAGGCGTACTACAACATGAAGGAGGGCGTGACGAAGCTGACCACCGAGACGGGCGCGGGCCAATGGGGCACCGCGCTGAGCCTCGCATGCAACCACTTCGGCCTCGGCTGCGAGGTCTTCATGGTCAGGGCTAGCTACGACCAGAAGCCCTACAGGCGCGAGATGATGCGCGTGTACGGTGCCACGGTCCACCCGTCCCCGAGCGACCTCACCGACTTCGGAAGGAAACTCCTAGCAGCGGACCCGAAGCACCCCGGTTCCCTGGGGATTGCGATCAGCGAGGCTCTGGAGACCACCGTGAAGGACGGCAAGGCGAAGTACAGCCTCGGGAGCGTTCTGAACCACGTGATGCTGCACCAGACGATCATAGGGCAGGAGACGATGCTGCAGTTCCAGAAGCTCGGCGAGAAGCCGGACTACCTGATTGGCTGCGTCGGCGGAGGGTCCAACTTCGCTGGGTTCACCTTCCCGTTCATAGGGCAGAAGCTGAAGGGCAAGCTGGACACCGAGATGATCGCGGTCGAGCCGAGGTCCGTCCCGAGCATGACCAAGGGGAAGTTCGAGTACGACTTCGGGGACACCGCGGGCATGACCCCGCTCCTCATGATGTACACGCTGGGCCACGATTTCATACCCTCGCCGATACACGCAGGAGGGCTGAGGTACCACGGGACGGCGCCCACGGTGAGCGCGCTCGTGAAATCGAAGACGATCAAGCCCGTGTCGTACGAGCAGAAGGAGGTCTTCGAGGCCGCGATGCTGTTCGCCAGGTCCGAGGGGATCATACCCGCGCCCGAGACGAGCCACGCGATAAAGGCCGCTGTCGACCTGGCGCTCGAGGCGAAGAGGAAGAACGAGAAGAAGATCATCGCGTTCAACTTCTCCGGCCACGGGTTGCTGGACATGGGCGGGTACCAGCAGTACCTCGACGGCAAGATGAACGGATCGTAAACCCAATGGGCGCCGAAGGCACGTCCCTCGGCGCCCATGAAACCCACTTTACTATTCTGAAGCGGACTTGAATCGTAGGCGCTCGAGAACCTGTGCCAGCTCGGAAACGTTCAGGAGAAGTATGATTCCTGGTCCTCTCTGAGCCGCTTGTACGCGGACCTGTACTCAGGGCGCTCAATCAAGCATCCGACCTTCCTGTCGAGTTCCGCCTTGAGATCGTCCTGTCTGAAGTGATAGTACTCCCGCCTGAGCACGTCAGCTATGTCGGAAGAGTACTGCTGCATGCCGAACATTATGACAGCGGACGCGTCCTGGGCGCGGGATATCACGTTGAGCGGCACGGGGGCGCCTCCTCTGATCATCTCGAGGAAATCGGGCGACGCCGAACCCACCTCGCGGGCAACCGCGACCGTGTTCTTCGGGGCGACCTCGCTCGATTTTATCTGGAACACCTTCGAGTCCGTGAATATGAAGGTGTCATAGTCCGACCTGACATGGTCGCGGCCGCTGAGCGCCCTCCACTTCTCCCTCTGGTCGCTCTTGTCGAAGCAGACCTTGAGGTACCGCATGAACTCCTCGATGCCGTGGAACTCCATATCCAGACTCAACTTAGGGAGACGTCACAATTAACCTTTCGCAGGACCGATGCTCAGGCGAGATGGTTCATCTGTAGCTCTCGCCCGTGATCCGCTCGAGCATGTCGATGTAGAGGGCCGAAATCTCCTCTATCTTGCCCGCTGGCAGGGTCGGTATCTTCGGTTCGGGCTTCCCGTGCTTCCTTGCCTCCGACAGCTTCTCGTAGTACCCCAGCTGGCGATAGTGCTGACGGACGTTCTCCTTGCTGAGCTCGGTGAATTCGCCCTTCGAGTAGTTGGTCCAGTCCCACCATCGGTCCTCGTCCGCCGTGCCGAAGGTGTCTACGACCATGAGCTCGCGGTCCTCGTCGAACGCGTACTCCTTCTTGCCGTCGACGTGTATGAGGTCACGCTTCTCCACTTCTTCCGCGATCTTCTCATCTATTCTGAGCACGGCGCTGACCATCGCATCGTACTCCGCCTGCGTCAGGGCCGCGATCTTCACGGCCTCTTTCTTCGTCAGCAGACGGTCGACCTCCTCCAGCTTCGTCGTGACCTCCACGAACGGCTCCGGGAGCTTGTCGCCGTACTTGGCCTCCTTGTTGCCGGAGATCCCCAGCTTCGAGGCCTTGATCTCGCCGCTCTTGAGTCTGTCAAAGAGCGAACCAGCGATATAGTGCCTGCATATGATCTCGAGCGGTATCAGGTAGTTCGTGGTCTTCTTGTTAATCTTGGAGTACTCGAGAACCTGGACCTTCTGGACCCTCATCCTGTTCGGCGGGATGAACTCGCGGAAGTGCGTCTTGATGCCGCACGACCTCGCGATCTGGAACCAGAAAGCGCTCGACCTGCAGAGCGTCTCGCCCTTGTGGGGGATGAGTGAAGGGATGATCTTGTCGAAAACCGATATCTTGTCCGAGAAGAGGAACTCCAGCGTGTGCGAGTCTACCTCGTACACATCCTTTACTTTCCCCTGGCGAATCAGTTTCATGCTGGTCGGTTGCGTTGTAAGCAATAGTCGTTCTTAATGGTTTTGGTTTCGGTCCTCGCACTGACTATGAGTGTGGTACACATCGTTCGAGACTCACGTAACATTGTAAGGAGAGAATCATTAAGGCGCTTCCAGCCCCTCGCCGGAGCGAGGGCATAGCAGATGGCCAGCAGCCTGAAGTGGAGATTCTCGGGACGAGCCAAGGATATGAAAGCATCCGATGTAAGGGAGCTACTGAAGTTGCTCCAGATCCCCGACATGATCTCGTTCGCGGGAGGTTTTCCTAGCCCCGAGTCGTTCCCTGCGGAGATCATCAGGGAGATCGTCAACGACGTCCTTACGAAGGACGGGTCGCAGGCTCTCCAGTACGGCGTCACCGAGGGATACATGCCCCTGAGGGAGGCCGTCGCGGACAGGATGGCAAAGAAGGGGATGAAGGCGACCAGGGACGACGTCCTCATCACGAGCGGTTCCCAGCAGGTCATCGACCTCATGGGCAAGGTGTTCATAGATCCGAAGGATACCATCGTCATCTCCGCGCCCACATATCTCGCAGCGCTGACGGGCTGGGCGACGTACCAGGCGACCTTCGAGACGGTCCCGATAGACGAGAACAACATGCGCATGGACCTGTTCGAGGAGAAGATGAGCAAGCTCACGAAGCGGGGCGACTCGCCCAAGATCGTCTACGCGCTCCCGAACTTCCACAACCCCGCGGGCGTCACGATGCCCGAGAAGAACAGGAAGAAGCTCGTCGACATGGCCTCGGACTACGACTTCGTAGTGCTCGAAGACGACCCTTACGGAGAGCTGAGGTACGTCGGGAGCGACATCCGACCAATCAAGAGCTTCGACGACGAGGGCAGGGTCGTCTACATGGGCTCGTTCTCGAAGGTGCTATCTCCTGGCCTGAGGGTCGGCTGGGCCCTCGCGGAGCCGGAGATCCTCAAGAAGCTCGTGATAGCGAAGCAGTCCTCCGACGTGAGCGCGAACGTGCTCGGGCAGAGGATAGCGCACGAATACGTCGTCCGGGGGCACATCGACCCGCAGATTGAGAAGATCAAGGCGCTCTACGGACGCAAGCTCAGGACGATGCTCAAGGGCATGAGCGAATTCATGCCTGAGGGAGTCAAATGGATGACTCCGGAAGGGGGCATGTTCCTATGGGTCACGTTGCCGGAGGGGATGAACTCCCCTGACCTGCTCGAGAAGGCCCTGAACAAGCGCGTCGCGTTCGTCTCCGGTAGGGCGTTCTTCCCCAATCCCAAGGACGGGTTCGGAACGATGCGTCTCAACTTCACGCACCCCTCGGACGAGATGATCACCGAAGGGCTCCGCAGGCTCGGCTCCGTGATAAACCAGGAGATGGTCTCCAAATGGGACAAGCATGCGGACTCGTCCGAGAAGGAGATGGTCGACGCCGTCCGCAAGACCCTGCGGGGGAAGTCCTAGAACACGTCCGCGCCCGCGTGCACGACGATCCCCTTGTCCGTGATGGAGTAGGGCTTCACGCGCCGCGAGTGGGCGATGCGCCTCATCTTCAGTATCCTGACGGTCAGCTGGACCTCTCCGCCTTCCTTGTTCTCCTCGGACTGGAGCAGCAGCACGCCGTCCGCGGTGTACTCCGCGAGGCCGTCCCTGGACGACCTGGGGTTCTCGTCCTTGACCTCGGCCGTCAGAAGGGATGTGGCACCCGTGCTCCTGAGCAGTTGGCAGAGGTTGAACAGGTTCGACCTCCGCTCGGTGTCGTCGGAGAACATCATGTTCAGCAGCGAGACGGAGTCGATGACCACGCGCTTCGCTCCGAACGACTTCACGAACTTCGGCAGGTCGCTCTTGATGCGCGTCACGGTCGTCTTCGCATCTGACGGCTCGAGCTTGAAGAGCCCGAGCTTCTTGCTCTCGATCGCGCCCGACAGGTCCCACCCGAACGACGCTGCGTTCTTTGTGACGGACTCCTTGTCCTCCTCGAGGGAGATGAATATGCACGGCTCTCCGTTCTTGAGCCCCTCGACGAGGTACTGGAGGCCGAACGTGGTCTTGCCCGTCCCGAAGGAGCCCATCAGGACGACTATGTGGTTCTCCGGGAATCCGCCCTGAAGCATCTCGTCCAATCCTGGCACACCGGTCTTCACTCTGCTCACGACCATTAGATCACCCCACACGCTCTGTGTTGATCACGACGAACCCGCTCTGGGAGGTGATCAACGTGGCGAACCGCGCGATCCGTTCCTGGTCGAGGTGCGGAAGAACGCTCATGAACTTCTCCACGTAGAGGTAGCGCTGTCTCTTCGATGTGTGGTGGTACTTCGCCCACTCGAACTTGAGCACACCGTCCACGCTGTCGATGACCATCTGCTGGCGCTTCTTGTCCAGGATGTCATCTGTGAGTATGAGATAGAACACTGCGTTCCACTTCTTGGCCATCCTCTGGATGCCTTTGAGGAGGGCGACCACATCCTCGAACTTCACGGTCTCGGAGACGACGAGGTCGGTCAGCGAGTCCATGATCACGAGACTGTTCGGGGCGTTCCCGTCCAGGAAGCCGACCAGCGATTCGAGGACGCCGTCCTCCTTCTTCTCGGCGAACAGGTCCTGTTCGTCCGTGCCCACCCAGCTGGAGGGCACTACCGTACGCATGAAGTATCCTTTCGAGAAATCCTTGAACAGCATGCCGCCCGAAAGCGACTCGTAGAAATCCTTGTTGAAAGACATCTTGACCTCGCGCAGCAGGTCATCCTTGGACTTCGAGAACGTGATGTACGATATCTTGCTCGGCAGGATACCGCCCTTGCCCGCGTCTCCCAGCATGAAGGACCTCGTCTCCGGGAACTCCCTCACTATCCCGATCTTGGCTGCCGATGTGAGTGCGAACTCGAGCCCTCCACCGCCGACGTCGCCGAGCAGAAGCACCACTGAACCGACTGGCAGTCCACCGCCGAGGATGGAGTCGAAGTCGGCGACTCCCGTGGGTATCCTGTGCACATCCCCTTCCGACATGAGAACTAGCAAACGCATGCGATTTTGTGATAATGAACCTTTTGGATGCGACCCCGCCATCACCGAAACCGGCTGCGCCACGCGCGACCCGGCATGTGCGAGCACGCGCGTTCAATAATGCGCGGACACGAACTCGGATATCATGTCGAGGGCCTTCGTCACCGAGCGCTTCTTCACCTCGGTCCGGGACCCGTCGAACACGTTCTTCGTGCACAAGGTCGCGCCCTTGGAGCAGACCGCTATGTAGACGAGGCCCACCGGCTTCTCAGCAGTCCCTCCGGACGGGCCAGCTATGCCGGTTATGCCGACGCCGATCTTGCTGTTCAGCGCGCTCCTCACGCCCGAAGCCATCTGGATCGCTACCTCCTCGCTCACCGCGCCCTTCGACCGCAGGACGGACGGGTCGACACCGAGCAGTTGCTCCTTCGATTCGTTGCTGTACGATATCACGCCGCCCAGGAAGTAGTCGCTGCTGCCCGAGATGTCCGTGATCGTGTCCCCGAATCTTCCGCCGGTGCACGACTCGGCCACGGCGATGGTCAATCCCTTGCTCTTCAGGAGCCGGCCGACCTCGTCAACAAGCACGAGATCCTCCCCGTTCCTTGGGCGGCCCGGCCCCGGCATCGACGAGCCTCTGCCTGCCGTCGAGCCCTTCTATCATGCTCGCAACTGGCTCGGGCACCAAGTCCCGCCACTTGCCCCCGGCCGCGATCCTCCGCCTGATCTCCGTCCCGGAGTATCTCTTCATGTCGTAGGCCTTGGTCTCCCGCACCTCGTATCCCGCCTGGGAGAACAACGACTTCGTGAGTCCGTTCCTCGAGAAGACGATATCGAACGGCGGGACGTACGACTCGACGTGCGTCACCCACGCAGCGTATCTGTTGACGTCCCGCACGGGTATTATGTGTATCCTCGCGCGCTCCTCGGGCTCGAGCGATGAGATTATCATCTGATACCGCTCGCCCGCGGTGAAGGGGTTCGCGTCCGTGTGGGACTCCTCCGCGCTCCCGATGACCACTACGAGGTCGTCGCACTTGGACAGGGCCTCGCGTATCACTGCTACGTGACCCTTGTGAAAAGGCTGGAACCGCCCAAGTACCAATCCGCGCGTGCGAGCATCCTCCGCTGCTCAGTTGATCGTCGCCCTGTCGGAGCCCTGGCCGGGCACGGTGGCCGCGGGGTATTTCCCCGCGACCAGGATTGCGAGCTTCTTCAGCAGACTCTCCTTCCGAGAGCCGACCAGCGCGTTCGCGAGCACATCGCCGAATGTGTGCACGGGCACGACCTCGATCTTGCCGATGTACTTGTCCTCGAGGAGCACATCCTTCATGTTCTCCTCGGGTATCAGGACCGTCTTGAGCCCCATCTCCGCGGCGGCCTCGATCTTGGCCGTGACGCCGCCCACAGGAAGCACCTGCCCCCTGACGCTGAGGCTGCCCGTCATGGCCACCGTCTGGTCCACTTCGATCTCCTCGAAAGCTGATATGACGGCCGTCGCCACAGCGATGGACGCGCTGTCCCCTTCGATGCCGTCGTATGTCCCGATGAACTGAACGTGTATGTCGTGGTTGCTGATGTCCTCGCCCGTGTACTTCTTTATCAGCGCGGACACGTTCTGGACGGATTCCCTGGCTATCTCGCCCAGCTTGCCCGTGGCTATGATCTTCCCGCCCTCCCTGTTCTGCGCGGGCGTGACCTCGGCCACGATGGGCGTGACTATCCCCGAGTACTCAGCCATCGAAGAGTCCGCGTTCAGGACCGCGAGCCCGTTTACTATGCCAACTATGGACCCTTCGGTCAGACAGGTCTTGTAGTCCTTCCTGTGCTCGATCGCCCTGTCCGTCACCTGCTGCTCGAGCGACCGCGCGAGCTTCTTCGCATCGAGCACATGGGCCGCGTCGACGACAGATGCCGCGCGCTCGATCGCTATGTCGCCTGCCACCCTCACGAGGCCTCCGAGCTCGCGCAGCCTGAGGGTGAGCATGCCCCTCCTGCCCGCGCGTCTCTGGCTCTCGCGTATGATCTCCATGACAGCGCTCTTGTTGAAGTGGGGGATCTTCTTGTCCTTAGAGACCTCTTGGGCTACGAACCTGATGAGCTTCTCGCGGTTGCTCTCGGTGTCAGGCATCGTGCTCCTCATGTATATCTCGTAGCCGTAGCCTCTGATCCTGGACCTCAGCGCCGGGTGCATGCCCGAGACCGCATCCAGGTTGCCCGCGGCGACGAGTATGAAGTCGCAGGGCACTGGCTCGCTCTTGACCATGGCCCCCGAGCTGCGCTCGCTCTGCCCCAGTATGCCGAACTCTCCCTCCTGGAGGGCGGTCAGCAGGCTCTGCTGGCTCTCGATCCTGAGCATGTTTATCTCGTCGATGAACAGGACGCCTTTGTTCGCCTTGTGTATGGCCCCTGGCTCGAGCCTCTCGTGGGCCGGGGTCTCCAGGCCGCCGCTCTGAAACGGGTCGTGCTTGACATCCCCCAGGAGGGCGCCCGCGTGGGTCCCGGTCGCGTCTATGAACGGGGGCCTCTCGTCCAGCTTGTGGTTGATCAGCAGCTTGGGCACGAGCAGGGCCTCCCTGCGCTGCCCGGTGTACCTGAACACCATGAACAGCAGTATGCCGCCGATCAGGCCGATCAGCAGAAGCGTCGGGTCGCGGTACATGAACGCCATGACGGCAGCCATGCCTATGAAGACGAACAACAGGGCGAACATCCACGAGTTCTTCTGTGCGCGCTTCTGCTCCGCCTCGAGCTTCTGCGCGTGCACTATCTCCTTCCCCTTGCCCGAAGGCACGATTCGCACCTTGGGCTCGTTGGGGTCGTCTGGATTGTGGTACGCGATGACGTCCTGGAGGTCCCCCTTCGGGAGGAAATCGATCATGGACCTTGCGAGCATGGACTTGCCCGTGCCCGGGTCCCCTATGAGTATCACATGCCTCTTCTGTTCGGCAGCCTTCCGGATGACCTTCACCGCATCGTCCTGACCAATGACCTGGTCCACGAGCTGAGGAGGGATCTTGACGTCCGCAGTCGTCTCGAACTGCTGAGCATTCATCCAACCCTCGATGTCCGGCAGGCCTAGCCTCGCCTCCGGGTTTTCACTAGCAACCATTCAGTACACCAGTAAGCATCCAAGCTATTAACCGCAGTGCTAAATAAGGCTTGCGCCGAGGACTGCGAATGGGTAACACGAGCCAGCATGCTCTGATCTCGCCGCAGCGGGCGGAGGCGCACTTACGCCTCCCCCGGGGACAATTATTAGGCGCAGGTGCCTCTTCCGGCATGACCGGAAGTATCGATGATGAGGCTTGACGAACTAGGGCTGGACCCGCGCATTGTCCGCAAACTCGGCGAGGAGGGCATAGTCGAGCTGTACCCTCCCCAAGAGAGCGCCGTCAAGCCCGCCCTCGAAGGGAAGAACCTCGTGCTGGCAATACCCACGGCTTCGGGGAAGAGCCTCGTGGCCTATCTCGCGATCCTCCAGTCGGTCCTGAAGGGCGGGAAGGCACTGTACATCGTGCCCCTGAAGGCGCTCGCCTCGGAGAAGTACGATGACCTGTCGAGGTTCAAGGACCTCGGGATCAAGGTCGGAGAGTCCACTGGCGACCTCGACGAGATCGACACGAAGCTTGACATGTACGATGTCGTCGTCGCGACCTCCGAGAAGGTGGATTCGCTCCTCAGACACCGGACGAAGTGGCTCAAGAACCTCTCGGTGGTGGTCGCGGACGAGGTCCATCTCATAAACGACCCGGACAGGGGCCCGACGCTCGAGGTCGTGCTAGTCAAGTTCAGAACGTTCAACCCGGAGGCCCAGCTGATAGCCCTGTCGGCCACGATGCGCAACTCCTCGGAGCTGGCCTCTTGGCTCGGTGCGGAGCTGGTCGAGAGCGACTGGAGGCCGGTGCCGCTCAAAACGGGGGTGTATTCCGACGGTCGGATATTCTTCACGGACAACACGACCAAGCAGCTGCTCGACGGCGAGAACCCAGTGGAGAGCATCGTGAAGATGACACTGGAGTCGGGGGGGCAGTGCCTCGTGTTCGTCAACTCGCGGAAATCCAGCGAGTCGCTCGCCGCATCGCTCGGTCCACTCGTGAAGGGATTCTGCGGCTCCAAATCCGGCGAGCTCGCGAAGATCTCCAAGCGGCTGATAGGGGAACAGGATGAGCCCACGACCATGGGCAACAAACTCGCCAAGTGCATGAGGAGCGGCTGCGCGTTCCACCACGCGGGTCTCACGGGCTCCCAGAGGAAGACCGTCGAATCCAGCTTCAAGAAGGGGTTGCTGGGATGCATCACCGCGACGCCTACCCTCGCAGCTGGCATAAACCTCCCCGCGAGGACGGTCATCGTCAGGGACGTGCGCAGGTTCGATGCGAACGTCGGCTACACGCACATACCCGTGATGGAGGTCAAGCAGATGTGCGGGAGGGCGGGCAGGCCGAAGTACGACAAGTACGGGGAGGCCGTCCTGATCGCGAGAGACGAAAACGAGAAAGACCTGCTGCTGGACAACTACCTCCTGGGCGAGAACGAGAACCTGTACTCCAAGCTGGGGACGGAGCCCGCGGTCAGGTCCCATGTGCTCGCACTGGTGGCCACGAAGGATGTCGCGGACCTGGACGCCCTCAAAGGGTTCTTTGGGAAGACCTTCCTCGCGTACCAGACGGACGCCACCTACCTGGGCGATGTCCTCTCCAACGTCGTGGAGTTCCTCCAGACCGAGGGGATGGTGACCGAGGGGGAGGAGCTGAGGGCCACATCCTTCGGGAAGCGCGTGAGCGACCTGTACATCGACCCCAAGTCGGCGGTCGTGCTCAGGGACGCGCTGAAGAAGTACAAGGACGGGCACGAGTTCGGCCTCCTCCATGCAGTATGCGCCACGCCGAACATGCGGCTCCTGTACCTCAGGCAGTCGGATTACGAGTGGATAGAGGAGTACCTCGACTCGGTCAAGGACGAGCTTCTGATCGAACCCCCTTCGGACCTCGCCAGGTACGAGATATACCTCAGCGAGGTCAAGACCGCGAAGCTCGTCAGGGATTGGATATCCGAGACGCCCGAAAACGAGGTCGCCGAGGGGTTCGGAATCGGCCCCGGGGACATAAGGAACAAGATGGAGATGGCGGAGTGGCTGATGCACGCGACTGCCAGGCTCTCTGGGCTGTTCAACGAAGAGGCTGTGAGACCTGCGTCCGAGCTCTCCGTGAGGGTCATGTACGGGATCAGGCCCGAGCTGCTCGAGCTCGTGAAGCTGAGGGGCATCGGGAGGGTGCGCGCACGGGCGCTATACGACAGGGGCATCAGGGGATTGGAGGACCTGAGGAACACAAGCTACGACCGTCTGAAGCAGATACCGACCGTGGGCGAGGCGGTGGCGGGGCAGATCAAGGCTCAGCTGGGGCAGTCCGACCCGGTGATGCCAGCAGAGCCCGCGGAGGGACAGAGCTCGCTCAAGGACTTCAGGTGACGGTTTATTTAATGGAGCGGGCATAGCCCGTGAGAGCATGACAGAGAGGACAGTCGAGGAACTGACTGAGGGGCTGAGGGTCTGGAAGGCCTCGGTCAGCTGGGGCTCCGCCCAGTCCGTCCTCGAGGGTGTCGTCTCCAGAGCAGCCGGGAAGGGCGTGGATGTGCTGGTGATGGACGCGAACCTCGTTTTCGGGACCGACCACGTGAGGGCCGCGCTGTACCGCGCCAGGAGGTCCATGCGCGAGGGGAGGAACGTCTCCGACTCGCTCACGATGGAGACCCTGCTCTACGCATCGGCCGAGAGGCAGCTGAGCAGCGCCATCAAGAAGATGGCCGTTGGCGGAGACACCGAGGAGCTGGTCATCGCCCAGCTCACCCCGGGGGGATTCGATCCTGAGGACGCCTGGTCCGAACTCCCCGCAAGAGCAACTGATGTCGCCCCCGAACAGCTGGCGAGGTTCGGCCTGACGAAGCAGGAGATCCTCACCGTGAGGCCCGGTCTGGCCACGGAACTCGTTCTCGAGAAGGTCGCTGCGGTCGACATCTTCAAGAAATAGGCCCGGGAAGGACCGCCCGGCATCGCCCCGTGCACTGGTAAGCTAATAAGAGCCTTCGCCGATTCCCTAGCCCGGTCACACATCATGGCACAAGTCATCGAGTGCGTTCCCAATTTCAGTGAGGGACGGAGGAAGGAAGTCGTCGACAGGATCGTCTTCTCGATCAGGTCCGTTCCTGGCACGAAGGTCCTGGACGTCGAGATGGATGCCGACCACAACAGGTCAGTGATCACCTTCGTGGGGAGCAAGGAGGGCGTCCAGGAGAGCGCGTTCAGGGCGGCCCGGGCGGCCTCCGAGCTCATAGACCTCACCACGCACAAGGGAGAGCACCCCAGGATGGGCGCACTGGACGTCCTGCCGTTCATCCCGATATCCGGCGTGACGATGGACGACTGCGTCGAGATCGCGAACAAGGTCGGCTCGAGGATCGCCAAGCACCTGAACATACCGGTCTACTTGTACGAGTCCGCGGCCAAGCGCCCGGAGAGGAAGAACCTGGAGAACGTCCGCAAGGGACAGTTCGAGGGCCTGAGGGAGGCCATACTGACGGATGACACGAGGTATCCCGACTACGGTCCCAGAAGGATTCATCCGACCGCGGGCGCGACCGCGGTAGGCGCCAGGATGCCGCTGATCGCGTTCAACGTGAACCTGAGATCCACCGACGTGAGGATAGCGAAGGACATCGCGAAGAAGATCCGGGCGAGCGGAGGAGGCATGCCCCACCTCAAGGCGCTCGGGTTCGAGCTCAAGGAGCGGGGGATGGTCCAGGTCTCGATGAACCTGACGGACTACACCGTCACGCCCATCTCGAAGGTCGTGGACGCCATCACGGCGGAGGCGGACGCGAAGGGCGTGGAGGTCGCCGAGGGGGAGATCATAGGGCTGATACCCCTCGATGCGCTCTGCGAGGTGACCGGCAGGTTCCTCAAACTCAGACAGTTCACAAGCACCCAGGTTCTTGAAAGGAGGATCTGGTCCTGACCGACCTGGAGGGGCTCAGAAGCTTCTGCGCCGAGCTGTCGTCGGACCAGCCGTCCCCCGGAGGGGGCACTGCGTCCGCTGCTGCGGGGGCCATGGCGGCCTCCCTGCTCGCGATGGTCTGCGCCATCACGAGGAAGAGCAAGAAGCACGAGGCGAACTGGGCGGAGCTGGACCGGCACAGGGAATCACTCCTGAGGCTCAGGGACGAGCTGACGGCGCTCGCCCATGAAGACGCGCGCGCGTACGACCGTCTCGTCGAGGCGATGAGGAAGCGGAAGGAGAGGAAGGACGAGGAGTCCGAGAAGCAGGTGCTCCTGGCGCTCAGGCACGCCACCGAGGTCCCCCACACGACATCCAGGATATGCATGGAGGTCCTGGAGGCTGCCGAGCGGGTGGCGGAGATAGGGTCGAAGAACGCCTACTCCGACGCTGGCGTCGCGGTGCTCCTGGCGGAGGCGGGCCTCAGGGGCGCTCTCATGAACGTCATGATCAACGCGGAGACCGACAAGGACCCCGCTTATGTGGCGGGTATAAGAGTGGAAGTGGGGGCGCTGGAGCAGCGGGCCGCCGCCTCGGCGCGGAGCTCGCTGACCAAGCTGGGCATCGCCGGCAGGACCTGACCTAGCTGGGTTTATAAGCGTTGGCACACCTATCAGAGTTGATAGAGTCAACGATACCTTTAAGAGAGCCCAGAAAAATGAGAACATCTGAAAGTCCTGCCAGCGGGGTCTATATCCTAGGAATCACTGGCACGAGGGGCTTGGTGTGGTTTGGCCGGTAGCTATCTCAAGAGCCTCCAGCTAGCCAAGCAGCTAGAAGAGCGGGCTAAGGAGGCCACTAAGTACAGGGAACTCGCGGAGAAGGAGAGCGAATCACTTCAGGGGTTCCTCAAGGTCTGCAGGGAGAACGATGTCGATCTCTCCGAGGTAGACCATGTTCTCGCGGAGTTCAACGCCTCTATGGAGGGCAGGGACTACCAGACCGCGCTCGGCCACGCGAAGAAGTCGCAGGAAGCTGCCAAGTCCGCGTACATACGCAGGATCGGGGACGTCGCGGACTCCGTGGACGCCATCCTGACGCTCATGCAGCCCCAGGGGAAGGAGACCAAGGGCGCGCTCGACATGCTGGAGAAAAGCAAGGAGCTCGTCGTCAGGGACGACCTCGAAGGCGCGATGAAGTATGCGAAGAACTCCTACGATGCCGCGGAGAGGGGCCTCCACGAACACTTCTCGGAGCTGCTGTCCCAGGCCCAGGACATCATCAACCAGGCGAAGGAGATGGGCGACGATGTCGGCATCTTCGAAGACCAGATGTCTAGGGCGAAGACCGCCCTCGAGCAGCAGGAGTACGAATCGAGCATCGCCCAGCTGAAGGAAGCGATCGATGGGGCTGGCGAGAACGTAAGAAGCCAGATAGAGCAGGCCATAGCGAAGGCGGAGGATCTCAAGACAGCAGGCGTGGAGCTCGGCGCCGACATGACCAGGATCACGAACCACATCGAGCGGGCCCACAAGTCCCTCGAAGCGCTCAGGTTCAAGGAATCACTCTCATACGCGAAGAGGGCGGAGGCCGACGGAGAGAATGTCATCTCCTCGAAGTTCCAGGAGTTCGTCCGGGACACGAGGGATGGCATCAAGAAGCTCAGGTCGGTCAACGAGGACGCCGAAGTCCCGCAGCAGATGCTCGACCAGGCGGTCAGCGCGATGAAGGACAAGAAGTACGTCGAAGCCCTCCGCGCGCTCACAGTCGCCAAGGAGAAAACCCAGGGGATCCAGTTCCAGTCCGTGCTGGAGGTCATCGCGAAGGCGAGGGACAAGTTCGTCCTTGCCAAGAAGGTCGGCGTCGACATGACCAAGGCGATCATGCTCCTGAACACGGCCAGGGACACCCTCAGGCTGGGCAAGCTCGAGGATGCAATCAGCTACGCCATGCAGAGCCAGACGGAGGTCGATGCAGCTCTGGGTGTCTTCTATCAGGCTCGGGACCAGCTGGGAGCGCTCGCGAAGGCGATCAAGTTCACTGCGGACCTCGGAGGAGACGTCGTACCCATCAAGGACGTCCTCGCGCAAACCAAGAAGCTCTTCGAGGATCACAACTACCAGGAGGCAACGGACCGCGCGAAGGAAGGGCTCGAGCTCGCGAGGAAGAACGGCCACGACAAGACCATGGACACGATCGACCTCGCGGACAGGGCGTTCAAGCTCGGCAAGATGGTGGGAGCCGATGTGGCGGAGGCAGAGGGACTGCTCCAGAGGGCTCTAGCATCCATATCAGAGGAGGATCTCCCGGAGGGCCTCAAGCTCGCGAAGATGAGCCTCGAGGCCGCCAACGCCGGGATCACCAGGGTGTTGAGCGACAGGATCACTAGCCTAGACACGTTCGTCAAGGGATACTCCGGCGAAGCGGACCTCTCCGAGGTCGCAGCGCTGATAGAGCAGGCCCGGGTGAACGTGGCGTCGCTCGAGTTCAAGCGGGCGCACGAGACCCTGAAGGAGGTCACCAAAAAGATCGAAACGAGCGGCATGGAGGAGAGCGAGAGGCTCTTGGCATCCGCGGCTCAGAAGATAGACTCCATGTCCGCGATGGGGGTCGACTCGTCCGACCTGCAGATACTCATGACCCGGGCGAGGAGCGCGCTCGAGCAGAAGGTGTTCGAAGACGCGAGCGCGCGCGCGAAGGACCTGATCTCGCAGGCCGAGGAGATGATGTTCAAGGCGGTTCAGGCGGAGTTCTCCGCGGTCAAGGACCCGATCGAAGAGGCGAATGCGATCGGCATAGACGTCGACGACACCAAGCTGCCGCTCAAGGAGGCAAGGGCGAAGTCGGAGGAGAAGAACTTCGCCGAAGCGCACCGGATCCTCACCGAGACGAAGGACTCCCTCATGGCCAAGATAGCCAGATACGACAAGATCAAGGCAGACATCCTGAGAGCGGAGGAACTGATCGCAGAGGCCGGAAGGTCCAAAGCGGACACAAGCGCGCTCTCGCGGAAGCTCGAGGCTGCGAAGAACACGTTCGCGAGCGGCGACCTCGAGGACGCCGACAGGATGTTGGCCGGGCTCCTGGAGGAGATCGAGAGGAACCTCGCGATGTACCTTGCCGCTAAGTTCATACTCAGCTCGAAGGAGATCATAGACCTGGCCCAGGCGCACGGGATAGAAGCCTCGACCGCCCAGGACTTGCTCGCACGCACGAAGGACCTCATGAAGAAGAAGAGGTACGAAGAGGCTCTCGCAGGGGCGAAGCAGTGCGACGAGCAGGCGCGCCGGACGGTCACCGACTCCGTCAACGACATGATCAAGGACCTGCAGAGGCTCCTGACCGACGCGAAGAACGTGGGGGTCGACACCCTCGGCCCCGAGAAGCTGGCCGAGAAAGCGTCGGAGCTGGCCAGGTCCGGGAACCTCATCGAAGCGCTCAAGTGCATCGAATCCGCGAAGGACGACATAGACCATGTGAAGAACCTGAGCGCCCAGGCCGCGGTAGAGATCCGCATCGCGAGGGGGAACCTGAAGGACGCGGAGACCCTAGACATGGAGGTCGGGCGGGCACGGGAGCTCTTGGAGCAGGCGGTCGATGCACTCACAAGACATCAGTACGCGATCGCACTCGAACTCGCGAGGAAGTCCTCAGAGGCCTCCTCGGAGGTCACGAGGTCCAGGATCCGGGACACGCTCGACAAACTCAAGGGGAGGATCGAAAAAGCCTCCTCCGAAGGCGCGCCCCTCGGCATGGCCGAGAGGTACGTCGCTGAGGGGCTGCAGGCGTTCAACGAGGAGAGGTACAAGGACTCATTGAAGCTGGCCATGAAGTGTGAGGGCGAGATGGAGCGGGCCGAGCTCCAACGCGAGGTCGGCACGAGGGCGGTCGAGACCGCCAGGGCGAAGTACGAGGAAGCGCTCATCCAGGGCACCAAGAACCAGCGCGTCGCGGACCTCGTGAGGAAAGCGGAGTCGTACCTCGCGGAGGGCAAGTTCGTCGAAGCCCTGACGGCGTCCATCGAGAGCGGGGACGAGCTGCACCTGATGGGCGAGAACCTCGACAGCGCCAGGATAGAGTTCAGCTCGGTCAAGGAGCAGGTCGACAGGCTCAAGAAGGTCAAAATAGACACCGCCGAATGCGACGAAATGCTGGACATGGCGCAGGAGTACATCTCATCCCACGAGTTCGGGAGATGCAGGGAGGCCCTGAGGAGATGCTCCGCGAAAGCGGTGACCCTTTTCGAGAGCTCCATCAAGGATGTGGTGAACCAGAACACGGAGATGATCTCCAGGGCGAAGTCGATGGGCATAAACACGAAGGCCTGCGAGGACCTCCTCGAGGTCGCCAACACATCATTCTCTGAGAAGCTCTGGGACTTCGCCTTTCAGCAGGCGGAGGCGTGCAGGACCGCATGCCTTGACATGATCGGCAAGAAGATGAACAGCCTCATAGGCGATGTGAGGGACAGGCTCGATACGCTCGCCCGCCTCGGAGCGTCCGTGAGGCCCGTCGAGGAAATGATAGAAGAGGCGAGGCAGGCCAGCGAGGCCGGCGATTCCGGAGTCGCGTTCCAGATCATGATGAACGCCGACCAGAAGATCCTCGCGATGGAGGACGCCCACAAGAAGTACACCGACATCTCGATCGCGGCCGAGAGCGCGATAGAGATCCTCAGGCGGTTCGGCATCTCGAGCCGGGAGTCGGAGAGGCTGCTCGCGCTCGCGGACATAGAGAAGGAGAAGGACTACGACTCCGCCATCGAGTTCGTGGCAGAGGCGCTCGACACCGCGAAGACATTGATCGAGTCATATTCACCGGACATCACGGGCACCATATCGACCGCCGGGCTCCAGGAGGGCGCTGAGGGCGTCGTGATGGTTAGGCTCAAGAACGTCGGGAAGGCCCTGGCGAAGGACGTCCAGATGGAGATCGGAGGCGATTTCGAAGTGGTCGAGGTGTCGGCCACGGACATGCTCAGGCCCAACTCCGAGGAGGAGCTCACAGCGAAGATCATCCCGAAGCGCACGGGCAGCATCCCCATCAGGGCGAACATCACCGTCAAGAGGCAGTCCGACGGGAAGCTGCAGGCCTTCGAGATCGAGGGCACGGTGACGGCGTTCGCACCGGGCCTCCCGTTCAAGCTCAGCAGGGCCTCTGAGATGACCAAGTGCGTCTCCTGCCATGGACGGATCAAGCCCGGGTTCGACATCATCGCGTGCAGGTGCGGCAACCAGCTGCACCTCGCCTGCGCGAAGAGGGTCGGGCAGTGCCCTGCCTGCGGGCAGAAGTACAGCTTCTAAGCGGACCCGCCTATCCTGGCCTTGGATATCCTTATCGCGGGGGTCCTCACGCCGAAGCAGTCCTTGTGTCCTTTGCCCACCATGTCGACGCTGTTGAACATGTCCACGAGCCCCACGCCTATCGTCGCCTGGCGTATCGATGGGCCGAGATCTCCGTCCTCTATCCTGTAGCTCTCCATCATGAGCCCCGAGAACTCGCCCGTCGCCAGGTTCGGGTGGTCGAAGGTGGCCCTCAGGTAGACTCCGTTCTTGGTCTCGCGGACCATCTGGTCGAACGTGGACCTCCCCTCGTGGACAACGAGGTTCGATATGGATATGGACGGCGGGCCCCTGTAGCTCCATGCGGACCCCCCGCGCGACGCGTTCCCGGTGCTCTGGACCGAGTCCTTGCTGGCGGTGTAGCTGTCGTAGAGGTACGAGCTGAGCTTCCCCTTGTCGATGACCGCCTTCTTCCTCGCGGGAGTGCCCTCGCCGTCGAACGCCGTGCTCCCGACCGCCCACTCGATGGTTGGGTCGTCGGTCACGCTGAAGAGGCTCGCCCCGACCATCTCGCCGAGCTTCCCGGCGAGGTAGCTCCTCTTCCTCTGGACGCTGTCCGCATTGACCCCAGCGCCGACGGCGTTGGCCAGTAGGAACCCCAGGGCCAGCGGGTCCATCACGACCGGGTAGTCCCCGGTCTCGATCTTCGTTTGCGAAAGGCCCTTTATCGCGTGCTCGCGCGCGCTCTCGCCCACTGCACGCAACGCGTCCGCGTTGAACCTCCTGCTCGAGTAGAAGTCGAATCCCGAGAACATGTTGGAGCCGTCCTTCGCCACGGACTCGGCCACCATGTCATGCGAGGACATCTTCTGAGTCATCTCGATGCCGTTGCTATTCGCCAGCGCGACCTCGCATACTGATATGTTCACGGACGCGTTCGACGAATAGATCCTCTTGTCATCCCCTGCGATCGCCGCGAGCTCCATCACCATCCCCACGACATCGTCTGAGCCCAGGTCCGCGACCTTGGGCTCGAAGAGCCCGCCCACCTTGGCCGGTGTGGCCTTCTCCGGGAGGCCCTTGAAGTCAGAATCCGGCGTGCCAGCCTTCGCCAAGGAGGCCGCCAGGGACGCGGCCCTATCGATCGACTTCGCGTCGTGACCCGTGCAGTAGGCGAACCCGGACGACCCGTTCCTGAACGCCCTTATCGCCACTCCGGGGTCGTTGGCCATGCTCGCCTGCTTCACAGACCCCTTCTCTATGTCGGCCGACAGGGTCCTGGTGTTCGTCACCAGAACGTCGCAGTGTGTCGCTCCGAGCTTCGTAACCGACTTGACTGCCTTGCCCGCGATTGAGATGAGTTCCGCCATCATGACACCTCCTACGCCAGCCCTCCGACGACTACATCCGATATGCAGATGTGCGGCCCGCCGTCGGTCGTCCTCGCGCTCTGTCCGCCCTTGCCGCAGTAGCCCGGGTCCCCGAGGAGGAAATCGTTCGCGACTCCTCTGACATTCTTAAGGACCTCCAGAATGACGCCCGACAGGGAAGCGTCCCGGTACCTCTCCCCGACCTCCCCGTTCTTGACGGCGTACGCCTCGTCGCATTTGAACATGAACTGGCCTTTGGCGGGTTCGACATAGCCGTACTGGGCGCCCTGTATCAGGAGCCCGTCCTTGAGCTCCTCGATCAGCTCGTCCTTCTTCCAGCTGCCTTTGCCGATATAGGTGTTGCTCATCCTGATGATGGGCGGACTGTTGAACGCCTGGGCCCTCGATGAGCCATTCGGCGTCGAACCCATCCTGCTGCTCGTCTCGATGTTGTGCATGAACCCTTTCAGGACCCCTTTGTCGATGAGCATGTGCTTCGAGGCTTTGACGCCTTCCCAGTCGTATTTGAAGTAGCCGAAGGTGCTCTCGACCGTCGGGTCGTCTATCAAGCTGACCTCCTCGCTCGCAACGACCTCCCCGACCCTACCCTCGAGGACCGAGGCGCCCGCGAGGATCGCATCCGCCTCGCACGCGTGTCCGAACGCCTCGTGAGCCATGAGCCCGGTCATCTTCTGGTCGAGGATGCACGTGAACTTGCCCGCCGGGACCGGTTTGGAATCGAGGAGCCTTATGGCCATCTCGGCCGCCTCCTCGCCCAGCCCCACCGCATCTGCTGTGCTCATCAGCTCGTGCCCTCCGACGTTGCCCACAGATGCGTGCCCGCGCTGCATGACGCCATCCGACTTCGCCCACGCGCTGCACGCGCCCAATGTCCAGGTCTCCTTGGTCGTCACCGCGGTCCCGAAGGAGTTCGCGACGACCCTGACGCCTTCGAAATCGTCGTACCTCGCGTTGGTGCTGACGATCCGCTTGTCCCGGGCCCGCATGGCCTTGTCCTTTGACAGGACGAACTTGAGCTTCTCCTCGACGGGTATCTCGGTGGGCTTCTCAAGGCAGGGGTACTCGTCGGTCTTGACGACCGATTTGCCAGCCTTGATGTCGAACTTGATCTTCGCCTTCGCCTGCGCGACCTTGGCCATCTTCACCGCGGATTCCGAGGCAGTCTTGAGGGAATCCAAGGACAGCTCGTTCGTCACCGCGAAGCCCCACGCCCCTCCGATGAACGCCCTGACCCCGCATCCTGCCTCGATCTGCGCGGTCACGGTCTTCGTCTTCCCGTCCATGACAACGATGTTCGTTCCTGTCGACGACTCCATCCTCAGGTCGGCGAACCGTGCGCCTGACCTCACCGCGTGGTCGATGGTCTTCCTTGCTAGGTCCTCCAAGAGAAACCCTCCGGAGTCACTCGGAAGAGCATAGGAGAAGTTCAAAGTATCGGAGTCTCAGGTCCGCTCGAAACCGCAGTTGCGCGTGGCGGCCTGCACGAAAACGCCCTCCGAGATCATCCTGGAGATGGTTTCTATGTCCGCAGCCATCGACCGGTCGGCCTCGAGTCTTGTCACCCGCGCGCGCAGCGCGTGGCGCACGCTCTCTACAGGCGCGCTGGAGGCCGTCGATATGAAGTCCAGCCCCTGGGCAGCCGCCATGAGTTCGATCGCCATCACCCGCGTGACGTTGCCGATTATCTCCCTCGCCTTCCACGCTGCGATCGTGCCCATGCTGTTGTGGTCCTCCTGGTTCGCGCTCGTGGGGATCGAATCCGCGGACGCAGGGTGGACGAGCACCTTGTTCTCCGAGACCAGGGACGCGGCGACGTACTGAGGCACCATCATGCCCGAGCTCACGCCCACGTGGCTCGTGAGGAAGGAGGGGAGCCCGCTCAGCTTGTGGTCGACCAGCCTCGCGACCCTCCTCTCGGAGTAGCTGCCGAGCTCGTGGACCGCGAGCCCGAGGTAGTCCATGACCAGCGCCACGGGCTGTCCGTGGAAGTTGCCGCCCGAAACGACCGTGCCGTCCTCAGGGAAGAAAAGCGGGTTGTCGGTGGCCGAGTTGATCTCGACCCCCACGACATCCTTCGCGCACCAGATCGCCTGCAGGCTGGCCCCGATGACCTGCGGTATGCACCTGAGGGAGTACGCGTCCTGCACCTTGGAGCAGTGCTTGTGCGAGAGGGCGATCTCGGATCCCTTGAGGAGCGAGAGCATGTTCCTGGACACCCTCAGCTGGCCCGGGTGGGGCCTGACCTCGGATATCCTGATATCGAAGGCGCTCGAGGTGCCCTTCAGGGCCTCGAGGGACATCGCGGCGACGATCTGGGCGTTGTCCGCGAGGTTGGCTGCGTCCTGGACCGCCAATGACCCGAGGGCGGTCATCGCCTGAGTGCCGTTGATGAGCGAGATCGCCTCCTTCGGCTCGAGGACCACGGGCCTCAGGGTCTTCTTCTCGAGGGCCTTGGACCCGGGCTCGAACCCGTTGCCGGCATCCGCCTCACCCTCGCCTATGAGGACCAGCCCGAGGTGAGCGAGCATGGTCAGGTCTCCGCTCGCGCCGACGGACCCCTGCCTGGGGACCTTCGGGTGGACGCCCGAGTTCAGCATCGAGACGAGCATCTCCACGATGTCCGGCCTGACCCCTGAGTAGCCCTTCGCGAGCGCATTCGCCCGGAGGAGCATCATCGCGCGGACCACCTCCTTCGGATAGGGGTCCCCGACACCGCATGCGTGGCTTCTGAGGAGGTTGACCTGGAGCGCCTTCAGCTCGTGCGGGGGTATCTTGTGATCGACGAGGTCGCCCACGCCTGTGTTCACGGCGTATATGGTCGCGCCCCCCTCCACGAGCTTCTCTAGGGCCTTCCTGGCACCGACCATCCGGTCCTTCGCATCCGGGGCCAGAGCCACCGGGGCATTCCCCCGCGCGACGGCCGCGACCTGGCCCAGGCTCAGACTATTACCGTCAATCGATACCGCCTCTTGGTTCCTTGGTCCTGGTCCGTTCATCTAGAGCACAGCACCTGAGTTGATGGCGAATAAGCCTATCCGTACCTGAACTTAACGTTCGCGCTCAAGGGGCATTCTCGGGCACGGGGATGAACTTGTATCCGTAGTGTATGACCCCCGAGGGGCCCTCCTCGCTCAGCTTGCGCAGGGTGACCCTCACCTTGGTCCCTATCTTCATGTCGCACGGGTCGCAGTCGATCACCTGGCCGGTGACCTTCGGGCCCTCGTCGAGCTCCACCATCGCGAGCACGTAAGGCCGCTGCAGGGACAACTCCTCGAGGCCCTCGTGCACCTCCGACAGCGAGAATATCCTCCCCTCACCCTTGAGCTTGATCGTCTCCATCTTGCCCACGCTCTTCCTGTGGCACACCGGGCAGATGACCCTCGGGGGGAAGAAGCACCTGCCGCAGCTGTTGCACTTGATCCCGTACATGTTGTACCTGCTCGGGTTCTCCCGCCAGTACCTCGGAGCCGTTGCCATGTCAGACCCTCCTGAACAAGTGTACCACGACGGTCGCACCGGTGCCGCCCACGTTGTGGGTCAGACCGACGGATGCGTCCTTGACCTGCCTCTTGCCCGCGCCGCCCCTGAGCTGCGTGACGATCTCCACGGCCTGGGCCAGGCCCGTCGCGCCGATCGGGTCTCCCCTGGCCTTGAGGCCGCCGGACGTGTTCACGGCGATATCCCCGCCGAGGGATGTGCGGCCTTCCTCGGTCGCCTTCCCGCCCTCGCCCTTCTTGAAGAACCCCAGGTCCTCGATCGCCAGTATCTCGCTGATGGTGAAGTTGTCATGGACCTCGGCGATGTCGACGTCCTTCTGCGACAGACCGGCCATCTTGAACGCGCGCGCGGCCGCCACCTTGGTCGCCTCCATCGTGCATATGTCCTTCCTGTGATGGAGCGCGAGCGTGTCACTGGCCTGGCCAGACCCCAATATCTCTATCGGCATTTCGGTGTAGTTCTTCGCGTGGTCCAGGGGACACAGCACCACGGCGGCGGCCCCGTCCGAGCTGGGCGCGCAGTCGAACACGCGCAGGGGAGACGCCACCATGGGCGACCCCAGGACCGTCTCCCGCTTGATCTCCCTCTGGAACTGGGCCTTCGGGTTCAACGAGCCGTTCTTGTGGTTCTTGACTGCGACATCCGCCAGCTGGTCCCTGGTCGTGCCGTGCTCGTGCATGTGCCTGTGCGCGATGAGCGCGTGCAGGCTGGGGAACGTGGCGCCCAGCACCGTCTCCCACTCCTGGTCTGCGGCAGACGACTGTATCATCGCCGACTCGACATCGCTCACGTCAGTCATCTTCTCGGCTCCGCCGACGACGACGATGTCGTGCAGCTCCGAAGCCACAGCCATGAAGCCCTGCCTGAGCGCGAGCCCTCCGGAGGCGCCTGCAGCCTCTATCCTCGTAGCGGGTATGTGGTCCCGCGCGAGGCCGGAGTAATCGGCTATCAGGGCGCCTATGTGCTCCTGCTCGATGAACCGTCCGGCGGACATGTTGCCAACATAGACCGCGTCTATCTTGTCCGCGGTGATGTTCGCGCTCGCGACCGCCGCGAGCCCGGCCTTGATCCCGATCTCCCTGAACGAGGCGTCCCAGAGCTCTCCGAACTCCGTGTCGCCCACGCCTATGATCGCAACCCTCCTCATGGTCACTCACTCCCCAGAATTATCTTGCCCCTGAACTTCGCATAGGTCGCGTAGTCCAGGAACTTCGGGTTCGCGATGAGCTCCTTCACGGTCGGTGCCCTGTCCCTCCGGAAGTCCTTCATCTCCTCGGTAACTGTGATGTCGAACGCGTCCGAGCCGGCGCCGGAGCCGTAGGCCACCGCGAATATCCTGTCACCCGGCTTCGCCTCATCCAGGATGGCCGACAGGCCCAGCGGGACAGCGCCGGAGTAGGTGTTGCCTATGTGCGGCACCACCAATCCCGTCTTGACCTGGCCGTCCGTGAACCCCAGCTGCTTGGCCACCCTCGTAGGGAACTTGCCGTTCGGCTGGTGGAACACGGCGTGCGTGTAGTCCTTCGGAGCCGTCTTGTTCCTCTCCATCAGGCCCTTCGCCCCGCTCATGACATGCTTGAAGTACGCCGGCTCTCCCGTGAACCTGCCCCCGTGCCGGGGGTACATCTGTCCCTCCCGCCTCCAGAAGTCGGGGGTGTCCGTCGTGTATGAATAAGTGTGGTCGAGCGTCGCTATGATCTTCTCCGAGCCAATCAGGAACGCTGCGCCGCCCGCGGACGCAGAGTACTCGAGGGCGTCCCCGGGAGCTCCCTGCGATGTGTCCGCCCCTATCGCGACGCCGTACTTGACGAGGCCAGCGCCCACGAGCCCCATGCATGTCTGGATCGCCGCGGTCCCCGCCTTGCACGCGAACTCGAAGTCCGCGACCATCAAGTCCGGCGACGCCTCGATCGCCTCTGCGACGATGGTCCCCGATGGCTTGACCGCGTAGGGGTGCGACTCGGAGCCGACGTATAGCGCCCCGATGTCCTTGGGGTGCACGTCGCACCGCCTCATCATGTTCCTAGCGGACTCCACCGCGATGGTGATCGTATCCTCGTCCGGCGAAGGTACTGACTTGCTGAATATCATCAGACCCTTGCCCATGGCCTTCCCATCTACGCCCCAGACCTTCCCGATCTCGTCGGGCGTGATCCTGTAGCGTGGCACATACGCTCCGTAGCTGACAATTCCAACCTTCATTCAGACTCCACCTTTCGTTCAACCAAGTGAGTGAAGCTTGTCGACCAGGTCGCTCGCGGACAGCTCGGTCCTGATCAGCGGTATCCCTTCGAGCTCGGCGAGCCTGATCGCGAGCTCGTCCACCTGCTCCGGCTTCTGGTAAACCACCATGGCCGGCTTGAGCGGGTGAGCCCTTATAGCAATCATCGGGGACCTGCCGAACCTTACCCCGGTGAACACGAGCGCCCTCTGGCTGCTCCACCCGTATATCTTCAGATAATCGAAGGAACTCAGGGACGTGATCGCCCGGACGCTGTCTATCACCGTGTATCCGTGGATGTGCTTGTCGAGGGATATCGCGGGCGTGAGGTTTTCGCCGCTTATCCTGTCCACGAGATCGGTTGCCAGGACCTCGTGCGCGAACTCCTTGATCGAGATGATCGAGTCGGTCTTCGCGGCGAGCGAGTACTGCTTGAGCACGCTCCCCCCGGTCTTCTCGTCTATCCCGAGGAACGCGTCCACTATCTTCCTGATCGTCACTATGCCCGGGGACTTCCTGCGTCCGGCCTCGTAGTCGCTTATCACGGACGGCGAGATGCCGAGATGTCTCGAGAGCTCCTGCTGTGAGATCTTGAACTGCTCTCTCCACTTCCTGATGGTCTTCCCAGGCTCGTCGGAGAGGCATATCTCCCCTGCGACCTTCTCCCTTACCTGGTCCCGCATAGTTGACGGAGAAACTTGTCGATATAAATAGTTGCCGTATAGGAGTAACGGCAAAAGACGAACCGTGCTGGCCCGGGCACATTGCCTTCTCCAAGCCAGTCATAATGGTCCCTGCCCACGGCGATTCCCATGTGCCCGCAACGGGCTCTCAGAGACCGATGCCTTGTATGCGCAGTCAATCGAACGCGATGTGTAACCCTTCGCATCGCCGCCGTGCACTATACATTAATAAGACCCCATTCTATCCCTGCACCGCCCAGCACGGATGGGGTAGTGGTCTAGCTTGGTATGATCCGTGGTTCGGGACCACGTGACCGTCGGTTCAAATCCGGCCTACCCCACTTCCGACTCATTTCAGAACGGCAAGAAGCTCACGAGACCGTCGGGAGCAGGACGTGGAAGACCGACCCTGACGAATGATCCCCTTTTATCCGGTCCTCGACCCAGATGCGTCCCCCGTAGTTGTCGACAATCGTCTTGACGATTGAGAGTCCCAGCCCTATGCCCTTCCCGCCGGACACCCGCGGCGCGAACTTCGTGAATATGAGCTCCTTCTTATCGTCGGGTATGCCGACCCCGTAGTCGACGATGGCCGTGTCCCACCAGTCACGATTCTGCTCCGTCACCTTCGTGATACGGACGTCGACAACCACCGTATCCTTCGGCGTATACTTGATCGAATTGCCGAGCAGGTTCTGGAACAGGTCATGGAGGAGCTCGTTCGCCCTCGTCATGCACATCTGCTCGTCAGCGTGCAGGTTGATCGTGACGCGCTTGTCTGCCCGGGAATCCCTGATCTCATCAGCAAGCGACCTCAGCATGGAAACGAGGTCCACGTTCAGCATCCGCTCGGACCCCTTCTCCCTTATGAACGCGAGCTTCTTGATCCTGGAGATCAGGTCGTTGCTGAGCTCCAGCTGCTTCCTCGTTTTTGCGAGGGCCTGCACACGCTGTTCTTCTGGGAGGGAGGCGTTGCCAGCCATCTGGACGTAGAAATCCATTCCGGTGTTGTAGTTGCTCATGTCGTGGAACAGCAGATGGTTGAGCATCTCGAGGTTCTCGTTGCTCTGGACTATCTCACCTATCAAGCCCGCGTTCCTGAATGCCAGTGAGACCATCGACCCGAACACGCTGATGAGCTCCAGCAGGTCCTTCTCGAACACCTCTTCGGCCTTCCTCTCGGACGCGTATATCAGCGCCACGATCTGAGAGCTCCTATCCCGCAAGGGCACCACGAACAGGTCATGCCTTCTCCTCAGAACCTCGTTCGCGAGACTGAACTCGGTCTTCAGCCGGTCGATATCGGCCCTGCTCCTGACATCATATGGCGGATGAGCCGTCCTCTCCCTCGACAGCTGCTCCATCGGGATCCAATACAGTTCCTCGGTGAACCTGAAAGTGGCGTCACAGTCCGCCATCGCAAGCTTCCTCGTGATGATTCCTGCTTCGCCTGCCTCGGAACCGAGGACCCTGAACGCGTTCTCCGCAGGGCTCCACACCGCTCCGACCACCCCAGAGAACTGAAGCTCGCTACGGAGGAATTCGACCGCCTCTGACATTATTCTCTCGACTTCGCGGAACGTGACCACGCGAGTTGCCAGCTCGAGCATCCTCGCGAACGACCTCGCCCGGCTGCTGTTGGCGGAAACCATGGCCTCCTGGCTGCGCCAGAGGTTGGACATCTCTACCGCGATCGAGGCGATCGAAGCGATAATCTCTATGTTCGAGATGGTCTTTGCGGAGAGCTTCTTGTGGTCGGCGGTCTCCAGAACCTCTATGCAGCCGAGCTCAAGACCGTCCTTGTCGAACAGCATGATATCGATGAAATCCAGCATATGCCAGTCATCGATAGACTGCCTAGGAGGTATCTCCCTGGGGAACCCGCGATAGAAGCAATCGTCATAATCATCGATTACGACATATTCGCCCGGGGCGAAATAGGACATCATGCCCATTGGTTCGTAGATCCTCAGCGTGTCCTTCCAGGCCTGCCTGTCGTAGACAACCTTTCTGATGTCCCTTGCCTGATCCTCTGGATATCCCTGGACGTACCTCACGTGCCAGTTGCCAGTCACTGGATCTCTGAGGTAAATCGCAGTCCTCTTGACCGGGAACAGGTCGACCATGGCCTGTCCGATTATCTCGATTATCTTGTCCTCATCCCTATGGAGCAGGACCGCGAGTGTGATCTCGAGAATTCTACCAGGAAGGTCTCTCCGTCCCCTATCAGTCGCTAGGACGGCACGTACCGAAGGCACGTGAGGCTCAGAGTCCAAGGTTTCCTGGGAACGGTCCGTCATCTATCCCGGGGCAGTATGATGCTATCTAGATATGAAAGGAACTGCGGGAAAATAGCATGTGGCTGTCAGCGCAACTGCGAATCTGGAAGATGAGAACTCAAGAGTCCTGAGCCTTTTCCTTAACTCCATGCACAGGCTGTTGCGCCACGGAATTCATTTCATCGGACCGCTCCGCTTCGGCCGGATCATGCTGCTCGTACCAGGCTCGACGAGGGAGAATGTGTCTGGTGCATCCCCGAGGAACTCAATTCACCAGATTCGCTTGCCTGCGAGCACGCAATGAACAATGGTCGACCCATGTCCCGAAGATGATTAATATCTGCCAGACCAATAACGCTGTAACAACGCTGCAGGATCCCGTCAGTCCGCAATAGTGGACAATCGCTTCGGGATGACGGCCCGAGGACTTAGGAGGAGTGGCACGAGGCGCTCGACGTACTCTGCTCACGTGCCGCGTGTGATCGCATGACACGATTCCGATCTGGACAGGGCCTATCAAAGTTGAAGAAGATTGGTGCTGTCGCAGTGATAATTCTACTCCTGGCAACATCGACTTACGTCGCTTACGCTTACACGAAGGAGCGTCAGGATTCAATCAGGATTGCGGCCATCCTACCCCTGACCGGAAAGGGCGCGCACCTTGTGGACGTGAGGTACGCACTGGAGATGGCGGTTGACATCGTGAACAGATGGGGAGGCATCAACGGCAGCCAGATCGACCTCGTCATCCGGGACAGCCAGAGCAGCCCAAGCGCCGCAGTCCGGGAATTCGAGGACCTCGAGGTGTCCGAAGAACCCCTGTTGTACCTGTCGACGATGTGCGGGGTCAGCCTCGCACTGGCCTCGAAGGCAGAGGAAGCGGGCACGGTGCTCATGGGCGCAGGCGTTATGCTCGAGAACTTCACCGATGACAGAGAGTGGGTCTTCCGATACTCGCCGAGAATCAGCGATGATGTGGCAACCGTAATGTCGATCATACACAAGCTCGAAGTCGCCAGAGTCGGGGTTCTGTACTCGGCCGACATGTGCACCAAGGCTGCCGAGTCACTCTTTGTGACCATGTTCGATGTCCCCAACGGGACGATCGTGGAACAGCCGTTCGACGAGAACGCGGGCACTTACTACGACGAGATCGCCTCGCTCATGGATACGGAAGCCATCGCGATATTCGGACCGACAGAACGCTACGGGACGATCCTCACCGAGCTGAGAGAGGTGGAGTACGCGGGCAACATCATCGGCACCCTGTCCGCCTCCGACCCCTCGGTGATTGCGATGCCGCCCGCCGAGGGGATGTACCTCTGCGCCCCGTACATCTATAATCAGGGGTATGTGTACGCACGCGAGTTCTCTGCACAGTTCGAAGAGGCCTACGGCGTGCCTCTTAGCCACAGAGGGGCTGCGATATTCGATTCCGTGCTCATGCTGAGAGGGCTTCTCGAGGGGGGCGAGGTCACACGAGACGGGCTGAGGGCCGCCCTAGAGACGGCTTTCCTGTACTCCGGCCTCACAGGGGTCATCCACAGCCCGGAGGGCAGTCATGACTTTGGATACCCGATGTATCCTGTGAAAGTGGCCAACGGGGAGCTGGTGTACCAATGGTGAATCCTGCCCGCAGGCTGATCCGCGGAAGCATAGTTGCCAAGGTCCTGACACTAGCCACCATCCTCCTCCTCCTCCTCGTGGGAATCTCGATATACGCCCTGGAAGAGAGCAGGAACACGCTGAGGGACTCCATCATGGAAGACGTGAAGCTCGAGGCCCGCAGCACGATGGACCGGATAGACGGCGAGATCTTCTCGAGGCTACACGAACTCTCAATGGCGGCGGTCGATCCCTACCTGATCGAAGTTGTCGAGACGTCCAACTCCGAGTTCGAGGCGATGGACGATCGAGAGGAGTACATCACCCAGACTGACGTCGAGTGGATCTCCACGCCTCCGGACGAGCTGACGGCTTTGATGACTAGCATCATGAACAACACGACGTCTCTCGAATTTCAGGAGAGATACATTGAGCACTACAGGGAGGACCACGGCGTCGACGCATGGGGCCGCATATCCGTCATGAACAAATACGGTGCGGTCATCGCGATGACAAGCCGGCCGAATGACTACAGGCAGAGCGACGAGGACTGGTGGCAGATGACGATGCAGCAGGAGGACAACGTGGCTGACGTCGCCTATGACTCCTACTCTGGCTTCTACGCGCAGCGGATCAGCGTGATGGTCCACGATTTCAACGGCACCTTCGCGGGTGAGGTGATGGGGTTCGCCAATACAATCGACATCGCGAGGCTGGCTGTAACCGGTGGGAGGCTGTACGAGAGCACCCGGGTGGCGCTCACCGACGAGGGTGGCGCTCTGATATTCTCTTCGGATGCCTACATCTTTCATGCAGACTGCTCCGAGCAGAGTCACTTGAACCAGGCGAGCAGCGATGAGGGATCGTTCATAGCTGAGACCATGGACCGCCAGATGCTCTATGGCTACGCGCGGTCAGAAGGGTACCTGAGCTACGAAGGGCTGGACTGGAGGATATTCATAGGCTACGACCTCCGGGAGATATTTGCGCCTGTGGACAACCTGCTGACGAGGATAGCGCTGATGGCTTCCGCGGCCTTCGTGTGTGGCGTACTGCTCGCATTGGTGCTGTCAAGAACGATCACGAAGCCAATCACCGAGTTCAAGCGGGCCGCCAAACAGATCTCGGACGGGAGAATGGGGACCAGGGTTCCAATCATGTCCAGCGACGAGGTAGGAGACCTGGCGGGTACATTCAACATCATGGTCGACAGGCTCGAGCGCTCCTACGAAGGGCTCGAGGACAAGGTGAAGCAGAGGACCCTCGAACTCGCAAAGCTGAACGAAAACCTCACGGACGAGGTCGCAGGAAGGAAGAGGTACTCCGAGGCGCTGGAGCTCGCGAACAAGAAGCTCAGGTTCCTGGGCCACCTGACCAGGCACGACATCAAGAACCAACTCACCGTGATGAGGGGCTGGCTCTCGATGGCCAGAGACGAACCGAACAAAGAGGTTCTCGCCGAGATGATGTCTAAGACCGATAAGGGGGCGCGAACCATCGACGCGCTGCTGGACTTCACGGGGGAGTACGAGAAGGTCGGCCTGACCGAGCCCGTATGGCTGGAAGTCCCTCGACTCTTCAAGGAAGGCGTCATGGGCCTGGACACCCAGAAGCTCACGGTCAGTCTCGACCTGGACGGTTTGGAGATATTTGGCGACCCGATGTTCTCGAAAGTGTTCAGGAACCTGGTCGACAACACCCTGAGGCACGGACAGAAGGTCACCAGGATATCGGTGTCTCACGAGGTGCGGCCCGACGGGCTCGCGATCGTGTACGAGGACGACGGCATCGGCATCGAGAACGAGGCGAGGGCAAAGCTGTTCCAGAGGGGGTACGGGAAGAACACCGGGCTGGGGCTGTACCTCACGAAGGAGATACTCGACACCTCCGGGATGATCATCAGGGAGACCGGCGTGCCTGGCAGGGGGGTAAGGTTCGAGATGCTCGTGCCCAGCGGGGAGTTCAGGTTCCGACCGGTCCGTTCAGCATAGGGATGGCCCTCCCCGGCCTCCGGGCGGGCTCTACCGCTTCTTTCTGCGGGCCATGAGGAACACGACCAGCATGATGACGACCGGCACCACCACAAGAGAGAACTCGGGGATCGCCTCGTCGGCCACCTCGATCTCCGCCTGGTCGACCGAACGCAGGCCCGCGCCGTCCTCGACCTCGCAAACGACGGTGTGAGTGCCGGTGGTCGAGAACACATGCGTCACGGTCATGTCCGATGACCAGTCGGTGTCCCATGAACCGTCTCCGTTCCAGTCCCACCGCACGGCCAGGTCGCCTGCAGCCGTCTCGGCATCGGAAGACCCGCTAGCATCGAAGGAGAACGAGGTCAGCAGAGTACCTATCAGCGGATCGGCGACGAGCACGCACTCGGGGAGCGTGTTGACGAGCACGCTGAGCGTTCTCGTTAACCAGTCGACCGAATGAACTGCATCGTCGGTCGCCTCCACCGTAACTGCATAGGTGCTGTCGCCACCATATGAGAAGGCATGCTCGAACACGAAATAGGCGGCGACACCAGCATCCGTATCATACGACAACGACTCGGCCGCTGAGCCGTCTCCGAAGTCGATGGTCACCTCGACGAGGTCGCCCTCGTCGTCCACGACCGTCGCGTTGAACCGCACCGTCTCTCCAGGGGAATAGTAGTCCTTCGCGCCGTCCACCTTGAACGAGGAGATGGCGGGCCTCGAGTTGGATTCTGACACGACCACGGTCGCGGAATCGCTCACGTTGTTCCCCGCGCCGTCCTCGGCGTAGGCGGTCAGCTCGAAATCGCTCAGCTCGATGTAGGTATGGGAGGCCGAGTAACCTTCTGCCGGGTCGCCCATGGTCATGGACGTGCCGTCGCCCCAATCATACCAGACGCTCTCCACGTCCCCATCCGGGTCGGACACCTCCACCGGCGTGAGGATGAACTCCTGCTCGATGATAGCGGTGTAGGAAGGCAAGAGCACGACCACCGGGGGCGAGGTAACGTAAGACAGCACCAGGTTGTCCACCCAAGCGCAATCGTCGAGCATGCTGTTCGCGGAGTCCTTCGAATACGTCCACTCGAGCTCATGACTGCCCGCGGGAAGCGAACAGCCAACGGTCGTCCAGTCCACGTTTCCGGAGATCTCGGCGGCATAGCCCGTATCCGGGACGCTGAAAGAAAGAACATCCTTGAGCGACTCCGACGAGACCTTCCAATCGAACGACACCTCGACGGGGCCGTCGACGGAAACGGACAACGACGTGCTCTCCGAGTCTCCCACGTCCCCGCTCTGCATCGAATCG
>Ga0315274_10000398_pt1 | contig 68002 bp, 64 predicted proteins | sample YL17G02_20_MG_FD_203700 | JGI IMG/M metagenome (GOLD analysis project Ga0315274, IMG submission 203700) | Sediment microbial communities from Yellowstone Lake, YNP, Wyoming, USA - YL17G02_20 | ecosystem: Environmental > Aquatic > Freshwater > Lake > Sediment | place: USA: Wyoming | collected... | reverse complement strand
GATGCGGGTCTCTTTAGAAAATATCACTTAACCGTTGAAGACCGAAAGCGTGACAACATCTCGTATATACTTGCTAAATTGGTAGAGTTGCCTGCATTGCCTGGTCCAAAATTTGTTTTTGCTCATCTGGTCATACCCCACCAACCTTTTGTGATTGGACCAAATGGAGAACCGGTAGTTGTACGGAAATCCGGCAGCACCGATGCCGGCTATTATACTGATATAGATTATGTGAATGGCTATCGTGATCAGGCAATATATATCAGCAATCAAATAATCCCAGTCGTCACCAGGATCGTTCGAGATTCTCGCACGCCTCCTGTGATAATCATTCAAGGAGATCACGGCCCAAGCCATTTTGATGAAGCTGACAGAATTGGGATATTAAATGCTTACTTGTTCCCACAAGCCCATCCTGGTTTTTATTCGACGATTACCCCCGTCAATACCTTCCGCCTGGTTTTTAACACTTATTTTGAAACACAATTTGATCTACTCAAGGATGTCACATATTATTCGACCTACCCTTATGCTTATCAATATCAAGAAATACTAAACGAGTGTAAAGGTGATGGGAAATGAATTATGATTAAGCCTCTAACCAGGTTGATATGACCACAATCCTTTTTTCTGCTCCTTATATGATCCCAATAGTGGATCGCTTACGCCCAATCTTTGAACACCATGATATTACCCTGATCATTCCAGAAGTTCATGAGCGGATGGAAGAAGATGACCTGATTAAATATGCCGGCCAGTTCGACGGTGCTATTTGTGGTGACGATTATTTTACTGCCCGAGTGCTGGACGCCTGCTCACCCAGATTAAAGGTGATTTCCAAATGGGGCACGGGCATCGACTCGATCGACCAGGAAGCATGTACCCGCCTGGGCATCCAGGTTGGGCGTACGTTGAATGCATTCACGCAGTCCGTGGCTGATACGGTGATGGGGTACATTCTCACATTTGCCCGGCGCCTGCCATGGATGGATCGAGAGCTGAAAGCCGGGAGATGGAATAAACTCCCCTGTAGATCACTCGGCGAATGCACTCTCGGAGTGATTGGAGTGGGTAATATTGGAAAAGCTGTTCTACGACGGGCGCGCGCCTTTGACATGAAACTGACCGGTAATGACATCGTCGAAATTGACCCTGCCTTCCTGGTTGAGAATAACGTCAGGATGACATCGCTCAGGGAATTGCTATCACAGGCTGATTACATAAGTCTAAACTGCGACCTTAACCCGACCAGTCACCACCTGATAAACAGCGGGACGCTAGCAGTTGTCAAAGCTGACGCAGTGATGATCAACACTTCCCGGGGACCGGTCGTGGACGAACTGGCTTTGGTCGCTGCGCTGCAGTCCGGAATGCTGGGTGGTGCGGCATTGGATGTCTTTGATTGTGAGCCACTACCACCTGACAGCCCGCTTTTATCGATGGACAACGTGATGCTCGCACCACACAATGCCAATTCCAGCCCAGCTGCCTGGGATCGTGTGCACCTCAATACCATCCGGAATCTGCTGGATGGTTTGGGGATCTCATCTGACACTATAAAGATTTGATTATGGCTGAAGATCCAACAAAGACTGTTCTGGTCACAGGCGCGGCTGGAGGCATCGGTCGTGCCACTGTGACATTATTTGCCCAAAGAGGCTGGCGCCTCGTGGGCGTCGACCGATCATCTTTTGGTGGGGATTTTCCTGCCAAGGGATTGTTCATCCAGTCGGATATTTCCCACCCCGACGATCTTGAAACCATTTTCTCAAAAACCAAGGCTTTTACCGGGAAGATCGATGCCCTGATCAACAACGCTGCCATGCAGATAGCCAAGCCTCTTCTCGAGACGACCGTTGAGGAGTGGGACGCGGTTATGGCCTCCAACCTGCGCTCTGTCTTCCTGGGTGTGAAACTGGCTTACCCTTTATTGAAAGCGGGGTGGGGTGGAGCAGTGGTTAATGTCTCATCTGTCCATGCTGTACAGACCTCTGCCAACATTGCTGCCTACGCTGCCAGCAAGGGTGGTTTGCTGGCTTTGACGCGCGCCATGGCAATCGAATTCGCACCCGACAATATCCGTGTCAATGCCATCCTGCCGGGTGCCGTGGACACTCCCATGCTGCGTGCTGGTTTGGAGCGTGGGCATGTTGGCGGTTTAGACATCCACGAGCGGTTGGAGAACCTGGCGCGCAGGACTGTCAATGGGCGCGTTGGGCAGCCGGAAGAGATTGCCCATGCCATCTACTTCCTGGCAGATGAGACCCAATCCTCGTTCATCACCGGTCAAGCCTTGATCGTCGACGGGGGTGCAACAGCCAGGTTGAGTACTGAATGATCAAGAAAGCCGTTGTTAAACAAATCACCCCGGTTCCATTATGGAATCTTGTCCGTAATACGCATACTGCCATTGCACGCCTGCCCGAGGTGCCCGGGGCATATTTCCACCCATGGCGGAAAACCAGCATGGCTCATATTGCCTCACTAAAAAACATACATCATGGTCAACGTGCTTTCATCATTGGTAACGGTCCAAGCCTGAAGAATACCGATCTGAAAAAGCTCAAAACCGAATATACATTTGGCATGAACCGTTTCTATTTGATGTTCCCTGAGTTGGGTTTTCTCACAACCTATTTCGTCCTGGTCAATGACCTGGTCATTGAACAATGCGCCGGGGAAATTCGTTCACTACGCATACCCAGGTTCATCTCTTGGCGTGCTCGCTGGTTCATCCAACCGGCCGATGACCTATCATTCCTGTATACAACTTACTCTGGTCCAAAATTTGCCCAAGATGTGCGGGGCCGGGTGTGGGAAGGTGCGACGGTCACCTATGTGGCATTGCAGCTGGCATTTCACATGGGCTTCGAACAGGTTATTCTGATCGGTGTGGACCACAACTTCGTAACCAAAGGTGAGCCAAACAAGACGATTGTATCCGGAGGAGATGATCCGGACCACTTCCACCCCGCATATTTCGGAAAAGGATTCCGCTGGCAGTTGCCGGATCTGGAAACTTCCGAGTTCGCTTATCACATGGCTCGTAAGGCTTATACTAGGGCGGGCAGGCAAGTGCTGGACGCGACGGTCGGAGGCAGGCTGGATGTTTTTCCAAAAGTCCCTTACGACTCGCTATTTTGAATTGGTTGAAGTCTTCGAATGAGTGCATCCTCCAGACGCCAATCGTTTGTATTTGATCCCCATAATCGCTGGAAACCCATCCTGGCTTTATTGTTTGTCCTGGGGGCAATTCTTCGTCTAGTTGATATTTCTGACCCCCCCCTTGATTTCCATCCAACCCGGCAGCTTCGAAACGCTCTGGTTGCCCGCGGCATCTATTACGAGTCTCAGCCAAATGCCGATCCGGTACTGAGTGATTTGGCGTCTTCTTTCAAGAAAAGTGTAGGACAGTATGAACCTCCTATCATAGAAAGCCTGGTCGCTTGGACTTACACCTGGAGCGGGGGTGAACATGCCTGGGTGGCTCGAATATATGCATCGTTTTTCTGGCTGTTGGCCGGATTGGCTTTATTCGACCTCGGGCGGCGCATCACTTCACCCGAGGCAGCCCTAGTAGCACTGGCCTATTACCTGATCCTTCCTTTTGCGGTTCAAGCCAGCCGTTCATTCCAGCCAGATCCGCTCATGACTTCCGCCTTTGTTATCGGAGTGAACTTTCTTTTCCGCTGGACGGAAAAACAGGCCTGGATTTGGGCTGTTTTGGCTGGACTTGTCCTCGGTTTTGCAGTGCTGGTCAAGGTCGTGATCGCCTTTATGGTTGCTGGCGCCGCTATTGGTGCTGTATTGAGTGTCTACGGCTGGCGGCGCTTCTGGAAATCTCCCCAGGTATGGAGCATGGCCTTGTTAATGATTATCCCGGCACTGGCATATTATGTAATTGGGCACCCCGACCGCTCAACCGAATACTTTTTCAGTTGGACAATCGGGCTACTTGAATTGCTCTGCAGTACCGATTTTTATGCGCGTTGGTTGGGCTTTTTACACAGCCTCTTCAGCTTGACGATGATCCTGCTTGGTTTGGTTGGTGTGTTAATCTCTCCACCGCGTATCAGAGTGATGTTGATCGGTCTGTGGGTGGGTTACTTCCTGTATGGAATATCGCTGCCTTTCCAGATGTATACCCACAGTTATTACCATATTCAAATAGTGCCGCTGGTTGCCCTTGGGCTTGCACCGGTTGCAAAGCTAATCCTGGATCAGGTCAATAGACAGAGTTTGTTTTGGAAACTGGCGTTTATCTTGCTTGCCATAGCCGCGTTGGTGTATCCGGCCTGGGTGGCGCGTTCTATACTGGTTGCTGAAGATTTTCGAAATGAACCGGTTTTCTGGGAGCAGATTGGAAAAGCCATTCCGGCGGAAGGGAAAGTCATTGCCTTGACCCAGGATTATGGATACCGGTTGATGTACTTTGGCTGGCGCAAAGTGACTCTTTGGCCAGGATTTTCTGAACTATCAGAGATCCGTGCTGGAGAAAGAGATATCGAAACAGACTTTAATGATCTGACCGCGGGCAAGGATTACTTTCTCATCACCGCTTTCGGACAATACGACAAGCAACCAGCCTTGCAAAAGATCCTGGAAGAGAATTACTCGGTGGCAGCCCAGGGGGATGGGTATATCTTGTTCGATCTGAGCCTCCTCAAATGACTTTGACATTCGTTGTTCTATGACCCTAGTCTCGATCATTACCCCCTCCTTTAATCAGGCTGCCTATCTGGAAGAGACCATTCAATCGGTGCTGAGCCAGGATTATACCGAGCTAGAATATATCGTCGTGGATGGAGGTTCCACGGATGGCAGCCTGGACATTATCCAGCGCTACGCAGGGAAACTGGCCTGGTGGATTTCAGAACCAGACTCAGGGCAGGCTGAAGCCATCAATAAGGGCTTGGCTCACGCCCGGGGTGAAATCGTTGCCTGGCTTAATTCAGATGATGTATACCTACCAGGAGCGGTCAATAGCGCGGTCACGACCCTGCAGGCGAATCCGGAAAGCGGGATGGTATTCGGTAATATGCTGGCGATAGACGAGAGTGGGCGCACCATCAATGTCCTCAAGTACGGGGACGTCAATCTTGAAGATCTGCTGGCTTTCAGCATCATAGGTCAGCCGGCAGTATTCCTGCGCCACTCTGTGCTGGATCAGGCTGGTGGACTGGATACTTCATTCCACTTTCTACTCGACCACCATTTATGGATCCGTGTAGCCAGCCGAGTAGAACTGAAACATGTACCAGTCCTCTGGGCGGCTGCCCGTTATCATCCTGCTGCCAAGAACCTCACCCATGCATCTAACTTTGGGAAGGAAGCCTTCCGTATCCTGGAATGGGCAGAGGGGCAGACCGAATTTGCTTCTATCCTGGCTGGTTGTGAACGACGTGCGCGTGCAAGTGCGCACCGCGTGAATGCCCGCTATCTGTTGGATGGTGGACAGTCCTGGCGGGCAGTAATCGCGTGGTGGCAGGCGTTTTGCATCCACCCGCTGGTAGCTCTTGCCCGCCTGAACCTTCTTGCCTCTGCTCTGCTTAACCTGGCTGGCATGAGAGGTTTGCGTTCAGTGTGGCTTCGCTGGCGTCAAAGGCGAATTTCCAAATTCAAGGGCTGATTCCAATAGCTATTAGACTCAAGTTACAATAAGACATATTGTTACTCCATATAGACATCTACGTTTTGATTAATTAATGAGTGAGAATATAAAATCAACCGGCGATAAATCGTTTTTCGCACCAACCCGTATCAAGCGGATTATTGTCCTGGTGTTACTCTTCAGCCTCGGATTGGCCATCCGCCTCTACGATATAACGGATCTGCCCTTGGATTTCCATCCCACCCGCCAGCTATTCTCTGCCCTGAAAGCGAGGGGCATGTACTATCAACAATTAGATGGAGCTCCTGATTGGCAGCGGCGTATGGCAATCCAGCAGTGGAAGCTCAAGGTGACTGTTGAACCAGAGGTGCTTGAAAGACTCGTCGCTTTTACTTATCGTTTCACTGGTGAGCAATGGTGGATATCCCGCGTTTATTCATCGCTCTTCTGGCTGGTTGGAGGGATTTTTTTATACCTACTTGCCAAAAGCCTGATCTCAATTGATGGTGCAATGATCGCGGCTGCCTTTTACTTGTTCTTGCCTTACGCAGTTACCGCCAGCCGAAGTTTCCAACCAGACCCCCTGATGGTAATGTTGGTCTTGCTTTTTTGGTGGAGTATTTTTCATTGGAGAAATCGCCCTTCTTGGGGTTGGACAGTTCTGGCAGGGATAAGCGGCGGTCTGGCGATTTTTATAAAGTTGACGGCGTTTTTTTTCGTTACCGGTGGGGCGATGGGTGCGTTGCTGGGGAGTTATAAGTTAAAAGACCTGGTGCGGAATCCCAGGGTTTGGGGATTGATCGCATTGGGAGTTTTGCCAGGTGCAATTTATGTTGTTTATGGTATTTTCGTCTCGGGTTTCCTCACGAAACAGTTTGGGGGCAGGTTTTTCCCGGCGTTGCTCATCGATCCCCTTTTCTATCTTGGATGGGTTAATACACTAACTTCAATGATGGGTCTTTTGATCCTGTTTCTAGGAGGGATTGGTCTGTTCTTTGTGCGGAGTAAGGGCTCGCGCATCTTTATACTCAGCTTGTGGGGAGCGTACGTCGTTTATGGATTGTTCTTTGATTACCACATATCCAGCCATGATTATTACAGCCTGCCGCTGATCTCCATTGTGGGGCTTTCGTTAGCTCCGCTGGCTGATCTGGTCATCATCAATTTACGCCATGTAACGATGAACAATCTTACAGCACGCCTGGCTGTAAAAGTGATCATGCTCGGAGCCTTATTTGTGCTTATCTGGAACATCCGTAACGATATGAAGACAACAGACTATCGCCCTGAGGCTGCCAGGTGGTCTGGGATCGGCGCCCTTCTTGGTCACCAGGCACCCGTGATCGCCCTGACCGAGGATTACGGAAGCCGGCTGGAGTACTGGGGCTGGCAAAATTCTTCCATTTGGCCAACATACGCCGATTTGCAGTACCATGCTGAGCTGCGCGGCGCTAAACAGGATTTTGAAAACATGTTCGAAAAACAGGCACTCGATCAGGCTTACTTCCTGGTCACGAAAATGGATGAGCTGGATTACCAGCCTTTTCTGAAGGAACGTTTATACACGGGATTTTCGATCTATGCCCAGGGTGACGGGCATATCATTTTTGATCTGAATCGCCCGTTGAGCGCTGGTCAGCCTTAGCCAGTATCTTTAAAGAGAGATAAGAGACTTTTATGGTTTGGTTGAAACGCCAGGATTCGCACGGGATTTTTAATTTGGCATTGGTCCTGGGCATCGCTGCGGTCTTGTCTGCATTGATTATATATGCCTACCTGGGTACATTTTCCCGCTACCTGGCAGACGATTTCTGCAACGCCCGTCAGTTTGCTTCAGTCAATCTTGGAAAATATCTGGTCAAAAGATATACGGAAGTCCCTGGTGGTAACCGTTTTTCGAATATCCTTTTCATATGGGCAAGTGAGATCGTCGGGTTAAAAAGTGTGATCATATTACCAGCTTTAATGATCATTGTTTGGGTGATAGGCTTGATCTGGGTGCTTCACGAAGTATCCCGTTCAACACCTGCGAAGATACCCCGGCTCGTAAACATTTTTATGGCTGGGTTGATTGCTTTTCTATCAATTTTACAGGCACCAAATCGCTATCAAACCCTATATTGGCGTTCGGGGATGGCAACTCATTTTGCCCCAGTTGTGTTTATGGCCTTTCTGGCTGCGTTTGTATTACAGCGGACAAGGTGCATTGACCAGCGCCGAACTGCCTGGTGGGTATACCCGATATGTTTGGTCTTTGCCTTCATTGTCGGTGGATTTTCAGAACCACCGGATGTAGTGCTGATTGTTATGCTCATAATAGTCATCCTGGGAACCTGGTGGCGAGGAAGAGATTTGTCCAGAAAATATATACTGTCGATTTTAATCTGGACTCTTGGGGGAGCTTTGCTGGCCTTGATGGTGATGATACTTTCCCCCGCCAATCAGTTCCGCCTGGGAACGCCACCACCAGGCTTTCTGACCCTTGTTGAAAGGTCTTTTCGTTACACTCTGGAGTTCATCTGGGATTCGATCAGGACCATGATCACGCCGACATTAATATCCCTCCTGATCCCTCTGTTTACTTTTTGGAGCATATTCAGCCATCCCGATAGAGAACCTTTGTCCAGGGTACAGCGCCAGCGCATGTGGTTGGTGATCGCGATCGTCCCTCTCTTAATGTACGTGTTGATATCAGCCAGCTTTGCTCCCAGTGTATACGGACAGTCATATCCAGTGGAAAGAGCCCGCTTTCTTGGACGCTTTCTCATGACTGTAGCCTTGATGATGGAAGGCGCAATTCTCGGTGTTCTGGCTGCCCAGTTCCATCACAGGTCGATTAAAACTGTTTTCATAAGCAGTCTGGCGGCTTTCCTGCTTATTATCCTGGCCTTCTATCCAGTAAGGGCAGCCTTTCAAACATCCAAACTGATCCCTGTTTACAGGGAACGAGCCAAAGCCTGGGATGCCCGAGACGCCCAGATACGAGCATATAAGGCAGAAGGGATATTAAGATTTAAAGTTGAGGAGCTCCATGGTATTGACGGCATCAAAGAACTGGACCGGAAAGCCCGTCATTGGGTCAACCGTTGTGCCGCCAATTATTATGGTGTAAAAAAAATATTTGCCATCCCGGGGATCCATTGAACACAATTACCCGACCACTCAATCCGCCCCATGATATATCTCCCATACTCGTAACCGGTGCGCACCGTACCGGGACGACCTGGGTCGGAAAAATGCTTGCTGCGAGCGGTCAGGTGGCTTATATCAGTGAGCCGCTAAATGTTTGGCATCGTTCAGGTGTCATGCGAACACCGGTTGCCCACTGGTACACCTACATATGTAACAATAACGAAGCTGAATTTCTGCCAGCCATGAACCAGATGCTGGCGTATCGTTATCACCTCTGTGCAGAGATGGGTTCCATCCGTAATGGGAAGGATCTCCTACGCATGGGTCGTGATTTAACCATTTTCATCAACGGCAGGATATACAGAAAGCGTCCCTTGCTCAAGGATCCCTTTGCTGTTTTCTCGGCGCCATGGTTTTCTCGACGCTTGGCTTTTCAGGTGATCGTTACCGTGCGTCACCCGGCAGCGTTTGTTAGCAGCCTGAAACGCCTTGACTGGTATTTCGACTTTCATGATCTTCTAGCCCAGCCTTTGCTGATGGTTGATTGGCTGGAACCCTTCCACGTGGAGATGGAGTCCCTACCTGTTGATGATATTATTGGACAGGCGGCCTTGCTCTGGGTAATGATTTATCACGTTGTGGCTGAATACCGGAAAGAGCACCCAGATATTATTGTAGTACGTCATGAAGACCTTTCACGAAATCCATTAAAAAGTTACCAAGAACTTTACGACACGCTCAATCTCACATTCACACCCAAAGTTGAAAAAGCTATCATCAGCTCAAGTAGTTCAAAGAATCCCAAGGAGGGCACACGCTCGTCTGTCCATACCGTCCGGTTGGATAGTCGTGCTAATCTCGAAAGTTGGAAACGAGGCTTGAGTGAAAATGAAATTGCTCGTATCCGCACAATGACTGCAAGTGTATCTCCGCTTTATTACTCTGACGAGGATTGGGAATAGTGGGTACCAAAACTCCTCTTATCTCTATTGTTACACCGTCTTATAACCAGGCTCGTTTCTTGGAAGAAACCATACGCTCTGTATTGGCTCAGGATTATCCTCGTCTGGAATATATCATCGTAGATGGTGCTTCGACTGATGGTAGTGTGGAGATCATCCAAAATTACACTGACCGGATAGCCTGGTGGGTTTCAGAGCCTGACCAGGGACAAACCGATGCGATCAACAAAGGATTTTCCAAGGCCAAAGGTGAGATCCTTGCCTGGTTGAACTCGGACGATACCTACCGACCAGGTGCTGTATCCGCTGCAATAAAGTGCTTGCTGCAATATCCAGAATATGGTTTGGTCTATGGCGGTGCTGATTTCATTGATGAGAAAGGTGATTTGATCGGTCGCTTCCCTGCCAGGCAAACGGATTATCGGCGCCTGAGGCAGGGCTATGTCCATATTCCCCAGCAGGCCGCCTTCTTCCGTGCCTCCTTCTGGCGCAAAGTCGGACCGCTCGACCCATCTTTCTACTTTGCAATGGATTATGATCTCTGGATACGTATTGCTGCCATAGCACCAATTCGGTATATGCCCGAAGTATGGGCAAACTTTCGGCTGCATATCGGTGGAAAGACCATTGCAGATGATGACCGTTGTTGGCCTGAGATGTTGCGTGTGCATTTTCGTGATGGAGGCGGGTGGTTGTCGATAATAACCATGAAATACATTACCCGCAAGCTGATCGCACCACTCTGGAACTGGCGACGACGCCAGATATCCAGGCACATCGGTATATGACAGGCATAGGTGGTTGACATGCGATGGTTGCTTACTCCCCCCTCTTCTGAGGATTTCGCCCGCCTCTTGAAAGCCTGGCGCTTTTGGGTGCTTGGCTCGCTGGTGGGCGCCCTGATTGGCACGGCGGCATATTATCTTTTTCCACCTGCCTACCGTGGTCAAGCTACTGTTGTTGTGGACTTCAACCTGGAACAAGCCTGGCCACAGGAAACTGACCGACAGCTCTTCTATTACCTTGAACGGGAGACACGTAAGCTGGTAGAGGTCGCCTGGTCGGATGCTACCATGGAAATTGTGGCGACCAAAGTTGGGGATGTCCCGGTCGGAGAGTTACGTTCGGGAAAGCTGCTTCTCAGTCAACCTGGCGAAGGAGGCTGGCATTTCTGGGCTGATGATGAAGACCCTGCTCGAGCAGCCAAGCTGGCCGCGACCTGGGCTGAAGCCTTCGGTGAACAGGTTCAAAGTGGTGTGAGCGTCGCGGTTCAACTGGCTGACCTGTATACTCTCATGGAAACCCAAACCAATTTCCAGCCTGATAATACTTTGGAAGGCAAGATACAAGAACTTGAGGGGAAATCCTTGGGAATCAGTCCTTACATTCAAGTGAGCGCCAGCCAGACGAGAAATATTCCTATCCACCGCAAGATTGGAATGGGTACGTATATCCTCGCCGGTGGAATGATCACGCTGGTATTTGGAGCATTTTGGATCTTTTTCACCGGTTCGAAAGAAATCTCCCATGCGGCTAAATAGGATTTTGCTTGAGAAACTAACGCGGGTATTGTGGACAGTGGTCCTGGTCACTTTGCCTGTAACCAGCTTTCGTTACTTTCCGTTCATGGGAGAGGGAACAATGGTGAGGCCGTTGGCACTATACCCTTTGATCCTGCTCACTACTGTGATGTTCATTCGCCTGCTGCGCAAGGAAATCACCCTGCCACTGCCCGAAAGTCTGGTGCCCTTGGCCGGGTTTGTTCTAATCGCACTGACAACAACGGTCATTGGAGCCTTGTTCACGCCTGTGGATTTACATGGGCAGGCGTATGGGGGGCGGGCTATCCGCGCCTGGGTGACCATGATCGCCGGCCTGGCTTTCTTTCTGACCGCCATCTGGATGAATCGGAACCAGGATGATCTGCACCATTCGCTGAAATGGCTATATATTGGTCTTGCTTTGAACATTTTCTGGGGTGGGATACAGGTTCTCACTTTCCAAACCGACCTTCTCGATAAACACCTGGTTACGCTCTGGCAAAGAGCCTTCTCCATGCGGGAATTGGTGCGTACGAATCGGGTGTCTGGTCTGGCTTACGAACCTGCCTGGCTGGCCGGACAGATTGCCACGTTATATTTACCCTGGCTCTTCGCAGCTCTGATGACGAGGTATCGGGTCAGCCGTTTCAAGTGGCTTGAACCTTTGCTATTAATTTCAACCACACTCTTGCTGCTCATGACATACTCGCGTGGTGGTGTTCTAATTGCAGTCGTTGCCGCGGCTCTGACATTCATACTGACTGGACGTGCATTGTTCTCACAGGTCCGGTATTGGTTCACTTCAGGTTTTCGTGCTGCACAGCTTCCCCCATGGGTGAAATTTCGAACCTGGGTGATCCGGTTGGGATCGGTTCTGCTCCTTGTCATCATCCTGGTCGGGGTGTTCCTGCTCCTGTCACAAAAGAATTATTTCAGCCGCTTGTGGACCACTTCAGCGGAAAGTCTTGAAGAGTACTTGATCGAGAACTATGCAGGTTCCCGGATCGCTTATGCCTGGGGAGCAATGCAGGAATTTCAGGATCATCCCTGGACGGGTGTCGGATTAGGTGCCAGTGGTTTCTATATCTACCAAAATTTACCCGATTGGGCGTTGACAACGATACCTGAAATCGCCCGCCAGCTAAGCCCGACCACTGATCTGTATCCCAATCCAAAAAATCTTTTCATAAGGCTTATGACTGAAACCGGTTTGCCGGGTTTTATGTTATTCATGGCATTCCAGTTCTCTGTTCTAGCCAATATTCATATCGCCCGGCATATAAGAACCATGGTGATCCGGTTTCTTGGTATTGCTGGATTATTTTCATGGCTGGCGATCATGTTGTATTGTTTTACCCAGGACTCGTTCGCATTTCCTAATTTGTGGATAAATCTTGGTCTCATCACCGGTTTGCTTAACTCCTTGAACCACCCATCCACGCGGTTGGGTCTTCAATTCGCTACCGAGGTAGAGGTATGATCGTTTTGTCAGTTGGAATGCCACGTGCCGGGTCAGGCTGGCATTACAATCTGATTCACGCCCTGATGCGAACAAGGGGTTGTCGGGACGCGCAGGATATCCGCAGGCAATATCACCTTGAGACCATCCTTACTGAGGTCAATTGTAATATTGGAGTGTTATCCCTTCGCCGTCTTGGCATGGTCTTGATCCCAGCTTTGTTGGGCAACACTTTTGTGATTAAAGCACATTCTACTCCAACCCCCTGGGCACGGATGCTCATCCGCAGCAGGTTGTTGATTGTTACATATATTTACCGCGATCCTCGTGATGCAATGCTATCTGCCTACGAGTATGGACAACGGGCAATCGCTAAGGGTCGTCCGAATGCCTTTTCCCGCTTGAGTAATTTTGAGAAGACTCTTGCGTTTATGCTTGAATATGTCCGCATTTGGGAGGCATGGATGATGAGTAAAGACATCCTTCATGCCCGTTATGAAGACTTGCTTACCGGTTACGATATCGAAGTAGAGCGCCTATCCTCTTTTCTCAAGTTGGATCCCATGAATCGGGATGTAAAGGCTGTTATTGATCAATACCGTCCTGGTAAGGCAGATGGTCAGCAAGGATTACATTTTTTCAAAGGGAAAATCGGTCGCTTCCGCCAAAAATATTCGGTGGAAGAACAGGCTATTCTGAATGAGCGCTTTGGACCGTACTTGGATCAAATGGGGTATGAATATTAATCCCTTCTATTTGTAGTTATTTTGAATGCCAACCGCTGCTGGCTTATACTATTATTCTCATAACGAAAATGACCTTTCCCGACTGCCAGTGATCCTCATCCATGGTGCGGGGGGAACCCATCTGTATTGGCCGCCGGACGTACGCCGAATGGATGGTCCACGCATCTATGCCATCGACCTGCCTGGTCATGGGAAATCAAGCGGTTTGGGAGAACAATCGATCGACGAATATACCGGATCTGTTGTTGAATTCATGAACGCCACCGGTTTACACGCCGCGGTGGTGGTTGGTCATTCCATGGGGAGTGCCATCGCCATAACCCTTACAATCGAGCACCCAAACCGAGTTCGCGGACTAGGGTTGGTGGGTAGTGGTGCTCGGCTGCGCGTTGCTCAAGAGATCCTGGATGGTTCTGCTGATCCAACCAAATTTCAACAGGTGGTCCGGGCAATCAATGATCTTGCCTATGGTTCATGTGTAGATCCTCGTTTTATAGAACAAGCGGCAAAACGTATGGCTGAAACCAGACCGGCAGTCCTGCATGGTGACTTTCTTGCCTGCAATGATTTTTCTGTGATGGACAGGTTACTGGATATACATGTGCCGACCCTGATCTTGTGTGGAAAGGAAGACAAACTCACCCCCTTGCGATACTCTGAGTTTCTGCGTGACCAAATACCTTTAGCAGAATTGCAGGTAGTAGAACGAGCAGGGCATATGGTGATGCTCGAAGAGCCTTTAATAGTGGCTGGTGTGCTGGCAGACTTCCTGAACAAGATTCCCTATCAACCCGGGCGATAGTTATTCTAGTCTGAAAACCTCGATAAGTATCGGTCGCGCATTCTGGATCGCTCGAGCCCGGTGGCTCAATTGGTTTTTTTCCTCCATAGTCAGCTCAGCCATCGTCCGTCCCAATTCTGCCAGCAAGAAAATCGGATCATAGCCAAAGCCATTCGTTCCACGCTCTTCCGGGATGACCTCACCCGTACATTCTCCAACGGCTGACCGTACTTTCCCGCCTGGTGTCGCAATTGCCACGGTCGCCCGGAAGCGGGCGGTCCATGGACGGGGTTTACCATGCAAGTTGTGCAATAGATGGGCACGCCGGTCGGCATCGGTGGCGGTGGGGATTGGAACGTATCGAGCTGAGTACAAACCCGGAGCTCCGCCCAGCGCATCCACTTCCAAGCCAGAATCATCACCCAGGCTGGTCAACCCGCTGGCTTGTGAGAAGGTAATTGCCTTGCGGATTGCATTTTCAGCATAGGTCTTACCATCCTCCTGGATATTGAGGACCAGGCCAAGATCAGCAGGTGTTAGTAATTCCAAATCCATATCGCCCAGGATGGCCAGCAATTCACTGATTTTTCCATCATTTTGAGTGGCTAATAATAGTTTATGCATTTACCTATCTTTTGATGTTTTGATCTGTTCCAGCGCCCAAGCAGCATGCGTCCGCGTCAATTGATCAGGATCTTTCAACATTTTTAATAATACATGTTCTGATTCAGGATCGTGCATGTTTCCTAACGCGACCAGGATGTTCCGTAAATATCCACCATATTTAGCCCTCTTAATCGGGCTCTTCTTAAATTTTCGATTGAATGCCTCTGGCGTTAAAGTCAATTCGGTCCTTAGGTCCACGTATTGGAGGTCCAATTGGGTGCGAAAGACCGGATCATCCCCTCCCAGTATCGCAAAACGATTCCAGGGACATACCATCTGGCAAACATCGCAGCCGAAGATCCAGTCGCCAAGCAAAGGGCGAATATCTGGTGGAATGTCACCCTTCAATTCGATGGTCAGGTATGATATACAGCGCCGCGCATCCAGCGTACGGTCTGGCAAAATGCATTGAGTGGGACAGGCTGTAATGCAGCGTGTACACTTTCCACAATGATCGATCTTGAAAGGAGGATAAGGATCCAGGCTTATACCTAAAAAGATCTCTGCCAGAAAAAAATATGAACCCAAGCCTGGCGCTATCAAGCAAGTATTTTTACCGATCCAACCCAGGCCAGCTCGCTGCGCCAGGTCCCTCTCCAGGACGGGTCCAGCATCGGTGATGCATCGGCTGGGGATTGAATGTCCAACCCATGTTTCTATGAATTTAACCAACGCTTGCAGACGGTCTTTTAAAAAGGAGTGATAATCTTCCCCCCGGGCATAAGCCGCGATCCTTCCAAATAACCCGGAACCCTCGGTCTGATAGGGTTCACGTTGTGCAGGGTACCTGATTCCAAGTACCAGGATCGAGCGGCATTCAGGCAGTAACTGCAGTGGATCTTTCCGGCACAAAAGGGCGCGTTCGTCTGCCAGATAGCCCATCTGGCCATGCCGCCCCAGCGCCAGCCATTTTTCGAAAGTTGACCAATGGGGTGGTGGTTCAGGTGAAGTAACGCCTGTTAAGTCGAAACCCAGGCAGCGTGCCTCATCCTTAATTGCCTGGGTTAGTGGATCTGACACGACTCTCGATAATTATCGGCATTATCTTACAGAGATCTTAACGTAGAAGAATTTACCAAATGGACTGCCTGCTGCGTTTGCTACGCGCCACGAACTGAGGTATTCCCCTGGATTGTTCGGGGCTTTGAAATGGACAGACACCTCAACTTCCTCACCGGGGTTGACTGTCACGGTAAAAGCAACAGGCTGCCCATCCATTTTCGTGCCATAACCGAAAACCAGACCATATCCGGCTCCCCACGGGCAGGTACCGGTGTTCCTGATTCGCCAGGTCTTAATAAAATCCTGACCAGGAGACATTTGAGTACCGTCCGGGATATTAACATCTACGGTGAGGGGATCAAACGACAGGTTATCACAGCTGACCTGGGTCGGTGAGACTCCCACCAGAAGTGTCGGTTGCGGTTGAGGAGTGCTTGTGATAATGGGAGTGGTCGTGGGAGGAGGCAGACTCCCTGTTGCAGTTGCTTCCGGGGTCGGCGAAGACGCAGAAGCAGTTTGGGTCAATTCAACGATTACTGTCTGAGCCGCGGCTGTATAGATTGCATTGATGTCAAGGGTTGGGGTGGAGGATGTAACAGAGCCACAGGCGCTCAACAATATGATGCCAAGGATGGCTGTGTTGCGCAATTTGTGATTCATGGATCATTCCTCCTTTGCTGTGCCATAATATTTTTGCGGCAATGTTTTCAATCCAATTTTTTGGTTTATTTTACAACCTTGATAACAACACACACCACGTCACCAAAGAAATATCCTCGATCATTTTTCATCCGCCAGCATCCTGTATAGTCGCCAAGAGCGACATGTGCCGTCATTTTTATGCCGATGTCAACTGTTGCGCCCGCCTCGACAAAATCCTTGCGATTTTTGATAACCCAGGCTTGCCCGTCCAGGGGATCACCGCTGGCGAATGCAAGCGAAAATCCTTCATCCCACGCGCAGGTGCCCGAGTTCTTGATGCGCCAAACCTTCGTGAAATCCTCACCCGGTTTCATCTGGGTACCGTCAGGGACTGTAATATCCGCTATGTAGACCGCATTATCACACTGCGACCCGGATTGGGTGGGCAAACCGAAGGCAGTGGCAGACGGGAGCGGTGTAAACAAGCCGATACCGACCGTGGCTGTGGGTAGGTTGGGAGAAAGGGGGGTGTTCACGACGGGATTTGTTGCCGTCGGTGGTACCGGTATGGCTGTATCTGTCGCCTGCGGTGTGGGTGAGGCTGCCATGGCGGTCTGGGTCAGTTGGACGACGACAGTCTGCGCAGCTGATGTGAAAACTGCTGCAGGGTCGATCGGTGTTGGCTCCGTTCCCTTCTGACCTCCGCAAGCCGCCAGAAATATCAGCGATAGTACCAATCCACTCCGCCAAAGATGTTTAGTTAATTTCATGATCCTTTACCTCCATCCTGCTGGTTATCGATGAATTCTTTTATCCAATCTGTCCATACAGGTCACCAACAGGTGTTTTCATGGTTTCATTATAACCCACCAGGGTTTACACAAGCGAATTACGATAGATAACACAAATCATACTGATTTCCAGAAGGCACCGATCCGTTGGATTTCGGCACTATTTATATGGACTTGACCAGATTGTTATTGGCAATCGTAGGTGAACGAAGCTTTACCGAACTCCTGGTTGTTGGGTGCTTCTACAATCAACATGACCCAGCGTGGATTCGTACTTGCGCCCCGGTGGAGCTGCCAGGAAACTGATACGACCTTTGAACCCGCCTGAGTGAACACGATAGGTTTTCCTGTCTCCCCGGTATCATCGCTCTTCAGCCAGTAATACTTGACCTCGGTTGGGCCATTGACCGTGAGGGTTGCATAGATCGTGTACAAAACGTTGGTCTGGCAGCCAAAGGTCGGATCGCGTACGATATTATAGATGACCGAGGTCACGGTATATTGGGGCTTACTGCTGCTGGATACGAAAATATCCACCCAGATTGACTCGTCATATTCGCCAAATCCTAATGTACCTCCCCATGGTGTCTGGATCCGCCAGTACCCGCGATATGGGCCTTCACTAGCGGGAGCAGTCAGGTTGATACTGACATTAACCTCCTGTTCCGGATAAACAACCTGTGGTAATGGGAAGCTGTAGGTCGTCCCCATGGCATTCCCGCGGTCAAATACCATGGAATAACCGGAATCCCAGGTACATGTGCCGAGATTCTTGATCCGCCAGGTTTTGGAAAATGTCTCACCGGGTTTAATAATCGTTCCGTCCGGTATGGTCTCGTAGTCTGTAAAGCTGGCTCGCAGGCATGGTTTCACCGGTCCTGAAGGTGTGTTGTTTATAGTAAAAATGGTCGAAGTGGTAGTTGGTTTTGGCTGGGATGGAGTACGGGTAGCTTTAGGCGTAGGTGTGGGTGTTGTTGTATTCTCAGCCATCTGGGTGAAGCGAGCCTCAACAGTTTGGGCGGCTGCAGTAGAAATGGCTGCAACATCTGGTGTGGCTTGTCCGCAGGCGCTGACTAATAAAGCCAGCCCTGTGAAAATGACACCAATAAGAAACCTATTGAATTTCATTTTGGTTACTACCTTAATGAATCAAATAATAATGAGGCTTAATCGTGACTAAACAGACGAGAGTTAGGAATTCAAAGTGGGCATCAGTACATACTAAAAAAAGCTGATGTGATCAGGGTGTGACCTTGGGATTCACCCAAACTGCCCAATCTTGTCCGGCAGAGCCATTTGCCAGTACGACAAGTTCAAACTGAACCGAGTGTCCGACCAGGCTGCTTAGATCAACGTCAACGGATTCCAGAGTTCCGTCACAAGTCTTAGACCAAGAGCCCAATGGTTCGGTTGCTCCACTTTCCTTATACATGATCTTGAATATTACATCTCCCGTCCCACAAGTGCCGTTCGCTTTAGCCAGGAAACCAAGTTTGGTGATTAAGTGGTCTCCAGCCAGAACTTTATAAACGGGAAAGAGGCCTCGGATGGATCCATCATTCACCCATTTCGGATGGGTTTCCAGGATCCGTGCCGGGATGGAGCCATCTTCCAGTTCCAGTCCCGATCGATACATGACGAAGCCATCGGGGTCATTATCAGGACCGCCAAATGAAAGGGAAATGGCACCTCCACATGGACTATCGCAACTTGTCCATTCAGCAGACTCAGCCCGGGTGTATAGGTCAAAGCCGCTGCTGGAAGCAGCAACTTTTATTTGGACCCATACCGTGGCAAACAACACACCTGCAGAGTTTCGCAATTTCCAATAACCCTTATAATCCCCCAAGGCTGTCGGTGCTTTAAGATCAATGGAAATATCAATCGTTTGACCGGGAGTTACATTACCGGTTAATGGCAGAGAGGCAGGCCCACCCATCGCATCACCGCTCCCAAAAACGATCGCATAGGCTGTTGTCCATGTGCATGTCCCGATATTCTTTAACCGCCAGGTCTTTGTAAAGGTCTTATCCGGTTCGAAAACCGTGCCATCCGGGACTGTAACGTCAACGGTTGGGCCGCCATAGGCTTTATCACATTCCTGGGTAGCCGTCGGACTGATCGAGAGAGGTGTATTTGTCAGGGCGAGCGTGGGAGGTGGCAGCGAAGTGTTGGTGTTCGTACTGACCACCATCACCGGTGTCGAAGTATACAGCGGCGCCGACTGGGTAAGTCGTGCCTCTACGGTCAGTGCCGCAGCAGTAAATACTACATTGGGATTTGGCGTGGGGGCTACACGGGAAGGTAGGTTACATGCCGGGAGGGCGATGACCGCAATGATAATCATGGCAATGAAATGGTGGAGTTTATTCATTTTCCTTCCTCCTTGTTCGACCTGTATGACCTAATTGTACATCATGGTGCCAACAATACAACACCACAATATGGTCCGTCAATATTCGAGGAACAATTATTTTACCTTTGTTTGATGTTCCAAATCACAATCAAGCTTGGTGTTTATGGAATATTGAGTGTACCATGATGCGATATTATAGGCTGCAGTTTTACGTTTATATCAGTATTTTGTTGAGACAACTATCTAAAATCATGTAAAATGAGATCTTTACCCAGATTTATCAGGATCATTCCTTAAAATTGTCAATTGTCCGTGAAAAAGGACTCATATGTAAGATGACGATGTCTGGACTGAATTTGTTCCATAAAATGTGCCGGGTTGGTTCACACTTCTGCCTCCCCTCGCAGAACAGGGCTGAATGAGATTCAAATCTGTGTTGTAATCTCGGTCTTTTATTTGTACTGGTATATTAACCCAACAGGGGCTTCGGTTTTTCGGAGCCCCTGCTTTATCATCGGTGTCAAAACAGTATAAACGGTTAGATAATCTCCACCCGGGCGCCTGCCATCCACAACCCCAGTTGTTCGCGGGTGGCTTTTTTTGCATCTACCACGGTCACTATCTCACCTCGATACATGACCGCTATGCGGTCTGATAACGCCATGATCTCATCGAGCTCGGCAGAAACCAGCAGGACACCCACGCCGCGGTCGCGCATGGTGATGATTTCATGATGTATATACTCGATTGAACCTACGTCCAGGCCACGGGTTGGCTGGTTTGCAATAAGCAGTTTTATCGGACGGCTGAGTTCGCGCGCTACGATGACTTTTTGCTGGTTGCCACCTGAAAGCTTGGATGTGGGTACATATGGCGAAGGAGTACGCACATCAAATTCTTTGATGAGTTTACGGGCGTTGGCATCGACTTGATCCCGTTGAATGACCGAACCTTTTGCAAAAGGTGCCAGGTAATATGAACACAACACCATATTATCAGCCACCGTGTATGAAAGAACAAGGCCGTGCCTTTGGCGGTCTTCAGGGATGTGACTCATGCCGGTCTCAGTGATAGGGCGCGGCGGCTTGCCGGTTACATCCTCTCCTGACAGGAGGATCCGTCCGCTGCTGGTCGGGCGCAGCCCTGTCAACCCTTCCACCAATTGGGTCTGGCCATTACCTTGCACACCGGCAATGCCCAGGATCTCACCAGCCCGTACAGAGAATGATACGCCGCGTACAGTCTCAAGGCCTCGCTGATCGAGTACGTGTAAGTCCTCTACCCGAAAGACCTCTTCCTTGGGTTTAGCTGCATCTTTCTTGACTTTCAATATGACCTCGCGTCCGACCATCATGGATGCCAACTGGGCCAGGTTGGTTTCTTTGGGCATAACTGTCCCGACCACTTTACCCCCCCGCATCACCGTGATTCGGTCAGCTACAGCCAGGACTTCCTTTAACTTGTGAGTGATAAATATAATCGAGACATCACGCTCGGTCAGTTCATGCATGATCCGGAAAAGGTCATCAGCCTCCTGTGGAGTCAGGACTGCGGTTGGTTCGTCCAGGATCAGGATTTTAGCTTTCCTGTAGAGAGCCTTAACGATTTCCACACGTTGCTGCACCCCCACTGGCAAATCACCAACAATGGCTTCTGCATTTACATCCAATCCGTACTGGTGGGAGAGATCGGTCACTTTTGCAGCAACCGTTTTACGATCCAACACGTCCAATTGTGGAAAAAGGCTTCTCTGCCACCACTTGCGTTGGTCATTGCTCAGACGGTGGTCTGTCTCCGCACCCAACATGATGTTCTCGGTCACCGTAAACACAGGGATCAGCATGAAATGCTGATGAACCATGCCCACGCCATGAGCGATAGCATCCTTGGATGAATGGATTGTAATAGGTGCGCCGTCAATATTGACCTGCCCTGAATCAGCTCCGTACAAACCGTAAAGGATGTTCATCAGCGTGGTCTTTCCAGCCCCGTTCTCTCCAAGCAGGGCATGGATCTCACCTTTGCGTAGGTCGAAATCTACCTTGTCGTTGGCCAGCACACCAGGAAATTGCTTGGTTATGCCTTTGGCTTCAAGCACGATAGTCATCACTGGCCTCCCTATTTCTCGTATGGTTTGCCATCTTCGGCAGGCGGGATCGTTCTGCCAACAATGCCAGCCAGGATTAACATGGTCAGGATATAAGGCGCCAGACCGACAATGTAGGATTGTTGTAGGAAAGCCCACTGAGGAGGGATGTACTCACGGAAGAACTGGAGGTTAATCTGCAAAGCCTGCGCCGCCCCGAATACCAGGGACGCCGCCCACGCCCCAAAGGGGGTCCAGTTTCCGAAGATCATCGCTGCCAATGATATGAAGCCGCGGCCGTTGGTTAATAACGGTTCAAAGGATGGTACGGATTCAATCGTGAAATATGCACCAGCCAGTCCTGCCATAAACCCACCGATGATGACATTAGCGTAACGCATAAACGCCACATTGATGCCTACCGTATCGGCCGCACGCGGGTGTTCACCAACCGAGCGCGTGCGCAGTCCCCAGCGAGTGTTGAAGAGCACAAAGTGGGATACGAATACCAGGACGATTGCCGATAGAGCGATCGGTCGCTGGTCGAATATTTTATTGATGGCTGCAATTACATCCATGCAGGCTGTATTTGTTTCACACAGCGGTGAGAGCAGGTTGGTGAGTGGTATGTGGATTGTAGGAAGGACTCCAGGAGCATGTGGTACCTGCCCCTTGAAAATGCTGCCCTTCTCGAAAAATAGCTGCCGGTTCATAAAACCCGAAATGCCGACGGCCAGGATATTGATCACTGTGCCACCGATGATCTGATCCACTTTGAATGAAACGGAAAGCACTGCCAACAGCAGAGCGAACAAGCCTCCGGTTAAAATAGCGGCGAGTACGCCGATCAATAAACTGGGCATCGCCGGAAAACTAAAAATTGAATTCATATAGATGGCAGCCAGCCAGCCGAAGAAAGCTGACCCCAGCATCATGCCTTCAATACCGATGTTGACCACCCCCGACCGTTCACAGAATGTACCGGAGAGGGCACCCAGGGTTAGCGGTGTAGCCACCATGATCGTGGTGGCAGCCATGCTGGTGATGATTACCAGCGGTTTAACCTGCCCCCCGCCAATGATCACAACGACACCGAAAAGGATAATAATTATGATAGCTATGAATCCAAAGCGTTTCCAGTCCAATGTGACCTCCTATCCACCCCAGCCGCGGGTCAGAACCACGCGCTCGCCGCGAGCGCGTATGCGGTAGATATATCGAACGATGGCATCTGCTGCAACAAAAAGCAGGATCAGCGCCTGAATGACAGAAATGACATCTACCGGGATCTGGGTCAGGAACTGCATGCGGGTACCGCCATTTTTCATAGCGGCAAACAAAATCGCTGCCAGGACGACCCCTAGTGGATGGCTCTTGCCGAGCAGCGCGATGGCAATGGAGTCAAAACCATAGCCAACCGAAAAACCCAATTCGTGACGGTAATTCAAACCGGTCACTTCGATCGCTCCAGCCAATCCTGCCAGTAAACCCGAAAGAGCCATTGTCAGTATGATTGTACGTTTGACATTGATCCCGGCGTATTTCGCGGCATCCGGGTTGGCACCCACTGTGCGAATCTCGAAACCGACGGTAGTCTTCCACAACAACCACCAGACAATGACTGCAACCAGTAATGCCAGAATGAATCCCCAGTGCACGCGCAGTCCTGGAAAAATTGGTGAAAACCGAGCGCTTTCAGCAATTTCCGGTGTTCGTGCGATCACGTTCAACGGGTTTGGGTCTTTCATAGGACCATTGAGCAGGAAACTGGTCAGGTTGAGGGCTATATAGTTCATCATGATTGTGTTGATGACTTCGTGACCGCCTGTAAAGGCTTTCAGCGCGCCAGGAATCGCTGCCCACAGCAGCCCAGCCAGCATCCCTGATACGATTGATAGAGGGAGATGGATGATGGGAGGGATGTTGATGCCGAGTACATCCGGCAGGGCATATCCGAACCAGGCAGAAGCCACAGCCCCAAGGGCAAGCTGTCCCTCCGCCCCTATGTTGAACAAGCCGCCCTTGAACGCCAAGGCGACTGCCAGGCCTGCAAATATATATGGGGTAGCCCAGATGGCTGTCTCGCTCAATGCCTTGGTGGAGCCAAATGCTCCCTGGAATAAGCCTATGTATGCGGCAAATGGATTACCACCAACAGAGGCGATGACCAGACCTCCAACTATCATGGCCGTAAGGACAGCCAGCACAGGCACCAGTATTGTATTGATCGATGAGTGGAGTGCGCTGATGAACGGATTGGGGTGTGAACTTTTTTGTTCCTCTGGACTCTGCATGCTTGTTATCTCATTTTAGGGATAGTTTAATATTACAGAAAGGGGAAAGAGAGAAATTCCTCTTTCCCCTTTTTTACTCACTCGGGGTATTGCTTTAATGGTTACGGTTTTACCGGCGGTACGTTTGTCGTCAGTGAGCCATCAAGAAGAGCTGTATTGATCTCTTCCATCTTTGCTTTGACTTCTGCTGGGACCTGGCTATCCAGGTCATGGAAAGGCGCGTAACCAGCCTTGCCCGTGTAGTTACCGCTGGGGAAGTTGCCTTCCTTTGCCAGCTTGATTAGGTCGAATGTACCAGGGGTAAGCATCTTCATGGCGCTCGAGAGCAGCATCTTCTGTGCCTCAGGCAGGGTGAAGTATTGGTCGGTATCAACCCCGATTGCATATACACCCTTCTCAGCAGCAGCAGTAACAGCACCGTTACCGGTCTTGCCGCCCGCGCCGAAGATTACATCCACGCCCTTGTCGATCATGGAAATGGCGGTTGTGGCACCCCACTCGGGATCAACAAAGGTCTTGTCAAAGCCAACATCATTGTGATAGACAACGTTGACCTCGACCGCGGGATCAATGTAAGCTGCGCCCGCGCGGTAGCCCTCACCAAAACGCCAGACTGGTGGAACGGCATCGGTACCGCACACGGAGCCGATCTTCTTGCTCTTGCTCATCATGGCAGCCAGTGCGCCGACCAGGAAGCCAGCCTGATCTTCGGGGAAGTTTAAGCCAGCCACGTTGGCAACGTCATTCGTGGTGTCATCATCATACTGCCAGGCTTGGAATTGATCCACGCCGATGAACTTGATGTTTGGATATACCCCGGCTGCTTTGACGGTCGCCTCACCCAGGGCAAAACCTACGGTGACAATGACATCATAATTTGCATCACCAAAGGTGGCGATGTTCTTGTCATAGTCCTTCGCATCCGTGGTCTCGATGTATTGAACCTTCGCGGCCAGGTCTTTCTCAGCCAGTTTCACACCTTCCCAGGTGGACTGGTTGAAGGACTTGTCGTCAATCTTGCCGACATCGGTCACCAAACCGACACAGAAGACTTCTGGTTTGCTGCAATCCGGCGCCGATGGTGCGCAGGCGGGAAGGATCATCGCTGCGACCAACATAATGGCCAGGATCGTGTAAAGCTTTTTCATAGGATTCTCCTCTTGACTTTCCTTAATGCAAAAATTGAGATTACAAAGCTGTTGGGTAAAGAAGGTTTTGAAATTTGTTGTTGTCACACCTCCTCAACATCATATATTGGTTCAGGTAACCCCATTTTACCAATGTAAGTATACAGCCGATTCATCCTAAACACAAGCCCAAGAAGGAAATTGTGACTAACATCACTCTCTCTTATGACTGTTGGATAACCAATTCTAAAACAATCTTTATTTTGTATCAACCCGTTGGATATAATCTGTAGCCGTTGTAACCAAACTTAATTGGATATTTTAGCTTCACCACGTCGAACACCGATCATCAGCAGAAGAGCTACCAGCATGAAGACAGGTGCGACCAACATGATGGAATTGTAGTTCTTGCCGGTCAGTTGAACGATCCAGCCATTGATATTCGGACCGGCGATGGCTGCCAGTGTTGAGAACAGGTAATACAGTCCGGTATATGTGCCGATACGGGCGTCTTCAACCAAATCTACTACCATGGGCAGGGAGTTGATGTTGATCAATGCCCATGCGATACCTGCTGCCATCAAGAACAAAGAGATGACCGGGATTGTGCCTAGTATAGGTAGTTTGGTCAGCACGCTGGTTAAAATGGCAGGTGGAAGCACATACATGATACCGATGAGCATTCCTAACAGCAGAATACCGCTCATGATGGTCTTGCGTCGGCCTATCTTCCCACCGATCATACCGGCGACCAGGGCGAACAGTACAAAAAAGAGTGACAGGTGCCCAAGCAGGCGACTTCCGTCCGCCTCGTTAAAACCTAGATGTTTTTTGGCGTACAGGGTGAAGAATGCTTCAATTGCCGTATAACCGATGAACCAGAAGAAGATTGCCAGGAATAGGCGTATTGCACTTTTATCTGTATCAGCCCACACTTCTTTCAGGCTGGCGAGCATGCCCGGCTGTTGCTCGGTTTTACCATAATCCTTCGGCTCTTGGATAAAGATTAGGACCAGCACTGCAGCCAGGATGACCAGGGCTGAACCCATCCAGAAGGGAAAGATGGGATTCAGCTTGTATAATGCTGCCCCACCCAGGAAGGAGATGATCGCACCCAGGCCTCCCATGAAATTGATCACACCATTGGCTTGTGAGCGGTATTGCGAGGGAGTGATGTCTGGCATGAGCGCTACCACTGGTGTACGCCAGAAAGCCATGCTCAGCAGCAGGGTGCTAGTGCATGCTACGAACAGCGGTAGGATGGCTGCAACCGGGATCAATCCGAAGGCTAACGCGCCGATTGGTGCGCCGATCAGAATGAATGGTAATCTTCTGCCGATGGGTGTGCGCAATCTATCCGACCATGCACCCACCGGAGGTTGAATGAAAAGTGCCGCGATGTTGTCCAGTGTCATAAAGAAACCGATGAAAATCGGTGTCAGCCCAAATTTGTCAGCCAGAAAGATGGGAACGAAGGCATTGTAAACTCCCCAGATCACGCTGACGCCAAAAAAACCGAATCCCAACAGGAAGATCTTGCCGTAATTGAACTTCATTGGTCTCCTCCTTCTTGTCTCTTGATATCATCCAGCAGTTTTTGGTCTTTCTCGCTCAGAGAGGCATTTTTCAGCAGGTCAGGACGTCGTCGAAGAGTTCGCAGTAGCGCTTGTTTCCGCCGCCAGCTTGCGATCCTGCCATGATCCCCGGAAAGCAGTACATCTGGAACACACCAGCCGCGGAATTCGGGCGGGCGGGTATAGTGTGGGTATTCGAGCAAACCCGAAGCAAAGGAGTCATCCGCGGCGCCTTCTGGATCACCCAGCACTCCGGGGATCAGGCGCGCAACCGCATCGATCACGACCAGGGCCGGTAGCTCACCGCCAGTCAGTACATAATCCCCGATCGATATTTCGTCAGTGGCCAGATGTTCGCGGATGCGTTCATCCACCCCTTCATATCGCCCGCATATCAATGCGATTTGCTTGTGACCAGCAAGTTCCTGTGCTGTACGCTGGTTGAAAGTTATTCCTTGGGGCGTCAATAAAATGACCGGACATGACGGTGCTGACCCTAGTATGCTTTCCACTGCATCGAAGACCGGTTCTGGTTTCATCACCATACCCCCTCCTCCACCGTAAGGCATATCATCCGTCACGTGGTGCCGGTCGTGCGTCCAGTCGCGGATGTTGTGCAGACGAACCTCGATCAAGCCGGCTGAGGTGGCTTTTTCCAGGATACTGGATTGCAGGTAGGGAAGAAATGTACCTGGCAGCAGAGTGAAAACGTCAAATCGCATGCATCCATTCTATCCATAAGCTTGCTTCATGGCAAGGCACAGTTTATAATCGGGGAGTCATTTGGGACATCGCGCTGGAAGTCCCCCAAACATCTCACCCTCTCCTCCGCGCTACTGTACCCGTCGCGGCATCGTCCATCGTATAGCATCGCTCGTCCAGCTTGACTGGATACCCGAAGGGTGTGGAGGGAGCCCAACCCGCCGAGGTACGACCGAAGGTCTCCGTCTAATTATCACATACACGGTCCCCTTCGTCCGGATCATTGTTTGTAAAAATATTTTAGCATAAATAACAAGTACCTTTCGCGTCTGAGCGAAAGGTACTTGTTATCATTGGCTCCTGGCCTGGGACTCGAACAGCGTGCCCTTTGGGGATAGCACACCCTATGGGTGCCTCGAACCCGCGAATATTAACCTGTAAGGCTGACAACTTACCACTTGGTGACTCCTACATATAGTGTGACTTCACCATGAAAGGAAGTAGTGTCATCAAACGGCATACGGGAAGGCTTCACATCGTTGGCATGGTTAAATGCATGGGTTTATATAGCCATACACTTAAACTGCTGTACCATCTCGTCCACGGACAGCGTGCCGGGATCAAATCCCAGCCTACGAGCAAGCTGAGCCAGCAGAGTAATCTGTGGAGGCTCGAGAAACGTCTGCGCTAAAATGTCCGCCTGTTTAAATACTTCTGAAGTGGAGTCATCCACTATCACCTGACCCATCCCCATCACGATCACACGGCGGGCATACTGCGCCACTATGGGCATGTCGTGGGTAATGATCATGATGGTGTGCCCGTGGTTTTCGTTCAGGTCTTTGAGGAAGCCCATAATCTCAAAAGACTGCCTGGCGTCTTGCCCGGTGGTGGGTTCATCCACAATAATTACGTGCGGGCGCAGGGCTAGAATAGAGGCGATGGCAACCCGCTGGCGAAGACCCTTTGTCAGGAAGAAAGGATGCTCTGTGAAATATGACTCTGGTAGACCAACCACCAAAGCAGCCTCTTCCACCCGAACTTTTACCTCTTCTTCCGGTAAAAGAATATTGCGCGGACCATAGGCGATCTCATCCCAACAATTGCTGTTGAAAAGCTGATGGTCGGGATTTTGAAACACATACCCGACACGCCGGACCATCTGAACGATGGGGGTATCTTTGGAGTTCAACCCGTCCACGATCACATCGCCCGAAGAGGGTTTGAATAGGCCGTTCAGGCACTTGGAGAGGGTAGTCTTACCCGATCCATTTTGGCCGATCATGGCGATGAATTCGCCTTTTGAAATATCCAGGTTGATATTGGACAGAGCCTGGGTACCGTCGGGGTAGCAATAGCTCAGATCTTTGACTTGGATGAAAGCCTGCCCTTCGCTCATGCCTGACCTCCTGAATTGGCAGGGTGCTTTCGGCCTGCCAGCAGCTTGGTTAGTCTTTCATAAGCTTCATCGACCGTGAGCGGCAACGAACCCTTATAAATCCCAGCCCGGCTCAGCTCATAGAAACAGCGCATGGCGCCGGGAGGAGATATGCCTTTTTCAAGTAGGAGATCCACGTGTTGGAAGAAGGCGCGCGTTCCTGCATCCAGCACAATCTGCCCGCTGGAGAGCAGGATCATGCGGTCCGCCAAAGGGATCAAATTTTCAAGGCTGTGCTCGATCACAATAATCGTGTTTTTCTGCTCGCGCTTAAGCCTGGCGAGTACATCGAACACCCGCCGGCGGCTTAGCGGGTCGAGCATAGAAGTGGGTTCGTCTAGGATCAAAACCTTCGGCGTCATCGCTAGCACCGCGGCCAGGGCCACCTGCTGTTTTTGCCCACCGGAAATCTCATAAGGCGGCTTGTTCAGGAGAGGGCCCAAGTTGGTCAGGTTCAGCACCCATTCCAAGCGTTCGCTGATTTCTGGGATGGTCATTCCCATGTTTTCCATGCCGAAGACCAGTTCGTCTTCAACGGTCATCGCCGTGAATTGGGATTCCGGGTCAGAAAAGACTACTCCTACCTGCTGCTGGAGCTCACCCCGCGGGTATTCCTCCACTTCCCTGCCCAGGATCTTCACTGTCCCATTTTTAATACCATGATACTGCCCGGGAATCAGGCCGTCCATGGAATACGCCAGAGTGGTTTTACCAGAACCATTGGGGCCGATGATACCGACGAAGGTGCCTTCCTCGATCGATAAAGAAATATTATTGAGCGCCGGCACGCTGGAGTCTAAATACTGCCAAGAATAATCTTCGATTTCAATGATTGCAGACACGCGTTCCTCCACTTATCAGATCAGGGTTTGCTTCAACCCATTGATAATCCAGGAATCTTCGAGGGCGAAAAAGTGGAAGCTGTAACGAAGGACCAGGAGCACGACAAAAGACAGACCTATAATAGCCGTTAGAACCAGATCCACGGTCCGAAACTGATAATGGGTCAGGACGTAATCAGCACGTTTAACGCGGCTGGCTTCACCGGTAAAAGCGTAGCCCCGAGCGACCAGTGCATTGGTAAACTCTTCCGAACGGCGCAGGGAAAGGGCGAACAGCGGAATCATGTACATCACGTACTTACGGACCTTATATGCAATCGATTTACCTTCGGAGTCGAAACCACGGGCTTGTTCAGCCTGGCGAACGATCTGGAAATCTTCCAGCACCATCCCGGCAGAGCGCAGCGCCATGGCAAATACATAAGTCACGACGAAAGGCATGCGGATGCTGCGCATGGCAACAATAAGGTCCCGCTCGCGGGAGGTGGTCAGGAAGAAAACCATGGTGAAGATCATGGGCAGGATACGGAAGTAGACCACGATGGCATCGCGGACCCGCTCCCAATAAATGTGAACACCGCCCAAGTTCACCAGAAGCTGGTATTCCGGGTGGATGCCCCCTAAAACCGTATAGGATATAAGAATAATTGATCCCATAGAAATGGCAACCGGGACATAGAGGCGCAGGGTTTTCATATTCACCCGGCTGTACCACATGGCGGCCACGATCACCAGCATCAGGACGATGTTCCAATCCGGCGCGGCAAATAAAAGCGGGAAGAGACTTACAACTAATAAGAAAAACAGCTTTACAAAGGGATGAATGGCGTAAATTGGAGATTCATTGGGGACGTACCCCAACAGCGTTTTATTCATAGTTTGCTCTTTAATTCACAGGCTGCGAAGTTAAATTTAAGTGGGGGCAGCCCTGCCCCCACTAATTTTAATTTATTTCAAAGGCAACGATGCTTCTAGTTACGCCCACCACTTCTTGACGAAAGCTGTGGTGCGGATCACAACGCCGGACAGAGCCTTAAGCAGGATGAAGTTGAAAACCAGCCCAGCAAGCACATTGCCACCGAACCAACCCCATATGAACAGGGGAACCGAATCGGCGGTAAGCAATCCGAAGCCGCGCAGGACAACTAGGGGCGACCAGAGCGCTCCAAAAGCGCTGGAGACAATCATTGCGCCTAGCAGGATCCAATAATCGCGCGCGGACTTGAGACGAGGGTCAGCCTTGTAATGGCGGAATGCCCAGGCAGGCAAGAATGCCTGAACAGCATTGGCCGGTATGTAGGCCAAAGAAATATAAAATGGTGTCCCTGCAATCGCATTGGAAAAGAACGGGAATATGGCACCGGCAAGCACACCCCAAGCGCCAAACCAGATCGAACCGACCTGCTGAACAGCGATGCCGGTCCAGAAGAAGTTGACGCCAAACCCCAACGGGAAACTGATGCTGCCAAAAGCGCCAACGACGAAGCCAATGCCGATGAGCAATGCGGTGATGACAATATGAATGACACCAACCGAACGCCGCTCACCTGGTTTAATAGTCCAGAGTTCCTCAGCAGTCATTCCGGCCGGCTTTGCAGGTACCGATGAATTAGAAGTTGACATGGAATTCTCCTTTTTAAAATAATGAACTTGGATATGGGTCTCTAGGAAATAAAGGTTTGTGAAGATACACGCCTATAAAAAACACCTCCTTTCCTGCGACTACCAAATTTATTACCCGGATCAAGAAGAAAAACAAGAATTTATTAATGATTATACTGTAAAAAGCATTCTGTGACTACTACCATCTAACACCCTCTCGATTTTCATCGCTGGATGATGTTTTTGCCCTTGCATGTTTTTACATCATACACCATCTAAGTCCCCTTTTCCGCCTCATCGTTGGTAAAAATCGCAGCATAATTAACAAATACCTTACGTTCAGATGTAAAAGGTACTTGTAATCATGCTCTCGGCAGACCTCAGTCTATGTTGGTTGTCATTTAGTCACCGGTCTTCTTTATGAGAAGATCCACAGTTCTCGAAAGGGTTCGTTTAAAGATCCTCTTATGGTTGTCTTGCGCCCTTTAAAAGGCAATGGTAAGATGAAATCATGTACTTGCGTGGAAGCAAATGGAGCATGAACCGTAAGCGGAAACCGGTCAACTGGTTCCGCATCATTTTTCTTCTCTTGTTGATTGCGGCTGGAGTCTATATCAACCGCGTGGTCATTCCCACCATCCCGCCTCCATTTGTGCCAACCAGCACCGCGACGCGTGATCCCGAATCGATAGTCAATGAGGCCGATGCCCTATTCAATCAGGGAAAACTGTTACAATCCATCGACGTCTACAAACAAGCCATCCGTGCCAAACCGGATGATCCGAATATCTATGTGTCCTTGGCGCGTGTGCAGGTTTTCGCAGGACAGTATGAAGACGCCCAGATCAGCGCTGAAAACTCATTGCTCTTAAACCCGAACAATTCCATGGCGTACGCTGTCCTCGGCTGGACTCTGGATTTCCAGGGTGATTACATGGCAGCGGAGGCTGCCATCAAGCGCTCCCTGGAACTTGATCCAAATAATGCAATGGCTCATGCCTACTACGCAGAGATCCTGGCTGACATGTATGTTAACGGCTCCGGTGGGTTGGATACAGTGGACCGCGCTGCTGAAGAATCGAAAGTTGCACTCAGCCTGGCTCCTGACGCATTGGAACCCCGTCGTGCCAGGGGTTATGTCCTGGAAATAACTCAAAATTACGAAGAGGCTATCCGCGCATACCAGTCTGCTCTTGCTATGAACGAAAACATACCGGATCTGCACCTATCGCTTGGATTGAATTACCGCGCCTTGGGAATCTATGACAAGGCAATCGAAGAGTTCACCCGCGCCAACGCACTGAATCCACCCAGTTTCATGCCTGATTTGCTGATATCCCGTACCTATGCCACTGTCGGTGAATATGCCAAGGCTGTTCAGTACGGCGAGCAGGCGGTTAACGACCAGCCGGTAAATGGATCTTTGCACGGCAATTTGGGCGTCATGTATTACCACAATTTCCAGTGGCCAGAAGCTGCTAAGGAGTTGGGTTTGGCTATACGTGGTGGATCAGCAGGCAACAACATATTAGTCGAACCGCTTGCCATAACCAATGATACACGTATCGCAGAATATTATTTCACCTATGCGTTGGTTCTCGCCCGCACGGATCGCTGTGGCGAGGCGTTACAGATCTCCCAGTTGATAATGGGGACAATCCCTGCCAATGAACTCGCTGTATTCAATGCAAATGAAGCTATCAGGCTCTGTCAGGAAAGCCTGTTGGTGACACCCACTATCACACCGACCCCGACAGGAACTGTGGAGACTTCGACTCCTAATCCATGAACACTGGTCCTCGGCGAAATATATTCTTCAACAGACAGCAGATCAACATATATCGCCTCTTCTTCTGGATCTGCCTGATCCTGGGTGGGATCTGGTTGATCCAACAGGTGCAGATAGGTGCGATCCAGCCGTTATTTTTACCGACGCCTACCCCGACCCGCACAGGTTTATCCTTCTCACAGGAGGGGGATGCTTTATTCACGTCCGGCAAGCTGGATGCGGCGATCACTGCCTACCTTGAGGCTGTCCGTGTTGACCCAAACAACGCCGAAGCCTGGGCAAAATTAGCCCGCATCCAGGCTTATTCCTCCACCTTGCTTACCACCGATACCCAGCAGCGCGACCGATTGCAGGAAGCCCTTACCTCGATCAATCAGGCAATTGCCATAGATCAGGATAGCAGCACTGTCCATGCTGTTCGTGCCTTTGTCCTTGATTGGAATGCAAACACAACCCTTTTTGGGGAAAAACAAGCACGTCTTTATATCACCGAGGCTGAACAAGAAGCCGTGCGTGCTCTGCAATTGGATAATCAAAACACCTTGGCGCTCGCCTTTTACGCAGAGATCCTCGTAGACCAGCAAAAGTGGACTCAGGGTGAGCAATACATCAGGCAGGCTCTTGACCGTGATCCGTCACTGATGGATGTGCATCGCATCTACGCTTATGTTCTGGAATCGTTGGGACAATATAATCAGGCTATCCAGGAATACGACCAGGCTATAAGCATCTCACCGAATTTGACCTTTCTCTATCTTCGTGCAGGAGCTAATTACCGGCGTCTTGCTTTCGAAAGTCCCAACGAAGAAACCCAAAATAGTTTATATGAGCGTTCCCTGGATTATTTCACTAAAGCGGTACGACTGAATGACCAGTTGGAGATCCGTGACCCAATCCCTTATCTGTCAATTGCCAAGACCTATTCACAAATGGGGGAATTCTTTATAGCAGCCCGCAATGTGGAAGAAGCTATGGAGTTGGATCCAGCCAATGCGGACATCTACGGTCAGTTGGGAATCGTATATTTCAAATCGCGCAACTATGAAGGCTCAATCCCGGTCCTGAAATGTGCCGTTCGCGGTTGTACTCCAGCTGAATCATGTGAAGTTCGCGGTGGGTGTGCCGAGGGAGACCCGGGCGTTCAGGTGGAAGGGTTGGCTCTATCTGCCAATACCGTCGTCTACTACTATACCTATGGCTCCGTGCTGGCAGCCTTAAGCCGTCCGAAGCAGAATTATTGCTCGGAGGCATTGGCAGTACTCTCAGAAGTTCGTGCCGCATATGGGGGAGATCGGGATATTATCGGTATCGTCCAGGCTGGTGAGCAGATTTGCCTGTCGCTGGTAGCATCCCCGGGACCGAAATAGCACAATATCAGAATTTCATTAAAACCCGATTACTCCCCTTGACATGTATTCTATAGGCAAGTATCATATAGATGCACTTTAGCACTCTATGTGTTCGACTGCTAAATCCACGTGTAGATTTTTTTATTCAGGAGGCATATATGACCATCTCTCTCAAACCCCTTGGTAACCGCATCGTGGTTGAGCCAATCGAACAGGAAGAAGTCACTGCTGGCGGGATCGTACTTCCTGAGACCGCGAAGGAAAAACCCCAGCAGGGTTTCGTCCTGTCCATTGGACCCGGTGAACGCGATGAAAAAGGGAATCGCATCCCCATGGATGTCAAAACCGGCGACAAGGTTCTGTTCGCAAAATATTCTGGAACAGAGTTCAAACTTGACGGCAAGAAACTGCTTATCTTGCGCGATAGCGACCTGCTCGCCATTGTTGAAGGGAAATAAATTTTGATCTGGAGGAAATGAACTATGGCAGCCAAACAACTAGTATTCTCTGAAGATGCCCGCCGTCGTCTAAAGAACGGCATAGATATTGTCGCAACTGCTGTGGCGACAACCCTCGGTCCAAAAGGACGCAACGTAGCCTTAGACCGCAAATTCGGTTCACCCACCATCACCCACGATGGTGTCACGGTGGCGAAAGAGATCGAACTGCAAGATCCCTTTGAGAATATGGGCGCCCAGTTGCTCAAGGAAGCCGCGACCAAGACCAATGATATCGCTGGTGATGGAACCACTACTTCGACCGTACTGGCGCATGCCATCGTAACCGAAGGCTTGAAGAACCTGGCCGCCGGCTCCAACCCGATGCGTCTGAAGTTGGGTATCGAGCAGGCAACCGACACTGTCGTCGAAGCACTGCGCAAGATGTCGCAGAAGATTGAAACCAAAGAGGAGATCGCCTCAGTGGCGACCAACTCTGCCGCTGACCCTGAGATCGGCAATTTGATCGCTGACGTAATGGACAAGGTCGGCAAAGACGGTGTTATTACAGTTGAAGAGTCCAAGTCGCTGCAGTTTGAGACTGAATATGTAGAAGGTATGCAGTTTGACCGTGGTTACATCTCGCCCTACTTCATCACCGATGCCGAGCATATGGAAGCGGTAATCGAGGAACCCTACATCCTGATCCACGAGAAGAAGATCTCCGCCGCTCAGGATATCGTCCCCATACTTGAAAAACTGGTCCAGGTGGGTAAGCGCGATCTGGTCATCTTCGCCGAGGACATAGACGGCGAAGCCCTGGCAACCCTCGTCTTGAACAAATTACGCGGTATGCTGAACGTACTGGCGGTCAAAGCCCCAGGCTTCGGTGACCGCCGAAAAGCCATGATGCAGGATATCGCAGCCCTGACCGGTGGGCAAGTCATTTCCGAGGAGATGGGACGTAAGCTGGAAAGTGTAACCATCCAAGACCTGGGTAAAACCGAGAAAGTCGTCGCAGATAAAGACAACACCACTATCGTTGGCGGCAAGGGTGATTCAGCCGCTATCAAGGGCCGCATTGACCAGATTCGCGTTGAGATCGACAAGAGCACCAGCGACTACGACAAGGAGAAACTCCAGGAGCGTCTGGCCAAACTCTCCGGCGGCGTAGCGATCATCCGCGTTGGTGCGGCAACCGAGACCGAGCTCAAAGAGAAAAAGCATCGCGTTGAAGATGCCCTTTCTGCCACCCGTGCCGCGATAGAAGAAGGCATTGTCCCTGGTGGCGAGATCACCTTCATTAATGCCATCTCCGCCCTGGATAAGGTGAAGATGACTGGCGAAGATGAGGCTATCGGCGTTGCCATCGTGCGCAAAGCCCTCGAATATCCTATTCGCAAGCTGACTGAGAATGCCGGCCAGGACGGCGCAGTGATAATCGAGAACATTCGCCGCATTGCCAAAGAAAAAGCCGATAAGAACATCGGATACGACGTCATCACCGGTGAATACAGTAATATGTTAAAAGCTGGCATCATCGACCCGCTCAAGGTCGTTCGTGGAGCCCTCGAGAATGCTGCCTCTATCGCCGCCATGATCCTGACCACCGAGGCCTTGGTCACCGACGTCCCTGAAAAGGAAAGGTCGGCACCGCCTCCGATGCCAGAGTATTAAAATATTACCAGTACCAACACCCGGTTTCTTTGAGAAGCCGGGTGTTTACTTTAAGCAGATACAGGTATAATCTTGGCGATGCGCACATCCCTGACATCTCTCCCGCGCCGGTTTATGCCCCTGTTCCTGTTGATATTCCTAGGTCTGACCGCATGTGGGACTCTTTTGGGTCCGACAATCTCTCCAACCCATATTTCCCCATCTCTCACGCCAGCCCCTCCTACCCAGACACCGGTACCCATGGCAGCAATCGTAAATAACGAAGGGATCACGGTAACGGAGTACCAGGCTGAACTGGATAGATACCAGGCATCTCAAACGGCACTCGGTAACAGTGTTTCCCCTGAAGAAGCGAGCCAGCGGGTAATCAATGACCTGGTAGATCAAATGCTCCTCGCCCAGGGTGCACGGGCAGCCGGGTTCGAAGTGAATGATGCTGTGCTGCAGCCCCGGTTGGATGCGCTCACAGAAAAGGCTGGAGGCGTGGATGCCCTGGCTGCCTGGCAATCAGCCCATGGGTATACGTCCGAAACCTTCCGCGAAACGCTTCGCTGGGCCATCACTGCTGCCTGGATGCGTGATCAAGTCATTGCTGAGGTACCCATGACCATAGCCCAGGTACACGTAAAGCAAATTCTGCTCTATAATGAAGATAAAGCGCGCAAAGTAATGGAGCAAATACAATCAGGCGCAGAATTCGAAGCGCTGGCATCTATGTATGACCCGCTCACGCGGGGAGACCTGGGATGGTTCCCCAAAGGTTACCTTCTCGAATCCAAGATCGAGGATGTCGCTTTTTCCCTACAACCTGGTGAGATCAGCGATGTGATTGTTACGGATGTTGGCTACCATATTATAAAAGTTCTCGAAAGCGACCCTCAGCACCTTCTATCACCCGATGCGCGCCTGACCTTGCAGAACCTAGCACTAAAGGACTGGCTGCGCCAGAAACGCCAACAAAGTACGATTGTTCTGTCGCTGTAATTACAAAATCTAAAGCCATACCTGGTGCCTGAGAGTTTATCAGATACCATTATGCGGAGAGATCGAGATGGATAACTATGACAATTCCGAACAACTGGTTACAGCGCCTCGTGGTCGCTCAAAAATTGCGACCTGGGATATTCTTTCAATAGTCGTCTTGATCTTTGCTTTATGCCTGGCGGCTTATTTCCTGTATGTGTTTATAAACCCATTTTCACCTCTCAACCCCCTTCCACCTTTCACACCTGTGGTACCGTTCACTATCCCAACCGGGACAATTACCCCGATACAGCTGGAACCCACCTGGACGCAAACACCAACGATCCAGGTTACACCCAGTTTAACCCCGCGACCAACTTGGACGCCGGAAAATACAACGACGCCTTTCTCGATCTTCCCACCTCCAAAGACACCTTTTCCCTCAACAACCCCAAAGCCGACCGGCATGCCATATTTAGCAAAGGTTATCCCGATCGAAAGTACCATTATCCACCCCGAGTCTGGATGCAACTGGCTGGGAGTCGGCGGAACGGCTGAGGATTTGAATAAAAGTCCCGTTTTGGGGATTGTCGTCCATATTGGTGGCAGTCTGGGAGGAAAAAATATCGATCTGACCACCGTAACTGGTGTAAGTCCTGACTATGGTAAATCGGGTTTCGAATTTTATCTGGGAGACCGCCCGGTTGCATCCATGAATACACTTTGGATCATCTTACAAGACCTGGCAAGCCTGCCTCTTTCTGAAAAAATATATTTCAGTACATACGAGGATTGTCAAAAAAACCTGATATTGATACGCTTTACGAAATCACGCTGAGATCAAACCGGGAAATAAAAATACCTGCCCCGGATTCGATCCTCGAGAGCGTTACCTTGCTTGAATGGGGATTATCATTCAAAAAAAAGCCCGTCTCCATGGAGATTGGGCTTCTCTTTTATTATCTTCACACTTCAACATTCCAGTGCTTATACTTTTGGTTCTTAGCCAGCAGGATATCTTCGAACAAAAGGCGGAACCTGGTTGTAATCGGCCCCATTTCACCACTGCCGATCGGACGGTGATCGACCCTGGTTACTGCAGTGATCTGGGCTGCAGTACCGGTTATGAAAAACTCATCGCAGATGAAAACCTCCGTCCGATCGATGGAGCGTTCTATCACCGGAATATCCAACTCGTTCTTTGCCAGCTCGATGATCGAGCGCCGTGTGATCCCCTCCAGAATATTGTCGGTCACTGGTGGAGTGACCAGCTCACCGTTCCGCAGCATAAAGATGTTCATGGCACTGCCCTCAGAGACATGACCGTTCTGATCCAGGACCAGTGCCTCATCAAAGCCTGAGCGTACCGCATCGGTCTTGATGAGTGCAGAATTGACGTACGCTCCGCTCACCTTCCCGCGTGCCGGGATCATATTATCATCTATACGACGCCACGATGAAATCGTAACGTGGGCACTGGTGTCATTCTTAATATATTTTTCAAAGGGGACAACATAGATGGTCAATGCATCGGTCAGGTCGTGCAAACGGACACCAATCCCTTCTGTCGCTTTGAAGATGAGAGGACGGATGTACACATTGCGTTGGTAACCTTCCACACGTAGAAGATCAAGAGTGATCTGGGTCAGGCTTTCTTCATCCTGTTGGACTTCCATACACATCATACGGGCGGAAAGAAGCAAACGCCGATAGTGGTCCAGGGGACGAAAAACGAAGAGTTTTTTCTTCTCTTCGTTCCAGTAAGCGCGTATACCACCAAATACAGCAGTCCCATAGTTGAGGGCGTGGGTGGCGACACCAATTTTCGCCTCCGAATAGGGTACTATCTTGCCTTGAAAATATGCATGCTTGGGAGAATCCATAGGCACCTCTGGAATGGAATGGTTGCAGCCCCCTACTGCGAAATAATTATACTCCATTCGATACAACTGCCTCTATAACGCCCGAAGGTACAGTCTATGACTGAGGGCTGAAGAGAATAGTGTTGAAGCACAGACAATGCGAATGATGCAGGTAAAACCGATAAACCATCCAAGTTGTATCGTTAATGATGACGAGGCGTCAACCAGAAAGTTTCCTCACCAGAAAAAGGTGATTTCAGCGCCAAGGCTTCCAGCGACATGACGCGGCTGTTGGCGAAGTAAGCGAAATCGAAACTGGTTGGATCGCCAGCGTTTTTCCCGGGTAAAGGCATCAAACGGGCGGTGAGCGGTTTATCCAAACGCAGGGCTAAAGCCGCAAGATCGAGCAGCAATGCACCGATCTGTTCACTGGTCACATCTCCGGGCAGCGGTACAGTATCCAGGCCGGTACCGCTTGCAGCCGAGTAGAGCAGCATGTCTTTGACTGTCAGGACACCCTCACCGGCACGCTTCGCCAGCACAGCATCCTCCAGGATGGGCTGCATGAATCCGCTAAAACCTGCGTGGGGGAAAAGTGCCTGGTCAACTGCTCCTGCAAGGATGGTAACCGCCGCCAAGGATCCATGTAAACCAACCTTTGGGACACCCATCCGTTCAACTGCTGTGCCAAGGGACAGGCTTTCTTCTGGGAAAGGAGCCAGGGAGAAGTCGATCCCGCTGAATTTGACCGCGAACCTGTGTTCCAGCGACTCAGCAATAGAGACCAGTTTCCTGGCATTGCTTTCCAGGGAAGTGATCAGCTCCTTTTGCCCTTCGTCTATGGTCTTTGCATTTTCGAACGCTGCCACCGCCAAGTCGGCTGCTTCGGTTGCGATGGCAAAGGCTGGTTCATCTCCAGCATGGTAAGCCGCTGGAAAGAAGGCTGCCCCAGGTCCAACATTTGCCAGTGCAGCAAAGCGCAGATTGGCAAACCCGTCAGGCATAATGGTGCTGCAGCGAACGATCACCTCCGCACAGGCTTTCACCGCTTTCAATGAAATACCCTTCTCCACGGATGCCATCTCACCTGAAAAAAAGATATTCTGCGTTGCAGCAATGGCTTCGGGGATGACCGGATAACTTTCCGGGACCTCAATTAGGGCTGGACCCAGGGCGGCATAATCCGCCCCTGCCGCTGGCAGAGCGGCTTCCATCGCCTCAGCCAGTTTCGGTGTTTCAGAGAGCTTATCCACACCGAGCAGTAGAGGGAATGGGATCGTTACCAGCCGCGTGGTCTGGACCTCATAGCCGGCAACCATAAAAGCCGGTTTTGCCTTGGCAAGAAAGGCACCAGCCGCCTGGATCTTGCTTTCATCAAGCGGCCAGCCCGGATTGAAAAAATATGTGATCGAGCGGATCTTCATCGTCTTTGCCGGACAACTTCAAACATCAATATCGACCCTGCCACACCCGCGTTGAGAGACTCAACCTCTCCGGGCATGGGAATCTTGATGGTTTGATCCGCCAACCTGCTCGCTTGTGCGGTGACACCTTGTGCTTCCCCCCCGATAATGAGTGCCAGTGGTTTGCGGAGATCAGCCTGCCAGCAGGGAATCTCGCCATTCATGTCTGCCAAAAAGATGTGCAGGTCGTTTGTCGATCTTTTGATCTCGTCCCAACTAATGGAGAGGAGAGGTAGGCGGAAGTGAGCTCCCATGCCGGAACGTACGACCTTGGGAGCAAAGGCATCAGTGGTTTCCGGTGACAGGAAAACTGCCTGGACACCTGCAGCGGCCGCGGTTCTGATAAGCGTCCCCAAGTTGCCGGGATCGTGGATGGAGTCCAGGATGAGCAGAAAGTCAAGGTGCGCAGGGAGGGGAAAAGCACGTTGCTCAAGCGCTGCCAACACCCCCTGGGGTGTCTCGGTCTCGCTGATGGATTTCATCAACTGTTCCGAGACAGGTTCAACCTCTACACCTTTGGCTTTGAGTTGTACCGCGAGGGCCTGCCCGCGATCATTGAGGTTATCGCTTGTCAGCACGAAGCGAAAGGGCCAATCCGACCGCAGGGCTTCTTCAATCAAGCGGATACCATCCACCACAAAGGCGCCATGCTCATGACGTCCTTTGCGGCGTCCCTGCAGGGTTCGAATGAGTTTTAGTTTGGGATTTTGAGCCGATGTGATCACGAGATCCAGCTTCGCTCGTTCCAGACTTTTATGAAGGTGTCCAGTGTATGTTGGTCGTACAGAATCAACCTTACCAGGTTGATAGCGGATGATGGGTATTCATTGAAATATTCCTCGATCGCATCCAGGATCAGGTTCGCGGCGCGTTCCACGGGGAATCCGAAGATTCCAGTCGAGATCGCAGGCAGCGCGATGGAAGTCAGACTGAGCCGTTCGGCGGTATGGAGTGAACCGATCACCGCGCTGGTCAATTTAGCATCCTCGTCACCCTCCCCCCAGATGGGGCCAACTGCGTGTATGACATAACGACAGGGCAGCTCGCCTCCCGAGGTGACTGCCGGCTCGGAGTTCGATACAGGACCATGCTCCCGTACCCAGACATCGCTTTCCTGCTGGATCAGCGATCCGCCGCGGCGTGAAATGGCGCCGGCGACCCCCCCGCCATGTTGCAGACGGGAATTCGCAGCGTTAACAATGGCATCCACGCTCTCGATGGTGATATCGCCTTGAACGATTTGAATTTTCTGACCAGATACGAAGGTATGTTCGACCAGCAAAGAGCCCATGGCAATGATATTTTATCCCATTAAACGTTGGAAGGGCTGTCCAAAAAGCAAGTAATGGACAGTCCCTTCGCGATTTATAGAAAATTTAATATAATGGGGGGATGAAAAGAAAACGAGCCGCCCCTGTCTTCAAGCCGTATATCATGAACCAGGCAGCCCTGCTACCACCTAGCTATAACGAGTTGATACCCGACAACCACCTGGTACGGGTAGTGAATGAGGCCGTTGAAAAGATCGATGTCAGTGCGCTGATGGCGCAGTATAAGGGAGGCGGCACATCGAGTTACCATCCAAAGATGCTGTTGAAGGTGCTGGTATATGCCTATTCGGAACGGATCTATTCCTCGCGGCGGATTGCCAAGGCGTTGCGGGAAAACATCCACTTCATGTGGATCAGTGGGGAGAGCCGACCGGACTTTCGCACGATCAACGATTTTCGGGGCAGCCGGATGAAAGCGGTGATCGAAGAGGTTTTCGCTGCGGTATTGGAATATTTGGCAGCCGGGGGGCACGTCAAGCTGAAGCACTATTTTTTGGATGGGACCAAGATTGCAGCAGACGCCAACCAACACAAGGTGGTGTGGGCTAAACGGCGGGAGAATTATCACCAACGGGTGCAAGAACAAATTAAAGAGCTGCTCAAACAGATCGAGCAAGCCAATGAAGATGAGCAGGCTGAATATGGTGATGATGATTTGGAAGAGGTGGGAGGCAACAGCCAGGAAGATGTAAACAGTGAGTTGCTGAAGAAAAAGATCGATGAACTCAACCAGAAGCTGCGCAATCGCACGCAGTCCAAGAAAGATGCCCGGCCGTCACATCAGGCGCTGAAGAAATTAGAAAAAGGGTGCCTGGTGCGGTTGGAGAAGTACGAACAACAAGAAAAGACCCTGGCTGGACGCAGCAGCTACTCGAAAACCGACCCGGATGCCAGCTGCATGCTTATGAAGGAAGACCGGGGGGCTGAACGACCATGGCCGAAACCGGCCTACAATGTGCAGATCGGGACCGAGGGCCAGTTTGTCGTCGGGTACAGTGTGCACGGACGAGCAGGCGACACAGCCTGTCTCATCCCCCATTTAGAAGGAATGCGCACCCATCTGGGACGCTTACTTAGAGCAGCACGGTGTGGGCAACTTCGTCAAGTACAACACCTTCTACCAGGATACGCACCACTACCGCCAACCCGAGATCATTCGCAAACACCAGTTCCGGGCGGAGAACTTTGGCTATGACCCGGACGAAGATGAATTTATCTGTCCAGCCCATCAACGGCTGCATTTTAGCTATGCTTCCCGCTATACCACCGACAACGGTTATGTGACCGACCGGCGCAATTACGAATGCGACCAGTGCAGCCAGTGCCCCCTCAAACCGCAATGTACCAAAGCCAAAGGAAAGCGCAAGATCCGCATCAGCTTCCGTTTGCTGGAATACCGCCGACAAGCCAGGGCTAACCTCACCAGTGAACCGGGGCGGCGCTTGCGAGCCGCGCGTTCAACCGAGGTGGAGACGGTATTTGGGATTGTGAAACAGAACATGGGCTTCCGAAGATTCCATCTAAGGGGCTTGGAGAAAGTGAGAACCGAGTGGGGGTTGGTGAGTATTGCCCATAATATGAAAAAATTGGCGGCCATTTAGGTCACCAATTTTTTTGTTTTGCCCTTTTTCAATAATTCTTCACTTTTTTGGGGGCTGCCTGGAGTTTCTTTCCGGACAGCCCCTCCAGGGATTTCACAATTACCCTCTTCAATTACTGTTGGCTTTTGCCACAACCGCGGCAAATGCCTGCGGATCACGCACTGCCAAGTCCGCCAGAATTTTCCGGTTCAGGTTAATATTTGCTTTTTTTAGCAAAAACACCAAGTTGCTGTAAGTCAGGCCATTGAGCCGTGCCGCAGCATTGATGCGGGCGATCCACAGCTTGCGTAGATCACGCTTGCGTACCCGGCGATCCCGGTAGGAATACCACATGCTCTTCAGCATGGCTTCATTGGCACGCCGGAAAAGCAGATGTTTTGTGCCGCGCTGACCTTTGGTGAACTTTAAGACCCTTTTATGACGTCTGTAGCCGTAAGGGCCACTTTTTACACGAGCCATTGCTTTACCTCCAGCGAACTCCTGGGCGTCGGCAGGTCATGCCAGTTGTGTACACCCAGTAGTCGCAAATAATGATTGGATACGATTGACCAGGAAACTCCCTATGCGAAAGTTACTTGTCCATATTAGGAGCCAGGCGATGGATGCGCTTGATAATCGCGCTCCCTTCCACCGGAACCATCTCAGTCAATAACGCTTTTGTGCGCTTTGACCTGCGGCGGCGAAGATGGCTCTTGCCACCTTTGGTGCGCATCAGCTTGCCTGACCCGGTCAGGCGGAACCGCTTCGAGGTTGCCTTGTGGGTCTTTAATTTGATCTTGCCAGCTTTTTGCTTGCGAGGCACTGTCATTACTCCTTTCAGATAAAAATACCGCGGGTCTGGACGATCTCCCGCGGATGTTTGCTATTCCTTGGAGACCTTGTCATTCAACGCTTACTTCGGTCTTTACCTTTTCCGATACTACTTCAGCCGCCTTTTCTTTTACGACTTTTTGTTTACCAGGAGCCAGAATCACCAACATGGTACGGCCTTCCATTTGCGGTGGCTGCTCGACCGTGCTGATATCAGAAAGTTCCTGGGCGATTTCCTTTAGATCTTCGAGCGCAAGTTCAGGATAATCCATTTCCCGGCCGCGGAAGCGGATGGTAACCTTCACCTTCATACCACTTTGCAGCCAGCGGCGGGCATCCTTGACTTTAAATCCACGATGGTGTTCGTTCGTTTTCGGACGGAGACGGATCTCCTTGGTTTCGACCTTGGTTTGCTGCCTGCGCGCCTCCCGTTCCTTCTTGGTTCTCTCGTATATAAACTTACCGAAGTCCATCACACGGCAGACGGGGGGTTCAGCATTGGGTGAGACCTCCACCAGGTCGAGTTCTGCGTCACGGGCAATCTTGAGGGCGTCCTTGATCGGTACAACCCCTACGTTCTCTCCCGTGGGTCCGATCAGGCGGACCTCGGGAACTCGAATGATCTCATTTACTCGAAAATCGTTGGCGCTGATAAGCTTCTCCTTGGCTATAATCTAATGACCAGCCACACGGCTGGTTATTCGTTGGTGGATAATACCATGAATCGGGGCGAGTCGTCAACCAAACTGAATGCCTTACAACCCGTTCGGTTCTCCTTTTTTCCAAGGCGTTTCCATTATTGTTTGGGTATTAATATGCTCACATATATGGTCAGACTGATATAATTTAAAGAGTTCCACAGTCGTTCTGAATTCAATTACCCTCTTATTAGAGCAAGGGATCATGGATCGCATCAACCGCTTTCGCAGACGCTACGGCAGCAACTTGTTTCACCTCCTGGCGGAGGAATACCTGGGTTGGTTGTGCCGTTCATGGCCAGGAATGGCAGGCATGACTTTTCGCTGGCTGGTTTACCGGTTATTGCTCAAAGAAATTAGATATTTTCCACTGATCTATCCAGGGGTGTATTTTACCCATACCTATGGAATCAGGGTTGGAAGGAACTTTTCGATAAACACCGGAGCGCACCTGGATGGTCGGGGCGGGATCACAATCGGGGACAACGTGATGGTCGGTCCGTATGCCGTGATCGTCTCCTCGCATCACGATCACCAACAGGTGAGAGTACCAATGAATTCTTTGGATCATGTCTTTGCCCCCGTCACCATCAAGGATGATGTCTGGATTGGTTCTCATGCTGTCATCCGTGACGGTGTTAATATCGGCCGCGGGGTGGTGGTGGGTGCCGGGGCAGTTGTCACCCGTGACGTGGCTGATTATCGGATCGTGGGGGGGGTACCGGCAAAAGTGGTCGGGGAGCGAAAGCCGGCAAGTTAAATGGGCAGATACCCCGATCCTTGGCTTGATGGAATCTCGTAGACCTCCAGCCTTATGTCCCGCACCGGAGACCTGTTACGTAAACTGCTGGCACATCCACGTCTGCGTGGGATGGATCTCAATGACCCGCGCCTGACCAGCCTAAGGCGGCAGATCATCCTTGGTAACGATTTCTTAGGACAGATCTACCTGTCATGGTATGACGAGTTGTGGGCTGCGGTGCCAGCTGGTCCCGGGTCGGTGTTGGAGCTGGGTTCCGGTGGTGGTTTCCTCAAGAAGGTTCAGCCGGAGGTGGTCACTTCTGATGTTGTCTATCTTCCCCATGTGGACCTGGTCCTGGATGGGCGCTGGCTTCCATTTGCCGACTGCTCCCTGCGGGCAATCATCTTTACGAACGTGCTTCACCACATCCCACAGGTACGGCTCTTTTTGGCAGATGCAGCCAGGGTTGTTCGCAGCGGCGGGGTAATCACGATGATCGAGCCGTGGGTGACAGGCTGGTCCCGATTTGTGTACACGCGTTTGCATGAGGAGGACTTTGATACCGGCGCCGGCAGCTGGGAATTTCCATCATGCGGACCTGTCTCGGGGGCGAATGGGGCGCTGCCCTGGATCATTTTCGCTAGAGATGGTGCCAAATTCCAGGAGGAATTTTCGCAATGGAGGCTGGAAGCCATCCGGTTGGATATGCCATTCCGCTACTTGATTTCAGGTGGCGTATCGCTGAGACCACTCATGCCCGGCTGGAGTTACGGCTTCTGGACCTCACTTGAAAAGCTGCTGACACCCTGGATGTCTCACTGGGCGATGTTCGCCCAGGTCACCCTGCGCCGGGTTTAATGGAATAACATACCGAAGTTTTTATTGAAAACCGACCGATATAAATCCTGCGGGAGGGTTGGTCTAATGGCAGGAGCTGATATCGAGCAGCCTCCTAAAGTCCCGGCGGTTGTCACGCTCACTGCGGATACCTTCGTACTGCCGGATGAACCTGACGCAGACAGCCTCCAACTCGGCTTGAGCCTGCGGTGCCAGGTTCTCCCAGTAGGCAATATCGAAATATATGTAATCAAAACCGAGCGCATTCAGCGCGTAGGGATCAGGCGTCTGCAGCACCGCCTCCCACTCTGGGTCAGGCTCGAAACCACTAAGAGATGCTCTTGTCGGGCGTCCAAAGAGGGTGACCGCTCGAAACGGGAACGGGTCAAAGATCAACGAGTCCGGCTTGAGCCGGTCCCAATAGTCTCGCTCCATGTTGACGTCCATATCAGTGATGAAAGTGGAATAGACCGGCTTCTGGATGGCGGTCAGCTCGCTGCCGAAAAGGACAATACCACCGAAAATGGCTGCCAATCCCAGGGCAATGGAGGCAATCTTCATCATTTCCCCGCGACGGTGCAGCCAGATCCAGAGCAGCGGGAGGCTGTACAGCTTGCACACGAAGAGCAAGCCGTCCAGCAGGCGGGCAGTGCTGGAGATCGAGCCGCTGCCGCTGTACTGGATGAAGATCGTCCCCAGGCTGACAAGCGCGGCACCAGCCAGACCTGCTTCGAACCACTTCTCGCTTTTCAACCTTTTTAAACCCCAGACGAGCACCAGGGGCAGGGCGAGGACGACCGGACCGGTCTCGAAGACGGCTGCCACGAACTGCGCCAGGCTGCTGAAGGATAATATCCCCAGGTGAGAGGATATCAGAGAGGGAGGCCAGGCAAATTTGAAGCTGACGTCAAAAAAAGTGGTACTGCTGCCTGAAAACCAGCGCTCGACCCAACCGTGCACGATCTCTGTCAGCATGCCTCCCTGCAGGATGGATAGCAATCCGGACAAGCCGAGCATGATGATCCAGGGCAGGCAGGTGCGGGGGAGGCGGATGGATCTGCGGCGAATTGTGATGATGATAGAGATGAAAATAAAGCCCAGCACGAGCAAGCCAAAGTAGACCTCGTTCGCCAGGGCTAAAGCGGCGAGCAGGATGGTTGTAATGACCGCTCCCGACCAGTGGCGCCGGCGGTCATAGGTGAACAATAAAAGCAAGATGACCAAGACAGCCATGACACCCATGCCGTGATGGGTCATGAACAGGGGGATGTTGATGCCATTCGAGAAGGCGAACGGGAACCCAACAGGAGGGGCGCCCTCTGTCTTCCAGGGCAGCAGAAGCGCAGAAGCCAGGTCCGGTCCGCTCCTGAGGCCCGTGCCGAGAAGGGTGATGTTCCTGGAGATTGCCTGCAGGATACCCGGAGGGAATAAAAGCAGTAGCCAGCGAGTGCCACCGCTGAAAGCCATGAATACACCTGTAAGGAAGGCAGCCAGGCGGCTGCGGGTCAGGCGCATTGTCCATAAGGCACCCAGCATTAATACCAGGGCGAGGGTGATGGCATGCGCCAGGTCGAGGGCATTCCAGGGATACATTTGCCCGAGACGCATCAAGCCAGAGGCAAAAAGCAGGAGAAAGTAGTGATAGCCGTAACGCAGGTCAGGGTTGAGGGGGAAATGGGGGGGAATATCACCGGCTGCCATCCGTGAGACGGTCGGGAGGTTCTGGTAGTCGTCAAAAATAGCCAGCCCGCGTCCGATGGCATTGAAAAGAAGGACCAGGGCTCCCAGGATGAGCCACTGAGTCAGGGAGAGCGATATCCTATTGAAGAATGGGTTTTTCAAAAATAGCAAGTTAAGTCCAAAACCCACAACCAGTACGACCAAGGATGCCAGTAAAAAAGCGTACTCTTCAGGCAGGAATTGAGCCAGCAGGTTGGCGCACCAGCTAGAAAGCACCAAACCTAGGCTGATACCGACCATCGCCTGTTCCCGGCGGCGCAGGTTGAATCCGCGCACAGCAATCATCCATCCTCCAGCCATCCAGCAAGCGGTGCTGCCCAGCAAGAGAAGAAGACTGCCTTCCTGGAGTGTCAATGCCATCATATACTACCTGCCTGTCCGTTTTGTTGTTTCAAGCGACATGGATATACCCGAATCAAGGACATGACTTGCAGTCCGGGCAGGGAACCAGGAGCTGCAGCCTGACTTCAGGGAATGTTTCCAAAGGAGTGTACGCACACAGAAGCGGTATCGCCACCTTCAAGACCCAGGCGTTGTTCTCTTCTCCGAACCGGTACCTGGATCCCAACAGGGCGGTCGTCTGGGGGTCAACGACAATCAAACCAAAGCGGCCCTGCCGCAGGTCCTGGTAGAAGCGTCCCAGGTATGGTTTATTGTGAGACATGACCATTTCGACCAGAAAGTCCTTTTCGTAATCCGGCACCAGCGGGATACCCTCGACCAGGTGGAAAGCCAGGAGATGCCTCTGGGAGATGAACAAAACTTCACCTCCATTCTGCACGACTTCCATGGACCGGGTCTGGATCTGCTGCTGGACCTGGCGATCTTGAGCCATATCCTGCCTGATCACCGGTTCTCCAGATTGAACTGCGAACCAGAGCGGCACGAGAAGTGCAAATCCTGCCAGAGACCAGGGTATTTTTTTATTGAGAGAAGTGTTATTGGCTTCCGGTTCATCCGGGGCGACCTGACCCAAGAGACCATATCCACCCAGGATGAGCAAAAGGACAAAGAAGGCGTCCATATTATGCAGGTCGGCTCCGCCACCGATCTTCACGCTGACCACCGACCCACCGGCGAACAATAAACCCAAGGCTACACTTATGCAAAACCATCTTATTGGGTGAAGAGATCTCAGTCTGCCTCGGATCATCCAGAACAGGAGCAGGAGGATGGGCAGCGAGACGATGAGGCTGCCCAGAAGGATGCCAGGCGGGTAGGTCGTATTGGGCAGCAGGCGGTACCAGAGCAGGTCAGAGGTCAGGCTGGAGAAAAAAGCCTGCCGGTCCAAGTTGCCTGACAAGAGGATATACAGGTACTGGCTAATGAATGAGGTCAATGTTCCAACAAGGAAACAGGATACCGGTTTCCACAGGTAAGCCAACAGGCGTTTGGAACCACGCAAGACCGGCACTTCGACAAGGTACAAAACAGCAGCCAGCAAACCAGGAACCGGGAACCAGTTGATGCGACTGATCCCAGCCCAGACGGAAGCCAGGATGACCGCAAGCAGGGTGCGACCGTGATTTTGCGGGGAAGCGAAGATGAGTATTATAAGAACCGGCACCAGCAGGTGAATATAAACAGGTCCCTGGAGAAGAAAAAGAAAACACCAGGCTGTAAAAAGCCAGTTTATGTATCGGCTTGGAATGGACAGACGCCGCGCTAGGCATAACGCTGTGCCCGCGTTCAAGCCAAGGAACAAAACAGCCTGCCAGAGACGATGAACCCAAAGCGGCAGGCCAGGAAAGATGAAGGGAACAGCCAATAGAAAGTGCAGAGAGGGATGCAATGCCGCAAGGGGGACTTTCATGGCGTAGATGCGCTGGGCGAACAACAGCGAGGCATCATAATACCGGCTTGATTCCGACCAACCTGGCAAAAACGGGTTGTTGGACACCTGTGACAGGGAAGCCGCAATCGTGAAGAAAACAGCCTGCAAAAGCAGCGCAATGGCAAGGGAAAGAGTCCAGTCGACCTGCTTGCCGGAATTCCTGGTGGCAAACATGCTGGCAAGCGACAGCAACCAAAAGGCAAGAAAACGAAGCCATGCCTGACCACCAATCAAGAATCCGGTAGATGGATACAGCATAATGCCGCTAAAGACTGGAAGGGAAAGCAGGAGCAATCCAAAGGCAACGATTTTGGGTAGTTTTGTTATTTTCTCCAGGGCATCGCCCCCGGGCAACATGGATTGGAAACGGCTCCAGCTTAGGAGCAGCAATAGAAACGCGCCTATGCCAATCAAGGATATAAACGCAACCAGGGCAGACCATCTGGGCTGAGTCAATGAAAAACCAAGCTCGTCAGCCAGGCTGCGGATCTGGAACAAGGCGGGCAGGGTGAGCAGGCCTGTAAATGCGAGCAGCAGACGCCAGAAGGTCAGGGAGGTGGGTCGCTCCATGGCAGGTATCCTAAACAGTTCGTTCACAAAAAATCGCGTTCAAGAAGCACAAGTCCGGGTAAGCCAGCCATCGGTTGGCAAGCCGGTGCAACCAGATGCTTTTGGACGGCTTCCAAAGGGTGAGCAGGGAGAGCAAGGGAAAGGTCGGGAAGATGCCGCGGCGGGTGCGAATGTGAAACCAGGGCTTGAGCAGTTCGAGGTACTCCATCACTGGCCGGTCGCCCGGATGCCGGTCAATTGAAGATGTCCGGATCAGTTTTCCCCTTACCAGGAAGGAGAGCCTGGAGGCAAAATGAGCCAGGTTGGGCACGGTCAGCAGGAAAATGCCTCCCGGGCGTATGATGCGGGCTATTTCGGATACCGCCTCTTTTTGCCCGGAAAAATCGAGATGCTCGAGCACGTCCAGGCACAAGACCGTATCATAGGCTGCATCCGGCAGACCCGTGGCGGGCAGGCTGCCACGCCTGACCCATTTGCTTTCATAGTTCATATCCAGACCGGTGATATCCAGACCACGCTGGCGGTATTCGTTGACCAGGGCACCTTCCCCGCAGCCCAGATCCATGATACTGCTGGCAGGGTCGCAGCGGTCAAGGAAGCGCCGCACCAGGTCCATTTTTGCCAGGTACACCGGCAGATACGACCAGTTCGGGTCCAGATCGATGTGGTAGTCGCCTTTTTCGGCATATTCCCCGAAATGACCGGTCTTCATGGCTGAGGTGCTCCTGAAGCAAGCATGTAGTTACCTATTAGGTAGACAATTTTCTGCATCTTCATTCGGTACGAAAAGCTGAACATCCACATCATCCAAAGTCAGCGCGGGTTGATATTCACACGTCAAAGGGAGGGCAATCCTCTGCACCCAGGCGTCATTCTCCTCACCAAAAGAGAAGAAGCGCCCTTTATATTTTAAGAACTGCTTCCCGGCTACGATCATCTGAAATCGGTGGCGGTGCAGGTCGGCATAAAAACGGTCCAGATAGGGTGTATTGCCTGACATTGCCATTTCCATCAGGGTGACCACTTCGTACTCCGGAACCAGTGGCGCTTCAACGAGTCCAAAAGTAAGCAGGTGACGCTGGGTGATGAAGAGCACCTCGCCTTTTTGTGTAGCCACGGTGATGTTCGTCTTGATCGACTCGAGGTTCTGCCTGACCATGCCTGGATCATACTGTTCGAGGGTACCGACCCTGACAAGGACAAAGCCGACCGGCACCATGACGGCGAGAGCGACCAGGGTCCAGGGAGCGGGACTGGCAGCAGGACCAGGTCTATCAGGGGTAAAGCGATCAAAGAATATGTAGCTGCCCATTATCAGCACGAACACCATAAAGGCATCCATGTTGTGCAGATCACCACCACCACCGATCTTGGTACTGACCACCAGCCCGCCAGCCAGCAGGAGGATCAAAAAACCAGCCAACCCGAGCAGCCGCCAAGGGGACCAATTCTTCCGCCGGCCGCGTAAAAACCAGAACACCAGCGCAAGCGAGGGAACCACCACCAGGAGTATGCCAGGTACAACGCCAGGAGGGTAGGTGGGATTCGGCCATAGGCGGTACCAGAGCAGATCGGAGGTCAGGCTGGAGCCAAATGCTCTCAGGTCCTGGTTTCCAGACAGCCGTATGTATATCCACTGGGCAATGACCGCGGTAAGCGTGCCGGTAGCCAGCCATAGTGCAGGCCTGAGCAGATACCTGCTTAGGCTGCGGGTAGTGGGTAATGGCTTCTCAAGAAAATACAACGCACCTGCCAGCATGGCAGGCACCGGAAACCAGTTCAAGCGGCTCATACCCGCCCAGAAGGAGGCAGCGAGGATAACCAGCAGGGAACGGGCGGGGTGTTCGGGCGAGAAGCCGGCCAGCACCAGCCAGATGCAGACCAGCAGGTGATAATAGACCGCCCCTTGAAAAAGGAACAGAACCGCCCAGATCACGAAAGACCAGCGTATCCAATCATCTTTAATACGCAGGCGGCGGGCCAGCAAAAAGCTGGTCGCGCCCGTCATGCCAAGCCATAACAAGACCTGCCACAAGCGATGAGCCTGGAGCGGGAGACCGGGAGTGATGAAGGGAAGCGATTGAAGAAAATAGCGGGTGGGATGCCAGACAGAGAGCGGCACAAAGGCGCCATAGATGCGCTCCGCGAATAACAACGAGGCATAGTAGTATCGGCTGGTCTCAGACCATCCCAATGAGAACGGATAGGACGTAATACCTGGAAGGAAAGCCGCGACCTTGTACACAACCGCCTGAGAAAGCATCGAGACAAGAAGCGCCTTAGCCGCGCTCAAATCCTTGTTCCCAATTTTTAAAACCAGGGCCGCGAATACAGCCATCATCCAGAAGAATAAGAGATGCAAAGCTGGGTTTGTCAGGGTACTGCTGGCTGACCCCAAGGTCTTCACACCCCTGAGAACATCGTACAGGATGTATGCGCCCTTTTGCCATCCGCTGACCACGATACCGGTGGAAGGGTCGCTCAACAGGTAAAAACGGTAGGGCGAGCTCATGACCAACCAGGGATAGGCTGTCATCGACAAGCCAAATATCACAAAGCTGAGAGGCCTCCAAAGACGGGGATGCCTCTGGAAAATTCCAGGATAACGATAACGCTGTAACAGCCCTTCATGCCAGGTCAATCCAAACAGAACGACTTCAATGATGGCGCAGCATACCAAGAATGCCAGTATGACCGTCCAGGTCGAGCGAAAGATGGCGACCCCCATCAGCCTGGTGATTCGTAATAGTTCCACCAGCGCCAGGACGGTCAGGATGAACGAGACCGACAGGACGATCCGCAGAAAGAGCCGGTTTTGACCTTTTAGCATGTTCATCATCCCCCGCCGGGAACATCCCTTGCCGCTGCCAGAATGTTTGGAACAAAGAGAGCACCAGGCAGGCTGGCGAACATAATCACCAGCCGGATCAAGATGGCAAGGATCAGGCTGCCTGACATGGTCAAACCACCCAGGTGGGAGAAGAGATACGTCATGGAAAGCTCTTGGACACCATACCCGTTGATGGACACCGGGATCAATGTAACGAAGTAAACCACGCTCCACAGACCTGCGATCAGCCAGAATGAGATCTGCGCGCCGAGAGCATGAACCAGAACGAAGAGCGCTCCAAAAGTGCAGAGCATATGCCCCCAGGAGCAAGCCAGTGCCAGGAGTAACGCCACCGGCTGCCTGAGCCAGAGCGCCAGGGCTTGCATCGTTCTTTTAATAAACCCTCGGATGCGGTCCAGCCAGGCAGGGAGGAAGGTGAGCTGCAAGGGATTGGATTGCGGGGCTGCTTGAGCCAGATCCAGCTGCCAGATGGGGACCAGTCCCAGGGGCAGAACCATCGCCATTCCAAATATGCCAATCAGGCGGTCGGCAGCCAGTGAAGCCAGGCTGACAGCACGGTTGTATCCCAGCTTCATCATTCCAGCCAGGCGGACGAGATCGCCTCCGATGGTAGTCGGCAGGAAATTCGAGGCGAAAAGACCGCTGAAGGTCAACTCAGCCGAGCGGAGAAGAGGGATGCTGACACCGCCTGAACGCAAAAGCACATGCCAGCGCCCGACAATGAACAAGCGCGAAAACAGGAACAAGGTGAGTGAAAGGCCGAACTGGAGCAGGGTGACCTGGCTGGCAGCACGTGCAATTTCGTCCCATCCCTGTCGTTGGAAAAGGAAAAACAATGCCCCCACCATTAAAAGACTACCCGCTACACGAAGAACCGTCTGCCGATTAAATCGAAATTTGTTCTTCATTCTTTCCCGGGTTCAGGCGGAATCACCTGGCGCACGGTATAAGTTGGTTTTTGCTGGGATTCGTGGTAGGTACGTACCAGAAGTTCGGCAATCAACCCCATCAGGATGGATTGAAAACCCAGGATAAAGAACATGATGCTCATCTGGAAAAAGGGTGAACCGAGAACCGGTACACTGAAGAAGATGCGCCGGATCATTAAGTATATGAAGACCAGGGTACTGATCGCCATCAAACTGATGCCGGTGCCGCCAAACAGGTAGATGGGTTTGGCAGAATAACTGAGCAGGAACTTTACCGTGAACAGGTCCAGAATCACTTTAAGGGTGCGTTCCAATCCATATTTTGCCCTGCCAAATTTTCGCGATTGGTGCCTGACGGGTACTTCGATGATCCTTGCCCCAACCGAATGAGCATAAACGGGAATGAAGCGGTGCATCTCTCCATACAACCTGAAGCCGCCCAACACGTCACGGCGGTAGGCTTTCAGCGTACAGCCATAATCGTGCAGGTGGACACCCGTCACCCATGAGATCAGCCAGTTAGCAACCCGCGAGGGGATGGTCCGGGTGATGAACGTATCCTTGCGGTCCTGCCTCCAGCCGCTGACCACATCATAGCCCTCGTCCAGTTTATCAAGCATCATGGGGATATCCGACGGGTCGTTCTGAAGGTCGGCATCCAGCAGGAGGATTATATCTCCGCGAGCATGGTCGATACCGGCGGCGATGGCTGCGGTTTGCCCGAAATTACGGCGAAAAACGACCAGCCGGACGTGATCCGGGTGCTTATCAAACAGCGCTTTTAATACTGCAAGACTGCTGTCCTGGCTGCCATCGTCCACAAAAATGACCTCCCAGCTGCGAGCCAAAGGGTCCATTGCCTGCTGGATGGCATCAAACAACGCAGGCAGATTTTTTTCTTCATTGAAGACTGGCACGACAAGAGATAGTTGTGGCATGTGCACCTTCTTGGGGGTGGTCAGCCACCCAGACGTTTGAGATCCGCCTCGACCATCATTTCGACCAGTTCCTTGAAACCAATATTCGGCTCCCACTGCAGGACAGCCCGGGCTTTGGAGGGGTCCGAGACCAGGAGGTCCACTTCGGCAGGGCGATAGAAGCGTTCGTCCTGAATGACGAATTCCTGATAATCCAGGCCTGCGTGCCCGAAGGCGATCTCACAAAATTCCCGTACTGAGTGGGTCTCACTGGTGCCAACCACGAAGTTATCCGGCTTTTCCTGCTGGAGCATGCGCCAGATGGCATTGACATAGTCACCGGCAAAACCCCAATCGCGGCGGGCTTCCAGATTGCCAAGCCGAAGTTCCTTTACCTGTCCCAGCTTTATGCGGGCGACACCGTTCGATATCTTGCGAGTGACAAACTCAAGACCGCGGCGCGGGCTTTCGTGATTAAAGAGGATGCCTGAGACCGCGAACATGTCATACGATTCACGGTAGTTGACCGTGATCCAGTGCCCGTATACCTTGGCGACCCCGTATGGGCTGCGGGGATAAAAGGGTGTGGATTCCCGCTGGGGCACTTCCACGACCTTGCCGAACATTTCACTGCTGGATGCTTGGTAGAACTTGACCTTTTTATTATACAGGCGGACGGCTTCCAGTAGACGGGTGACGCCAATGGCTGTAACCTCTCCGGTCAGCACAGCCTGGCTCCAGGAGGTTGGCACAAATGACTGGGCAGCAAGGTTGTAGACCTCATCCGGATGATGCTCCTCCATGATCGCCATCAGCGAGCTCTGGTCGTGCAGGTCGCCGGTAACAATGGTAATCTTATCCAGGAGGTGGTCGATGCGTTCAAAGGTCACAGTGCTGGAGCGCCGCACCATGCCGACGACCTGATAACCCTTCGACAGCAGCAATTCCGCCAGGTACGAACCATCCTGTCCGGTTATCCCTGTGATCAACGCAGTATGCATTCGGTCTCCTTTTTCAGTGATTGTTCAAAATTCAACTACTGAATTATAAACCCTGCGGGAAAAGTGTCAAGCGCGGGGTTTTTTGTGGAGCTTCCAGCGATCATACAACCAGCCTGCACTGAGGATTAGTCCGCTCAAGACTGCTATCCAGCCAAGCATGCCCCAGAAAGGTAACGGCGAAAATATCGGGTAATACCGCTCAGCATACCAGACCGTGAAAAACGCCAGGAAGACCCCCTCAACTGCAAGCAGACGCGGCAGCCAGCCATCGTGTTGTTCTCTCCAGCATGCCCAGGCATAACCAGCGAACAAAGCCTGCCAGACGAGCAGGATAACACGGTAGCGGGGATTATCCCACTGGTCGCCGCCTGCCCGTAGAGCAGAGATCAGGATCCAGGACCAGGTCACCACTCCCAACCAGATCCAGAGGCTGCGTTCGCGTTGACGAGGTGTTTTCCATGCCGCATACAGGCCATATATCAATAATGGAGCCAGCAGGTACCAGCCCAGGGCGCGCAGGATGCCGAGCGTACGCCATACGATCGTTGTTGGTGCGATGAATATGGCAGGCAGGACGGGTTGAGCCATGCCATAGCCAGTGACAAATAACAGCCTGGCTGGAATATCCATCTCTCCGAAGAGCTTTTGCACCCAGCCCGAGCCGCGTTCCAATTGGTAGACATCCCATTTTACCGCCTGCCTGAACCATTCTGCGGCGACACCAAGCGGTGATCGAGAGATGGGGGATGCCTGGCGGGTCAATCCCCATGACAACAGGAACAACCCGGCAAGGAAAATCACAGCTGCAAGCAGGAGTGCCTGCCACGAAATGCGGTGCTGTTCTTTGCGGAACCACAACCAAACAGCCAGCACGATCAGCGTGAGCAGGGCAATCGCCGGCGAGAATAAAAGCATGCCAGCCAGACCGCCTGCCAGCCAGAGCAGGGTTTTTCGTCCGCTGCCTGACTGCCAGCCGATAAAACCCCAGAAAGCCATGGCAATGAACGTACTCAGGAAAGGTTCACGCATCTGGGCACTACCCTGCAGTATGCTTTCGGGGTAGAGGGAAAAGATCCAAGCAGCGGGGATGGCAACCTGATCCCCGCCCATTATCTGAGCGCCTTTCCAGAAGAACGGAACACCGAAAGTTGCCGTGAAAGCCGCCAGGGCGACAACAAGGAGAGGCCGGTGGGCTGGGGGTGAAAGGTAACGGTAAATCCAGGCACTCAAGGCAAGCAACCCGCCGTACTGGTCGGTATAGAACTCCTTGCTGAAGGCGGTCCAGACGGGATGACCGGACCGGGCAAGTTCCCAAGCCTGCCCATCACGGCGATAGGAGTCAGTAAAGACATAACCAGCTCGGTCTTCCGGATTATCATTGCCATGAGTGGGCAGGAAGATGTACAGCGCTGCGCCCGTACCAAGCCGCAGCAGGAGAGCCAGGCCAAGCATGATAGCCAGCCTGCGTCCGCCGCCGACCCAGCGCCAGGCAGCCGCGAGGCCCAGCAGCCCGATCAAAAAGATCAAGGAAAAAGCAAGCGAAGAAGCCACAAAGGAACCGGGACTTATAATAGACAGCAGGGCGCCCAATCCTAGGGCGGCGGGGATGATCCAAAGCAGATCTCTGGCAATTAACTTGTTCATTCCTGGATTCTTCATTACATTCGTTCTTAAAATTAAGTGTAGCACAGGTTGCAGGTAGGATTTTCTTGTACATGCACTGCAGGCATAAGTGAAACCAGACTTGCAAACTTATAAAAAGCCCGAGAGCACCTTCCCCGCCCGTTCCATCCAGGTGTATTTCTCCACATCGAGGCGCGCCTGTCGAGCCAGGCCGGCGCAGCGCCCGGGATCGGCAAGCAGATCCTCTAGCGCTTCCTGCCACGAGCGGACATCCTCGGGCGGGCAGAAAACGGCGTTGGTCTCGTTGAGCACCTCGCGGATGACGGGCAGGTCGCTGGTCATGATCGCCCGCCCGGCAGCCATGTACTCGAACATTTTCATCGGGCTGGCAATGGCAGCCGAATCACCACCGCTGGAACCGGCAATGCTGCGTCCGTAAGGCATGAGCAGGATATTGGCAGCTGCCTGGTAAAGCGGTAGCTCCTTATTGGTGACAAAACCACTGAAGGTAAGGTTTTTCAAGCCTTGACGCTTCGTCCGCCTGCGCCATTCCTTGACATCTTCGGGCCGCCCACCGACCCATAGGAACTGTACCTGAGGTTCCCCCTGCGCCAGCGCCAGGAACAGGTCAGCGCCGCGCCCAGCGTAGAGGTGACCGCTGCAGACGACCGTTAACGCCTGGGACAGTCCCAACTGGCGGCGGGCTGTCTCGGGATCTGGCAGTGAAGTGAACCGTTCGAGGTCAACCCCGTTCGGAGCGATAACTACCTGCTCCGGGAACAGGGACACGCCATGCTCCATTTCTAGGACCTGCTGCAAAGAGCGGGTGATACTGACCAGCCGTTTGCGTCCGGGTAGACGCGCAAACAGCCGGTGCCAGGCTGGGCCCAGCAAACCTGAAGGCTGGATGTGCACTTCGAATATCACCGGCATGCCAAAGAGCAGACCGAATACAGCCGATTGAGGCATCCAGACGTAAATAAAGTCCGGTTGGAGCTTACGGGCACGCTGGACCGCCCGCCAGGAGAACCAGCGGCGGCTTTTTCCAGGCAGCCACTCCACTTTAAAATGGCTCTGCAGACCGTAGAAGACCGCCAGGGACTCCCAGGCTTGATCGACAGCCGCTCCAGGAACGAGCAGGGTGAGCTCGTGGCCCAGCTGGGTCAGCGCCTGGCAGGTTTTCATGACCTGGATGCTGTTAGCGGTGCCAGAGGGGATACGGGAGCCGGCGATGGCTATGATCTTCATTGTTTATCAAAAGCAGAGGATCGCCCATCTTGAAGGAGGGATAATCCGCGCCAAGTGATGACCCCGATGGAGACAATAAAAAAGGCGGAGAGGATGACGGATTCAGCCAGATAGCCGTATTTTGGGACGAGCCAGACAGTCAAGGCGATCTCTGTGACCCCGACCAGCGCCGCGACCAGCACCGGATAGGAAGGCCTGCCCAATGCAAGCAGAAGTGGCCGGTTCCAGTGCAGAATGTTGGCGATGCCGAATCCGGTGAGCAGGATGAGCAGTGCCGGATAGGCAGGCGCCGATCCAGGTCCATAGACCAGCGGGACTAACCACCACCCAAGGGCTGCCAGTCCGCCCCCAGCTGCCAGGGTCCAGGCGGCCGCGATAGCGCTGACCCGCTTCAACAGGCGGCGGGTGGCTTCCCACTGCCGGCGGGCGACGACCTGGGCCAGCTCGGCATAGGTCGGCCAGATGAAAGGCTCAATGGGCATCATCACCAGGTTGATGATGCTTAATGCCAGCTTGAAGTACCCGACCTCGGTCTGAGAGCGGAACGCGCCCAGGTAAAGCGTGGCATTATCCCTAACAAATAGATTAACCGTGCCGTTCAGGTTGGTGCTGACGGCGAATCCTGCCATGCTTCTCCAGTCGCCTAGCAGGTTTAGGGGAGCGCGCCACCAGCCTCTGCCCAGGCTGCGGTTTAGCTGGCTGGAGGCGCTGAGCGCCAGCGCCAAACCGGCAAACGCCTTTCCCACCAAATAAGCCGCCAGGATCTCCCACAGGCCTCGTTTCAGCAGGAATGCTGCGAAGATCAAGGCGGCCGTGATCAGGCTCTGTACCAGATTGATGGATGCAATCCTGTCAAAACGTTTGAGCGCCTGCAGGATACCGGTGGAGGTTTCATATACCAGATTAGCCAGCAGGACCAAGCCGTAAAAGGCGAATAATGGAGCAGTTTGTATGTCCTTTCCCAGTGACCGGGCTGCCCATGGGGCCAGGAGTAGCAGGACAAGATACGCCACGACCGATGTGAGCGCCTCCAACATACCAGTCCCTTTTACTACAGCCCCAGCACGCTCGTTCTTCCCTTCAACCAGTGCCTGCCCAAAGTATTTAACGACCACCTCGCTCATCCGGAAAGAAAGCAGGCGGTGAATATTAGAGGCAAAAACGATGATCGTCCCCGATACCAGGCCGTATCCATCAATACCCAGCAGCCGGACGGCAAAAATACCCTGCATGAAGCCCAGGGCGGCTGAAATGGTATTGCTGCTGAACAGGTAACCGCTGTTGCGCACCACCCGGCGCAGCAGGTCGTCCTCTTTCCAGATGGACGATAGCTTGTGGAACCAGGTCACGGGGTCAACACCTGGCTTGCCCAATCACGTTCAGAGTTGTACCAGTCCACCAGGCTCTGCACCCCCTGGTTCAGGCTGGTTTGAGGTTCCCAGCCAAGCAAGCGGCGGGCCTTGGATACATCCGCCCAGTTGGTCTGCATGTCGGCTGGGTGGAAAGGATGGTGTTCGATTTGTGCCTTTTTGCCAATCACCTGTTCGAGCAGTTTGATCAGGTTGTTGACCGTGATGACCTCGTGTCCGCCCAGGTTGATGATCTCGAAACCCAATGGTTTAAGCCCCAGGATCGTTCCGCGGGCGATGTCGTCCAGGTAAGTGAAACCGCGGGACTGCTCGCCATCGCCGTTGACATGCACCGGGCGCCCTTCGCTGATCCATTGGGTGAAGCGGAACATTGCCAGGTCGGGTCTTCCAGCCGGGCCGTAGACAGTGAAGTAACGCAGGATGCTGGTATCGACACCGAAAAGATGGTGATAGCTATGGCAAAGTGCTTCAGCACCCTTCTTACTGGCGGCGTAAGGCTGGAGCGGCCGGTCGCTGGCTGCCTCTTCGGGAGTGGGAAGGGGCGGGTTGGCGCCGTAGATGCTGGAGGTCGATGCTAGGATGAATTTCGGGACGACGTAACGGCGGCATATCTCCAGTAAATTTAGCGTTCCCATGATATTGGTCTCGATATATACCCACGGGTTTTCGGTGCTCAGGCGGACGCCGGCGCGGGCTGCCAGGTTGATGACGGCGTCGAACTTGAAGGTGGACAGACCAAAAGTCGCGGGATCGAGGATCGAGCGGTCGGAGACATCCAGCCGGTGAAAGGTGAATCCTGGCATGGCCTGGAGTCTTTTTAGGCGATATTCCTTCATACGCACATCATAGGCATCGTTCATGTTATCCACGCCGGTGACACTGTGCCCCTCCTTCAGCAGAGTTTCCACCACCCGATATGCGATGAATCCGGCTGCGCCGGTGACCAGGTAGTCTGCCATCAGAGCCTGACCACTTTCGGGTTGCCGCTTCCGGCTTTGCCTAGGGCGTTACGGGTATCCACGACCAGCTTGGCAGCTTCCAGTATGGCTGGATAGTCGTACTGGCTGTGATTGGTCACGATGACCACGCAGTCCGCCTGGCGTACGCTGGACAGCAGGTCCGCGACGCAGTCCATCTCCCAGCCATCGTGATGCGCGAGATGCGGCACGTAGGGATCGTGGTATGAGACGGCTGCGCCTTTCTGCTTGAGCAGGCTGATCACGTCCAGCGCCGGCGATTCGCGCAGGTCGTCGATATCGGGCTTGTAGGCGGCACCCAGCACCAGGCATTTGCTATCCTTAAGCGCCCTACCCCGGTCGTTGAGGGCATCCATGACCTTGCCCACCACGTAGCGCGGCATGCCGGTGTTGATCTCAGAGGCCAGTTCGATGAAACGGGCAGTGTAGTTCAGGGCGCGCATTTTCCATGAGAGATACAGCGGGTCTATCGGGATGCAGTGCCCCCCCAGACCAGGACCCGGGGTGAACTTCATGAAGCCGAACGGCTTGGTGGCAGCTGCCTCGATGACCTCCCACACGTCAACCCCGAGGCGGTCGCACATGATTGCCATTTCGTTGACCAGGCCGATGTTGATCATGCGGAAGGTGTTCTCAAGCAGTTTCGCCATTTCAGCCGCCTCGGCGGAGGAAACCGGTACGATGGTCTTGAGAGCCTGGCCATACCATGCCTCTGCGACCTGCGTACAATCTTTGGTGATACCGCCGATGACCTTGGGGGTGTTGAGGGTGGTCCAATCTTTACGACCGGGGTCGACCCGTTCCGGTGAGAAGCACAGGAAGAGATCCTCGCCCACCTTCAAACCGCTTTTCCCGGTCAGCATGGGCAGTACCAGTTCCCGCGTCGTGCCGGGGTAGGTGGTGGATTCGAGCACGACCACCATGCCTTTGTGTACGTACTTCGCCAATTCCTCTGTCGCCGACATAATAAAGGACATATCCGGGTCGCCAGTCTTGCGCAGCGGGGTCGGGACACAGATGCTGACCGCTTCGACATCTTTCGTGACAGAGAAATCAACAGTTGCCTTGAGCTGCCCGGCTTTAAACAGTCTGGCGACCTGTTCAGACGGCACATCCTGGATATAACTTGTACCAAGGTTAAGGGCTTCGATCTTACGCCCATCTGGGTCCACGCCTGTGACCGGGAAGCCGGCTTCGGCGAATGCAACCGCCAGCGGAAGACCTACATAGCCTAAACCCAGCACGGCGAGGCGCGCTTTTTTCTGGTGGAACTGGTTGATCAGATTTTCCTTGATGGTCATTCTTTCCTCTTGGAGTGCGAAGCCTCATCAACCCTGAATGGGATCAGACTTCGGATTATTCTCAATTGATGTTCTCCGGCTTGTTAGAATAAATTCAACTGCCTGGGGTCTTCTTTTGGTCCTTCAGGTTCCTGTTTATCCACTTGTGCCAGTTCTGCCATCGCCCGGCGTGCCTGTTCCAGCATCTGCGGCAGGCGGGCGAAATCCGCCAGGAGCGGTTCTTTGAACTTGGGTTGGTGTAGGGCTGCTGCCGGATGATACATGGCGATCACGAAGTGGTTACCGATGCGGCGCATTTGCCCATGGACCTGGCTGATCTTTGCTTCGGGCATGAACTTTATCATGGAATAACGTCCCAGGCTGATGATGACTCTGGGGTTGATCGCCCGCATCTGGCGTTCGAGGTACTCATCGCAGGCAGCCAGTTCTTCCGGCTGGGGATCACGGTTGCCTGGCGGGCGGCACTTCACCACGTTGCCGATCCAGACCTCTGTGCGCTTCAGGCCAGCCTGCCCGAGCAGGTCCTCCAGCAGCTTGCCAGCTGCGCCGACGAAGGGCCGGCCCTGCTCGTTCTCGTAGAAGCCGGGTCCCTCGCCAATCAGCATGATCTCTGCTGTCGCCGGACCCTCACCGGGTACGGAGTTCTTGCGCGAGAAGTGCAATTCACATTTCTGACAGACGGCAACTTCTGATGCAATTTGTGCGAGTACTTCTTCAGGGTTCAAACAGTCTTCCTCCAATGGTTGTCATTCTGAGCGAAGCGAGGTGTCTCATCAAGAGGCGGTGATGCTCCACTTGCCTTATAAAATAACCTCTGCTGTTCTCCTGTTATTGCAGGCTCAGCTTTCAACCTTAACTCCAAAACGCTGCAGCCCATCTAAGGTCATCAGTATGGCATCTTCGTTGTTATCAAGATAATAATGAGGCCTGCGTCCGAAAACCTCAAACCCGAACTGCCGGTAGAGTGTTTGGGCAGCCAGGTTGCCGGCGCGCACTTCCAATAATGCGTATCGTACGCCTTCGGAGGCTGCGCTTTGCAGCGCCCGCTTTACCAGCTCCTGGGCGATGCCTTGCTGCCGGAACTGTGGGTGGACCGCCAGCGTGGCGATGTGCGCCTCGTCCACGATCTTCCACAAAACCAGCATGCCGGCGATCGCACGCTCACCGGGCTGCCTGACTAGGTCAGGCAGCGACAGCGGGATGGGTGAATGATACACCAAAGGTCCGTTGTCTGCCGGCAGGCTCAATTCGGCAACCCAGGGGCGCGAGTGCGGCGTTTCGAGTTCCTGCCGGAAAGCTCTCTCAGGCCAGGGTGTGGGCAGGCTCATGCAGTCGATCAGCACGACTGCCTGGATATCATCGGACTGCATGCGGCGGATGGTCAGGTTCATGCCGGGACTGGCGTACCGCTGTGCAGGTAAATGGGTGCCAGGGAGGCGGGATCGTCCACGTCACCATTCTGCCAGCGCTTCCAGGCAAGCTCAGCCAGAACTGCCGGGCGCCTGACGGACTGCGCCGGCGAGGCAAGGATGACATTGGCACGCTTTCTGGCAAGGCGCTGGCGTTCCTCAGTGTTCAGTTCACCGCAGACCAGTGTGGGTGTATGGATCGAATCAGCCAGGTCGTCGATGGTCGTTATCTGTATGGGACCTTCAGCCTGCCAGCCAGCCTCGGATGAGCGGTACCAGCCGAGCGCCAGCCGGTCGCGGCCCGCTTGCAGCACTGCCGCCAGCGGTAGATCACTGACGGGTTGCGCCGCTGCCAACACGTCCAACGTAGGGATGCCAACGAGAGGAATGTGTCGCGCCAGGACCAGCCCCTTGACAAACGACAGCCCCACCCGCAAGGCGGTAAAGGAGCCAGGTCCGAGTGCCACGCCCAGGGCTTTGACATCGTCTATCCGAGTGCCGGTACGGGTCAGGAGTTCCACCAGGCTTGGAGCAAGTTCGACCGTGTGGTACTGGCGGCTGTGCCAGAGCAATTCAGCACTGACCTGGGCACCATCATACAATGCCAGGCCGACCTGGGAAGTGGAGGTATCAACTGCCAACAGCATCAATCCACCCCGAAGAGAGCCTGGCGTAATCCTGCCAGCAGACATTCATGGCGCTCGCCATGTGCCGAAAAGTACATCTGGCGGTTTTCATCGGATACGTCTTCCATCTTGACCCATAATCGTTCGCCAGGCAAAACCGCCTCGATGCGTTCCGGCCACTCGAGCACCAGCGGTCCCTGCGAAAGCATGGCATCAAGGTCCAGTTCCTCGGCTTCGGCGGTGGATTCGATGCGGTAGGCATCCAGGTGGAAGAGTTTTATCCCATCCGGGCGGCGGTAGATGTTGACCAGGATGAAGGTCGGGCTGGAAACGGGATCGAGCGAGCCCCAGCCCTGGGCGATGCCCTGCACCAGGGTGGTCTTGCCCGCACCCAGCTCGCCCTGCAAGCCGACCACGTCACCGGCTACAAGCAAGCCACCCAGGCGCATCCCGATGCGGCGGGTCTGCTCCGGGCTGCGGCTGAAGAACTCCAGGCTGTGCGGGTCCATGATAGGCATGCTAAGAGGATTATACGTCAGGGCAGGGGGGGAGGGAAGGGGAAAGAGGATTGCAGATTATGGAAAGGGATGCGGTGATCAGATGAGCAGGTAGTAAGATAATTGGGTAATTTGGTTTTATCCCGTAAACGTCCAGCAGGGTTGGCATTGGGCAGGAGGGGTTTAAGGCAACCTGTGGGACGGCTTTATAAAGCCCTACACAATCTTTTATAAGCACACTCAGACACAAGCCATTTCTTGCCGGTACTGTATACCATAACACCATCATCGCAGGTAATAACTGATGTGTTCATCAAAATTGGTATGAAACGCTTTCAGCCACTCTTCCACATATATCCTGGATTCAAACAGCGGCAGCAGGTCCACCGCCAGGGCTCCAGGCTTAATGGCATCCACCTTTTTCTTTAAAGCAAGCATTGCTGACCGAACGGTGTAAGCCTTTGCCCCGTCCTTCGCCAGTTTTTCCTGCAGAGGCTGCACCCGTTTCTGCATGAACCACAGCAGGTCATAGAAGTCTCGCCCCTTGATAAAAATCCCTTCTTTCCCCCTCTGGAAATTACGTTCCAGGCAGGCGAGCATCTTGCCGGCCATCATCGTCTCCAGTGAAAAATGGCTGGGGACAAAACTGCGACCGTAATAAAAAACCGGCGTATGCCGAATATCCGCCACCTGTTCGTGATGGCTGACCTCTACTTTGAGGTGCAAAGCCTCATTCGGATCGAGGGAGAGACCGAGCGCCCTCAGTACCGGGATCTTCAGGGTCACACGCAGGATGCCCTGCTCACCTCTCTGGGATTTCACCGAGGCTTCCGGGGAACCAAGGGTATTGCGAAAGAACGCCTGCAGGTCAAGCGCCAGGTTGGAAAGATCCATGCCGGCGTTGTTGTCAAGGTCGAGGTCTTCCGAAAGCCGGTTGAGCGCATAGACCACATGCAGGCAAGAGCCCCCATAAAAATTCAGCCGACGGTAGATTGGGTGATTGTAGAGGAAATCCAGGACATAAGCATGCATGGCTTCTTTGAGAAGAATGCGCCTGGTTTCATTTGCCAGCAAGGGGTCCCTGGTCTCGAGGACGTGCTGAAGGACCTGGACTAGGGTCGCCATACGGTCCTCTTGAAATTCTCGTGGATCTGGATCATTTTGCGCTTTTTGCTCTCCTCTACATAGCCAGCGAACTCCGCACGATCTGCAGCAGAAAATATATCCAGGTTAAGCCTGAGTTCTTCGGCAAGGTTGATCCTGGGGGAGCGAAAGGCAGGAGGGATCGGGCGCAGATGGAGATAGTCAAAGAGCGCTTTAGCCACGGAGGCTTCTGCAAAGCGGATGCCAAAATATTCCGAGATGGTATAACCATGGTATAGGTCAGGCTGAATATGACGGTACCAGAAGGTCCCCAGGGGATTGGAGATCCTGCGGGTGTTGCGGGGCGTGGTACATGTGACCGGGTAGGTTGCCTCGGTCAGGATATTGTAACGCTGTAAAATGAACTCCAGCGAGACATAGGATTGGGGCAGGAGGATGGAACTAACGGCGGCTGAAAAGGGGATCTCGTGCCGGTGCTGCAGGTAGAAGCTGCGGGTCATGTACATCCCTCTCCTGAGCTGAAGGATATGGCCGGCTTTTAACCAGCGATGCATCAGCACCCGCCCATGGTACGGTTTTTCAATGCCGGCTGCCTGCCTGAAACCCTCGATGGTGAAGTAGGGCATTGTTTCGAAGAGACGCAGGATATCTTTGTTCATGTTTGTATAGGATAATATACCATTTTTGTATATTATCCGATATAAACAGGATTTAATCAAGGGGAACCTTGATACATATCAATCTATGAGAGGGTAATCAGGGATCAGGCAATCAGGTGATCAGGCAATTTGGATCGGAGCATTCCGGAATGCGTACGAACGATCGAAATTGCTGAATATATGGTTTCCCGTCAGGATGTGGGGGAGGTGATGAGAACCTTTTCCCGCTGACATCTGGAACGTCCTCTAGGTTTGGCGTTGGGCAGGATAGGTTTAAGGCAACCTACGGGACGGTTTTAATATGCTTTATAATCAAAGGAGGGCATTTCCCCGCAGCTTGCTGCGAAAAGAAGTAAGATAAAGGGATGAGCGAGATATGGAGGAAAAGCCATAACATATCGGTATTGATCTATCATTATATTTGTCCGGCAAA
>Ga0315274_10000395_pt1 | contig 68274 bp, 80 predicted proteins | sample YL17G02_20_MG_FD_203700 | JGI IMG/M metagenome (GOLD analysis project Ga0315274, IMG submission 203700) | Sediment microbial communities from Yellowstone Lake, YNP, Wyoming, USA - YL17G02_20 | ecosystem: Environmental > Aquatic > Freshwater > Lake > Sediment | place: USA: Wyoming | collected... | reverse complement strand
ATATTATTATATTGTAAAATCTTTTAGAAAGGGTAGCAAAGTAATACAAAAAGTCATTCTTTATCTTGGCACAGCAGAAACAGTTCTAAAAAAGCTTAGATCAAGGGTGAATTAGTACGCAAGGTTTATGAAACAATAAAGCTTAAATAATAAATAAACTTTACTGCTATAGAATTCTCATAGGAGAAGATTAAGTTTTCTTTCATAGCTTGCTCTTCTCTATCTTACCCTATTCGCATTTTAATATTATTAACATGGTTTTATTAATAATCATTAATTTAATCTTTGCTCTTCATAACTTAAGAGTTTTATAAGATATTGATATTAAATTTTTTGCCTGCATCTTTTTTTGAAAAAAGACGCATTTATTATCTTAGAGAATTATTAATATCACATAAAACTAAAAGAAACATTTATAAATATAGATACACAAAATCCCCCATGGAATTTTGTCCAAAATGCGGATGTGTTATAGTTGAAAAAAAGAAAAAATTTGGTTGCCCAAGATGTAATTACAAAGCCAAAGGAAAAATTAAAATAGAAGCTTCTGAAAAAATTAATATTAAACCAGAGATAGGGATTATAAGCGATAAAGATACTGATATCTCTCCAATAATTAATACTGTATGCCCTAAATGCAATAATAAAGAAGCATATTTCTGGACATCTCAAATAAGAGCAGGAGATGAAGGAGAAACAAAATTTCACAGATGCACCAAGTGCAAACACACTTGGAGAGATTACAGGTGAAAAGAAAAAACTAATCTAAATATTTAAATAGTTATTTTAATTAATTATTTTATGGAATTAAAAATTGTTTTAGAAGAGCAAGAAGAAGGAGGATATACTGTTTATGTCCCAGCTTTATCTGGATGTATATCTGAAGGAGACACCTTAGAAGAAGCTGTTAAAAACATTAGAAAAGCAATTGAATTATATTTAGATACTGACATTAAAAACACAAATGGCGGAAAAATTATGGATATAGAAGTTTAAAATGAGGTTACCCCAGATTTCTGGAAAAGAGCTTATAAAAATTCTGATTAAATTTGGGTTTATTGTTGTTAGACAGAAAGGAAGTCATGTAAGATTAGAAAAAATAACTCCTGAAGAAACAATTAAACTAACTATCCCAATGCACAACAAGTTAAAAAAAGGAACTCTATCTCAAATTATAAAGGACTCGAAAATTGATGGAAAGGAATTGGAAGAATATTTTTGAAAATCTTATACAATAAGTAAAAGTAGCAAGACTTGAAGAGATTACAGATAATTCTAAAGATATAATTTATAGAATATAAATTATTATAAACTCTGCTTTTTAATCTTATTAATGAAAACCGATGCAATTGATATTAAAGTTAGTGAAGAAATAGCTAGGTTAAAACCTTCTGTTGCTCCAATCTATAATTTAGTTAAAATGATAAATGAAGAATATCAAAAGAAAAAATCTCCTAATGACCCTAATTTAGATGTTAATCTAATTTTCGAATATGGAGAAGGAACATGGGACTCTTGTGCTGCACTTTGGGTTGGAGATAAAAGCATTGGTCCAACTGAGCATAGATTATTAGTTAATGGAATACTTCCAATAAAAGCTCTAAAAAAAAGCCTTAGAGAAGAGGGTTATAGAACTTCTCATGAATATGGGGTTGGAAATTTACCAAAAAATATTATTAAATTATCGGTAAAAAAATATAAAAATAAAGGACATCATTAATTCTTATAATAACTTACAATAATGTTTAAATACTTAATACAAACCTTCATAAGCATCAAAAATCTGAAGATTTTTGTGGCTTAAGAATTTCCAAAAAAATTCTTAAACATAGAAAAAAGATGGAAGAAAAAATAAAAATGGTTTCAGCTGCAGCAAGACTAATTGAGTTTAAAAAACAAAATCCTCTTGCAATAGATGAAGAAGTATTTCAAAATGTTTCAGATTATATCTCTGAAATGAAAGATATAAAAAATGAGAAAATTAAAATCGGTATGATGGCTGCAGCATCAGAAGCATTTAATATTTCAAAAGAAAATCCAAGACTAACTGAAAAAGAAGTTTTGAGAATGGTAGTAAAAGAAATCCCAAATATCCTATCAGGATTAAATCAAGAAGAATTAAAATAATTTTGTTTATTTTATATCTTTATAATAATAAGGCTATAATTTATTAAAGTTTATCTAAAAATTTTAAGCATCTCTTATTTATTTTAATCTATCCTCTTTTTCACTTAATGATTATTAATATCTATTACTAAACTTTTAAACTAATACTTCTTCATTAAATTTATAAAATCATATTACTTCTCTGAGCTACAAGGTTCCGTAGCTCAGCCTGGTTAGAGCACTGCCCTCTTAAGGCAGGTGTCAGGGGTTCAAATCCCCTCGGGGCCATTTTTAAAAATGGTAAAAATAGTCCTTATCTCTTGTGCAAGTAAAAAACTAAAAGCCAAAGCAAAGGCAAAAGAGATTTACATAAGCCCTCTATTCAAATTAAATATAAAATATGCCCTATCCTTAAAACCAGATAAAATCTTTATTTTATCTGCAAAATATGGGCTTCTAGATTTAGAGCAAGAAATAGAACCCTATAATCTAACCCTAAATAATTTCAAAGAAGATGAGATAAAATCCTGGGCAGAAAAAATATTAAATGAATTATCAAGGCAAGCTAATTTAAAAGAAGATGAATTTATTTTCCTAGCAGGAGAAAAATATAGAAAATACATAATCCCAAAAATAAACAACTATAAAATCCCCTTAAAAGGATTAGGAATTGGTAAGCAACTTAAATTTCTAAAAGAAAATATAAAATGAGCAAAGAATGTGAAGAATTGCACAACCTTTTCAATAACATGAAAAGATTAAGCTTTCCTTTTAATAAAAATGAAATTCCTGAAAATGGAATATATATCCTGTTTGAAAAGGGAGAAAAGGCTTATGGAGTTGATAGAATTGTAAGAATAGGAACACATACAGGAAATAATCAGTTAAAATCAAGATTATTCCAGCATTTTTTAAATGAAAATAAAGACAGAAGTATTTTCAGAAAGAATATAGGAAGAGCCATCCTAAATAAAAGAAAAGATCCTTTTCTTAAACAATGGGAATTAGATTTAACAACAAAAGAAGCAAAAGATAAATTACTAAATTCAGTTAACCTAGAAAAACAAAAACAAATAGAAAAAGAAGTAACTGAATATATTCAAAATAATTTTAGTTTTATTGTCTTTCCAATTGAAGATAAGAAAAAAAGGCTTGAAATAGAATCTAAGATAATCTCAACAATTTCTTTATGTGATGAGTGCAAACCTTCAGAAAACTGGTTTGGATTATTCTCCCCAAAAGAAAAAATAAGAAAAAGTGGGTTATGGTTAGTAAATGAGTTATATAAAGAACCTTTAAATGAAAAAGATTTAATAAAATTAAAATCTATACTATATAATGAAAAAATCTGAAAAAATAGCAAGAATAGAAGAAATTTTAGAAATTGAAGACGAAATATTAGAAAAATTTAAACAACTAAAGATAAAAGATGATGATTTAAAATCAGCTTATGAAACTTTTAAAAATTCTTATAAACAATTAAAAAAAGTATACGATAAATTAACTAATAATGCAAACCCCAAATCATAAAAACATCAACAAAATAATGCACCTCCTTGAGAAACATTTTCATTACACAAAGAGAACTACCTTGAACAGAATGAGAAAATCTAAAAAATCAGATGAAAAAGCATTTAAAATTCTTATTTCCTGCTTATTGTCTTTAAGAGCAAAAGACGAAACAACAAATAGGGTTTCAAAACAGCTTTTTTCAGTAGCCGATAACCCGCAATCAATTGTCAATATGCCTCTAAAGAAATTAGAAAGATTAATTTATAGTTCAGGACATTATCATAAAAAAGCTCAAACATTAAAACATGTTTCAAAAGAACTAATTAAAAGATTTAATTCAAAAGTTCCTAATAACAAAGAACAATTATTAAGCATAAAAGGAATAGGGCCAAAAACAGCAAACATTGTTTTGTGTTTTGCATTTAATCAGCAATTTATTCCTGTTGATGTGCACGTGCATATTATAGCAAATAGGCTTGGCTGGGTTAACACAAAGACTGCAGAAAAAACAGAGCCAGCATTAGAAAAGATTTTACCAAAAAAATATTGGATGGAGATAAATGGTCTATTTGTTCTTCTCGGAAGAGAAATTTGTCAAACTTTCTCACCAAGGTGTTCTATTTGCCCTATAAGAAAGTATTGCCCAAAAATAAATGTTAAAAGAAGCAGATAAAATAATTTTAGACACAAATTTTATGAGTTAAAGATAACTCAATTTTTTTAAATTCTAATATCTGATAAACTTTATAATTTATGAAGAACATCAGCAAAGATTAACATAATTATCTTTAAGACTAAAAAGATTTATCAAATATCAAAAATATCAATTAATAATAAAATATTAATGACTAACACTCACCATCTTATAGAATATCTAAAGCCCTTAAATCAATTGTCTTCTAATAGCATCAATGTTCTCAGCAATTTCATGCCCTTTCTTAGTTAGTTTGATTAATTTTATTCTTCCTTTTTTTTCAAAGCCAACTAATCCTAAAACTTCAAGTGTTTGTAAAATCTTAACTGCATGGCTATATGTACAATCAACTTCTTTAGCTAGAACAGAACCATATCTTGCTTTAGATACTTTTTTTAAAGCAACCAACATTAAAGCTGGTTTTCTTCTAAAAAATATGTCAAAATTATCTTTCATTTTTCAAATTTTATTTATTTTATGAAAAGCACATCTTCATATGCACTATTCAAAACTATATATTTAAACCTATATTTTTATTTATAAAACTTTCTATTGAAAAAATTAACCAATCAGTAACAAAATCCAATAGTATTGTAAAAATAGTAACCAGCTGTCACTTAATAAATTTAGTCAAAATTTATTTTTAATTTTAGTTTATTCGTCAACTTTTATTTCTTCTCCAGTTAGTTCCTTGTACATATCTAAATATCCTTTACTAAACAATTCTGCTTTTCCAGCAATCATTTCTATTTTTGTATTCCCATTAACAACAGATTGTTTCATAAATTCTTCAATATTATCTGCTAAAAGAGCTTCAACAGCCTCTTCTTTGCTAATGCTTATCCTTAAATCCTCATCATCTATTTGTCCTTTTTTTGAATCAGGCATTCCTTGTTTTATTTCAGAATTCCAAACTTCTTCATCTAAATTAAATTCAATTAAAGGGTTCTCAAATAAAGGAGATTTATGTAAATAGCCTGTTCCAAGAGCAACTAAAATATAATTAATATAATCCTCATTAAATTCAATAACCCCTTCTTTAATAACAGCAGTTTTATTTGTAACTCCTGCTTCATTAGTGTATTTAAGAACTATTCCTGCAATAGGATTTTCTAAATAAACTTCTATCTTAGGTTTTTTAATCAAAAATCCAGCTGCAAATGCAATTAAAAGAATAAGAAGAACTAAAAATATAATTATCAAAACCTTGATAATCTTCTTATGGGCTTTATATTTATCCCTTATATTAACTCTTTCATTCACCATTTTTATTATTAATATTATTTAGTAATCTATAAAATGACTTTTAAGCTTTGTTTGAGCACATTAAGCAACTCAAAAACCCGCTGATTTTCTCTTTAAACATTATCAATTTTAGTTATTTTTAGTTTAAGTAAAAGACAATATTTAAATATTATCTTAGATTAATAAGGGAAAGATACATCTAAGGACTTAAGGGAAGATGAAGCCTTAAGAAACCATAGGTGTCTTAGGCTATGATAGATATTAAACTTATTCGTGAAAATCCTGAAATTGTTAGAGAAAGCCAGAAAAAAAGAGGATTTTCTGTAGAAGATGTAGAAAATCTTATTAGTTTAGACAAAGAATGGCGAGAGGTTAAAAATGAGGCTGATAAGTTAAGGGCTAGAAGAAATAAAGTTTCTGAAGAAATTAATCAAGCCAAAAAACAAAACAAAAATATTGATTCACTTATTAAAGAAGCTAAAGATATTCCACAAAAAATTGAGGAATTAGAAAAAGAACTAAAAGAATTAGCTGAAAAACGAGATTCTTTATGGAGAGAAATTCCAAATATAATTGACAGATCTGTCCCTGTTGGGGATGTTTCAAAAAATAAAGTGATAAAAGTATCTGGAAAACCAAAAAAATTTAGTTTTAAGATAAAAGACCATGCAGATTTATTAGAACCTCTTGATTTGCTTGACACAAAAAAAGCTTCAGAAGTAGCAAGTAGTAGGTTTTATTATCTTAAAGGAGATTTAGTAAAACTAAATTATGCAATTATAAATTTTGCTCTTGATTATCTCAGGAAAAAAAATTTTACTCTAATTCAACCACCATTCATGCTTAGAAGAGAAATTCTAGGTGGAGCAATTCCATTAGCTGCTTTTGAAGAAATGATTTATAAAATAGACAAAGAAGATTTATATTTAATAGGAACAGCAGAACATGCACTAAATGCTTATCATTCAAATGAGGTTATTAATGTAAACAAACCAATAAGGTATGCAGGAATATCTTCATGTTTCAGAAAAGAATTAGGTTCTCATGGAAAAGATACTAAAGGAATTTTTAGAACACATCAATTTGAAAAAGTTGAGCAGTTTGTTTTCTGCAAACCAGAGAATTCATGGAAAGAGTTTGACCTTATTTTAAAAAATTCAGAAGAATTATTAAAAGCATTAGAAATTCCATTTAGGTTTGTTATTCTTGCTTCAGGAGATACAGGGAGGGTTCCTACAAAGACAGTAGATTTTGAAGGCTGGTTCCCAGTTGGAAACTGCTATAGAGAACTGGGAAGCTGTTCAAACTGCCTTGATTATCAAGCAAGAAGAAGTAACATAAGATATCAGGATAAGTCTGAATTAAAATTTGTTTACACTCTAAATAATACTGCAATTGCAACCGAAAGAATGATTGCTTGCTTAGTTGAAAATAACCAGCAAAAAGATGGCAGTATTAAAATCCCAAAAGCTCTTTGGAAATATACAGGCTTTAAAGAAATTAAAGCTAAAAATATTAAAGCCAAGCAAGCTAAAAAAGAAAAAAAGAAAAAATCAATAAAAAACAAAAAAACTAAGAAAATTAAAGCTAAAACAAAGGAAAAATAAATTATAATAATCTTTTTAAACATCAAAAATCTGAAGATTTTTGTGGCTTAAAAATTTCCAAAAAATTTTTAAATGAATAAAATTAAGTTAAAATATGGAAAATACTGATTATGGTTTGCGAACAATAAGAGGGCAAGGAAGAGAGAATATTGGGAGACTGGAAAGAATGTCCACTTCTCACCTCAAAGAAGGACTAACAGGAGCACAACTTAAAAACAGAATTGAATTGCGGGATTATATAAAAGATCATCCACTTGGGGGAGCTATTCGGTGGGTGTACTATAAATTAACAAAACAGATATAATCAAACTTCTTCTGGGAAGAAAAGGTGGTCTATAATATGAAGAACATAGACAACCTTGAATTTAAAAGAAAAATATTTCATATACTTGTAGGGATAACTGCTATTTTACTTTTGATTTATAATCTAATAACCCCCTTAATAATCTTCATAATACTAATAATAGGAATTTTTGTAAGTTTATTAAGTTTAAGAATAAGAATTCCAATAATCTCCTGGTTTTTAGATAATTTTGAAAGAAATAAGGATAAAAACAAACTTCCTGGAAGAGGAATAATATTTGCTGTTACAGGTTCACTTCTTGCTTTACAATTATTTGAAACAAATATTGCGCTAGCTTCAATAATAATTTTAACTTTTGGGGACCCTATTTCTCATTTAATTGGAAGATATTTTGGAAGAACAAAATCCCCACTAAACAAAACAAAGAATATAGAAGGGCATATTGCAGGAGCAATAATAAGTTCTATTATGGCTATGTTTTTTGTTTCTCCTCTTCTAGCTATTGCTGGAGCAATAATAGCAATGCTCTTTGAATCTATTGTAATAGAAATTCAAAAAATACAATTAGATGATAATCTAATTATCCCTCTTTCAGCAGGAACAGCAATGTTTTTAATTGCGAAATTCTTTCTTATTTGATAAAAACATTGCTGTTGATCTATCAGTAATAAGCAATATGAAGAGAATAGGATGAAATCATAAGCTTTGAAAACTAAATTCCATATTAAAATAGTCTTTCAAATTATAGATAAAAAAAGTAAAAATAAAAATGAAACAAAAGAAATTCCGCATCCTTGCAGCAGGAGATTTTCATGGAGACTCTTCTGTATCAAAAAGATTAGCTGAAAAAGCAGAAAAAGAAAAAGTTGATTTAGTTGTTCTTACAGGAGATATAACAGGCTTGATTGAAACTGATAATATATTAAAGCCATTCACAGATAGAGGAGAAAAAGTTGTATTTGTTCCAGGAAACTGGGAATCAACAGAAACAATAAATTTTTTGTCAAAACTTTATGGAGTTAAAAATATTGGAAAATATTATGCTAAATATGGAAATATTGGAATTTTCGGAATAGGAAGTGCAGACTGGCAGTTGAATTTAGATGAAAAAGAAACTTTCAACAAGCTCAAAAAAGATTTTGAAAAAATAAAGGATTTAGAAAAAAAAATAATGGTAAGCCATATGCATGCAGCAGGAACAAAAACAGAATTTTCAGGAATTCCTGGAAGCAAGGCATTAAGGCAGGCAATTGAAGAGTTTAAGCCAGATTTATTTATTTCAGGCCATATTCATGAGGCAGAAGGTTTAAGCGAAAAAATAGGCAAAACAAAAGTAGTTTCTGTTGGAAGAAAAGGAAAAATAATTGAGATTTAAAAAATCTCTGATTTTTTAAGCTTCAGAAACTTTATGTTTCTGAGAGTTATCAGAATTTTTAATTCTGAAACCACAAAAATTTTAAAATTTTTGATATTTAAAAATTACACCAGGTATTTGAAAGAGTTCCATCAGGAAACAAAGTTAATTTCTTCTTTGATTCATATAAAACCCTGTTTTTTTCTCTTAATAATCTTACTCTGCATTTATTGTTTTGATTTCTTTTAACCCAATCTTCTATTCTATCTAACTCTTTTTCTAGAGGTGATAAATTCAAGTCTAATTTATCATCTATTCCACGAATAGGCCAAGCAGAAATAAAATCTACACCTATTTTATTTAAATAATCAATTGTTGAAACAAACTTCTCAAAAGTATCTACAGTTCTTTTGCTAAGCACCAAGTTTGCTCTCATCAATAAATTCGCGCCATGTATTCTAGATAATATTATTTCCAAACTAGGATAATAATTTATACCATAAATTTTTGCATTTTTATCTTCATTAATATCATGTATAGTTACATAAATTGTTGTAAGCCCATAATTTTTCCAAAGAGGCAGATAAGCATCACAAAAATCTTTATTTTTTCCAATTCTAATTCCATTAGAATAAAGATTTATTGGTGAATATTCAATACCTTTTTTTCTAGATTCATGAACTAATTTGAGAGTTTTTGTAACAGATAATGGTGATAATGTTGGCTCTCCACTGCTGCTTATTGACAAGTATCTAGCCCCTTGCTTATAACACTCTTTAATTGTTTTATAAATTAAATCTTCATTGATAATCCCATCTTTTTTTGGAGCATATTTTCTATGAATCTTACCAGCGCAATGAGCACAATTAGCATTGCATTTGCCAGTTCCAACAAAAATAGATAAACTGTTTATTTCATGCATAAGGCTCCTTCTTTTATCCAAGAATAAGCAACAGTTCCATCTTGAAATACTACTAATTGCCTCACAAAATCCTTTTTTGGGTCATGTCTTGTAACATAATCAGTAATTCTTAAGATATTTCCTTTGTAATCATAAACACCTCCTCCCCAAACATGCCCATGGCATAATTTTGCATTATGGCGTAGCCAATTTTTAATTCCAAATATTCCAAACCTAGAAGGAGTATATTCATTTCTAGTTCCATTAGGATTACCTACAGGCCAAGAAGTTATATTATCAATCCCTTTATTAATAAGTGTGTTAACTGCATTCTCATATTTAGTAGAATTATCAACTCCATTTTTTCTAAGTAATAATGTTCCTCTAACCCCTAAACCATAATCTCTGATATTGTTTATTATTTTGCTAAAATCAGGATAACTACTTAGATTATAAGCTCTGGCTTGTTCTTTTTCATCAACAGAATGAATAGATAAAGCTATATTAGTCAACCCAGATTCTTTCCAGGATTTTAAATGAGTTTTGCAAAAATCATTGTCTGCAAATAAAATTCCATTTGTAAAAAGATTCACATTTGGAAAAAATGCCCCTTCTCTTGCACATTTCTGATAAATATCTAAAGCTCTTGATACAGAATTAGGATCACAAGTAGGCTCCCCACTTCCAGTTAAAGATAATGACCAGCCTCCATAACGAGCAGACAATTTAATCGCTGCCTCTAAATTTTTAGAATAATTACTATTTTCTCGTGCTTGGTTTCTTAAATATTTTCCAGCACAAAAATCACAGTTTGCATTGCATGATCCATTTCCGACCAGTGCAGATACACTATAAATTTTTTCTATGCACCCCATTTAAAACCTCCAATAAATCTCTCATACATTAATATAGACTTGTAAACTATATACATATTTCTTACAAAAAATTGTCAATAGTGTTGTATATAACAAAAATGCTTAAAAAGCTGAAAATCTTAAGGTTTTTATGTTAAGCTCAGAGATAATAAAAAAAATAGAGGATTTTGTTTATTCAAAACCAAGAAGTATACAAGAGATTGCAGAATATATTAAAAAAAATTGGAGAACAGCTGATAGATATGTTCAAGAAATTGAAAAAAATTTTGGAACAATCTCTACAAAGGTTTTTAGAGAAGGAACAAGAGGAGCATTAAAGATTGTTTATTGGAGCGCAGTTGAAAAAATAAGCCACTCTGTTTTTCAGCAGCAGTTAGAAGAAGAGATTATGATTGGAAAGACAAAATATGATTTTTCAGGATTTGATATTTTCCAGCATGTACAAGAAAAAAACAAAAGTGCATGGATAAAAAAAGCAGAGGATGAAGTTAAAGCAGACAGATTAAAAGATTTTGAAGAACTTCTTCTTCAGGCAAAAAAACAGATTTCATTTTTTTCAGGAAATCTTTCATTTATAAATCTAAATGATGGTAAAATTGACATGTTTAAAGTTTTAGAAAATCTAGTTAAAAAAGGAATTTCAATAAAAGTTATTTGTAGAGTAGATTTAGTAGGAATTGAGAATGTAAAAAAGTTGCTTTCTTTAAATTTCAAGTATGGAAAAGAAATTATTGAAATACACCATAGAGTGCAGCCACTTCGTATAACAATTATCGACAATAAGCTATTTAATATAAAAGAAATAAAAGAACCAACAGGAAGAGAACATGAATTAAAAAAGAAAACTTTCATCTTTTATACAATTAAAGACAAAGAATGGGTAGAATGGATTTCTAGAATATTCTGGAGAATGTACTCCTCTTCAATTGATGCTAAAAAAAGACTTGAAGAAATGAATAAACTTAAATAGCCTTTAGATTAATAATAAAAAATGCCAAAGAAAAAAATAAACCATAATGCAATTGAACAAAAAGAATTCAGGGTTTTTAATCCTGAAGATGTAAAACAAGCAGTTGAAATACCTGTGAAACCAAAACCTAAAATTGAAGAATTAGAAACAATTGAGAAAATAGGAAAAAAACCTAAAAAAACAAAAGTAACCAAAGGGAAGATGAAGCCTAAAGAAACCAAAGCTGGCTTAGGTAGTTACATCTTAATTATAACAGAAAAACCTCAGGCAGCTGCTAAAATTGCAGCAGCATTGTCAAATGGAAAAGATAAAAGAATGTCTAGTGGAAAAGGAGTTTATTATTATGAACTAGAAAGAAATAATAAAAAAATAGTTGTTGCCTGTGCTGTCGGCCATTTATTTTCAGTATCACAAACAAAAAAAACAAGCGGATATCCTGTTTTTGATATAGGATGGAAACCAAATTTTGAAGTTAGAAAAAGAGATTTTACTAAAAATTATTATTCAGCAATTCAAAGACTTGCTAAAAATGCTTCTGAAATTGTAATAGGAACTGATTTTGATATTGAAGGAGAAGTAATAGGCTATAATATTGTTAGGTTTATAGCAAATAGAAAAGATGCAAGAAGAATGAAATTTTCCTCACTTACAGCAAATGAGCTGCAAAATTCCTATGATAATTCCTTGCCAACAATTGAATGGGGGCAAGCTATTGCAGGAGAAACTCGCCATTTCTTAGATTGGTTATATGGAATAAATCTTTCAAGAGCTTTAATGCATGCAATTTCATCAACAGGCAAATTTAAAATAATGTCAATAGGAAGAGTCCAAGGTCCTACCTTACATTTAATTGTAGAAAAAGAAAAACAAATACAGACCTTTAAACCAACTCCTTACTGGCAGATTTTTCTTTTAGTTAATGATAATAAAAACAAATTAGAAGTCAAATATGTAAAAGACATAACTAAAAAGCAAGAACTAGATAAATTCAAGGATTTAAAAAATAAAAAAGCAATTGCTTCAACAACAAAATCAAAACAAACAATTATTCCTCCTGCTCCTTTTGACTTAACTAATTTGCAAACAGAAGCATATAAATTCTATTATATAAACCCTGCAAAAACTCTGCAGATAGCTCAGCAATTATATCTTTCAGGATTAATTAGCTATCCAAGAACTTCAAGCCAGAAAATTCCAGAAGCAATGCAACCTCAAAAAATTTTAAAACAATTATCAAAAGTCCATGCAAATTTAACAAAATATGCAACAAGAAACAAGCCAATTGAAGGAAGTAAATCAGACCCGGCCCATCCAGCAATAATTCCAACAGGCATTCATCAAAAATTACAAGCAGAAGATGAAAAGATCTATAATCTTATTGTTAAAAGATTTATTTCTTGTTTCTGTGATAATGCTGAATTAGAAAATAAAAAAGTTGAAGTTATAATAAATGATTTAAGATTTAATGCAAGAGGAATGGAAATTTTAAATGCAGGATGGATGAATGTTTATCCTGTAAAAATAGAAGAAAAAGAAATTAAAGATATGAACGGAGAAGTGACAATTGAAAAAGTTAATACTGTAGAAAAACAAACTCAGCCTCCTAACAGATACTCCCCTGCATCTATTATAAAAGAATTAGAACGTAGATCGCTTGGAACAAAATCAACAAGAGCAAATATAATTGAAACCCTTTATAACAGAAATTATGTAAAAGGCAAGTCAATCCAAGCAACAGAACTTGGAATAAGATTAATAGACACTTTGGAAAAACACTCTCCAATAATTATTGATGAAAAATTAACAAGGAATTTTGAAAAAGAAATGGAAGCCATAAGAGCAAGTAAAAAAGATTTAAATAAAAAACAAGAAATAGTAATAAAAAAAGCACAAGAAACACTTACTAAAATCTCAATTGATTTCAAAAAACAAGAAAAAGAAATAGGAAAAGAATTAAATGAAGCTAACCAAGCTATATTTGAGCAAGAAAAACAAGATAATAATCTTCATATAAAATGTCCTGGTTGCAAAAAAGGAGAAATAACTATAAAATATACTCCAAGATTCAAATCCTATTTTCTTGCATGCACAAGTTATCCAGAATGCAAGCAAACTTTTCCTCTTCCATCTCAGTCATTAATTAAAAAAACAGATAAAGTATGTGAATCCTGCAAATGGCCTTTGTTATTGAGAATTAAACAAGGAAAACGCCCATGGATTTTCTGCCCTAATCCAAAATGTGAATCCAAAAAAGATTTGGATATTAATGGAAAGACGAAGGAAAAAGAATGAAGGAATTTAAACTTTAATCTTCTATTGCCCTTATATAAAGGGGGTCTGAGATTTTATATTTATACTCATCTTTTTCTATAAATCCATAATCTATCAATTCGCTTATATAAAGAGATAGTTGTCTGTCACTAATTTTTTTCTCTTTTCTTATAAACTCATTTTTTATAACTCCCCAACTGTCTTCGTTTTTTGCCAATAGCTTAAGAAGGAATATATAATTCGCTCTTGCTTTTCTATTATCCAAAAATTTATTAAGTTCTTCTTTCGCTAATTTTTTACCTTCTTCTATAGTTTTCATTAAAGCATTTCTATGGTTTATATTCTGATTTCTAAACCACCCGTAAGCAGTCAACCAACCAATTACCCCATCTAATTCCTCAATAATCTCTTCTGCTTCTTTTAATTCTAATTGTTTATTTATTTGTTTGAATCCTCTTTCTAAAAATTCCGCGCTTTTTTCTTTTTCAAGTTTTTTCATTTCAATTTCAAAGTATGGTCTACCAAATAAAGGAGATTTAGCATCCCTTTTACCTATAAACCCGTCTAAAATTCCTATCTCTGAACCAGTAATTATTAATTTTATGTTTTCATAATTATCATAAATGCTAGCTAAAACTTGGTTAAACTCTATTTTTCTTAAAAGTTGAACTTCGTCAAAAGCGATAATTAATTGTTTGTTTTTTTTCTTCAATCTTGTATTTAATTCTTCAAAAAAAGAAATTGTTTTTTTGTCTTTTAGTTTTAAACCAGCTCCAATATCTTTATAGAAAATTTTTATTTCGGCTTTCGATAATAATTTTTTAAATTTAAAATATTTTTCTTCTAATTTTGCAATTAAAAATTCAAAAAATTCAGCTTTATCATAATAAGGGGCTTCTCTTATATCAATTTTAATGTAATCTAATTTTGCTTCTTTTAATGCTACGTTAAGTAAAGATGTCTTTCCAGTTCTTCTTAGCCCTTTAATAACTATCATTCTAACTTTTTTATCTTTTATAGCATTTATTAACAAATTTAAAAGAAAGTTTACACCAAACAAATCTTCCACTTCGGTCTTTGGCTTTATGTCAAAATACATAATAACTCTATGATTTTCTTATTTTTAAATCTTACTGTTAGTAACTCACAGTTAGGTGTTAGTAACTAACACTTGATATAGTGAAAAGAAGGATAGCATACATAAAGTGTCTGAAAAAGCTAAAAAACCCTGGATTTTCTGCCCTAATCCAAAATGTGAATCAAAAAAAGAGTTGGATATTAATGGGGATACAAAAGAAAATTAAATCCACCCCCTCTTCTTTATCCCTTCATTAACAACCTCAAAATTCAATTCTTTTTGTTTAAAACCTTAATTTTTCCAAAAATAATGCTATTATGTCAGAAATATCCTATTTTCCCATAAAATCTCCCCTCTTTATATTACATATATAATAAGTAAGATTTATAAGGTATTATACATATATAATAAGTATGGGAAGGACTCGGTTAAATAGAGTTATAGCTCAGCTCAGAAAAGAAATAGAGCTTTGTGAAAAAAACAAGAAAAAACTTCTTGATTATGTTAACCAGATAAAAAATAAATGCCTTGACAGAGAAATAAATTATTTTGAGTATGAACAATTAATAAACCAAAAATTAGATGGAAAAACAATACAAGAATGGCTTGATTCTTATGATACACATATTAAAAAACGAGAGAAAAAAATAAAAAAAGAAATCAGGAAATTTAAAGCAAATAAAATCCTTCTAATATTTTCTTCTCTTATTCTTATCTCTTTTATAATTTTTTCTGCTATTTATCTTAGGCCAATTATTGTTGGATTAATAACACAAACCCCAGAAGAATCACAACCTTTATCTTCAGAAACTCAAGAAGAGGCTCCTCAACCGAGTCCTTCCCAAGACATAAAGGAGCCTCTTCCTTCTGAAACTCAACCAGAGCAAATTGAAATCCCTCCTTCTTCTGAGATTCCTCCTGCTGAAACACCAACTACTCCAATAGAAGAAAATATAACTCAGCCAGAAACCAATATTACTGTTCCTGAAAATATAACCGCCCCCACAAACATTACAGTCCCTGAAATCCCTAAGAATATAACTCTTCCAGAAATTAATTTAACAAACATAACAATAGAAAATATAACAGAACAAAATATAACAGAAGCAAATGCTACAATAATAACAACACAATATCAAGCTAAAATAGGACAGCCTGTTAAATGGAAAAAAACAATTATTTTAGAAGAACCAAAAACAATAAAAGTCAAGCTTCCAAAACAAGCTGAAAATATAACTGTAAATAAAATCACAGAAGCTCAAAAAGAAAAAAAGAAATCAGATTCAGAAATAACACAAGAGGCTCCTCAACAGAGTCCTTCCCAAGACATAGAGGAGCCTCTCCCTTCTGAAAACCCTCCTGCAAATATTTCTGAAACAGAATCTATTAATGAAACTCAATTATCTGAAATTAATAAAACTGAAGAATTAGAAACTTCAACAGAACCAATATCTCCTCCTGAAAATAATTTAAATGAACAGATAGAAGAGCCAATAAAAGAAAAAGCAAAAGCAACAATAACAGGAGGAATAACAGGGCAAGCAATATCAGAACAAGAAACAGGAAAATCAATATTCCAATTAATAATAGATTTTTTCAGAAAGGTTTTTGCTGGAATAACAGGAAGAGCAATAATAACAGAAGAAAAAGCAGAGGAAATTGAAGTTACAATTAACGATAATGCAACAGAATATGAAATATTATATGAAACTCCTGCACCCCAAGTTTATGAAGAAGAAACAGAAAAGGGAAAAAGAATTACTATAAGCGGGCCTGATGAATTGCATTATGAAAATGTTTTGGCTTTTACATATCTAACAAAAGAAACTCCTGAACAAAAAGTAAAATTATACTGGGTAAGGCAAGAAAATTTATCTTTTATAAATGAAGAAACAAATAAAACAATAACAGAAAAAAGAGAAACAAAAGAAGAGATTAATATTACAAAATATGATACAAACAACAATTCTTTAATTGATTACATTGAATGGCAAGTAGAAAGCTTAAGCAACCAGACTTATGATCTTATCATAGAGATAAGCAAGGCCGAGCATTTAGATGAAAACAGAAGTTTTATAAGTGATATTTATGAGCAAGTTAAAGCCTTAGATGGAAATTGGAGCGAGCCAATAAACAATAATGAATATGTGAGGGTTACTTTTAATAAGAATTTAACAAACAAAAATGATATAACAATTTATGCAAGAGCAAGCAATTATTCTAATAATTCTGAAGAGTGCTATGACAATGAAACTGAAATATTAACTGAAAATGGATGGAAATTATTCAGTGAATTAGATAAGGAAAAAGAGAAAGTTGCTACTTTTAACAACAAGACAGAAAAATTAGAATGGCAATTGCCTTATAGATATCAAGAATTTGAGCATAATGGAGAGATGTATAAAATTGAATTAGAAGATGGGAGTAAGTTGGTTGTAAGTCCAGAGCATAAGGTTTATAGTAAAAATAATTATTTAATGCCTAACATATCTAATAATTGTCTTGGGGGCAATACTTTAACTAAGGATTGTTCTTTTAGTTTTTTATCACCTGAAAATATTGGGCAATCTAGTTTTAATGCAAGCGCTAAATATGGAGAATCTTTGAAATTAATCTTAATAGCTTCTGGTAATTTATCTAAAAATTCAGAAGAAGGAATAAATTCAACCTGCTCTTTAATAAAAGAGATTATTTCTGACAATTCTTCTTTAGACAATTCTGTTTCTTCAAGTATCTTATCAAATCTATTTTTGATTTCAGTAAACAGAAATTCTGGTGCAACAAATTCAAATCTTTTTATTACATTATTTGCTTCAAAAACTTTAAAGGGATTGCCTTTCCTAATCAATGAAGAAAACACAACATTGACATCAATCACTAATAACATTGTTTATCCTTCTTTTAGTAGCTTTTCATATCTTTTGGCTAATGCTAAATCAGTTTCGTCAGATAATTCATCAGCTTGTTCTTGGGTTAATTTGGATTTATCTACAATTGATTTAATTTTTGATAATCTTTCAAATTTCTCTTTTAACATTTTTCCTATTGCTAATTGCCAATTTATCTTAAATATAGAAGCTAATTCTTCTAATTCTTCTGGAATGTCAATATTTGCTTGTACCATAAATAAAAATAACACTAATGATTATTTAAACTTTTCCATAAGAAATAAAGGTTTATCAGATTTCAAACTTCAAAAAATAACAGATGTTTACAAAAACATTAATGAAAACAACAAAGATGTTTATTTCCTAGATGAAAATAACAAGCCAGTAAAAGTAAAAAGCATAACAAAACAGCCTTATTCAGGCAAGATTTATGATGTTGATGTAGAGAATGACATTGTGCTTGTGAGAAGGAAGAATGATAATAAGGAAATTAATGAGCCTCTTTCAAACTTAACTTCAAACTCAACTGCAATAACTTCTGCTAGTTTTGCCGCTCTTAATAACTTAAATAACAATAGCTTTAATAATAATTATAAAAATAATGAAAATAAAGAAAAAGATGCTAATGATGTAGCATCAAAGGCAATGCAAATCCTAGCAGATTATAATATTCTCAATGACAATAACTATATAAATATTTCTGTTGAAACTTCTCACAATTCTGATATTTTAAATAATATTAATAATGAAAATAAGAATGAGAATAAAGAAGAGAATAACTATTCATATTTAATTTTGACTTCTGGGCTAGATTCTAATAATGATAACATTCCTGAAATTTCTTCTTTTGTTCCTGAAAAAGCCAGTGTTGTTACTGCTCCTGATTCAGTGTTGCGGACAACAACTGCAACCACTTTTATGACTCCCTCTTCAGTTTCATTAAATCCTAATTTAACAGTCATGACATATTTTACCATAGACAATCAAAATGATTTAAGCTATTTAAATATTTCTGTTGTTAATGAGCTTAATAATAATTTAACAGCAAATAATGAAGATTTAATTGCTAATGAAAATTCTGATTTAGATAATAGCATTAATATAGAAAATAATGAATTAATTAATAATTTTGATAATGAAAATAATAATTCTAATAAATTAATTAATAATTTTGATAAAGATAGTAATATAAGCGAGCAAGAAGCGAGCCAATATTCACCAGCAGATGATGAAAGTAAATCTAGTGAAAAAGATGAATTTGGAACAGCTGTTTGGAGCGGTAATTCAAATCCTGCAAGCATAGAAGTTTACAGGGAAAATGATAATATTTCAATTGCAAAATTTGAAAATATAACTTCAGAAAATTATTATAAAATTTATTTAACTAATTTAAGTGAAAATGAGAGTTATGATATTTTTGATTTAAAAGTTTTAGGAGGAAGTGTTGAGTTTGATTATATTGTTGACCCGACAATTACAGAATCTCAAGTTATAACTCAATCAAATTTAGTTAATGTCACAGCAGAAACAGGAAAGAGTAATTTTACACATTTAACAATAAATAATTTATCTACAAATGCTCCTTATGATAGTTTAGTTGGTTATTGGAATTTTGATGGAGATTTAGAAAATACAGCATTAACAACACATTATGATTTTTCAAGATATAATAATGATGGAACAGGAGTTGGGGATGTAACTGTTAATACTACAAATTGTATTTACGATGATTGTGCAAGATTTGATGGAGCAGAGGATTTTATTGATAATAATAATGTTAATTTAGCAAACAAAAATTATACTGTTATGGCTTGGATAAATATGAAAAATAACTTGGCTTGGAATGGAATTTTAAGTAATCCTACATGGGGAAGATTTATTTTTAAGATAAATGATTCGGCAGTTTTTTTATATCATAGGTCACCAAATACAGGAGGAGTAATAGGAACTTCTACTTTTAATAATAATCAATGGTATCATATTGTTGGAGTATTTAATAATAAAACTGGCATGGAAGCATATTCAAATGGAGTATCAATTGGAAGTGTAAGTACTGCTTCGTCTTCTGGAAATTTAGCTGGAGTACATGTTATTGGTGTGTCAAATAACACATTGTCTGGTGGAAGTGTTTATTTTAATGGAACACTTGATGAAATAATGGTTTTTAATATTTCGCTTACATCAGCACAAATTTTAGCAATTTATAATAATCAATCTGCAAGATTTTATTCAACAGGAACTCAAGATGTCCCAAATATAAATATTTCAACTTTAGGAACAGAAAATAGAGTAAATATAACTTTATATGATTGTGATGCTTTATTTAATTCTAATTTATCAGGACAAATTGGAATAGCAGATGGAAGTGGAGCTTATAATTATAATGGAAGCATAGTTAATTTTTCTTCTTGTATTGCTAATAATTTAACAATAGAAGGTAATCCTAATAATGTAAGTTTAAGAATAACCTTTTTAGCAGGAAATTCAACAAATCCTTTTTATTCTCCTTTAGTTATTGGAAATATAACTTTAGATAGTTGGTATGAAGCACCAGCAGGAGGTGATACAATTTATCCTGATTTTTCAGAATATTATGATGATAATGCAAGTTTATTAGATACAGGAACAGGGCATTTTAATGTAACTGTCAAGAATACAAATGGAACTGTCTGGCTTGAAATTAATAACACAAACATAACTGCAACCAATCTAACCACAAATGTTTACAATGCTTCTTATAATTTTACTTCAGCAGGAACTTATACTTATAGATGGCATAGTTGGGGTAATGGAACATCTAATAATTATAATGTTTCTAATACACAGAGTTATACTGTTAATGCAAGTAATATAACTTATGAAATTGTTGGATTAGCAACTTATCAGGATAATATAACTGATTATTCTGTTAATGGCATTTTTTCGTTAGCAGTTTCTTCTGATGGAAACTATCTTTTTACATCTTCTTATGATGATGATTATGTTTCAATAATGAATATATCTAATAAATCTGCTATTGTTCCATTAGCTACTTATACTGATTCAGATGGAGCATATTCTATTGATTCTATTCCTTCAATAGCAGTTTCTTCTGATGGAAACTATCTTTTTACATCTTCTGCTGATGATGATTATGTTTCAATAATGAATATATCTAATAAATCTGCTATTGTTCCATTAGCTACTTATACTGATTCAGATGGAGCATATTCTATTGATAGCATTTATTCGTTAGCAGTTTCTTCTGATGGAAACTATCTTTTTATATCTTCTGTTAGTGATGATTATGTTTCAATAATGAATATATCTAATAAATCTGCTATTGTTCCATTAGCTACTTATACTGATTCAGATGGAGCATATTCTATTGATTCTATTCCTTCAATAGCAGTTTCTTCTGATGGAAACTATCTTTTTACATCTTCTTATATTGATAATTATGTTTCAATAATGAATATATCTAATAAATCTGCTATTGTTCCATTAGCTACTTATACTGATTCAGATGGAGCATATTCTATTGATTCTATTCTTTCAATAGCAGTTTCTTCTGATGGAAACTATCTTTTTACATCTTCTTATGATGATGATTATGTTTCAATAATGAATATATCTAATAAATCTGCTATTGTTCCATTAGCTACTTATAATAATTCAGATGGAGATTATTCTATTGATGGTGTTTATTCAATAGCAGTTTCTTCTGATGGAAACTATCTTTTTACATCTTCTGCTGATGATGATTATGTTTCAATAATGAATATATCTAATAAATCTGCTATTGTTCCATTAGCAACTTATAATAACTCAGATGGAGCATATTCTATTGATTCTATTCTTTCAATAGCAGTTTCTTCTGATGGAAACTATCTTTTTACATCTTCTGCTGATGATGATTATGTTTCAATAATGTTTCTTAATATTACTGAAGCAGGAGATACAATTTACCCAGACTTTTCAGATTATTGGGATGATAATGCAACATTAAAAGATACAGGAACAGGACATTTTAATGTAACTGTCAAGAATACAAATGGAACAGTCATACTTCATATTAATAATACAGATATTTATGCTACTAATTTATCAGCAGATTATTATAATGTTTCTTATGCATTTTCAAGTGCAGGAACTTATCAATATAATTGGACTGCTTATGGTAATGGAACCAGCCATAATTTAAATACTTCTGCAGAAAGATATTATACTGTAAATTTAAGCCAAGCCCCTCAAATAACATTTGTATTTAATAATTCTATTACAGATTTATCAGAAAGTGGTCCAAATGAAGCTCCTGCTTCTACAAGTGTAATTATTAATTTTTCAGCTTATTCTGTTGCAGGAGCATCAAACTTAAATCATAGCTCAGCATCAGTAAATTTCACTAAAACAAATGAAAATACAAGGCAAAATACAACTTGTTCAATGTATGCATCTTCAGAGAATTATGCAAATTATACTTGTAATGTGACAATGTGGTGGTGGGATGGTGCAGGAACCTGGAATATCGGGGTATCTATCAAAGATAATCAAAACAATTTAGCAGCAAATACTTCAACAACATTTACACTGGGTTCAAGAACTTCTTTTGTTGCTAGCCCTGCTGTTCTAACTTGGCCAGGCATTGCTCCAGGAGCAACAAATCAAACATCTAATAATGACCCACTTTTATTAAATAATACTGGAAATGATATTATAGATGCAACAGGAATAACAGTAAATTCATCAAATCTAAGAGGAGAAACTACTTCTAGTCAAGCATTATGGGCAAGTAATTTTTCTGTTGATTGGAAAACAGGCGGAAGTTGTACTGGAGCAAACTGTGTAGAGTGTGCAGACACTATAATGGTTAGAAATGCTTATACAGCAATAACTACTGCAAATTTAACAAAAGGAAATTATACTGATAACAATAAGAATGGCCAAGAAGAATTATATGTTTGTCTAAGACTTATAGGAGCTGAACTTTCAACTCAGGCTTATTCAACTGCAAATCAAACTGAATGGCCTTGGGTAGTAAGAATATTATTAGTGGTATTAACTATAAAGAAAACAAACAAATTAAAAAAGAAAAAGAAATCTGGTCAGAAAAATATTGGTGAATTAAGCATACCATCAACAATATTCTCGAATAAACTCGGAGCATTAGAAGCAATAACAAAATACATGAAAGAGAATTTGGGGATGAGCTATCATAAGATTGCTGAGATATTAAACAGAGATGACAGAACAATCTGGACAGCTTATAATAAAGCAAAAGAAAAACAAAGAGAATTGATAATAGTTAAAGAAACAAATATATTCTTGCCTGTTTCAATATTTAATAAGAGATTAACAACACTAGAAGCAATGATTATATATTTAAAAGAACAAGGATTAAGATATAATGAGATAGCTAAATTGCTTGATAGAGACCAAAGAAATATCTGGGCAATTTATTCAAAAGCAATTAGAAAAAGAAAAGAAAAGAAAAAAGTAAAAGACAAAAATATAACAAATATCAACATACCATCAACAATATTCTCAAATAAACTCGGAGCATTAGAAGCAATAACAAAATACATGAAAGAGAATTTGGGGATGAGCTATCATAAGATTGCTGAGATATTAAACAGAGATGACAGAACAATCTGGACAGCTTATAATAAAGCAAAAGAAAAACAAAGAGAATTGATAATAGTTAAAGAAACAAATATATTCTTGCCTGTTTCAATATTTAACAAAAAATTAACAATACTAGAAGCAATGATTATATATCTAAAAGAACAAGGATTAAGATATACTGAAATAGCTAAATTGCTTGATAGAGACCAAAGAAACATCTGGACAATTTATTCAAAAGCAGTGAAAAAGTAAAAAGGAATATTTTAATGAATTAAAGGATGAGAAAGTTATGACTCTAAATAATGAGACTAATGAGAAAGAGTGGCAGTTGCCTGCTGAGAAACAAATTTATGATAATGATAAGGAGAGATGTATAAGATTAAGTTAGAGAGAGAATGGAAATGTGAGCGAGTTATTGGTTAGTGAAGAGCGTAGGGTTTATGCTAATGTTCAAAATCTAGGAAATACCTTAAATCCCGAGCTAGATAGAATAAATAATCTTCCTTTAAATTTTGAAGAATCAATTTTATTAAATAATTTTGATAAAGAAAAGTATAATGAATCTATTAATGGTGGATTTATACTAATTAAAATTATGCCTAATGATTCTTTAGGCGGGAATTTCAGTTTGTTCAGAAAGTGTTTATCAAGAGTTAATAGGACTCTGTCTTCTGAAATTGCTAATTCAAATATTTGTTTATCTTTGGAACCTAATGAAACTCTTTTAATATCATATCCTTCTTTAGATAATGTTTCTATGAATTCTATAGGGATATTTTCATCAGCTAATAGTGGAGGATTTTTAGAAAGCGATGAATGTTTCATCTTCAATAGTTTTAGAGGCATAATTCAAAGCAGAAAGAATGGCATGTTTACTGAGTTGAGGAAAATATCTTTTGAGGATTTCATCAATAGTAACCCCTGCTCCAAGCAATTCTATTATTTGCCAAGCCATGATTCTGGTTCCTTTGAATGTAGGAGTACCTCCGCAAATCTCACTATCTGCAACAATATAAGAGTTAATTTCAATTCTCATTGTAATAATTATAATAATAAAGATTATTTAAATATTTCTATAAAAAACAGAAGTTTGAGAGATTTCAAACATCAAAAATCTGAAGATTTTTGTGGTTTCAGAATCTCAAAATTCAGAGAATTTTGATGACTCTCAAAGTTCAAAAACTTTGAAGTTGAAAAATTCTGAGAACTCTCAGAAACATAAAGTTTCTGAAGCTTAAAAATTTCCAAAGAAATTTTCAAACTTCAAAAAATAACAGATGTTTACAAAAACATTAATGAAAACAACAAAGATGTTTATTTCCTAGATGAAAATAACAAGCCAGTAAAAGTAAAAAGCATAACAAAACAGCCTTATTCAGGCAAGATTTATGATGTTGATGTTGATGTTGATGTTGAATTAGAATCTACAATCCTTTATTTAAAACAGCAAAAATTAAGATACACTGAGATAAGTAAGCTTCTTGATAGAGACCAAAGAAACATCTGGACAATTTATTCAAAGGCAATTAGAAAAATAAAATAGTAATGTGCAGGCTAGTGACTTATTATACCAGTTGTTTTACACTTAATTTCATATAAATAGATGATGAATATAAAATTTTTAATATATTTGTTTTATATCGCTAAATGGTTATTAATCCTGCTTTATAGAAGACAAATCAATTGAAGATTCTACTTACACTTTAGGTGGTATAAAATGTCTGTGTCCTGCACAAAAAGAAAATAATAATATTTAAAAACCTAGATATCATAATTTTAATATGAAAAGGGAGTGTGGGAAAAATAGAGAGGTATACATAATTATGTTTTCTATATTTGTTATATTATTAATTACTCTTGTTTCAGCTGGCTGGTTTGAAGGGCTTAAAGCAAGAATAACAGGAAAAGCTACTGGTCAGACTGTTAATCTAACTATTAATGTCGGAGGACCAGAAATATCATCTGTACTTAATAATTCTATTACAGATTTATCAGAAAGTGGTCCAAATGAAGCTCCTGCTTCTACAAGTGTAATTATTAATTTTTCAGCTTATTCTGTTGCAGGAGCATCAACTTTAAATCATAGCTCAGCATCAGTAAATTTCACTAAAACAAATGAAAATACAAGGCAAAATACAACTTGTTCAATGTATGCATCTTCAGGAAATTATGCAAATTATACTTGTAATGTGACAATGTGGTGGTGGGATGCTGCAGGAACCTGGAATATCGGGGTATCTATCAAAGATAATCAAAACAATTTAGCAGCAAATACTTCAACAACATTTACACTGGGTTCAAGAACTTCTTTTGTTGCTAGCCCTGCTGTTTTAACTTGGCCAGGCATTGCTCCAGGAGCAACAAATCAAACATCTAATAATGACCCACTTTTATTAAATAATACTGGAAATGATATTATAGATGCAACAGGAATAACAGTAAATTCATCAAATCTAAGAGGAGAAACTACTTCTAGTCAAGCATTATGGGCAAGTAATTTTTCTGTTGATTGGAAAACAGGCGGAAGTTGTACTGGAGCAAACTGTGTAGAGTGTGCAGACACTATAATGGTTAGAAATGCTTATACAGCAATAACTACTGCAAATTTAACAAAAGGAAATTATACTGATAACAATAAGAATGGCCAAGAAGAATTATATGTTTGTCTAAGACTTATAGGAGCTGAACTTTCAACTCAGGCTTATTCAACTGCAAATCAAACTGAATGGCCTTGGATAGTGAAAATAGCATAAAATGAAAATAAATAAAATATATCAACAAATAGGAATATTATTAATTGTAATTATATTGCTCACTAGTTTTATTTCTGCTTTTGGGGTTGGCGCTGCTTACTATAAAGAAAACCCCTTAAAAATCTCTGCAGGTGAAACAAAAGAAATAAAATTTAATTTGCAAAATGGGCCTGGGCCTGATAATATTATTGCAAGACCCAACATAATTAAGGGCTCTGAAATATTAGAACTAATTAATCCTCAAGATATTTCAGTTCCAGTTGGTAGTTCAATAGATGTACTCGCAAGGGTCACTATACCTAATGATGCAAAAATAGGGGATGTTTATCCTGTTGAAATAACTTTCACTACTGTAACTGAAGGTAGTTCAGGAAATTTTGGTCTTGGAGGCAGTGTTGGAAGAGAATTTGATGTTATTATTGTACCTACTGCAGAAGAAATTGCAAGAGAAGAAGCCAGATTAGCAGAACAAAAACCAATAGCTTCATGGATAATATATTTAACAATAATAATAGTAATTTTAATAATATTAATAATTTGGATTATCTTAAAAAAGAAAAAAATTAAGAAGAAGGGATAAATTAAGTTTTGTACACAAATCACAGAAAAATATAATTGATAGTGTGTCTAAAAAATATAACTTTCTTCTTATCAATAATTCTCAAAACGAAAAAATCTATGAAATTCAAGCTTAATCTATTCATATCAAGAGCAAATCGTTTGATAAATTACAAAAATAAATAAACCAATAATATCAAAAACTAAAATGCAATGCAAATATGAATTATTAGGTACACTCTATAATTGATTAATTTTAAACATCAAAAATCTTCAGATCCCAAGAAAATCTTTTATGGATTTTCTGGACCAGAAAAGCTTTGCTTTTCTAGGTTTTGTGGTTTCAGAATTGAAAATTCTGAGAACTCTCAGAAACATAAAGTTTCTGAAGCTTAAAAATTTCCATAGAAATTTTTAAATATAGACTATGCTTCTCCTGTCTATGAAAAAAAAAGGTTATTTAATACTCTTGTTTGTGTTTTTATTAATTATTAATATAATTGGAATAAAAGGAAACTCAATCACTGGGGAAATTATTACTGGTGATGCAACTCAAACAGTTGGCATGAGTATTTTTGTAACTGCATATTTTCCATTATTAACAATAATCTCTCCTGAAAATAAAATTTATTTGACTAATGAGTCTCTTTTATTGAATTATTCAGTAAGTAATGAACAAGTAATTTGGTATAATATTGATAATCTAGTTAACATAACAATAATTTCTTCTATATATTTTAATACTTCTCAGGGAAATCATATTCTTTATTTATATGCAAACAGCAGTTTTGGTAATATAACTTCAAGAAATGTAAGTTTTGTTGTTAATTCATCTAGGTTTATAATCCAAAGAGACGAGTACAATGGTTCTAATAAAGGAGCTTCGACTAATTTTTTACAATACACTTATGAAGATTTGCAAAACCTCAGCAACATAATCCTTGAGAATACACAAAGTGGAAAAATTCTTTTTAATCAGCCAATTAATTTAACAAATGACAAAAATCCAGATGATAATTTACTTGATTTAGATACTTATACTAATGTTTCTTTCAATAGAATAGAACTGAATTCAATAGCTTTGCCAAATTTCAACAAGCCAGCAACTTTATGGCTTTATAATCTTACTTTTTCAAATCCACAAATTCTAAAAGATGGAGCAGTATGCCCTTCTTCTATTTGCACAGAAGAGAACTATTCTGGAGGAACATTAAAATTTAATGTAACTGAATTTTCAATTTACACTTCAGAGGAAACTCCAGTAGAATCTCCTTACACAGCTCCTAGCGGAGGTGGAGGAGGCAGGGAAGCTGCAAAACAAGATTTTGTTTTAGACAAGGAAAAAATAAATGTTAAATTAAAGCAAGGAGAAACAAAAAAAGAAATACTGACAATTAATAATACAGGGACTTCAAAAATAAAAATAAATCTGCAAATCCAAAAACTTAAAGATTTTATAAAAATAAGCGAAGAAAACTTTGAACTAGAAGCTGGAAAATCAAAAGAAATTATTTTAGATTTTATAGCAAGAGAAGAAACAATTCCTGATTTATACATAAGTAAGTTAATTATAAGCTCTGAAAGCATAAAAAAAGAAATTTTAATTGCAATTGAAGTTGAAAGCAAAAAATCTTTGTTTGATGTTAAAGTTGAAATACTTAATAAATATAAGAAAGTTATGCCGGGAGAAGAGATTATAGTTGGCATTAACCTATACAATTTAGGGGAAATAAAAAAAGCAGATGCTCTTTTAGAGTATGTAATAAAGGATGAAGAAGGGAACATAATAATCAGCGAAAAAGAAACTCTGGCAGTAGAAACGCGGGCAGGCCTTGTAAAAACTTTTAAAATACCAGAAGATGCAAAATATGGGGAATACATCTTTTATATTAGGGTTATTTATATTGGGGAAGTTGCAAGCGCAAGCGCGTGGTTTTCAGTTGGCGAGGTAGAAAAACCTTTCTTAAACAAAGAAAACATAGTTTTAGTTATTATAATAATAATTCTTCTAGCTTTAATAGCTATGTTTATTGAGTTTAAGATTTTGAAAAAACATACAAAGAGAAGTATGAAAACAAATAAGAATATTCTTTTTTAAAAAAGATTAATAAAATCTAAAAATAAATCATATAGACCTTACTAAAGACTACATAGACCTTACTAAAAATAGATAGAATTGTAGTAAATTTAATAATAAGTGGTAGGTGGTTGCTAATTAAATTAAATCCACCCTCTTTTTCTTATGTCAGAAATACTTCTTATTTCTGATCAGCCAAAAATCCTAAAAGATTTTCGGATCCCCTCATCAACAACTTCAAAATTCAATTCAGTTTCAGGAAGCGAACGATGTTTCCTGATAATTGCTTTCTTTTTTCCATGTTTATTTTGCAGCTCAATAATACATTTACTCCAATATTTTAAAATATCTCCACCAACAACATTAACTCCTGCTTCCTTGCCTGCCATCCAATCTTCCTCACTTAAAAAATCAGAATAAACCTGGCTTGTAATTAAAACAGGAATCTCTTTTTTCCTTGCAATCTCATATAAAGTTTTTATTTGTTTAACTAAATCATTATTCACTTTTTTTACTTCTTCAATTCCTATTTTTCTTGCATCTGCAAGCTCCAGCCTATACAACATAGTCATAGAATCAACAATAACTAATCCAATTCCTTTGGTTTCTTTTAATTCTTTTAATAATTTAAAAAAAGCTTGTTTTTGTTCTTGGAAACTTGTAGGTTTAAGGATTAAAATATTCTTTAATGCTATTTCAGGCAACCCTCCTGTAATTTGTTTTACTCTGTCTAAAGAAAAACTTCCTTCAGTATCAACAAAAATAATTTTCTTTCCTTTTTTTGCATTATGGCAGGCAGCTAAAATAACAAAATTGCTTTTTCCAGAAGCAGAAGGCCCATAAAACAGAGTAATAATATCATTTTCATAACCCCCTTCAAGCCATTTATTAATATCATAGCTTCCAGTCATAACTTTATTGATTATTTTCTTTTCTTTAACAGCCTCAACATCTATTTTTTCCATGTTTAAACAAATTAAAATTAAGTTATAAGTATTATTGTTTATTATAATAACTTTAATTATCAATAAAAAAATCTCAATTATAATTTTTTAAATTTATTCAAATTTACTTATTCTTTCCATAACACTAAATGGAAAAGGTCTTTTATTTGAAACAAAAGCCATATACCTAATAAATTTGTAAATTTCAGTATTCCAATATTCGCAAAAGTCTGCGAGGCCTTTATTCCTTTTTCCTGAAAAAACAATTATGAACCAATTAACCACTGTTAAAATAACTATTAATGCTTTCCAAACTCCTAAAATAATCCCACTTACTATTCCTACTATGACTCTAAACCATGCTTCTTTTCTCTCACTTAATTTTTTTACCATATTATATAAAAATACCTAAGATTTTTTAAACTGCTTTTTTGAACTCATTAGCATATTTTTCTAAATCTTTCTGAGCTTTAGAAATTGCATCCTGTAATGCTTTTTTTGCTGTCTTGCCTTCTGTTTTAACTTTTAAAATTAAAGGCTTTAAATAATGCTCTTTTTTCCAAGCCCCAAGTTTTACACTATCATCTTCATTTAAATAAACTCTTACAAGTTCGGCTACTGTCTGATTATTTATTTGAACTTCTAATTCATTCTTTTCATCCTTTAAAATTTTTATTTCCATTTTTTATATTAGTATTATTTTATAGAATTCTTAGAAAAAATAGGTTTTTAAAGCTTTTTAATCAAGAATTTTAATTAAAATTAAGAAAAACAAGTTTAATCTTAATTTTCTCTCTTTTATCAATAATTTGCAATATCATTTTATCTTAGCCACTCATCTTTAAAGCAAAAAAGAATTATTAAATATCAAAAAGATTATACTTAGGTTAGCGAAGCTTCCTAAGTTTTATACTTAAATCATCAAAGTCTATCTTAACTCATCTTCAAACTCTTCAACTTCTTCAGAATCTTTTAACTCCTTAATTGTTTCTTCAGAATCTAATAATTCTGTTCCTCCAAGAATATTGTCTAATTCATTTGATTGTTTTTCTTTCATTAATCTTAATTCTTCTTTTCTTGCTTCAATTAATCTGTTTCTTGATTCAATCCTTTTTTGTTCTTCAATCTGTTCTTTTCTTGTTGCTTCAATCTTTTTCCTATGCAATTCTTTTAAGTCACTAATTTTAACTGCGCTTAAATTTGCTTTGGTTATATCAAATTCTCCTTTTTCTATATCAATGCCAGTTAAACTTGGTTTTTCTTTTTCTATATTAATTCCTGTTAATCTTTGCTTTTCTTCTCCCACATTAATTTCTTCATTATTAAATTCATTTATTTCATATTCTTTAGATTCCTTTATCCCAGTTTCAGCACTTTCTAAAAAATCATCAACTAATTTTTCTTCAGAATCTTTTTCTATTATATCTCTTCTTATTTCTGGTTCTGGGATTTTACTTAATTCTCTTCCTTCACTATCTAAAAGAACAGGCGTTCTTCTTTTGGTTTGTAAAAATCTTTGTGTATCGCTTATTTTTGTTAATCTAATCTGAAGAAATTGTTCTATTTTTTTAATTAATTGTTCTGCTCTTTCAGGAAGTTTTGCTTTCTCAAGCATTTGGATAACAATCTCTGATTCTCCTAAAATTTCTGCAAGTTGTTTTTGAGAAAGCCCTTTTCTTCTTCTATTTTTCATAATTTCCCAGTGAAAATGATCAATTAAGTTTAATTTGTCTTTTTCAGGAATTTCAAGACTAGGATGTTCATTAAGCTCTCTTAATCTATCTTCTCTAAAGAAAGTCTCTTCTTTTTTAGAATCTTTAATCCCTGCTAATCTTTTCATCCTAGAATAAACCCCGACTGCTTTTTCAGAGTCTCTAAGCTGAGATGCAGCTGGTTTTTTAATAATAGGAATGTTTTCTATAATTGAGCACCTTTCGCAAAGGCTTCCTATTTTTCCTTCATAAATTGCATCAAAAAGCCTTACTTCATCTCCATTAACATTACACCTAGCACATCTTTCTACCATCATTAAGGTACAAAATTTTCCTTTTAATACTTATTTATAATCAAAAATATATATTGAGAAAACTTTGAGTTTATTGGTTTTAGTTTTCTGGATGCATGAAAATTCCTTCAGAAAAATTTTCTGCACAGAAAATGTAAAACATTTTCTTGTGCTCAGAAATTAAAATAAACAATATCTACATGTCTAAAATCCTTAAAAGATTTTTGAGCACTGTTAGAAATTCTTTGAGAATTTCTAAAGTCTTAAAGATGTAGTTTAATTTCTGATATCAAAGGAAAACCTAATTAATTTAAATTAATCACTTGAGAAGAAGAGTTTTGTTTAGTATCCATATTAAGATTTTTCTCTAATTCTTCAATTTTTTTAAGATCAGTTATTTTTATTTTTTCATCTATTAAAATAACTGGGAGTTCTGATTCTGTTATATTATACTTATTCATCATGATACTAACAGAAGTCAAGTTATTATCCCCTGCCATAGGAATTAACATAACTTTATCACCTTGATTTTGTTTTAATTCTGACAAAAGTTTAGAAAAAACTCCTTGTTCAGCTTTTGTTGCTATTTCTAAATTATTATAATGATAAATATAAACAACATTATGATAATCTGCTTTGCACTCTTTTTTTATTTTAATAGAATTAATCCATAACAAAGCTCTAAGAATATCGTATTTTTTATGTTCTAATTTTAAATTGTCAGTTAATCTGCCAGCCCCCTCGTATCGACTTAAAATCTCTGCTTCTTCAAAAATCCTGTCTGCAAATTTTAAATTTTCTTCTACAGCTGTTTTACATTCAAACTCTCCTGAAGAATATATTTCACTTTGAGTCCTTATATCAAATAATTTTATTTCAGATTGCTGATATAAATAATCTACTTTATTTGTTCTCCAGTTTTCCAAAACAACTCCTAAAAAAACACCAATCCCAAATATTAGGATAGTAACTAATAATGCTTCCCAAAAAACATTTTTTTGTGATTTAAACATAAATTTTTACCTCCATACTCTTTCCTTTTTTATTACATGCCAAATAGCTGCTAACATTATAAATGGATAAAATGTTAGGTATACAATCATATAAAATGGCATATTTAAAATATTCTCTTTTTTTAGAATCTTTTCTTTTAATACTGAAAAAACAATTATTAAAAATATAAATCCCAAAATAAATAATGCAATCCCTAAATAATTTAAAATGCTTGGGGTTATATAAAAATCTTCTAAAGTTAATAAGGGGGTATTTGCAACTATGGAATATTTAGTATAAAGGAAATTAGAAATTGCTCTTCTTGTAACAAGATAAAAGAATATTGATAATCCAAGTAATCCAAGAAAAGTGCTTAAAATAAAAAAAGGGATTATAAAAAAACCTAACATTCCTTTTTTAGGATTAAACAAAGAGGCTTTGTATTTGTATATGCATTGCAATCCCCCAACATTCCATCTTCTTCTTTGTCTAAACCATGCTTTAATTTTATTAGGAGCAGTGCTAGAAACACTTGTTGACAAACACATTCTTCTTAACCAACCAGCATAAGTTAAATGCCAAGTAATTTCAATATCTTCTGTCATATTTTTTTCATCAAAACCACCTATCTCATCCAAAGCTTTTTTTCTATAAACAGCAAGAGGCCCAGGAGTAACATAAATTGCATCAACATAATCTAATAATTTCCTTGCTAATGCAATCATTCTATACTCTATTGCTTGCAATTTTTCAATAAACTTGTTTGCATTTCTTACATAAACAGGGCATGTAACAGCTCCAACTTTATTATCATCGAAAAACCCAACTATTTGCCTTAAAGAGTCTCTTGCAGGATAACTATCCGCATCAACTACTGCAACAAGTTCTGTTTTAACAATTTTAAGAGCATGATTTAAACTCGCTGCTTTTCCTGCATTTTTTTTGTGATTTAAAATCTTCAATTTAGAATATTTCTTACTTAAATTCTGTAAAATTTTAAAAGTATTGTCTGTTGAACAATCATTTACAACAATTACTTCTTTTATATTATAATCAATATCAAAAACATGTTTTATTGTATCTACAATTGTTTTTTCTTCATTAAAAACAGGTATAATAACACTAACAGAATATTTTTTCTTAGCCTCAGGATAACTAAAGATATCTTTTTGATTTTTCAGATATATAATTAAGAACATGCTTAGCATATACAAAGATATAAACATATATCCAAGATAAATATACGGCAAAAGTTCCATTATTCCTCCTTGGCCTTTTGATTGCTCACTTCATCTTCTTCACTTTCCTCTTCAGCTGCTTTACTTTCCTCATTCTCTTCTTCAACCTCTTCTTTTTCCTTATCTGCTTTATCTTCTTCTAAATTTTCATTAATATCTATTTGTTCTTTACTTGATTCTTCTTCCTTATTGTTCTCTTCTTTTTTTATTTCTTGCTTTTCTGTATTTTCTTCTTCTGAAATATTTTCATTATCAGATTTATTATTGTTCTCATAATCTTTCTCAATTCCAATAATCTCTGTACTTCCATCATTTTTTTTCTGCAGATGGAAATATTCAAAAAAATCATCAGATAATTTTAATTCCTTTGTTCTTCCAGATTTTTTAGCCTGAACTAAACCAATATCAATAAAATGTTTAATATGATCATATGCTTTGTTTCCTCTGATTTTAATTATTACAGATTGTTTTACAGGCTGTTTATATGCAATTACTGCCAAAGTCTCTTGTTCAGCCTTTGTAAACTCTGCACTTCCAGTAGCTAGCTTGTTAATCATAGAAACATGTTCTTGTCTTACATCCATTTTCCATCCATCTCCTTTTTCAATAATCTCAATTCCAGAATTATCATTATATTTTTCAATTAATTTTTCCAAAATTTCTTTAATCATAAGAGGATTAATATCAGTAAGCATAACTAATTCCTGCAATGTCAAAAATCTTCCAGCAATAAACAAAGCAGCCTCAACTTTTTTAGTGTTTTCAATTTCTGCACTTTCATCCATTTCCTGGGCGGTTTCAGAGCTTATATACTCAACAGCTTTTACAGCATGTTCAACTAAATCTTTATCCTCGCCTAATTCTTCATTTTCTCTATCTTCCTTTTTATCTATAATTTCTTGCTTCTCTATATTCTCGTTTTTATTGTCAGTTTTCTTTTTTTTAGGTTTTTTAGAATTGTCATCCTCATGTATCTCAGATTTATTATTCTCTTCATTAATTTCAGAATTTTCTTCACTTTCAGATTTCTCTATTTCAGAATCTTCATCAACTTCTTCTTCATTTTTCTCATTTTCCATGAATTAACTAATAAGAATGGTGTTTTAAAGTTTATTGTAAGTATAATATTATAAGTATGAACCAGTAACCTAATTAAATACCATTTTCTTTTAAATAATATGAAAAAAAAGATTTATATAATCAATATTTTTTTAATTATTATATTGATAATCTTTGCACTTGCAATCAGTTTATTTTTAATAAGAACTTTTTCATCAAAACAACTAGATGATGTTTCTCCTGAAATTCAATGTGATAGCAAATTATTAGAAAAAGCAGATATTTTATATATAATACCTAAATATAATAATAAATCAATTTCAAATAATACTCAATGGTGTAATCAAATATCTTCATTGAATAAAACTCTTGCACTTCATGGATTTTATCACACTTATAATGAATTTGGAGTTAATAGAAATAAAGAGTATTTAGAAGAAGGAATTATTGAATTTAAAAATTGTTTTAATGAAAAACCAGAAAAATTTAAACCTCCCCAAACGAGTATAACAAAAGATAATAAATTTTTAATAAAAAACAAAATGGAATTTGATTCTCTTCCAAACCAGATATTTCACAAAGTCTATCATTGTAATGATACAGGAAAATTCCCTAACTGGTTTATGGATTTATTTTAAAAATTATCATTCTCTTCTAATTCTTCAGTTACTTCTTCCTCATTTTCCATAAATAAACTAATAAGAATGGTGTTTTAAAGATTTAGGGAAAGATTTAAATAATACTATGTATTGCATAGTAATACAATGGAAAATATTAGTTTAAGATTAGAAACAAAATTTTTAAAGGAATTAGAAGAGCTTATAAAAAAACACAACTATATGACAAAAACAGAGTTCATAAGAGAAGCAATAAGAGATAAAATAATAGAATTAGAAAAACAAGAAACACTTAATAAAATAGAAAAACTTTTTGGCTCATCAAAAAGAAAAACAACCGATGAGGATTTGCATAAAGTTAGAGAGAAATTAGCAAAAGATTATGAAAAAAAGTTTAGTTAAATAATTATTTCTTCGGGTTTTTTGTATCTAACAATATCCAAAAGTTTATCAAAATGTCTATCTCTTGTTATCATAACTGCAGAATTATCTCTCGCGATTATCGCATGCAAAGCATCAAAAACAGGAATATTTCTTTTATTTGAGATATCTTTAGCTTTTCTAAATTGTTTTTTATTAACATACAAACAAATAACATTTCTCTTAAATACAGAAAGAAAACTCCTTATATTGTCCATGGAAAGCCCATATTCTAACAACTCATCTTTTATTGCTTCTGAAAAGATTATTTTATAATTTCTGTTTATAATAAATTTTAATAATTTATATGCAGCATCTCCATTATTCCCTCTATCTTCAAGAAAATCAAGCCAAATAGAAGTATCTAAATAAAATCTCCCCTCATTTTCCATAAATTAACTAATAAGAATGATGTTTTAAAGATTTTGATAATAATTGTATTATAAGAATTATCTTTGAATAGTCTTATATATTCCATAACTTCTTGCTTTCTTTCTTAAATTACCACATATTTTATCTAATTGTTCACGCTTCTTAAGAGGGAGAGGAATTGCAATATTACCAAACCTTTTTTCTAATCTAGAAATATATTTTGGATCTCTCTCTTGAATTTTATCATAAACATCAGAACCAATTTTAGATAGAATATACTTATAATTATCCATTGCTATCTCTCCACGGATTACAGCTACAGGATCACTATTCTTTACAAGCTTTTCTGCATACCTAAACATTTGATTAACTATTTTAGCAACCATTTAAAATTATTGAATCTTAGCTTTAAAAATAAAATTGTTTTAGAGAATATAGTTTTATTGTATCTTAAACCTTAAAACAGCCCCAACCCCCCCTAAATTCCAGAATTGCACACCTTCAGGAGTATCTACTGAGATTAATTCAACTTTTACACTTGTTTCTTCTGCTCTTTTCTTATATTTCTTTATAATCTCTTTTTTAAGTTTTTTTGAAAGCAAAAGCATATCAACTGCACCATAATCCAATGCTTTTTCAATTTCTTTTTCTTTATAAGCAGTTTTATCTTTTTCTTTTCCAAGCATATTAAAAAAATTCTCTAAAAGTTTTTTCTCATGATAAATCTCTTGTTCTGATAAAACATCTCCGCTTACACCAACTAATAATTCCAAGCCATGTTCATCTGCATAACCAATGTCTTTTACAGCAAGTACTTTTTCTTTTAGAGCAGTTACTAATTCCCCTTCTTTTAAAAAATCTTCTTTAGTAGGTCCAGGCCCACCAACTAAAATTCCTTTTAACCCTTTTAAATTAAAAAATTCTTCTTTCATTACATTTGCAACCTTTCTAAAAAATTCCTTAGCTATATTTTCTCTAATTCTACTATAACGTGCTGCAGAATTATGCACTAATATGCCATTTGCGAAAAAATTTCCTGATTCTGTTTCTATATCAATAAGTTCTATGTTTTGTTTTTTTCTCTTTGTATTAATAATTTCTTCACCATTTAAATTATGATTTAGCAATACTGCCTTTTTCTTAATAAAATCAGCAGGCATTTCTACTAATTTATCATTAATCCATAAGAAAAAAAGATGTTCTAAAGAAGAGATAATTGAATTATTAATTGTAGCTATCTCTATAATTTTATCTTTTGAATTTTGCCATTTATTTACACATTTTGTAAATATAATTTTATTTTTTGATATATCTAAAGCTTTAATTTCATCCCCAACTTTCAAAGACCCAATCTTAATCTTCCCCTTTCTCGTTTCAACTAGTGTATCTGGACTCAAACACTGTCCACCTTTATTTGTTTTTCCAGGAACCATTGAATCAAATTTTTGAAGAACTTTTATTTTTTTTCCTATTAACAACCCAATAGTAGCTTGTTGCCTTTCAATTACAACTAAACCATATAATTCCTTAACTTCTAACATTTCTTCTAAAGGTTCTAAAACAAAAGTCTGATCACATCTATATAATCTAACATTTAATTCTTCAGGAGGCTCAAATGCCTCTGTTATAAAATGAGCTTGGCCTTCAATTTTAGAAACATTTCCTGCAAACAATGCAACTCCATTTTTAGGAGTTTGTTTCATTCCTTTAGTAATTCTAATTAAACTTTCCAAAGCATCCTGGACATTTTTTCTTGTACTAGTGCCTTTAATATTAGCAGCAGTAGACTTTTCACTTTCCAGCTGCCTTGTAATAAAATTAATATCAAATCCTTTTGGGACATAAACACTAATAAGCTCTGTGTGCCTTGCTCTGTATAATTTCATTTCTTCTAAAAAATCTTCAATTTTTAATTTTTCTTCTTCTGAAAGTGCCATTTTATAAATATAAACTTTAAGTTTATGGAAATTTCCCAGCTAAAATTATATCATTTAATTCTTCTTCGGTTAATTCTTTTCCAATATCTCTAAATATTTCTTTAATTTCTTCAACAGGTGCTTCATAAACACTTTTCCATCTCAATTCTCCTTTTGTCTTTTTTCCTACCATTTTTTATTTATTATTAGTTTATTTTACTTTATCAATAATTTATAACTTATAAAAGCTTTGCAGATTATGAAATTAAGATTTATATTAGCATTATTTTACTCTATACTCCAATATCTTAACTATTTTATTTATTACTGATTTATTTTACTTAATTTTATTGGTAATTTTATAGACGATTTAAGCTTTGTAGATGAGTTCATTAAGCATGATTTGAGCAGCTTAAGCTTCTCTCATAACATCTCTTAGTCTTATTTATTATTAATATAGGTTTTAGTCTTAATTTAAAATAATAGAAATCCTTTTATAATTCTTTCTTTTTAGGAAAAAATGGAAACCCCGGAATATGCCTGGCTAATTGAACAAAAAAACATAATGTTAGATAAAACTATATCATTAGCTAAAAGACTACAAGAAGCAAGAAAAAATATAGCAACACCTTATGTTCTTGCTTTAGAAAAACAATTTTCAACTACAGATGTTTATGAATTAATTAGAATTGCTGATACAGATTTGCAAAAATCAGATGAGCATTATAAACAATTAACAAATAAATTATTAGAACTTCAAGAATTTAGCCAAGGCCCCTTTCAGGGATTAGTAAGATTAATTAAAAAAACTCGACATTAAACCCCCTCTTTAATCTCACTTGGTTATTTTAGAAAACATACAAATTTTTATAAAGACATACTCCTATTAAAAACAATGAGAAATATAAATCTTAAAAGAAGATTAAAAAGCCTGATTTTACCTGTTGTAGCTATTGGATTATGGGCAGGAGGTTTTTTATATTTTTATAATTCCAACAATTATGTTCATCAAAATAAGTATGAAGGAGAATATTCTTTTCGAGTAGGAAAGACTAAAGGCCTTTTTACTAAAAGAGTTTTTATAAAGTCTACTGAAGATGGCATAAGAGAGACATATTATGAAGACACATTGTGGTGGAGCATAGATTATACTGACAAACCACTAGATGGTTTAGTTAATAAAATACTTACTTTTGGGCCTTTTAGCAGCAAACCAACTCTTGATTTAGATAGAGCAAAAGACTATAATGACTTCAAACCAGAATTTGATAAAGCAGATAAAGATTTTGCCAGAAATCGAAATGATTTTGTTGAAGATATGCAGAGATATGGAATCAATTAAACAAACTCAACCCTAAACTTCCCTTTTTTTATTTCTTTAGCATTACTAACATCTTTTAAATCATCAAGCATTTCTTTTAATTTATTGTAATCTTTATCTTCAATTGTTAAGATTATCTCTGCATTCATTGCTTTTTTATTATTTGTTTTTTCCTGCCTTATTTTTCCAAGAATTTCTATAAACAAATCAAGCTCATTTATCTTTTCTGTTTTTTCTTTTTCATATTCAGGCCATTTGCTTATGTGTATTGATTTATCTTTCTCTGTCTTCTTAAAATTCTCTTGATAAATTTCTTCTGTTATAAATGGCATTATAGGAGCAATTAATTTCAAAATAGTAAGCAAAGAATTATCCAAAACATATTGCGCAGACTCTTTTCCTTTTTTGTTGTTGTAAATCCTTTTCTTTACAATTTCAAGATAATTATCACAAAACATATTCCAGAAAAACTTTTCAACCTCAATTTTAGCTCTTGAATACTCATAATTTTCAAACCCTTGTGTAACAGATTTAACTAAAGAATTTAATTTTCTTAAAAACAAATCATCTATTTTTTCTAATTTTGGCTTTTTGTTTTTATAGTCTTTTAAGTTCATAAATACAAACTTGCTTGCATTCCACAATTTAGTTTCAAATTTCTTTCCAGTAACAAGGTCTTTTTCCTGATAATCTAAGTCCTCTCCTAATTTGCTTCCTGCTGCCCAGTATCTTAAAGCATCTGCTCCATATTTTCCCATAACATCGTGGGGGCTGACAACATTTCCTTTTGATTTGCTCATTTTCTTTCCACCTAAAGTAACATATCCAGAAATCATAATATCTTCCCATGGAATATTATTTTCATGGTATAATGATTTAACAATTGTATAAAATGCCCATGTCCTTATTATGTCATGAGCCTGCGGTCTCAATGACATTGGAATCTTAAGTTTATCGTCAATTAAACCTAAAGCAATTTGAGGAGTTAGAGAGCTTGTTGCCCATGTGTCAAAAACCTTTTTTTCTCCTTTAGCTTCAGATTTGCATTTAGGGCATTTCTTTGTTATTTCACTAGGATCAAGAGGAAGTTCTTTTTCATCTGCAATAATAATCTCGTTGCATTTCTCGCACTGCCAAACAGGTATAGGAACTCCAAAATGCCTATCTCTTGAAATATTCCAATCCCATTCTAAACCATTAATCCAATTGTCATATCTTTTATGCATAAACTCAGGATGCCATTTGATTTTATTTCCTTGTTCAATAAATTTTTTCTTTTTATCAAGTATTTTAATAAACCATTGTTCAGTTGGCAAAAACTCAATCTCTGTCCCGCATTTATCATGAGTATTAACAGCATGAGAAATTTGCTTTTGTTCTGTAATTAACTTTTTTTCTTTCAAATCTTCTAAGATTTTTTTTCTAGCTTCTTTAATCTTCAATCCTTCATATGGCTTTATTTTTAATGTCCCATCTAAATTCAACACAATCCTAGGCTCTAATTTATGCCTGTTAACTGCCTCTGCATCATATTTGTCTCCATAAGAACATATCATCAAAACTCCTGTTCCTTTTTCCATGTCAGCAGACTCATCTGCAATAATAGGAACCTCAAAATTAAACAATGGAACTTTTGCTTTTTTTCCAATTAAATTAAAATACCTTTTATCATTAGGATGAACAAAAACACCAACACAAGCCCCCAACAGCTCTGGCCTTGTTGTAGCGATTAACAAATCTTTTCCATCTGCCTCAAATTTTAAAGTTGAAAATGAGCTGTTTTCAGGCTTATCCTCTAATTCTGCTTGGGCTATGCTTGTCTGGCAATCAACACACCAAGGAGTTGCTACTTTTGTCCTGTAAATAAGTTTATTTTTATATAAATCCAAAAAAGATTTTTGGCTTATTTTCCTTGAGTGGTCATCAATTGTTGAATAATAAATATCATAATCAGCAGAAATGCCCAATATCTTAAAATCATCAATACAGGCAGGAGTTTCTTTTTTTAGAGTATCAAGGCATAATTTAATAAAATCTGCTCTTGACATATTCTTACTTTTAACATTATTTATCTTTTCGATAAATCTTTCTGTTGGCAAACCATTATCATCTGTTCCAAAAGGATAAAAAACATTTTGAAACATTCTTCTAAATCTTACTATAAAATCCTGCTGAGCATATGAAAAAGCATGCCCAATATGCATTCTTCCAGATATATAAGGAGGCGGAGTATCTATAGAATAAACTTTTTTCTTGCTCTTGCTGTTAAATTTAAAGATTTTCTCTTTTTCCCAAAAATCCCTTATTTTTTCTTCAACCTGCTTAGCATTATAATTATCCATATTATAATCTTAAACAACAACCTTTAAAAACAATACCATATTTTAAATCTTATGGCAGACAACATATTCATGCCCTCAAGTGGCGGGGGATTAATGAGATATAATGAAGAATATGATAGCTCAATCAGGCTAAAACCAGCTCATGTAGTTTTATTTATAATTCTGGTTTTGGGGTTAGCAACCATATTAAAAATATTCTTTCCAATTTCAGCATAAATATATCTTATTAAATAATACAAATATCAGTAATAAATAAAACTAAATAATCAATATTAAAAATACTTAAGCTACTCAATCAGAGCTTAATCAACTCATCTGCAAAGAGTAAATGAGTTTAATATTACCAAAAGAAATAAAAATAAATCCAGAAAAAATAATAAAATGTTTCCAGGAATAAATCCTAAAAAAATGCAGGCTATTATGAGCCAGATGGGAATAAAACAAGAAGAAATTGATGCAAATAGAGTTATAATTGAAACACCTGAAAAAAACATTATTATCAATAATCCTTCTGTGGTTAAGATTAATATGCAAGGGCAGGAAAGTTTCCAGATTTCAGGAGAAATAAGTGAAGAAGAAAAAGAAAACACAGAAGAAACAATTAAACAAGATATTCAAACAATTATAGAAAAAACAGGCTGTTCAGAAGAACAAGCAAAAAAAGCCTTAGAAGAAGCTAATGGAGACTTGGCAGAAGCTATTTTAAGTTTAAGTTAAATAAAGATTTTTTTATTAATATATCTCTTAAATTTATAGTTATTAAAAGAGCTATAGTTTAATATAAGTTGTTTTTAGAGCTTAATCTCATAAAATATTTGCATCTCAAAAGAGAATTGCACTTATCAATTTTCATTAATATCTTAATTTTTATATTAACACAAGATTATTTAATTCTAAACAATAACCAGATTATACATATTTTTATTAACAAATTTAACCTATTTTTCCTATGGAAAAATTTCAAGAAAACTTAGCTCAAGCTATAAAAAACCTGCAAATTGCAGACCACATGGCTTATGTTACATATCCTCTTGTAAATGAAAAAAGGCTTTTACTGAAGATATTTGATGAAATTTATAAGTCTATTATAGGTTGTATAAATGCTATTCTTAATTATGAGTATTTGTACAAAAGAATTCATCTTTATAAAGAAAATAATTACAATATGCAGACATTTATTAACAAATGTGCAAAAAATTATGGATTAACAAATAAACAAATTCAAGAAATAATAGAGATTTTAGAACTAAATAAACAACACAAGCAAAGTGCAATGGAATTTGTAAAAAGAGATAAAATAGTGATTTTATCAGATAACTTAGGAACACGAACAATTAATATTCAAAAAATTAAAGAATACCTGCTTTTAGCAAAAGAATTGTTAATGAGGACTAATAATAAGATAAAATTAGCATAAATTCCCTTTTAAATTAGCATAATCTAACAAAAACAAGATTTATATACAAGGTATACTTTTAAATTCAATACCAATTTTCTAAGAGGGGATAAATTAGATAAATAGGGGGATTATGTCAGAAATATTAGAAAAAATAATAAAAGAAAAAATAAGTGCAGATCATCTTATGTATGTAAGTATGAAATATACTAAAACCTGCGATGTAATAATAAATCTAATAAAAAGATGGAAAATAATGATGGATTTTGCTTTTGAAGGATTATTAGAAAAAGCAAAAAAAATGAAAAAGATTAAAAAAATACCAACTGCTCCAAAACTTAAAATAGATGCAATAAAAGAAACATTCAAAAAAGAGCCAGATGTTATAGATGCAGTAAATGAATATGAAATGTTTAAATTAATTGATATTCTTAAGAATACTAAAACAGGAGAATTTAGAAAAGGGGTTTGTTTAACAATTTTATATAAAGGAAAAGAAGTTAGAGTTGATTTAGATAAACTAAAAGAATATACTGAAATTCTAGAAAGATTTATAAATTATACCAAACTTTTTTTATCATCAAAAAAAATAATGGTTTGATGGATGAGCTATTTATACTTAAGTTCAAATCGATGGTCTTTGTAAAAAAATGTTAAGCAGTCTTCTCCACTTTGAGGAGGGCTTATTTCAATTCCCTCATCAGTAATTTTAATTTTATCGACATAACCATATAGTTGGTTTTATATATATTATTTTACCTAATCCCATACATGCTCTCACTCCTAGATTGTTACCCCCTATAATCTCAATCGGAACTTCAGAAAGTATTCTTCTGAGGTCTTTTGCACTACAGCGACGATCCGATTCTATTTGCATATTTTTTGTTTTCATAATTTAATAATTCTATTACAACTTTATAAATATTTGTATATTAATTACAATTAAATCATAGATTACAAATTTAAATAAAGAGGAAAAGCTTTAAAACATTAAATTATATCTATAGATTACATATTACGCTAAATCTATTCAAATTAAGCGTTAAAAATCAAACATTAGTGATAAAAATATGACATACTCCCATACCCTAAAGGGTAGGGTATCTTAACGAAACATGGTAAAAAAAATTTATAATTATATCGGAATAGGTTTTTGGGTAGGGGGTGGTGTTTATAGTCTAATAAATATGATTCTAAATTATAAACATGCTGTTCAGGATAATATTTTATTTTATAACTATTTGATAACAGGAGTTGCTGTTATTGGTTTAATTTTAAATATAATCTTAATTAAAAGAAAGGGAGGTCGCAATTCCTCCCAAGCCTAAAGACTTGGGTATCCTGCCTAATTTTATATAAAAAATGGCAAAAGTATATGCAATAATCTCAGGAAAAGGAGGAGTAGGAAAAAGTACAACTGCTATTAATTTAGGAATTTCTTTAAACTACTTAGGGGAAGAAGTAATTATTATTGATGGAAACCTAACTACTCCAAATATAGGAATCTATTTAGGAGCTCCAATTGTTCCAACTACTTTAAATCATGTTTTAAACAATCAAGCAAAATTAGAAGATGCTATTTATGAACATGAATCTGGAACCAAAATAATGCCTGCATCTCTTTCTTTAAAAGAAACTGAAAAAATAAAGTATAATAGATTGCCAGAAGTAACAAAAAGACTAAAAAAAATAACAAACCATGTTTTAATTGATTGTGCTGCAGGGCTTGGCAAAGAAGCAAGAGCAGCAATAGATTCTGCTGATGAAATAGTTATTATAACAAATCCTGAAATGGCAGCAGTAACAGATGCACTTAAAACAATTAAACTTGCAGAAGAAATGCACAAACCAGTAAAAGGAGTTATTATAACAAGATACAGAAATAAGAAAACAGACATGTCTATATCTAGTATAAAAGACATGTTAGAAACACCATTATTAGGAATTATTCCCGAAGAAGAATCAATAAGAGAATCTCAAGTTATGAAAAATGCAGTTATTTACACTCATCCAAAATCACAAGCAGCAAAAACATATTTAGCTACTTCAAAAAGATTTCTCGGAGAAGATATAAAAGTTGAAATACCAGTTCAGTTAGGGATTATTAAAAAAACCTTAAGGAAGTTGGGGTTTTAAAAAAACATTAAATATCAATAATTCAATAAAAAAATATCCTGCTTAATCTATTAGTGTATTGGTGGAGGAACAAAAAATCTTGTAATATCCTCATCACTTAAGCCTGCTATGTAAGGAGCAGAAAAGGGGTTCTGTGCAATTTCTTCTTTTGTTTTTAATACTTTCTCTGCAAATTTTCTGCTTGCTGTTTTAGTTAAAGTCCCAAACAGATAAATCAAAGCATCATTATAACTTTTCTTATCATCCTCTAACCATAAAATTTCACCCCTTCTAAAATTTACATTTCCAAAACTTAATGGCTCTTCAAATAATTGCCGCAGCATTTTTTCATAAAAATCTAATGCTTTAACAGCGTTACTTTCACCATAATCTACATAAAGACCAAGATTATCATCACAATTTCTTAATTCATATCCTCTTCCTTCAACACCTCCCTCAGTAGCCAAACAAACTCTCAAATTAAATTTAGTTATTAAAGCAGAATTTAAGACAGTCGCAATCAAACCAGAACAGGGGATTTCTCTTTTACTAGGCCAATAAACTTGCACCACGCCATTTCCCCATCTTTCTACTTCTACTGGAATTAATTTATTATTATTTTTCTCTTGTTCAGAACAAAGGCTAATCCAACTATCCCAAATAACTTCACAATTTCCACATCTTACTTTGCTGTGGGAAACTTTTTCATAAGGAAGCTTAACTATTTCATCTTCTATTCCACAGCTCGGACATTTTCCTAATAGTCTAAAACCCATAAGAAAAGTTATTGCAAAATATATTTAAAGGTTATTATTCTCTAAACTATATTATAAAAATTTAAATATTAATAAATATTATAAACCAAATTAACAAAATTAGTAATAGAAACAGATTAATAAGCAGGAATAGAGCAACATAAAGCTATATTAAAGGAAGTTGAAGCCGAGCAATTTGCTTTTAGTAAATTAAATATAAAAACAAAAGCAAGTTGCGAGATAAGAAACCATAGGTGTCTTAGGCGCTTAATGAACTCTTCTGCAAACCTAAATATTTAATGATATATTAAACAAATATAAAAATATTAATAAACATTAAATAACATATTAATGAGATGGAAACTCGAATAAGATTAGACTCACAATATAGAGAAAGTTTTTACAAAAAAATTGAGGAATTTCGTGAAGGTAATCTCCCTAAGGGGGTTAGATTCGATAAATTTCAAAAGTATACTCTTTATGTTTCTGAAGCTACTGTTTTTTTACTTCCTAGTAATATTGATACTAACATAATAATATTAGGAAATAAAGAAGAGACCAAAAGTGCAATATCTGTATTAGAAGAAATGACAAGGGTTGTATTAAACTAATTATGACAGAACAAGAAAATAAAACAGTTTCATTCTCAGATTGGGAGAAAATTGACTTAAGAAATGCAGAGATTCTTGAAGTTGAAGATGTTCCTAATGCAGATAAATTATATAAATTAAAAATTGATTTAGGAACAGAAACAAGAACATTAGTTGCAGGATTAAAACAAAATTATACAAAAGATAGTTTAATAGGAAAAAGAATTATTGTTTTTACAAACCTTGAGCCAAGAAAAATAAAAGGAATAAAAAGCCAAGGAATGCTTCTTGCAGTATCAAATGAAGATCATTCTGAAATAAAACTTCTTCAACCAGATGGTGCAATAGAGTTGGGGAATAAGGTTAGCTAAATGCCCGTGCTGAACTTTAAATCTTTCTTTTCTTCAATTTTCTTGAATCAATTTTTTGATTTCTTAAGCTTAACATTCTTAAAATTCGTTTTGAGTTCTTTTCTAATTTCTTTTAATAATTTTTTAGAATTACCAAATTTCATACTGCCAAATAATTCTCTTAAAACAGTTTGTGGTTTATTTTTAATTTTTATCCAATCTTCTTAAACAATATCTCGCTTTTCTTTATTTTCTTTATTTTCAAAGGCTTTTTAATTTCATCAAATTTTATCTCAAAATCCAAAAGTTTTGCAATCTTTTCGTTTGTTTCAGGAATAAAGGGCCAAAGCAAAATTCCAACTGCTTTAATACTATCAACAAGTTCATATAGTATTCTCCTGTCATGAGTCTCCCATGGCTTTTTATTCTGAACATATTCATTGCAAACATCAATAAATGCAAAAATTTCATTTAATGCCTTGTCTAATTCATAATTTTCAATATATTTCTCAATTTCCTTTAATTTTAATTTTTTCAAAAGCTTATTTTCAGTCTTTTCAATGCCATATTTCTCAGCCAAAGTAGAAACTCTTAAAACAAGATTTCCAAGCTTGTTTGCTAATTCATTATTATACCTATCAATTAAAATATCCTCAGAATAATCAAAATCTTCAAAAGTGCTTCCTTTTAACAAAGAATATCTAACTGCATCAGCTCCATATTTCTCAGCAAGCTGAACAGGGTCAATAACATTTCCTAAACTCTTGCTCATCTTCTGGCCTTTAGTAATTACATAACCATGAACTAATAATGTTTTAGGAAGTTCATAATCAGCAGACATTAAAATTGCAGGCCAGATTACAGAATGAAACCAATTAATGCCTTTTCCAATAACATGAACCTCTGCAGGCCAGTATTTGTCTGCTCCAGAAACATAACTTATCAATGCATCAAACCAAACATAGATTTTGAATTTTTTATCAATTGGATTATCTATCCCCCAGTCTAAACCAGTTCTTGAAACACATAAATCCTTCAACCCTTCTTCTTTTAAACGAGATAAAATCTCATTTTTCTTTGATTCAGGAACAATATAAGTTTCAATAAATTTAATTAATTTATCTTTATATTTGCTTAATTTAAAAAAATAAGCATCTTCAGACATCCAGTCTGGCTCTTTATTGTGTTCAGGGCATTTTCCATCAACTAAATCTCTTTCTGTAATAAAAGACTCACAACCAACACAATAATATCCCTCATATTTTCCTTTGTAAATCTCACCCTTATCATAAACTTTTTTAAAAATTTCCTGGGATTTTTTCTTATGTTCTTTTTCTGTTGTTCTTATAAATCTATCATAATTTATGTTTAATTTTTCACATAATTCAATAAAATATTTAGAGTTTCTATCAACAAACTTTTGGATTTCAATACCTTCTTGTTTTGCAACCTGTGCATTTTTCTGTGCATTTTCATCTGTTCCTGTTAAAAAAAAGGTTTTTTCTCCTTTTAATTTATGCCAACGAGCAAGAGCATCTGCTATAACTTTCTCAAATGCATGCCCAATATGAGGTCTTGCATTTACATAGTCTATTGCAGTTGTAATGTAAAACTTTTTCTTTACCATATCAATTCTCTCCTAAATACTTCACAAAAATAATATTAATAAACTTAAGCATTTTAATAAAAGCATGCGGCTTTGGTCTAGTGGTATGACACAACCTTCCCAAGGTTGTTGCGCGGGTTCAATTCCCGCAAGCCGCATAAAGTATATAATAAGTTCAATTCCCGGTCAGGGCGTTTAACATTTCTTTCAAAACCTTTATTAATCATAATTTCGATTAAATAAAAAGAGTGAAACTTATCAGCAATCTAAAAAACTGTTTAAGCTATGAACAATCAACATCAAAATTTATAAAAAAAGGCTTCATATTAAAATCGTTTAATAAATTACTAAAAAGGAAAAATGAAATACATAGAATGCCCAGAAATATATGAAGGAAATAAGAAAGAAAAAAGTCTCTTCCTAGCAGGAGGGATAACAGGATGTCTAGATTGGCAATCAGAATTAGTAAAGTTATTAGAAAAAGAAAATATAATCTTATTAAATCCAAGAAGAAAAAATTTTCCAATTGATGATCCAAACGCAAGTGAAGCTCAAATTAAATGGGAGTACAATCACCTAAAAAAAGCAACAGGTGTTTCTTTTTGGTTTCCAAAAGAAACTCTTTGTCCAATAGCTCTTTATGAATTAGGAAGACAAAGCGTGGGCAATAAACATTTATTCATAGGGGTTCATCCAGAATACAAAAGAAAACTAGATGTTGAAATTCAAACAGGATTAATTAAGCCTAAAATAAGAATTGTTTATTCATTAAATGACTTAGCTAAACAAATCAAAGATTGGAGCAGATAAAATGAAATCTAAAAGAATAACTGAATTAAGGCATAAAGCAAGAAGGCTTTCTATAAAAGAAGGATGTTTTACATCAATCAAAACATCTTTAGGAGATTATTATATAACTCCTTTTGCAATTGCAATTAATTCAAGTAATTTCTTAATTGGAATGATTAGTTCTATTTCTGGATTAGTTGGGCCAATAAGCCAGTGGTTTAGCTCAAGATTAATTGAAAAATACAAAAGAAAAAAAATTATACTAACTGCAACATTTTACGAAGCATTAACATGGATTCCATTGATTTTAATTGCACTTTTATTTTATAAAGGGATTTTAACTTCTCTCCTACCTTTATTATTATTACTGTTTTTCTCATTGTATGTGATAATAGCAAATATAACAAGCCCTGCCTGGTTTTCTTGGACAGGAGATTTAGTTGATGAAGATTATAGAGGAAAATGGTTTTCAAAAAGAAATTTTATTTTAGGCTTTGTTTCAATAATCTTTACAATTATAGCTGCATTTTTCTTAGATTTTTTAAAAAAACAAGGGCAGATTATATTTGGATTTATTATATTATTCTTTTTAGCTATGACTACTAGATTCATTTCAAGAAACTATTTTAAAAAAACCTATGAACCAAAATTAAAATTAAAAAAAGGAGATTATTTTAGTTTTTGGCAGTTTATTAAAAAAGCTCCTAAAAATAATTTTGGAAGATATGTATTATTTAGAACATTAATGGATTTTACAGTTTGTATTGCAAGCCCATTTTTTACAGTTTATATGCTAAGAAATCTAAATTTTAGTTATGTAACTTTTATGTTAGTTACACTTTCACAAATCTTTTTTGGATTATTAGCAATGAAACAATGGGGGAGATTTGCTGATAAATATGGGAATTATGAAGTTATGAAATTAACAATCATATTTATCGCAATATATCCAATTTTATGGTTAATTTCCCCATCTCCAATTTATTTAATTCTAAGTCCTGCTCTAATAGGAGGTATAGCTTGGGCAGGATTTAATCTAGCTGCAGGAAATTTTATTTATGATTCTGTATCTCCTCAAAAAAGAGGTTTAGCACTTTCATACTACAATCTATTAAACGGAATAGGTGTTTTTTTAGGTGCAGGGCTTGGAGCTATTTTAGTAAAAACTCTGACAATAACATTTATGGATAAGTTATTGTTTATTTTCTTGATTTCAAGTTTTGCTAGATTTGCTTCTGGATTAATAATGCTTCCTTATGTTAAAGAAGTAAGAAAAACAGAAAAGTTTAATTCTAAAAGAGCAATAGAAAGCCTAATCCCAAAAAGAATCAAAGTCCCTATATTTGAAGGAACCTATGAATTATTAATAAAAAAAGAATTTAAATGAAGTTCTATTTAATTAAAAAGAGATATTAATATTCTATATTGTTAAATTATCTACAACATCATCAAGCTTCTCCTCTGCAAAACTTATTATTTTAGATATTATTAGTATTACACTATAAAGAATAAATTATATCCCCAACTCTTTTCTGACTTCTCTAGAATATTTTCCAGCTAAATGCATTGGTTCTGGTAATTTATGTGGAAGATTAATAAACTTTTTACAAAGTTCATAAGCAGTATCAATGCTTATCTGATTTCCAGGACTTACATACATTGGTTTACTTTGTGGCTTACTTATTAAAACCTTCCCAGTTTTTTTTCCATTAGAAAAAATATCTTCTTCTTTAATCTTGCAATTAATAATAGAATTAGAAACCCCAATAGAAGGCACTCCTGCACTTAAACTAAAATGACTTGCCAAACCTAACCTAGGATGGATAATTCCTTCCCCTTGAATAAAAACCACATCAGGCTTTTCATTTAACTTAACATAAGCTCCAATCATAGCAGACAATTCTCTGTAATCTCTAAATCCTGCAATATAAGGAAAGGTTACTTTATCAAAAACATATGCTCTATCTAAAATTTCATAATTTTTATCACAAACAATAATACAGCAAAGGATTTTATTTTTAACAAAAATAGTCTCTATTGCTCCAAACCTATCAGCTAAGGAAAAATCTATTTTATCTTTAATTTCTAATTGCTCAGCTAACTTGATTTGTTCATCTTCAAGTTTCTTAATATCAAGGTTATATTTTTTTATTAATTCCTCTCTTTCCATGATTTAATATATACTTAAAATATTAAAAAGCTTTCTAAAAGCCTTAAAAAAATTTTTAGAACCTAAAAATTTAAAAACTCTTATAACTCAATTATTAGGTGAAAAGGGTTCTTCAAATAAATATATAAATAATCAATAATCTATAAAATATGAGTAAAGAAGATACTAATAATAAAATATTAAATAAGATATCAATTAAATAAAATAATATAAAAACAAAAAACATGTTTAAGAAAAAATGTCCAAAATGTGAGAAAAAGATTAAAAAAAATTATGATTTTTGTCCTTATTGTGGAAAGAACCTTAAGTCAAGATATGATAATGAAGATTATGGTTTTTTAGGTAAAAATGATTTCATAAATGAAGATACTAATTCTATGTTGAATATAGGCGGTGGTTTTTTAGATAAAATGATAAATAATGCTATGAAAATGATTGAAAAACAAATGCAAGAAATGCCAGACAGTTTTGAACAAAATATAAAAAGAACACAATCAAAAATGCCTTCTAACATGAGAATAAGATTTATGATAAATGGAAGGGAAATCCCAATAATTCAGGCAAATGAACCTCAAAAACAACAAATCCAAAAGCCTAAAAAAATTAATCTCTCAGAACAACAAACAAAACAGCTTGCAAACCTTCCAAGAAAAGAACCAAAAACAACAATGAAAAGGCTTTCTGGTAAATTAGTCTACGAGCTTGCAGTCCCAGGAGTTAATAATATTCAAGATATTATAATAAACAAATTAGAAAATTCAATTGAAGTTAAAGCAATTTCAAAAAATAAAGTCTATTCTAAAAATCTAAATATAAATCTTCCAATTTTAAGATATTCTTTAGATAATGAAAATATAATTCTTGAGTTGAAGGCGAAATAATTATTATTTATAAAAATAATAATAATATCAATAATTATAAAAAAATAATCAATCGCTTAAGCTACTCAATCAAAGCTTAAAATCAGTTTACAAATTATCAAATTTATCAGATAAAAAATAAAAATATGAGCCCGCCAAGATTTGAACTTGGGACCTTTGCCTTATCAGAGCAACGCACTACCGGGCTGTGCTACGGGCTCGCTCATGATAATTTAGATTAAAGAGGTTATTTAAAACTTTCCTTAAATAAATTATATTTTCTGATATGTTTTGGATTTGCTGGTTTTATTATTTTCATAAATCTATCAAACATTTCAGTCCCTCTAATAGAAATTTTATAAACCTGCAGCCAAGAATCTTTTTTGCCCTTTGTATCTAAATGAACAGTTGCTCTTAATCCAAGCTCTATAAAAATTTTTTGGATTTGCTGTCCTAAACTCTTAGAAATAGTTCCAATTTCCAATCTAGGATATAACTTATTATATTTTGGTTGTAAATATACACACCCATCTGTATCAAAAATTCCTCTGATAACTGCAATTTTAATATTATCATCAATTAAAAAAGCTTCAGGGATTACAATATTAAATTTCTTTCCAAGAGGTAATCCTAAATTTTGTTTAAATTTAACTAACTTATCATTCCAAATCTGAAAACCAAACACTCTAGTTGATGGCATTTCTCTTAAACTAATATCAATATCATAAAGCAATTTAAAAATCGGCTTAATTCTGCTAATATAATGTTCTCTATCATCTTCAATATGTCCTCTTAATTGATAAATTCCCTTCAATTTTCCATTGCCATCTCTATTATAAAAATTCATACTTCCATCCCCAATATGCCAGCCTGTTTCTTCTGCAAGTTCAGGGGTTATAGAAGCAGGAACAGTAATATTTTTCACCATTTTATTTCTTGGCTATTTTCCATAATATTTCAAAATAGCTTTTATAAGACTCTACTAATTCTTTACTTTCAATTAAAAAAGCTGTAGGATACTCCGTAAAAACAAAAAAAGCCACCTTATCTCCGAAGATGAACGTAGCAGTAGGGTAGCTATATTCTTTTGGTAAAAATTTTATCTCACCTGAAATTGATTTAACATAATCACTGCCCCTTAAACTCTCATCAATTAAAATTTTAGCTTTAATTTTACTTCTTCTTTTTTTGGTTTGAAATTGATCAAAGTAAGTTCCTAGAATCTCCTTAAATTTTCCTTTAGAGGCAAAAGAATAATATTTTTTATATTTTAATATATCTTCAAAAATAGTTTTAATCGCTCTTTTCCCCTGCATAATCTGAGCGGATTCTTTTATCTTTGATTGCTCTTGTATATATTTCAGATCTCTGACAACTTTTCTGATATCCTTTTCTTTTTTATTTATTTCTTCTCTCTCTTCATTAACTAAATCTAAAAAATGCTCTGGATTTGAAGATTGAAAGTATTTTGTTTTTTCTTTGATTATAAAACTAACCAATCCCTTTTCCATTAATCTTTTTAAAACATCGTAAACTGTCGCCCTATGAAGTTCTGTTTTAGTTACTAATGGCCCTGCTTTTGTCGAGCCAAGTTTAAGCAATTCTAAATAAACTTTGGTTTCTATCTTAGTCAGTCCTAATGATTCAAAATTTGCCATAGATTTTTTAATTCAAATAAGTATTTAAATGTTGTCATGTAATATGACTACAAATATTAAAATAGTATCATAACACTACTTTATAGAAGTAAAATGGAAACATCTAATGAAAATTATATAAGAGTAAATCAATTTTTTAGATACCTCTCTAAACAACATAAGTCTCTAGGAGATAAAATGGTAGAAGAGTCACGGAATCCTTCTTTGGGAGTGGTTGAGGTGCAAGAATTTAATGGTTATTCTGATACTTTTTATACATTATATGATCATTTTCTTAGTTTATTTCCAGGAATAAATAAAGGAGAGGGTGGAGTAAGAGTTTGCTCTAATCCAGAAGTCTTAGAGAATTTACTAAAATTAGATTTGGAATTCTTAGAAATAAAAGAATATAGAGATAGATATTACCAATCGCAAAAAGAGAATGCTGAAAAATCTACTGGTCTTGCACGGGCATTAGTAGAGGGAATAGTAGATTGTATGCATAGAGGTTCTAATGATGCTTATTCCACAATAGTCAAAGAATTACATACGCAATTTCCAGAGTTGAAATCAGAATAATAAACTAAAATGCACCTTAAACAATTCACCATCACAAAGAAAATAGCCAAACATGGCTCGCAAGCAATTATAGTTGTACCAAAAATTCTTGAAGAACAACTTAAGCCAGGAACTCTGGCTCAAGTAACAATTGAGATTATAAAATAGAATCAACTAAAATAAAAATAGACAAAATAGTAATTCTACAAAAACAAAACTTTAAAAACCGCTTTTTATATCAAATATTAAATAAATCAGTAATCTATAAACAAAGATAAGATACAGCTAACAATTATAAGGCTTAATCTTCTCTTCTATAAAGCTTAATAAGTTTAAAAAATTACCAATAAAATAAAAACATGGCAAAAGGAATGTATTATTATTTGAGAAATGCCTGGAAAAAACCAGACATAACCACTCTTAGAGAAAGAATGATAAAATGGAGAGCAGAAAATGCTGTTACAAAGATTGATAAGCCAACAAGATTAGACAGAGCTCGTTCTCTTGGTTACAAAGCCAAAAAAGGTTATGTCATAGCAAGAGTTAGAGTTCATAGAGGAGGAAGGCAAAGAGCAAGAACAAACAAGGCAAGAAAACCAAAAAAACACACAATTTTAAAAACAGTGAAAATGAGTTATAAATGGATTGCAGAACAAAGAGCTCAAAAAAAATTCAAAAACTTAGAAGTATTAAATTCATACAAGCTTGCAAAAGACGGAAAATATTATTTCTTTGAAGTTATTCTTGTAGATTACTCAAGACCTGAAATTAAAAATAACAGAACAATAAACTGGATAACAAAGAAAACAAATCAGCACAGAGTTCATAGAGGATTAACATCTGCAGGTAAAAAATCAAGAGGATTAAGAGACAGTTCTCCAATGAATAAAAATCGTCCTTCTGTAAACGCAGGAATGGGAAGAGGAAAATAATTTTAAATGAATTTAATACTTAATTCAGGAAGACAAGTCTAACCTGAATTTATTTTTCTCCTCAATATCTTATGATTCTTATATTAAATTGATTGTATCTAAAGCAGGAAAAATTTATAGATTATTAATTAATAAAACCAACTTGGGTTGGCGAAGCCACCCAAGTTTATATGTAAAAATATATTTTATGAAATAAGATATATATCTAGCAGGTGTATAAATACAAACAAATAATTGTTATATATTCCACTTACTAAATACTTAAATAATTAATTCTTATTATTTAGAAATGGAAAACCAAGACTATGTTTGCCCAAAATGCAATAACACTGGAAGAGTAAAAGAAAAAGACGGAACAGTTCATTGTTGTTTTGATTGTCTTGCATCTGGAAGAATGGATGAGCACGATAAAATAATAAAAGATTCTGGAATAAGGTGGTAAACCTTCTTTTTATCAAAACCTTTAATATAAAAAATTCTAAGCAACATTCCTTAAACTATAAGAAGAACTGCATCTATCAAAATCTTTAATACATAATATTTTTACTATTTGACCTTCTTTTACTTGTCTTGTTTCTCCGCCATCTAATCTCCTTTTTTCCTCTTTGCTCATTGTTTCTCTCAACAACTGCCAAGCCATATATCTTCCTAAATCATATAATTTTCTTAAATCAAATCTTCTAACTTCTCCAGAAAGAAAATGCCATCTAAATTCTTCATAAGTATATGTTTTTGCCATAGCCAGAATAAAATAGATTAACTTTTAAAAGATTATTGCGACAAAGTAAATATATTTAAAAAATTATTTTTTAATAGATATAACACAAAAATATAAAAGCTAATTCTTCTATTATAATTAAAAGGCTTTGTAATCGAAATCCAAAACTATATCTCTTGTGTCTACATAGAAAGATTTATAAATAATGTAGCCATAAACCAACTATGGTTTACACAGAAATTAGAGAGATTAACGGAAAAAAGTATTATTATAGAGTTATATCTATAAGAAATGGAAAAAGAGTTTCTAAAAAAAGAGTATATCTTGGTTATAATTTATCAAATCCTGAGCTTTCTAAAAAAGAAGAGGAAGCTGATAAACAACTTCTATATAAAAAAATAAATAAGATTAATAAAGAAATTGAAAAGATTAAACTAAAAGTGGTAAGGATACTAAAAAAAAATAAAGTAAAAAGAGCAGGAATATTTGGAAGTTTTGTAAGAGGTGAGCAGAAAAAAAATAGTGATATTGATATATTAGCTGAGATTCCAATGAACATTAATCTATTTGATTTTGTAGGCATTAAATTAGAATTGGAAGATGAACTTAGAAGGAAGGTTGATTTAGTTGAGTATAAGGCGATAAAACCTTTAATTAAAAATAGAATCTTGAAGGAAGAGGTAAGAATAATATGAAAAGGGATGAGTTGTTATTTTTAGAAGACATATTAGAAAGCATAATAAATATAGAGAAGTTTTCAAAGGGTTTATCTAAAGAAAAATTTCTGAAAGATAAACTTAAACAAAGTGCAATTATTAGGCAGATAGAAATAATTGGCGAAGCTGTTAAAAACATATCTGATGAAACAAAAGAAAAATATCCTAATATAGAGTGGAGAAAAATTGCAGGAACAAGAGATATTTTTACTCATGCTTATTTTGAGATTGTTCTAGATAGAATTTGGGATATTGTAGAAAATAATCTTAAAGATTTAAAACAAAAAATTCAAAATGTAAAAAACAATTTGAAAAAATAAAACTTTAAAATGCTCTACTCACAATTATGCGAATTATATGAAGACTTGGAAAAAAACCCAAGCAGATTAAAAAAGACAGAGATACTTGCAGAATTCTTTAAAAAAATAAAGCATGAAAAAAACAAAGAAGTTGTCTATCTTTTACAAGGAAAAGTGTTTCCAGATTATAATGAAAAAGAATTTGGAATATCAGAACAATTAGTTATCAAGGCATTAGTAAAAGCTTCAGGAACTTCAAAAGAAAACTTAATTTTAAAATGGAAAAAAACAGGGGATTTAGGATTAGTTTCAGAACAAGTGATTGGAAACAAAAAACAAAACACTCTATTCTCTAATAAACTAACAACAGAAAAGGTTCTTGACAATTTAAAAAAACTTCCAGAATTAGTCGGAAAGGGGACAGTTGATAAAAAAATGTCTTTAATTTCTGAATTACTAACTTCTGCTTCTGGAACAGAAGCTAAGTATATAATAAGAACATTACTAGGAGACTTAAGAATTGGTGTTGCTTCTGGAACAATTAGAGATTCTATTCGTGATGCTTGCTTTGATAAAAGCAACTTGGATTCTGAAAAAAATCAAGAGAATACTAGTGCTGTCCAAGAAGCATATGATAAAGCAACAGACTGGAAATTAGTTTTTGAAAAAGCTTGTCAAGGTATTAATTCTCTGCATTCAGTGCAGCTTACACCAGGAAATCCTATAAAAGTAATGCTTGCATTAAAAGCAGAATCAATTGAAGATGGTTTTGAAAGAGTAGGAAAACCCGCTGGTATAGAGTATAAATATGATGGCTTTAGAATGTTAATAAACAAAGATGAAAAGGGGGAAATTAAAATATTCACAAGAAGATTAGATAATGTAACTAATCAATTTCCAGATGTTGTTGAATATGTAAAAGAAAATGTAAAAGCAAAATCATTTATAATAGATTCAGAAGCAGTTGGTTATGATAAAAAAACAAAAAAATATACTCCCTTTCAGGCAATTTCCCAGAGAATAAAAAGAAAATATCATATTGAAAAGCTTATACAAGAACTTCCAATTGAAATAAATGTTTTTGATATTCTTTACTGCAATGGAAAATCATTAATTGATGAACCTTTTGAAAAAAGAACAAAAATTCTAAGAAAATTAATTAAAAACCATAAATATAAAATAAGGACAGCAGAACAATTAATTACAAGTGATGAAAAAGAAGCAGAAAAATTCTATAAACAAGCTTTAAAAGATAATCAAGAAGGAGTTATGATTAAAAATCTTAATTCTCCTTACAAGCCAGGAGCAAGAGTAGGTTATATGTTAAAATTCAAACCTACTGAAAATGAATTAGATTTAGTTATAACAAAAGCAGAATATGGAAAAGGAAAAAGAGCAGGAGGATTATCATCATTTACACTTTCTTGTTTAGACAAAAAAACAGAAAAATTCTTAGAAATAGGGAAATCCTCTGGCTTAAAAGAAAAAGAAGAATTAGGATTATCATTCACAGAATTAACCCAAAAAATAAAACCATTAATAATAAAAGAAGAAGGTAGAAGTGTCAAAATTAAGCCAAAGCTTGTTGTTACAATTGTATATCAAAATATCCAAAGATCTCCAACTTATGAATCTGGCTTTGCATTAAGATTCCCAAGAATAATAGCATTAAGACATGATAAAAAACCAGAAGACATTGCAACCTTAAAAGAAATCACAGATGAATATAATAGGCATGAGTTGAAGATAAGATATTGAAGAAAGAAGGTAAACAAAATGGGGAAGATTAAAGAACTTCCAGTAAGAAAAGTAATTGAAGTGTTAAATAAATTTAGTTTTAAATTTATTAGGAGAGGCAAGCATGATGTTTATTATAATGCCCAAAAAAATATTACTGTTCCAGTACCTACAAGCCATGGAATAATCACAAGAGGAGTTATCCAGTCTTTAATAAAACAAACAGGAATTCCGAGAGAAGAATTTTTTCCTTAGAGAAAAATTCTTGTTAACATAGGTGCTATTTCTTTTTCTTCAGTACATATTTGGTTCCTTGCATCTTCAGAACTTTCAAGAATAATTTCAGCAGCGTCTTTTATATTTTCTAATGCTTCCTGTAGAGAAAGTCCTTGAGAAGCTACCTCAAGTTGTATACCTTGAGCAACATAATAAGTTTTACCTTTTATCTTTTCCTGAGTAATAATAACATCAAGAATTTTATCTCCAATCTTGCATTTTTCAGCCATAGTCATATTAAATTTACACCTCTGTTTATAAATATTATTAACATTTATGGTATAAAAATCTGTCGGTTTTAGATAGGTTTGCATTTAAATTATGCATATTAAAAAAAGAAATAAAATATTAAAAATTAAATATCCCCATAATTCTCAATATATTCTAAAACTTTTTCACTAATAATTATTACCTCACCAACACTTTTAACTTGTTTATAACCAATAACTATTCCTTTTGCCTTAAAATTATGTTTTTTATCTATCTTAATTTTTAAGCTTTCAATTTTATTCTCCCCTAAAATAATATCTTTTATTTTTCCAATATAGAGTCCAGATTCTGAATAAACTTTTTTATTTATTAGACCTAAAATACTATTTTTAGAGTGTTTTTTAAATTTCCTCAATAAAGAAATTAAAAACCATTTTAGTTCTAACAATATATTCTTTTTATCTTTAATTTTAGTTTTAATATCTTCAATTGGTTTTGTTTCTGGTTTTTGTTCTGGTTTTGGTTTAATCTCTAAATATTTATCCTCTCCAACAATAATATTTTCAAAAGGCTTTAATTTTGATTCTAAAGAAATTACTTTTAATTTTTCTTTTTTTGGTTTTCTCTTTTTGATTACAAGAATAACTAAAACAATCAATACAAGAATAACTAAAACAATCAATACAAGAATAACTAAAACAATAATCTTATAATTAAATTTAATGAATTCATTTATTTTCTGAATATTTGATATCTGTTCTTTTATTTCTATTTCCTTGCCTTTAATTTTAAATGTTTGTTCAGCAAAAGCTCTTTGTAAATTATTATAAACAATGTTTACTCTTAATGTATATTCTCCATCTTTTAATTTTATTTCATTTATCTCTTTTTCAAAACTTAAATTTCCTTGTATTGCTCTTGTTTCTATCTGACTGAAAATTTCATTATTCTCGCTGTCAATTATAGAATATTTTATATAAACATCTATTTTTTCAATACCTTTTGTTTCTGTTAAACTAACATTAAACTTCAATGTATCATTCTTAGTTAATACTGGCTCTTTAAGACTTATTATTACATCAAATAATGCATCTGAACACTCTCTTGTTTCTATTGGCTTGCCTTGTATTCCTGTACAGTTTCCAAGATTTTTACACTCTCTTTTCTGTATTTTATTTGAACAAATACTCCAAGAACTACAATCCCAGATATAAGTACATTTTTCTATTATTGTTGTAGTTCCACCCCCTCCACTTGGTGGCTGGGTTGTTGGGGGGATTACAGGAGAGGTTATCTCAAAAATATTTATAAGATTAACTGATGCAAGATGACCTTGAGAATTATTAGCATAAAATGTTACAGTATATTTCCCAATAGCATTTGCAGTATAAGCATATAAAGGTCCATTATTAACAAGACCTATAGTTTCTTGAGTAGTATTTGGAAGTGTTAAAACAACCCATACACTTTCAGAATTTAATGCAGATATAGACAGTCCTATTATTGAACCTTGGACAGCAGATTCAGGATAGATTGTATAAGAACTTATGCTTACACTAACATAATAAGTAGTATTACCCCAAAACCCAATATTTGCTGTATGTATATCATTTTCAGCATTTCTTGTTGTTCCTTTTGCTTCTGACAAACTAGTTGCTATATAATTAGCAGATGAAAGATTTGCTGCTAACATTCCTGTTCCAAACATACCTACTGAATAATTTGAAGAGTTTGCTGTCAGAGCAGAAACTAAATTTGAGAATACGAACATTCCCAAAACAATCATTGTCAACAACAAGTATCTATTTTTCATTTTTCTCTCCTATTATTTTTACTTTTTTTCCAAGGTATTTTTTAGGAATAGTTATGTGAAAGCCCGTGCCAAATTTATTGACTGTTCGCTCAAGAATCTCATTTCCAAAAAAATCAATTATTATCTTATTCCCTTTAATTCTTAATGGTTTTCCAAGAATAATTTTTAATTTTTTATTCTCATATTCTCTTGGGATTAATACATGCGCACCATTACCGAATTTAGAAACAGTCTTTTCTAATATTATTGAGTTCTTGATATTGAGGGTTATTTCCATATATACATGTATATATAGTAGATTATAAAGGTTTCGGCTGATTTGGAATCTGTTACAAACAAATAACACTTCAAATTACAGAGGAACATAATAAGCATGAATTGAAGATAAAATATTAAAAAGAGAGCATAAAAAAGAAATAAAATATTAAAAATTAAATATCCCCATAATTCTCAATATATTCTAAAACTTTTTCACTAATAATTATTACCTCACCAACACTTTTAACTTGCCTATAACCAATAACTATTCCTTTTGCCTTAAAATTATGTTTTTTATCTATCTTAATTTTTAAGCTTTCAATTCTATTTTCTCCTAAAATAATATCTTCTACTTTTCCAAGATAATGCCCGCTCTCTGAATAAACTTTTTTATTTATTAGACCTAAAATACTATTTTTAGAGTGTTTTTTAAATTTCCTCAATAAAGAAATTAAAAACCATTTTAGTTCTAACAATATATTCTTTTTATCTTTAATTTTAGTTTTAATATCTTCAATTGGTTTTGTTTCTGGTTTTTGTTCTGGTTTTGGTTTAATCTCTAAATATTTATCCTCTCCAACAATAATATTTTCAAAAGGCTTTAATTTTGATTCTAAAGAAATTACTTTTAATTTTTCTTTTTTTGGTTTTCTCTTTTTGATTATAAAACTTAAAACAAGAACAGAAATTATTATTAATAATATTAACATTACCTTCCAATTATAAGATAATATGTTACTTATGACTCTCCCAGTTATATTTGTTTTGAGAATTATTGTTAGAAATGCAACAATTAACAAAGTCAGCAGACCATAAACAAGATATTTTCTCTTGCTTTTTACTGGTTTGTCAAATCTTGTTTGATAGCTACCCTTTCTGAATATAAATAAAGAATATAAACTAGCTGAAATAATAATAATAATAATAATAATAATAATAATAATAATATAATTATTTAGAAATTCCATTATTTTTTTAATATTTGATACTGGTTCTTTTATTCCTATTTCTATTCCCCCATTTTTGACTTTAAATCTCTGTTCTGCAGATGCTCTTTGCTGATATCCATAAAAGATATCTGCTTTTAATGTATATTCTCCGTCTTGTAACTTAAAATCTTCTATTTCTTTTTGGTAAGAGAGATTTCCTTGCACTGCTTTTGTTTCTATTTGGCTAAAGATTTCATTATTGTTACTGTCAATTATTGAATATTTTATATATACATCAATCTTTTCTGTGCCTATTTTTTCTACTAAATCTATATTAAATTTTAAGGTATTATTTTCAGTTAATTTAATGTCTTTTAATTTTAAGGCAATGTCAAACAATGCTATTGAACATAGCATCTCCTCTATTGGTTTACTTTCTGTTCCATTGCATGTTCCTGTGTTTTTACACTCTCTTTTTTGTTTTCCATCTGCACATAATCCCCAAGGAGTACAATCCCAAAGATATGTGCATTTTTCTATTATTGTAGTAGTACTTCCTCCACCGCCTCCACTAGGTGGTGGAGTCACAGGAGTTACCTGTTCTGTTAAATCAAAGTAATCAACAACACTTGCAATTGCTCCAGAAGAGCTGTTTGCGTAAAATGTAACATTATATCTGCCTACAATTGATGGAGTGTTATAAGTTACGAATTCGTTGTTGACTAAAGGTACTGTCTGTGACTGTCCGTTTGGAGAAACTATTTTAGCCCAGACATTTTGAGCATTTAATGCTGAAATATACAAACTTATTGTTGAGCCAATAACTGCAGATTCAGGGGATATTAAAGAAGAAGTTATGCTTACACTAATATGATAAGTAGTATTACCCCAAAATCCAATATTTGCAGTATATATATCATTTTCTGCATTTCTTGTGGATGCTCCTGTAATTAATAAAGCACGGGCTTCAAAATTCTCTGAACTGAAATTAGTTGCCTGTATTCCTGTTCCAAATTTTGCAACAGAATAATTATCAGATTCTGCTGTTAACGCAAAAATAGGCTGCATAGCTACAAAAATAAATACTAATCCTATTAAAAGCAAAATTTTTTTATTAAACATTTTTACCTCTTTTTTTTAAGTGTTCTTTTAACATTTTTTCAATTAATTGTGAAGAATTAATGCACTCTTCTTCAGCATATTCTTTATATTTTTCAAGAATTTTCTCATCTATTGTTACGCTCAGAACTTTTTTACTCATTTTAGCAGTATAATATAAATATTATTTATATTATTTAAAGGTTTTGGTTTTAGAAGATATAAGCAAACCAATGATAAAACACGATTTTAGTGATAATAACTAATACTTTGCTTAATAATTTACTACCATACCTTAAAAGGTGATGAATTCATTAAAATTTTGTCTTTTTCTAATATAAATTAGTTATCACAATTCTATTCCAGAATATGCTACAAACAAATAATACTTGGGATTACAGAAGATTATAGATGAATATAATGGGTATGAGTTAAAGATAAGGCATTAAAAAAAGAGCATAAAAGGCAAGTGAAAAAATTTATTATTCTTCGGGGTTATACACTTTTAATCCTTCTTCTTTAGCAGCTTTATTTAGTATTTCATCAGAACAAACAAATTCTTCTGTTTCTGGAGTTAAAGTTAAAGCTGTATATAAATGAATAGCATCATTTATAGAAAAATGATGTTTCATAACAAATTCTATGCTAAACATAATGAGAATTGAATCAACTGGCTCCAAAATTAAGCTTCCTGCTTCACTTAATTCTTTAACATCATACAAAAATCTTGAGATAACTTTCTGTGATTCTTCTTCTGTTATTATTTTTAATCTTATCCATTTATCAAAAACAGAAATAGCTTCTCCTAACATAAAAATTGAAGAAACTAAAATAACTTCTTCTGTTTTCGCTTTTTCAATTAATTCATTAATCTTATTTGCTCCTTTTTCAGATTCTTCTTCTCCATAGTATTTAACAAAGGCAGAAGTGTCTACATATTTCATACTGCTTCCTCTCTTATTTTTCGGGTAGCTTGAGCTAAAGTTTCTTTGTTTTGTTTAATTGCTTTTTTAGTTATTCTCCTAACTTCTTCTATTGACGCTACCTTAACACCATATTTAAAAGCAAGCTGTCTTATTGCATCTCTAACTACTTCAGACTGAGATTTGTAAAGTCCTTTTCTTACTAAATCTTGAGTCAATTTTCTAATGCCTTGTGTCACATCAGCTGTTAAAGTTACCATAACAGCCTACTGTTAGTATACTTTTTAAATCTTTCGAGTTTGATGATATAAAAAAGGAGCATGAAAAGGCGAAGTGAAACTTTTTATGTACTTAGTTACATACAATTAATGCACTTAGTATCATATGTGACTAACTAACAAAAGCTTTATATACTTAGTTACATATTATTTTTTATGAAAATAGAAAATCATGAGAATAGAAAATCATTTGGAGTCTTACAAAGAGCATAAAGAAACAATTTTTGATTGGGCTTTGAAAATTAAAGGACTGGAAAATTCACAAAGAGTTGTAGGAACACATGCTTCAAGAGCAATGGTTGATTTATTATCTGCATACCTATTAAAAAAAGGTTTGATAGATGCAGGACTGCAGATTAATCACAGGTGGTTCAAATCTAACAGGATTATGAAAAAACTGCCCGAATTTGAAAACAAAGAAGAAATTTGTGAAGATATGATAAAATTAGAGCTCTTATGCGAAGATTTAACTTATGGCTCTCCAAAGCCAGAAGAAAAAATAAAAGAAGCTATTCTGCTGTTTAATAAAATTGAATCAAAATTAAAAAATGGAAAGGAATAAATTAATCTCGCTTGCATTGAATTTTGCATCTTTTTTGTTAGATAGAATTGAAATAAGCTCAATTATTCTATTTGGCAGTGTTGCGAAAAATACTTTTGATAAAGAGTCTGATATAGATATTTTTATAGAAACTGATAAAAAAAATGAAAACAAAATAAAGAACATCTTAGAACTTTATAAAAAAACAAAAGAATATGAAAAATTTAAACTTAATGGAATAGAAAATGAACTTTCTATAAAATGTGGTAAGTTAAATGAGTGGAAAGACCTTAAGAGGAGTATTATTTCAGGTGGAATTGTTCTTTATGGGAATTATCAAGGAAAACCTGAAAAATTAAAACATAAATTATTATTTTCATTAAATGTAGGAAATTTTGAAAGAGCAAAAAAAATCAAAGTTTGGAGGAAAATTTATGGTTATAAACAAAAAATAGGCAAAAAAGTTTATATCTCAAAAGGGCTTGCAGAAAATAAATTAGGAAGAGGTGTATTCTTGGTTTCAATTGAAAATCTGCAGGAGGTTGTAGATTATTTAATAAAAAATAAAATTAAGCATTCTTTTTTTGATATTTGGATGGAGTGAAATAAAAAAAAGCATAAAAAAGAAAGATGATTTATAAACCGAAAGGTTTATAAATATGGGTTTTTTATATTTAACATATAATTTAATATAGGTTAAATAAATTTAACTCACTTTAGAATGGACAAAGAACTTGTTGTAGAGATAATAAAGGAAAAGAACAAATGGTGGAATGGAAATTTCAAAGTCAATTTTAAGACTCGAGAGGTTTATGAAGAGATAAAGAAATTTCTCCATACAAAGCAGATAGTATCTTTTACTGGATTAAGAAGAGTCGGAAAGACTACGATGATGTTCAAAATCGTTGAGGATATGCAGAATAACTTTGATAAGGAAAATATATTTTATTTTTCATTTGACGAGTTTAAGGATTTCAGGATAAGAGAGATTATAAACTTATATGAGGAATTAAAAAATAAAGATATCAACAATGGAAAATATCTATTTTTATTTGATGAGATTCAAAAAATTAAAGGGTGGGAAGAGCAGTTGAAAAGCATATACGACAGCTATTCAAATGTTAAATTTATAATATCTGGCTCAGAAAGCCTGTTTATACGAAAAGGAATAATTGAAAGTTTAGCTGGAAGAATATTTGAATTTAAAATTAGTCCATTAAACTTCAAGGAGTTTTTGAGATTTAGAGAGAAGAATTTTGATAATCTGCTATTGCACAGAGAAGAAATTTTAAAAGAGTTTAAAAGATTTTTATTAGCAAATGGGTTTCCGGAAATAATTAATGAGAACGAAGAAATTATTGAAAAATATATCCAAGAAAACGTAATAGAAAAAATAATTTACAGAGACTTGGCAGAGATTGTAGAAATAAAAAATACTCCTGCCTTAAACTCTGTTTTTAATATCATCTACAATAATCCTGGGCAGATAATTGAATTAAACGAGCTGTCAAATGAGCTTGGAATTTCCAGGCAGACTATATCAACTTATTTAGACTATTTAGAGAAAGCTTTTCTGATTAAAAAAGTATATAATTTTTCAAGAAATATAAGAAAAACAGAGAGAAGGTTAAAAAAATATTACCCGACGATTATCAATCAATACTTAATAAAAAATGATTTTTCAAAAGTTTTTGAAACTTCTATGGTGATGCAATTGGGAGCAGAGTATTTTTGGAGAGATTCTTCTAAAAATGAAGTGGATGTTATTTTAATAAAAAATCTCAAAGACAAAAAAATCGTCCCAATTGAAATAAAATCCAGTAGAATTAAACCAAAACACCTTAAGCCAATCTACAAATTTATGAAAGAATTTAAAATTAAAAATGCTCTAATCCTCTCTTATGATGAAAAAAAGGAATTTAGAAGCATAAAAGCAATTCCTTTTTACGAGTACTTATTAAACAAAAGTACAAAAAAAGAAGCCAAAAAAGAAAGATAAAAAAGATATTTTAAAACTAAACATCATTATTTATACATTCTAAACCTTTTTCACTAACAATTATTCTATCCAACACTTTTAACTTGCTTTTAAGTACACTTTCTAATTAATAATAGTTATTTTAATTTAGGGCTACAAATCTTATTAATTATTTTAGCAGTTCTTTAATAAAAGTGAAAAAGTACCTCTTAATTTATTTGAGATTAATAATACCATCATCTACTTAAAAGTGTATTTAACTTGCTTAAATCAAAATAAAAACAAACACTGCTGACAATAAAAATATTTATTATATATAAAAGCCAAGTATATGATCTTAGGCATTAATATCATTCATTTAATAATTCCAGCCCCCTAGATTAATATTAATTAAGTCTAAAACAGTAAGGTTTATATTAATTAATAAAAAAAATTCCTATTAATAAATATATTTTTTTATATTCTAATGCATCCTCTATCTTTACAAGTTGCATTACATCCTCCACTAAATCTATATACTTTAAATCCAGAAATATTTGCTGTCATTACAAATCTACCGCTTCCTGTTGCAGTAAAATTACTTCCATCTCCATTTATAATAGCGAGCCCCGAAAGAAAACTCGCCTACTTTAGTAGTGAGTGAATTTCTGGCTGGCGAGCGGTATGTTTTTATTTCTCATTTGATTATAAAAAGTGAGTTAGACTTTAACTCACTGAA